>POVV01000053.1_pt1 | contig 111892 bp, 84 predicted proteins | sample 1560271 | NCBI WGS metagenome assembly POVV01 (sample SAMN08337232, study PRJNA429181) | Bioreactor metagenome, whole genome shotgun sequencing project. | biome: cows' rumen and soil; feature: anaerobic; isolation source: anaerobic chemostat enrichment culture, galacturonate as sole carbon... | reverse complement strand
TTCTGCGCGCCGGCGCTAACGGCGTGGGCGGTATTACCCCGACCATGAAGGTCGCGGCGCTGGCGGAATCTTTCGGCATGGATTGCGAAGTCCACGGCAACGGCGCGGCAAGCCTGGCGGTGGTCGGCGCGATCCGCAATTGCCGCTGGTACGAGCGCGGCCTGCTGCATCCGTTCCTCGACTACGATGAACCGGCGGCTTATCTCAATAGCATTGTTGACCCGATGGATGACCAGGGATTTGTGCATTTGTCACAACGTCCGGGCCTCGGCGAAGACATTAATTTTGCGTATATCGAAGCCAATACCGTTAGCCACGACTGATTCAAAAGAATAAATGCCCGATGGCGCTGCGCTTATCGGGTCTGCGGCCCGGTAGGCCGGATAAGGCGAAAATGCCGCCATCCGGCAACATGTACCCTACAGTACAGGCAAACAGAGATATGAAAAAAACCTCCCTACTGGCAGCGTGCTTATTCACGCTCGCCGTGTCGATGGGAAGCGGGGCGGCGGTGGCGAAAACGCCGCCCGATCAGCTTATCATCGGCATGAATATGAATAACCTGCTCACCCTTGACCCGGCGGCGATGACCGGTAACGAAGTGGTGGGAATCGTGGTCAACCTCTACGACTCGCTGGTGGAGCTTGACCCTGAACGGCTCACCAACGTTAAGCCCGCGCTGGCGAAATCCTGGGATATCAGCCCCGACGGCAAAACCCTGACCTTTCATCTGCGCGACGACGTTAAGTTTCACTCCGGCAACCCGCTGACCGCCGCTGACGTGGTGTGGTCAATGCGGCGCATCCTGCACCTCAACCTGGCTCAGGCCTCGGTATGGAAATCCTATGGCTTCAGTAAGAAAAATATCGACAGCCAGGTCAGCGCGCCGGACCGCTTCACAGTGCAAATCGAGTTACCCAAAGATAACGATCCGCAGCTGGTGATTTACTCGCTGGCGGCGCTGGGCAACCTCGGGGTGCTGGACAGTAAAACGGTGCAAAGCCACCAGCAGGATAACGACTGGGGTAACCGCTGGCTGACCACCCATGAAGCCGGTTCCGGGCCGTTTACGCTGGAAACCTGGCAGGCAAAAGATGTGCTGCGCATGAAGCGCAATCCTGACTACTGGCGCGGCGAGGCGAAAATGAGCCGCGTGGTGCTGCGCCATTTCCAGGAGTCGCAAACCCTGCGTCTGATGATCGAAAAAGGCGACCTCGATATTGCCAACAATATGGCGGTTTCCGACATTAACGCCCTGCGCAGCGACCCGCAGCTGACCGTCGATGCGGTGCAGCGCGGCACCATGTACTACGTGGCGATGAGCATGAAAGAGGCGCACTTCGCCCAACCGAAAGTGCGCGAAGCGGTGCGCTATCTGATTGATTACCAGGGTATCAATAAAGCGCTGATGCCGGGCTACGGCGTGCTGCATCAGCGACCGATTAAGGCGGGCATGCCGTCTACGTTGCCTGACCCTGGCTATAAGCTGGACGTGGCGCGGGCGAAAAAGCTGCTGGCGGAAGCGGGTTATCCCAACGGCTTTGATACCACGCTGCGGGTCCTCTCCGATCAGCCATTTCTTAACATCGCTATCGCCGTGCAGTCGACGCTGATGCAGGCGGGGATTAACGCCAAAATCATCACCGGCACCGGTAACCAGATCTACGGCGCGATGCGCGAGCGTAAATTTGACCTGCTGGTGGGACGCGGCGGCAGCGGAATGGAGCCGCATCCGCACTCCAGCCTGCGCGCGCTGGTCTATAACCCGGATAACAGCGATGAGGCGCGTCTGACCAACTTTCAGGGCTGGCGTACCGGTTTTTACGACCCGCAGCTCAATACGATGATTGACCAGGCCCTGCTGGAACGCGATCCGCAAAAACAGGTGGCTGACTACCAGGCCATCCAGGCGCGCTACGACCAGCTGGTTCCGGCTTTAATTCCGCTTTCGCAGATGGTCGATTCCGTGGTGGTGCGCAACGAGGTACGAGAGTATCAGCCGCACCCCTCCGCCACCACTTTTCTGCGTGACGTCTATAAAGTCCGCGAAGGAGAGAAAGGATGAGTACCGCAATCCTTGCGCCCGGCTCACGCGGCCGGCGCTTATCCAAACGGCTGCTGCAGGTGGTGATTACGCTGTTGGGCCTGCTGCTGCTGACCTTTACCATTGGCCGCGTCATGCCTATCGACCCGGTGTTGGCGATCGTCGGTCCGGATGCTGACCAGAGTACCTATCAGCAGGTTTACCAGCAGCTGGGGTTTGATAAATCGCTGACCACCCAGTTTGGCATCTATTTCGTCAACCTGCTGCACGGCGATCTGGGCAATGCGCTGCTGACCGGGAAACCGGTGGTGGACGATATTATCCGCGTCTTCCCGGCCACCATGGAGCTGGCGACGATGGCGATTCTCGTCGGCGCGGGTCTCGGAATTCCGCTGGGCGTGCTGGCGGCGGCGCGGCGCAATAGCGTCTCCGATTATGTGGTACGCATTATCAGCCTGGCGGGCTACTCGACGCCGATTTTCTGGGTCGGAATGATGGGGCTGCTGGTGTTCTATGCCTGGCTCGGCTGGGTGGGCGGCGCCGGGCGGGTAGACCTCGGTCTGGACGGCATTGTGCCGCGCCGTACCGGCCTGATGACCGTTGATGCGCTGCTGGCAGGAAACGGACAGGTGTTCTGGAACGCCATTAATCATCTGATTCTTCCCGCCTCGCTGCTGGGTTTTCACTCGCTGGCTTATATCAGCCGTATGACCCGCAGCTTTATGCTGGCCCAGCTGTCGCAGGAGTTCATTATTACCGCGAGGGTGAAAGGGCTGACCGAGCGTCAGGTTATCTGGAACCATGCGTTTCGTAACATCCTCGTGCAGCTGCTGACGGTGGTGGCGCTGGCCTACGGCGCGCTGCTGGAAGGCGCGGTGCTGATTGAAACCGTCTTCTCATGGCCGGGTTTCGGCTCCTATCTTACCGGTAGCCTGCTGCTGGGCGATATGAATGCGGTGATGGGCTGCGTGCTGCTGGTGGGAGTGATCTTCGTGATGCTCAACCTGCTCTCCGACATGCTGTATCAATTCTTTGACCCGAGGACAAAATCATGACCGTTTCTCTGGATTCGCCGCTTTCGGGCGGTGCGGGCGAAGGCCGTCAGCGGCTGCAACGCGCGGCGGCGCGGGCCGTCGGGTTTATCGGCAAAATGGCGCGCAACCCGCTAACGGCCATCGGCGGAGGAATTATCTTTCTGCTGCTGGTGGTGGCGATTTTCGCGCCGCTGATTGCGCCTTATAACCCGCTGGTGCAGGACCTGAACAGCGCGCTGGTCGCGCCGAATGCGCAGCACTGGTTCGGCACCGATGAGTTTGGCCGGGATATCTTTAGTCGCCTGGTGTACGGCTCGCGCATCACGCTCTATATCGTGCTGCTGGTCTCGGTGACCGTCGGTCCGCTCGGGCTGCTGCTGGGCGTCAGCGCCGGCTATTTCGGCGGTAAAGTCGATATGGTGCTGATGCGCGTCACCGATATTTTCATCTCCTTCCCGAGTCTGGTTCTGGCGCTGGCGTTTGTCGCCGCCTTAGGGCCGGGGCTGGAGCATGTGGTTATCGCCATCACGCTTACCGCCTGGCCGCCGATAGCCCGTCTGGCGCGCGCCGAAACGCTTTCTCTGCGCCAGGCCGATTTTATCTCCGCCGTGCGTCTGCAGGGCGCTTCATCGTCCCGCGTCCTCTGGCGCCATATCGTGCCGCTGTGTCTGCCCTCGGTCATTATCCGTATCACCATGAATATGGCCGGGATCATTCTGACCGCGGCCGGTCTCGGCTTTCTCGGGCTCGGCGCGCAGCCGCCGGAGCCGGAGTGGGGAGCGATGATCTCCAGCGGGCGCACTTATATGATGGAGTGCTGGTGGGTCGTAACAATTCCGGGGCTGGCGATTCTGATCAACAGCTTAGCGTTCAACTTCTTAGGAGATGGCCTACGTGACATCCTCGATCCCCGCAGTGAATAATGCTCCGCTGCTCGACGTGCGCGATCTGTGCGTCGACTTTGTTAACGGCAGCGCGGTGACCCATGTCGTGCGCGGCGTCTCCTTCCAGCTGGGGCGCGAAAAGCTGGCGATTGTCGGCGAGTCCGGTTCGGGTAAGTCCACCGTTGGGCGCGCGCTGCTACAGCTGCATCCGAAAAAGGCCCGCGTCAGCGCCAGCCGGATGCAGTTTGCCGACCTCGATCTGCAGCATCTTAGCGAAGCGCAAATGCGCGGCGTACGCGGCAAACGTATCTCTATGATTATGCAGGACCCGAAATATTCGCTTAATCCGGTGGTCTGCGTGGGTAAGCAAATCGCCGAGGCCTGGCTTACTCATCATCCCGGGCGCAAAGATGAGGCGAAAGCCAGGGCGCTGGAGATGCTGGAGGTGGTGCGTATTCGCCAGCCGGAGCGCGTTTATCAGCTTTATCCGCATGAAATATCCGGCGGACAGGGGCAGCGCATCATGATCGCCATGATGCTGATTACCGACCCGGAACTGATCATTGCTGATGAGCCCACCTCCGCGCTGGATGTGTCGGTGCGCCTGCAGGTGCTGGGCCTGCTGGATGACCTGGTTCAGTCGCGCGGGCTGGGGCTGATTTTTATCAGCCACGATATCAACCTGGTGCGCAGCTTCTGCGACCGCGTACTGGTGATGTACGCCGGACGGGTAGTGGAGTCCATCGCTGCTAAAGATCTCGATAACGCCCGTCATCCCTATACTCAGGGATTGATTAACTCGCTGCCGGATATGCAGCATCGTCGCCCGATACTGCCGGTGCTGCAGCGTCAGGCCAGCTGGTTAACGGAATAAGGAGCGGATGATGATTGAAGTTCAACATCTCAACCTCGCGTTTGGCGAGGGGGAGAAGCGTAACCAGGTGCTGTATGACGTCAGTTTCCACGTTAAGCCCGGCGAGATCTACGGTCTGGTAGGCGAGTCCGGCTCCGGTAAAACGACGGTGCTCAAGTGCCTGGCGGGGCTGTTTACCCACTGGCAGGGGGCGCTGGCCATCGATGGTCAGCGCTTAGGGCATGAAATTAGCCGCAGGCGCTGCCGTCAGGTGCAAATGGTATTTCAGGACCCCTACGGATCGCTGCATCCTCGTCACACCATTGGCGATATCCTCGAAGAGCCGCTGCAGATCCATCGTATCAACGACCGCGACCGGCGGATCAATGCGCTGCTGGACAAAGTTGGCCTCAACCGTGCCTTTCGCGAGCGCTATCCGCATCAGCTCTCCGGCGGGCAGCGGCAGCGCGTGGCGATAGCCAGAGCGCTGATTCTTGAGCCTCAGGTACTGCTGCTGGATGAGCCGACGTCGGCGCTGGATGTGTCGGTGCAGGCGGAGATCCTCAATCTGCTGGCAGAATTGCAGCAGGAGGCTAAGCTCACTTACCTGATGGTTACCCACGATCTCGGGGTTATTGCCCATTTATGCCAGACCGTGGCGGTGATGCAGTACGGGAAGATCCTTGAAACCCTGACGGTCGATGCGCTGGTCAGCGGCGAGGCGCGGACGGCCTATACGCAGATGCTGGTCAACGCCAGTCGGCAATATACGCGCGAAATGGCGCGCGAGGTGGCGGCATACTAAGGTTTATGGCGCATTGTCACGTGGGAAATGCGCCCATTTTATAGATAAAACTTTGAAACGATATGTAGTTATAGTTATAAATATCGTCTATTAATGTAAATGTGGTATTTAGATCTAAAATGAAAGTATCTGTTGTGTGAATGCATCTTTTACGAATTATAACTTGTATTTATTATTTTTTTTGAAATTAATAGCCAATTTCAATTCGAAGTACAAAATATTCCGTTCTGTAAATTCATTTAAACCTTGCTAATAACAAGGAAAAACTGCGTATTACTCCTCCAGATCTGCTGAGTAATAGAGTAAACTCGCCTGCGAATAATCTTAAGATGTCATCAACGTCATGGCGGATTACCCTATTTATAGTAGGGTACCCCCTGCCGCTCATCCACGTGATTACTATTCTCAGAGAACAGGATGGAAAAAATATATACGATTAATGGAAGAATTGCCTTTTTTCCTCAGCGTAGCGCTCTAATACTTATTGCTGACGAGACGAAAACGGTTTCCTTAAATATGCCGGCCAGCCGCTGTTTATTACTGCTTATTCAGCATGATGGCAATACTGTTGCCCGCGAAACCTTTTTTGAGGAAGTGTGGATAAAGCATGGCGCCCAGGTAACCAGCAACGGTTTTTACCAGAATATTTCCCTGTTACGTCGGGCATTTAAGGAGCTGGGGGTAGACGAGGATATTATTATTACGGTGCCGAGGGTAGGCGTCAGGCTGGATGCAACATTAACGGTTACGGAATCTCAGCCGCGCGATGTAGAGAAGGCACCGACGGCGGAGGAGCCACAAGCGCCCGTTGACGAGCCTGTTCATAAGGAGGTCGCAGCTGCGAGTTTGCCCGAAAAAAAGCGGTTAAGGCCGCGACGCTCTCTTTTTTGGGGGCTTGCGGCGCTGCTGAGTTGTCTGGTTTGTGGATTTGTTGCGTGGCAAACAGAATTCGAATCTTATTTGCAAAGTTATTCGCCCATAATTGCTAAATTTTCGCAACAATGTCACTTCTTTGCCAATAATGACGTAGTTGACCATGTTCGTCATGTCAATTTTATCAAGCGCAGTAAATTTGAATGCGAAGAATATCCATGGATTTATTTGACGCTTTATCCCGGGCAAGCGCGGGTGTCGGTGATTCGCTGCCGTCAGCCATTTAGTCAATGGCGTGATAATCAATGCCTCACCAAATATTACATTAAGGAGGTAGTCAATGCGCCAGCGTGAAATTAAATGGTTAATCGCTATCGTATTTATCGGAGTATTAAGCGGTATGACGATAAAATCCTGGCAATACTGGCAGCGCAATCATTTCCAGTGCAGCGGTGAGATGCGGCTATTAAACTCAGGTTATCAGGGCGATATTTCATTACGCTTCGTATTTGATAGCACCCGTGGGCTGGTGATTGTCCGGGGAGAGATTACGCCGCCGCAGGGTGAATCGTTTACCATCAACCAGAACATCTGGTTTAGCTTTACCCGCGACGGCCAGCACTACTTCCTGCGATCGGAAACCGTCTCTGCCAGCATCGGCGAAACCGAGCAGGAGAAGCATATTAACAACATCCTGCCCAAGTTTTTCCTGCAGCCGCAGGTGCCGTTTTACCTTAATATTCAGCGGCTCAATCAACGAACCCGGCTGCTGTATACCAGCCGGGCGCCGTCTTTGCTTTGCGAAACCTGATCAACGTAGCAGCGGACAGTCGGGAGGAAGCCGGCAGCGTAGCGCGGCCGGTAAAAGCTCCATGCGGAAGGTTTTACCGGTCAGCGGTTCGCCGTCGAGGTTAAACGTCATCTCATGAGGGGCGGTTATCTCAAACCACGATGAGACGCCGTCGATGATATTCGGCGAGGTTTGCGGATTTGCCAGGGTGCTGAACAGCGCAGGGATCAGCTCTTCGCCGGTGAAAATGCGCAGATGCAGCAGGCCGTCGTTGATTAATGCTTCCGGGCACAGCTGCTGGCCGCCGCCGGCCTGACGCCCGTTGCCGATGCCGATGACCAGCGCATCGCCATGCCAGTGAAAGTTCTCGCCGCGGATTTCGCAGCGGTCCGGCTTGAGCGTATCCATGCGCATCAGGCCGTGGATCAAATACGAGACGCCGCCGAGCGCGGCCTTGAGTTTCTCCGGGGTTTCGGTCGTAATGCGGGTGCCGAAACCGCCGGTGGCCATATTAATAAAACCGGTCTTATCGTTAACTCGCGCAATATCTATCGCCACTTCGCGGCCAACGATGGCCAGCTTCAGCGCGCTGGCCAGATCCTGCGGGATGCCGACGCTGGTGGCGAAGTCGTTCGCCGTGCCCAGCGGCAAAATCCCCAGCGCCATTTTACCGTCGCGCTCGACCAGCGCCGTCGCCACCTCATTGATGGTGCCATCACCGCCGCCGGCAATCACCGTTTCGACATTCAGCTGCAGAGCTTCATCGACAAAGCGAACGGCATCGCCTTTTTCCCAGGTGACGCGGACGTGAATATCGATTCCTTCGTCGCGTAACAGTTTAACCGCCTCGCGTAGCTGCGGTTCATTGGCGCCTTTGCCATTCAGAATCAGTAAGCTGGCTGGAAACGTGGACATTATCAGGGGACCTTTATTGCTCAGTAATGCATAAAGTGTACCGCATGAAGAAAGCGAAGGCGGGGGGAGAGATAAAAAATAAGCCCGCGTAAGGGAGATTACGCAGGCTAAGGAGGTGGTTCCTGGTACAGCTAGCATTTATGGGTTATGTTTTTCAGCGAAATGGATGATATCTGCTTTGAACGAAACGGTATGTGATCCGTTTCTAATATCTTTACATCGTGAAAAAATAACCCAAATTAACTAGTTACTGTGCGGGTTTCGGGTTGTCTGACCAGTAAAGTTGCGCATCAGCAGAGCATATTGCAGCACCATATCTTCCGGGATAGGCAACCATACTGTGTGCCCGTCGCCCGGCGCTACCGACACTCGCTCGCCTTTGCCGTTTTCCATATGTTCGAGAGTAAAGTTGACGTTGCCCTGCGGGGTCATCAGCTCAAGGCTATCGCCGACGGAAAATTTATTTTTCACCGCCACCGCCGCCAGCTGGCCGTTGCGCTCGCCGGTAAATTCGCCGACGAACTGCTGGCGTTCGGAAACAGAGTAGCCGTGCTCATAGTTCTGGTAGTCATCGTGCGTATGGCGACGCAGAAAACCTTCGGTATAGCCGCGATGCGCGAGGTTTTCCAGGGTATCCAGCAGGGAAGTATCGAACGGTTTGCCTGCGGCGGCGTCGTCAATGGCCTTGCGGTAGACCTGAGCGGTACGGGCACAATAGTAATGTGATTTCGTGCGGCCTTCGATTTTCAGCGAATGAACGCCCATCTGGGTCAGCCGCTCGACGTGAGCGATAGCGCGCAGATCTTTCGAGTTCATGATATAGGTGCCGTGTTCGTCTTCAAACGCGGTCATGTATTCGCCCGGACGTTTGGCCTCTTCAATCATAAACACCTGGTCAGTCGGCGCGCCGATGCCCAGCGTCGGCTCGACGTTCTGCACCGGGATCGGTTCGTGCTTATGCACGATATTACCGACGTCGTCTTCTTTACCTTCCTGCACGTTGTACTCCCAGCGGCAGGCGTTGGTGCAGGTGCCCTGGTTCGGATCGCGTTTGTTGATATAGCCCGAGAGCAGGCAGCGGCCAGAGTAGGCCATGCACAGCGCGCCGTGAACGAAGATTTCAATTTCCATCTCCGGCACCTGGCTGCGAATTTCGGCGATTTCATCCAGCGACAGCTCGCGGGAGAGAATGACGCGGGTCAGCCCCATTTGCTGCCAGAACTTGACTGTCGCCCAGTTCACGGCGTTGGCCTGCACCGACAGATGAATATCCATGTCGGGAAAATGTTCGCGCACCAGCATAATTAAGCCCGGATCGGACATGATCAGCGCATCCGGCCCCATTTCCACCACCGGCTTCAGATCGCGAATAAACGTTTTCAGCTTGGCGTTATGCGGGGCAATGTTAACCACCACATAGAATTTTTTACCCAACGCGTGGGCTTCGTTAATGCCGAGCTGCAGATTTTCGTGATTGAATTCGTTGTTACGCACGCGCAGGGAGTAGCGGGGTTGGCCCGCATAAACGGCATCTGCGCCATAGGCGAAAGCGTAACGCATATTTTTCAGCGTTCCCGCCGGGGAAAGGAGTTCCGGTTTAAACATGATTTTCTCGTTCTGATGACAGGTCAGATTCACCGCACCCGGTGCGGCGAGTTGGGGAGTGCCCCCACATTAAGGGCGGGCATTGTAGCGCTGTGGGGCAGGGGAGTAAACCACCTTACACCATGGAGTTGACCTGCCCCGGCAGCTCGGAATCCGGGATACGTGAGGTGTACCAGGCAAAGCGCCAGCGTTTCCAGAAAGAATCGAAATGGAGAGCATCCAGATCCATGAATAATTCATGTTCAGGGTACAAGGTGATGAAAAAATGCGCCCAGCGCGCGCTCTGTTTCATATTATAAAGCGCTTTATCCCGTTTGTTACCGTACAGCTGCGACAGCGCCACCATGGCCTCCGGCGAACCTTTATTTGCCGCTTCCTGCACCTGTTTCAAATGTGAGTGCGCCAGCGCTAAATCTTTTACGCCGGCGATATTAAGCAGAAAGAGTTCCCAGGCCCGCTTATCGCCATAGCGGGAGGCCAGATAGAGATTATCGAGAAGGTTTTTTTCGTAAGCGGCGCGCTTTTCCGCCGGCGGAGCCTGGTTGATCAGACGTTCGCAGCAGTTGGCCATACGGAAATGGATCTCCTGCAGGTCCTGTTCATAGCCGTCATCGCCGCCGTTGGCGATCAAGCGATATTTATTATCTGCGTCGCGCTGCGCGACGTGCTGGCGTAAAATCTCGGCCGCTTGCTGGCAGTAACCGAAGGCGATGGCGGGATCGTACGGCAACAAGCCTCCGTTATCTCTGGCATTAGATTCCACCCCGAGCTGATTAAGCGCGCTGGGGATGTTTCTCCGGGCGCCAAGGTGGGCCAGAGGCAGGAGATATTCGGGGTAACCGAGCCAGCGAAAATCTTTTATCGCCGCCCGCCAGTTATGGTCGTATTCAATGTCGGCGACGCTATCGAGCCAGACGGCACCCTGCGCTTCATCTTTTTCAAAGCCAAATAACCCCGCGTACTGGAAGTAGCCGCGATAGATTTTCGGCACGCCGTATTCGGTTTGTTGCGCATTCTGGCAGATGAAATTGTAAATCCACTCGCTGTCCGGGAAATCGCGCAGCGCAAACTTTAACGCCCACGCGGTGTAGTAATTGTTGAGCTTCACTTTTTCCATGACCGAACGCTGCAGGGTGAGCCAGAGCGCGTCTTTATCGTCTAAATCGCTATAGCAGAGCAGCAGCCACTCCAGCGCATGGTGGCGAGACTGCGCCATGTGCGCCCGCCGGGCAATCTCTTCGGCTTTGGCGATAATATGCTCCCGCTCGGTCGGTGAATCCACTTCATTGATACGCAGATCGCGATGGTCATCCCACCAGATTAAAAGTTCCAGATGCTCCCGCTCGGCGGCGGTAAGATGATCGCATACCGTTGATGCCAGAAATTCGCGGATCTCCTGATGCGATCCTCCCCAGCGCGGCATACGAAACGGAATATACTCATCCAGCGCGTAAAATGCCGTCGGGAAAATCGCCAGACAAACGGCGAGCCAGTAGCGTTGCCCGGCGTCGCCATCGCACGCAGGCAGTACCTGCGGACGCGGAAGATTCGGGCATACCGCGTCGGCAAACGACAGGCCGGAATAGGCCATCAGCGCCTCCACTTCCTGCGGTGAGCGGCGGTGATACTCAGCCAGTTCCTGCATCAGCGGTCGTCCCGCAACCTCAGCGCCGGCAAGGAACTCAGCCAGCCAGTCGGGCTGGCCGAAGACCTTAGAGTTAGTGCTGGTCAGGGACGCCGCCATCCACTGGCGTGGTTCGAGGTCGATGGCGTAGAGAGCGGCAATGACCATCCGCTCATTGCAGGCGCTGGCGCAGATCCACATGGCGCGGGTGGTATCCTGCGCCCAGCCGTAGCTGCGATAGAGCCACGCGCGGTGGTTCCAGTACTGGGCCTCAGCAAGCCGGGCATAGCTGGAGCGCGGGCGGGCGCGCTGCCAGTTTTTGATCAGCGCTAACCCAGCAGGCCCGGCCTCGACCAGCGCATCCATATCGTAAAAATGGTTGCACATCTGCGTCCAGGCGAGGAAGTAACGTTTTTCCGCCTCGCGGCTGGTCAGGCTTTCCGCCAGCGCCCGGCTATAGCGCGCCTCGAGCTCGTCATAACATCCTTCGCGCAACAGGCCGGGAAGATCCGCGATAGACCACTCGCGCTGTCCGTCATTGAGGGGATTTTTACGGTTGCACATCTCAAACATGGCGGTGAGCAGTGGGTCATCCTTTTCCATAAACACTCCTTTTAAACCGGGTCGAAAATTTTGAAGTCATTCCACGGCAGCGTTTTCCAGCGGCTGAAGGAGGCTTTCAGATAACAGGCTACCTCCTGCACATCGCGTCCGGCAACCGCCGTTGGCGTATCCATTAACGCCAGCCGTACCCGGCGGGCGCGGACGTAGGCGGTGGCGTAATCTTCCCACGAAGCAAAACAATCCTGCGCCCGCTGGGCGTTTAACAGGAGAACCAGCCAGGCCTGATTTTCGTCGCACCAGCCGAGCCCGGCGATACAGCGCGTCAGAAAGGCGGTGCGCATGCAGTCGAACGCCAGCGCGTCGCGAACCCGGCCCTGGGCCGCCAGGTGGTGGTAAAACGTGCGCGGCGAGTTGCCCATGCCCGCCGGCCAGCAGCGCAGGATCTCGGCGATCTGCTGGCGTAACGCCGCGCCGTCGAGGTGCTGATGCAAGCCCAGTTCTTTTTTTACCTGCTGCGTCAGGTGGCGGCGCTGGTCATCATCAAGTTTCAACGCCAGCTGTACGCCTTTTGTCGGCAGGCCATTGCGGTGCGAGAGGAGATCGGCTAACGCCAGCGCCCACTGGCGTCTTCGGCTATCGCGGCGCAGATCGTTAAGACGGTCCTTTTCTTTTTCCTCGGCGATGCGGGCGGCAACCAGCTGTTTATTCTTTTTTTTGGCGCGTAAGCGCAGGTAATAAGCGGTGGTAAACAAGGCTATCAGCAGCATCAAGGACTCTCTCCGGTGTGGGGTCGGTAGCGCGTGGTTTGTAGCGTCAGGCTCTCAATTTCAAAAGGCTGGCTGCAGGTGTTTTTCCCGGCAAGCGTAGGGTGCCATTCATGCTGTGGGAACAGCATTTCCGCCGCGGTCGCCACGTTGGGATCGATCGTCCGAAGATAGCGCAATGCCTCCGGAGCGCTGTGCAGAAGCAGCCACTGTAGCGCCACCGGTGGGTGAGGAAAGTGCGTCATTAAATGAAAATTGTTATGCAGAACGTTGAGTAAAAAATCAAAATCAACCACATCGGTGATAAATTTCCAGCCAGCAAATTGCGGCGTCGCTTCATAGACGATCCCCATACCTTCACAATCGGCGTGGCGCTCGGGACGTGGTTGCAGATAATGTAATAAAGCCAAAACGTCGGCGGCATATTTTTTAACAGGATGCTGGTTCTGCTTACCTTTAATTTGATCGATACTCATGCTGTCATTATTTATCCTCAGGCTCAGGGTGACGTGGGGAATATTATTTTCGTCGCGCAGGCTCAGAAGGCGAAATGCGCCTTGTTCAATTTGCCGGGCGTAGTACTCGCCGTAGCCGCCGGAGAGTGACCCTTTATCCTCGAACTGGCCGACGCAGTGCTGCATATGCCAGGATTCATAGGCCATTTCACTACGCAAGGCCGGGCTGGCGGCATCGAAGGCGACCCACTGCCCAGCAGTGACCTTCATCAGCGGCTTAATGGCGTCGTCGCTGGAGGGGTACCAGCCTCGTTCGCGCAGGCGCTGCATTTTCTGGTGCTCGGCCTCGCGCATGTCCAGGACGGTGAAACAGTTAATGCGCTGAAGTTTGCTTTCCAGCCGCGTGCCTTCCAGCCGCGACAGGAACTCCAGTAACTCCCTTTCCGTCGCCAGCAGCTGCGGATGCTGTGGATTAAGATAGTAAAAGGCGCCGCCGCCGCCCAGCCCGGATATCAACCACGCGGGGATCGCCTTCTCCGCGCCAAAGTAAACCGCATAATCGGCGGCGGAGCGTACGGGGTAAACGTGGGGAAAATTACCGATAGCCCAGCGAAAAAAATGGTTGCTTAGCCAGCGTTGAATACTACTACCGTCGTCACGCTGTTCGCTGCGAGAAATAATGGCCGATTTTACATCAGGGGCGTTAATTATATTTCGTGGACTATATTTTCTATGAATATTACTCATGGCATTCCTTGCGCAGTTGAATATATAGAGAATATCCGCCTGCAATATATCATGCCGGTGACGTATTTCTTATTTTTGCCGGTATTCTCAGATTATGACCCGAAGGGCGCAGTTTTTTTCCAGAAGCGCCGCTGAGGGGCTTATTTGGGGGAGCGGATAACAGAAAATGCCAGCCCCGGCGCTGAGCCGGGGCTGTGCGGTTACGCCAGGCGGCAGGCGTCGGCTTCCCAGCGATATCCAACGCCGTAAACGGCGCGGATAAACGACTGCTCGGCGTCCAGCGATTCCAGCTTGCGGCGCAGGTTCTTGATATGGCTGTCAATAGTGCGATCGGTGACCACGCGGTAATCGTCGTACAGATGATTGAGCAGCTGTTCACGGGAGAAGACTTTACCCGGCTCCTGAGAGAGGGTCTTCAGCAGCCGGAACTCGGCGGGCGTGAGGTCCAGCAGCTTGTTGCGCCAGGAAGCCTGGAAGCGGCCCTCGTCGACAATCAGCGGGCTTTCGGCATCCAGCGCCTGCAGATCGCGCTGCGGCTTGCAGCGGCGAAGAATGGTCTTCACGCGGGCCACCACTTCACGCGGGCTATAGGGCTTACAGATATAGTCATCGGCGCCGATTTCTAACCCCAGCAGGCGGTCGATCTCCTCGATTTTGGCGGTTACCATCACCACCGGAACTTCAGAGAAACGGCGGATTTCCCGGCACAGAGTGAGTCCGTCGGTACCGGGCAGCATCAGATCCAGCAGGATCAGATGCGGCGGCGTCTGGCGAACGTACGGTAGAACCCGATCGCCGTGATTGATCAGCGTCGGCGCATAACCCGCCGCCTGAAGATAATCGATCAGCAATTGGCCCAGTTTGGGCTCATCTTCCACGATAAGAATGCGCGGCGTGTTTTCATCAACAGGTAATTCAGTCATACGTCTCTCGATAAATTACGTTCCAGAGGTAACTCTACTTTAATGCTAACCCCGCCCAAAGGCGAATGGCCGGCACGTAAAGTGCCGCCGTGGGCAGCCACGATGTTAAGGCAAATTGCCAGCCCCAGACCAGAGCCGCCGCTGGCACGATTACGCGACCCTTCGGTACGATAAAAGCGCTCAACCAGCCGCTCCAGCTGTTCGTCGGTGACGCCGGGCGCGCTATCGGCAAAGTCGAGAATCAGCATCTGGCCGCTCTGGCTGGCGCTAATCTGCAGGCCGCCGCCGCTATCGGTATAGCGCAGGCTGTTTTCCAGCAGGTTGTTGAACAGCTGCATCAGGCGATCCCGGTCGCCGAAAATCGCCGCGCTTTCCGGCAGCGAAACGCCAATCGACAGTCCACGGCTGGCGAAGCGCTCGCGAAACGCGCCGGCGGCGACCTCCAGCAGATTAATAATATCCACCGAGCTTTTCTGGTAGGTGAGGGCGCCTTCATCGGACATGGAAAGCTGGTGCAAATCCTCGACCAGTTTGGTGAGGGTGGCGACCTCCGCCTGTAGGGAGGCGATGGAATCCGGGGTAAATTTCCTGATGCCATCCTGAATCGCCTCCAGCTCGCCGCGCAGCACCGCCAGCGGCGTGCGCAGTTCATGAGAAATATCGGCCATCAGGTCGCGGCGCATTTGCTGATTGCGTTCAAGGGTACTGGCTAGCTGGTTGAAATCTTTCGCCAGGCGCCCCAGTTCATCGCTGCTGGTGGCGGTGACCCGGGTGGAGAAATCGCCGGCCGCCAGACGATGAGTCCCCTCAACCAGCCGTTTAACCGGGGCGAGCAGACCGCGCGCCAGCGGGAAGGTGGCCAGCGCCGCCAGCAGCGTAGCGAGGGCGACAATCAGCCAGCTGGTGCGTTTCTGCTGACGGTCGAAGTTGATATCGGTATTGCGCGTCAGGCGCTCAACCGGCGAGGCAATGACCGCGCCAACCTCGACGCCGTTAACCATAATGCTGCGCCGGGTACCGTCTGTCGGGACGCGCTCGCGCGGGCCCACCAGTACGCGCCCTTTCTGATCGACCACCCAGAACATCGTGCGCCAGCCGTGCGGAGGCATATCAGGACCGGGACCGCGATCGCCACGATCGCCGCGCGGGCCCTCAAGGGGGCGGTCCGGCGCGGCATCCGGCGGCATCTCTCCGGGGCCGGGGCCCGGACGCGGTTCGTCCATCGGACCCATGCCGCGACCCGGCGGCGAGCGATCGTCATTGTCGCGCTCAAAGGTTTTCAGCAGCTGGAAAATAAAGCGGTCGTTGTTGCGCAGGAACTTCCAGCTGCCGTGCTGGGCATACTGTTCGCTCAGGGCATCGCCGAGCATGGTCAGGCGCTGTTCGTTGCCGCGCTTGATATAGTCGATAAAGCCGCGTTCAAAACTGATACGCACCGCCCAGTGCATGCTGATTAGCAGCACGATGCAGGTGGCAAGAATCGCGATAAACAGCTTGCCGGTAATGCCGGGACGCCAGAACTTCAAGACTCACTCCTTTTACGGCGACGAATCACGGTATTCATCGTGGTGTCGTCCGGTACGCGGGAAAAAATGAGTGCCGGCAGCGCAATAACCACCGCCATGCTTAAGTAGGTATAAAGAAACACCTGATGAGCGGTCGCCGCATCGACGCCGATATGCTGCTGGCCGTAGAGACCGAGTAGCATCCCGGCGATAGTGACGCCGATACTCATCGACAGCTGCATGACCATCGATAGCATGCTGTTGCCGCTGCTGGCCAGATCGTCGGGCAGGTCTTTCAGGGTCAGGGTATTCATTGAGGAGAAGCGGCTGGAGTTAATCATTCCCTGCAGAAACAGGACCACCGGCAGCAGCCAGTACCAGCCCGCGAGCGCGACGGCCATAAACAACAGGCTGACCAGCGCGAGGCCGATCGTTGAAGTCACCAGCACCCGGCGATAGCCGAAGCGGTTGACCACCTGAACCACAATGCGCTTCATTCCCATGCTGCCAAGCACCATAGGGATCATCATCAGCCCGGCGTGGAACGGCGAAAAGCCGAGGCCAATTTGTAAAAACACCGGGGTCATGAACGGCAGCATGCCGCTGCCGATGCGCCCGGCGAAGCTGCCGCCAAGGCCGAGAGAAAAGGTGCGGTTGTTGAACAGCTTCAGGCTGAACAGCGCGTTGCGGTTGCCGCGCGCGTGCCACAGATAGCACAGAATTGACGCCGCGCCGATGGCCACCAGCGCCGTCAGCCACAGGGGGGAGATTCCGAGCCCCTTTTTGCCGTCGAGCGCCAGGGTGAGCGTCGCCATGCCGGCGGCCAGCAAAATAAAGCCGAGGATATCAAAGCGCCGGGTTTGCAGAGTGTAGTTGGGCATCAGGCACAGCGTGGCGATGGCGCCGATGATGCCAACCGGAATATTGATCAGAAAGATCCAGTGCCAGGAGGCGTACTCCACCAGCATCCCGCCCAGCGCCGGGCCAAGCAGCGGCCCCACCTGGCCGGGCAGGGTGACGAAGGTCATCGCCGCCATATATTGGCTGCGCGGGACAATTTTCATTACCGTCAGGCGGCCTACGGGAACCATCATTGCGCCGCCGACGCCCTGCAGCACCCGGGCCAGAATCAGCTGATCGAGCGTGGCGGCCTGCGCGCAGAACAGGGAGCCGGCGGTGAACAGCACGATGGCGCTAAAAAAGATATTTCTTACCCCGACACGATCCGCCAGCCAGCCGCTGGCGGGCAGCATCACCGCCACCGTCAGCACGTAGGAGACGATAACCATATGCATATGCAGCGGGCTCTCCCCAAGACTTTGCGCCATGGAGGGGAGGGCGGTGTTAACGATGGTAGTATCCAGCGCCTGCATAAAAAAGCCAAAGGCCACTATCCACAGCTGCCAGCGTACGCTGGAAGGAAGATCTGTCATGTTATTCGCTTACCGGTTGATGGACTTTTCGCGAAAAACGCAGCCGCAGACGGTCGAAGAACAGATAGACCACCGGCGTGGTATACAGGGTCAACAGCTGACTCATTACCAGACCGCCGACAATGGTGATCCCCAAGGGCTGGCGCAGCTCGGCGCCATCGCCGCCAGAGATAACCAGCGGCAGCGCGCCGAACAGCGCCGCCAGGGTGGTCATCATTATCGGCCGGAAGCGCAGCAGACAGGCCTGGAAGATTGCCTCTTCCGGCGGCAGGTTGCCGTTGCGCTGCGCTTCCAGGGCAAAGTCGACCATCATGATGGCGTTTTTCTTCACAATGCCAATTAATAGCATAATCCCGATAAGCGCGATTAGGCTGAACGGGGCATCGAAAAGCTCCAGCGCCAGCAGCGCGCCGACGCCCGCGGACGGAATAGTCGACAGAATGGTTAGCGGATGAACGTAGCTCTCATAGAGGATCCCCAGCACGATATAGACCGTGGCGATAGCCGCCAGAATCAGGATCACCTGCGAGTTCATGGTCTCCTGGAACACCTGCGCGGTCCCGGCGAACGACCCGCGGACGCTGGACGGTACGCCAAGCTGGGTCATCGCCCGGTTAATGGCGTCGCTGGCTTCTGACAGCGATTTGCCGGTAGGCAGGTTAAACGACACGGTCGATGCCGCCGACAGCCCCTGATGGTTCACCGACAGCGGGGCGTTGGCCGGCTGCCATTTGGCGAAATAGGATAGCGGGATCGGCTTGTCTTCGCTGTTGATCACAAACATTTTATCGAGGGCGCTGACGTCCTGGGTGTAGACCGGGTCGACCTGCATCACCACTTTATACTGGTTCAGCGGCTGGTAGATGGTTGAGATCTGCCGCTGACCGAAGGCGTTATTTAGCAGATTATTGGCGTCCTGCACGCTGATGCCGAGTCGCGACATGGTATCGCGGTCGTAGATCAGGTCCATCTCGGCGCCGTTATTCTGGCTGTCGGAGTTGACATCCGCCAGCTCCGGCAGCGCCGCCAGCGTTTTGCGGATTTTGGGTTCCCACTCCCGCAGCGCCGCAAGGTCGTCCGACAGCAGCGTGTACTGGTAGCTGGCGTTGGCCTGACGGCCGCCGACGCGGATATCCTGTACCGCCATCAGGAACAGGTTGGCCCCCGGCTCTTTGGCCAGCTTCTTCCGCAGCCGATCGATAATCTGCTGCGCCGTTTCATGGCGCTCATCGCGCGACTTGAGGGTGATAAACATCATTCCGCTGTTGACCCGCGAGCCGCCGGTAAAACCGGTGACGTTGTCCACCGCCGGATCTTCACGAATGATCTTCATAAAGTCCTCCAGCTTGCCGCGCATCGCCTGGAACGAGATGCTCTGGTCTGCCTGGATACCGCCCATCAGCACCCCGGTGTCCTGCTCCGGAAAGAAGGTTTTGGGAATTGAGATATAGAGCCAGACGCTCAGCGCGATGGTGCCAAGCAGCACCAGTCCGGTTAAGCGGCTGTGCTTCAGCACCCACTTCAGCGATTTGCCGTATCCGCCCTGAATCGCCACCAGCAGGCGGCCAACCCCGCGCTTGCGCGTCGGCTCGTGGGGCTTGCCGCTTTTCAGCAGCCAGCCGCACATCATCGGCGTCAGGGTCAGAGAGACCGCCAGCGAAATGCCAATCGCCACCGACAGGGTAACGGCGAATTCGCGCAGCAGCCTTCCCGGCAGGCCGCCCATCAGCAGCAGCGGCAGGAACACCGCCACCAGCGACAGGCTCATCGACAGGACGGTAAAACCGACTTCCCGGCTCCCCTGCAGCGCCGCCTGCAGCGGCTTCATGCCGGCTTCCAGATGGCGGGAAATATTTTCCAGCACCACGATGGCGTCATCGACCACGAAGCCGGTAGCGATAGTCAGCGCCATCAGCGACAGGTTGTTAAGGCTGAAGCCGCACAGGTACATGGCGGCGAAGGTGCCGATCAGCGAAACCGGAACCGCCACCGCCGGGATCAGCGTCGCGCGCCCCGAGCGGAGGAAGAGGAAGACCACGAGGATCACCAGCGCCACCGAGATGACCAGCGTTTGCTCCACTTCCTCCAGCGAGGCGCGGATGGTCGGCGAGCGGTCCTGGGCGATTTGCAGATCGACAGAGGCCGGGATGGTGCGCTGCAGCTCCGGCAGGCGGGCGCGAATGCTGTCCACCGTCTCGATGATATTGGCTTCCGGCAGCTTGCGGATCATCAGCAAAATCGCCGGTTTGGCGTTAGTCATCCCGGCGTTGCGCACGTCCTGCACCGAATCGGTGACGTTGGCGACGTCGCCGAGGCGCACCGCCGCGCCGTTGTTATAGTGCACGATCAGCGGCTGGTATTCGGCGGCGGTCTTCAGCTCGTCGTTGGTCGCCACCTGCCAGCGGTGGGTGGCATCTTCCAGCGCCCCCTGCGGTTTACGTACGTTGGCGTTGCTGATGGCGGTGCGCACCGCGTCCAGCGATACGCCCTGGTTAAACAGCGCCTGCGGGTTGAGGTCGACGCGCACCGCGGGCAGCGAACTGCCGCCGACGTCCACGTCGCCGACGCCGTCAATCTGGGCAATGGTCTGCGCCAGCTGGGTAGAGGCGAAGTCGTACAGTTCACCCTGGGACCAGGTATCCGAGGTGAGGGTGAGGATCATGATCGGCGCGTCTGACGGGTTGGCTTTGCGGTAGGTCGGACGGCTCGGCATGCCGCTCGGCAGCAGGCTTTGCGCGGCGTTAATCGCCGCCTGCACGTCGCGGGCCGCGCCGTTGATATCGCGGTCAAAGTTGAACTCAAGAATGATGCGCGTACTGCCGAGCGAGCTGGAGGAGGTCATCTCATTGACCCCGGCAATCCGCCCCAAAGAGCGCTCCAGCGGCGTCGCCACCGAAGAGGCCATGGTCTCCGGCGACGCGCCGGGCAGCGAGGCGCTGACCATGATGACCGGGAAATCCACCTGCGGCAGCGGCGCCACCGGCAGCAGGCGGAAACCGAGGATGCCGCACAGGGTGATGGCGAGCGAAATCAGAATCGTCGCCACCGGACGGTAAATGAAGAGGGCGAAAAACTTCACCTACGCCTCCTCCTCACGCCGCGGGAACCGGCTCTTTATATACAGCGACAGCCGGTCGAACAGCAGATAGATAACCGGAGTCGTGAACAGCGTCAGCACCTGGCTGAGCATCAGACCGCCGACCATGCCAATCCCCAGCGGACGCCGCAGCTCCGCGCCGACGCCGGTACTGAGCATCAGCGGCAGTGCGCCCAGCAGGGCGGCGAGGGTGGTCATCAGGATCGGGCGGAAGCGCAGCAGGCAGGCCTGGTAGATCGCCTCGCGCGGCGGCATGCCCTGCTCGCGTTCGGCGGCCAGCGCGAAGTCGATCATCATGATGGCGTTTTTCTTGACGATGCCGATCAGCAGAATGATGCCGATAATCGCGATAACGTCCAGTTCGCTCCCCGCCAGCCATAGCGCCAGCAGCGCGCCGACGCCCGCCGTCGGCAGGGTGGAGAGAATCGTTATCGGATGAATAAAGCTTTCATACAGCACCCCGAGGACGATATACATCGCCACCACCGCGGCAACCACCAGCCAGACGGTGCTGCCGAGCGCCGACTGGAAGGCCAGAGAGCTGCCCTGGAACTGGGTACGGATATCGCTCGGGAATTCCAGCGCCTGCTCGGCGCCAAGAATCGCTTCGACCGCATCGCCCAGCGAATAGTTGTCCGGCACGTTAAACGAGATGGTGGTAACCGGGAACTGATCGAGATGGTTTATGGATAGCGGGGCAAAGCGCTCCTCGACGCTGGCGATGGATTTCAGCGGCACAATCCCGCCGTCGCTGCTGGTCAGGCGAATATTATCCAGCGCCGCCAGCCCCGGCGTGGCCTGGGTATCATGCTCCAGCACCACGCGGTACTGATTCGCCTGGGTATAGATGGTGGAGATTAAACGCTGGCCGAAGGCGTTATACAGCGCATTATCGACGTCCGCCATGCTGATGCCGAGGCGGCTGGCGCTATCGCGGTCAACGTTGATATACGCCGCCAGGCCCTTGTCCTGCCAGTCGCTGCTGACGTCGGAGAGCTGCGGCAGCGCCTGCAGCCGGGTCAGCAGCTGAGGGACCCAGTTGCTGAGCGCATCCAGCGAGTTCGCCTGCAGGGTGAACTGGTACTGAGTGCGGCTGACGGTAGTGTCAATGGTCAGATCCTGCGTGGGCTGAAGGTAAAGCTCAATGCCGGGAATCCCGCTCACCGCGTTCTGCAGGCGGCCGATCACCGTCTGCACGCGATCGTCGCGCTCGTCCAGCGGCTTAAGGTTGATTTGCAGGCGGGCGCTGTTGAGCGCCGGGTTGGTGCCGTCAACCCCGACGTAGGAGGTCAGGCTTTCCACCGCCGGATCTTTGAGTATCGCCGCCGACACCTGCTGCTGGCGCTCGGCCATGTTGGCGAACGACGCCGACTGCGGCGCCTGCAGCGTACCCTGAATGATGCCGTTGTCCTGAATCGGGAAAAAGCCCTTCGGAATAAACACCCATAGCATAATCGACAGCACCAGGGTACCGAGGGCCACGCTCAGTGTCAGCCAGGGATGATTCAATACCCGGCTCAGCCAGCGGCCATAGACGGCGATCACCCGTTCAAAGAAACGCTCGCTGGCGCGCGAGAAGCGGTTCTGCTTGCGCAGCGACTCGTGGCTCAGCATGCGGGCGCACATCATCGGCGTCAGGGTCAGCGACACCACCGCGGAGATCAGGATCGCCACCGCCAGGGTAATGGCAAACTCGCGGAACAGGCGGCCAACGATATCGCCCATAAACAGTAGCGGGATCAGCACCGCAATCAGCGAGAAGGTCAACGAGATAATGGTAAAGCCAATCTCTCCGGCCCCTTTCAGGGCGGCGGCCAGCGGCTTTTCGCCTTTCTCGATATAGCGCGAGATGTTTTCGATCACCACGATGGCATCATCGACCACAAAGCCGGTGGCGATGGTCAGGGCCATCAGCGTCAGGTTGTTAATCGAGAAATCGAGAAACACCATTACCGCAAAGGTGCCGACCAGCGATAGCGGCACGGCGATGCCGGGAATAATCGTCGCCGGGACGTTGCGCAGAAAGACGTAAATAATCATCACCACCAGGGCGATAGCCAGCATCAGCTCGAACTGGGTGTCGCTAACCGACGCCCGGATGTTGGTAGTGCGGTCGGAAAGCACCTGTACTTTGACTGATTTCGGCAGGCTTTCGGTCAGCTGCGGCAGCATCTGGCGGATGCTGTCGGCGGTAGAGATAATATTGGCCCCCGGCTGGCGCTGGACGTTCATGACGATCGCCCGCTGATTGTTCGCCCATGCCCCGAGCCAGCTGTTTTCCGCGCCCTGTTCCACGGTGGCGACGTCGCCGAGGCGAATCGGCGCGCCGTTCTGCCAGGCGATAATCAGGCGGCGATAATCTTCTGCCGACTGCATCTGATCGTTGGCGGAGAGGGTCACCGCCCGCGCCGGGCCGTCAAGGCTCCCTTTCGCCGAGTTGACGTTGGCGCTGGTTATCGCGGTGCGCACCGTTTCGCTGGTCAGCCCGAGCGCGGCGATGGCCTGGGCGTTGAGCTTGACGCGTACCGCCGGGCGCTGGCCGCCCGCGAGGGTGACCAGCCCGACGCCGGAAACCTGGGAGATCTTCTGCGCCACGCGGGTCTCGACCATATCCTCGACCTGGGTCATCGGCACGGCGGAAGAGGTGACCGCGAGGGTCATAATCGGCGGATCGGCGGGGTTAACTTTGCTGTAGACCGGCGGGTTAGGCAGGTCAGAAGGCAGCAGGTTGGTGGCGGCGTTGATGGCCGCCTGTACTTCCTGTTCCGCGACGTCCAGCGGCAGCGTGAGCTGGAACTGGAGCGTGACCACCGACGCGCCACCGGAGCTCTGGGAGGACATCTGCTTGAGGCCGGACATCTGGCCAAACTGGCGCTCCAGCGGGGCCGTCACGGATGAGGTCATCACGTCCGGGCTGGCGCCGGGATAGAGGGTTACCACCTGAATCGTCGGGTAATCCACTTCCGGCAGCGCCGAAACCGGTAAGAATCGATAGCCGATAATCCCGGCCAGCATGATGGCCACCATTAATAGCGTCGTGGCGACCGGGCGCATGATAAACAGACGGGAAGGGCCGCCCGTACTGCTCGGCGGTAACACTTGCATCAGGAGCGCGCTCCTTTTTTACCGTATTCGCGGCTGGTGGCTTTTTCCGGCTCGGCGGCGGTTGCCGCATCGTGGGCTTCGACGACCTCAACTTTTGCGCCTTCGGTCAGACGATCGATCCCGTCAGTGACCACGCGATCGCCGGCGGAAAGACCGGCGTTGATCACCACTTTAAGACTGTCCTGAATACCCGGCGTGACGGTGTGCTTGCTGACCTTGTTCTCGTCGTTCAGTACCCAGACGAAATGACCTTCGTTACCCATTTGCAGCGCGGCGGTTGGGATCACTACCGCGTTTTGCTCGGTATCGACCAGCATACGGGCGTTGACGAATTGATTGGGGAACAGGGCGTCATCAAGGTTTGTAAAGCGCGCTTTCAGCTTGATGGTGCCGGTGGTGGCGTCAATCTGGTTATCGAGGCTCAGCAGCGAGCCTTCGCTGATTTTCTGTTTATTGGTGCGGTCCCAGGCTTCGACCGCCAGCTTTTTCCCCGCCTTTTGCGCCTGTATGACGGTGGCGATTTGGTTTTCCGGCAGCGTAAAGACCACATCAATAGGGTGGGTTTGCGTCAGTACCACAATGCCGGTGGTGTCGCCGCTGGAGATCTGGTTGCCGATATCCACCTGTTTTAAGCCGACCCGGCCGTCAATCGGCGCGGTGATGCGGCTCCAGTTCAGCTGGAGCTGGGCGCTGGCGACAGCGGCTTCGTCCGCCTTAATCGTGCCCTGGGTTTCGCTGACCAGCGACTGCTGGGTATCCAGCTCCTGGCGCGACACCAGATTGGTTTTCACCAGCTGCTGGTAGCGTGCCAGATCGCGGCGGGCGTTGGCGAGGGTCGCCCGATCTTTGGCCAGTTGCCCCTCGGCCTGGGCGAGGGCGACTTTAAACTGGCTGGGATCGATTTCCGCGAGCAGATCGCCCGCTTTGACCTGCTGGCCTTCGGTAAAGTGGATCGCCAGAAGCTGGCCGTCGACGCGGCTGCGCACGGTGACGGTATTCGCCGCCGTCACGGTGCCGAGGCCGGAAAGGTAGCGCGGCACCGCTTCGCTGGTTGCGGTTGCCGCCTGTACCGGCGCGAGGGCGGCGCCAAAACGACCGGGCCGTCCGCCTCCGGGGCCCTGCTGACGCGCGCCTGTCGCCGTCGGCGCGCCGCTATTTGCCGCTTCGCGACCCTGCCAGAACCAGTACGCGGCGCCCGCGACGATCGCTACCACCAGCACGGCTGCCCAACGGCTTTTATTGCTACCTTTCATTAATTTGCTATCTCATCCTGAAACGTTTCACGGAATGATACTAGTTTAGTCAGCGAACGCCGCTTAAAAATGGAGGAATTATGAAAAGACTGTCCAGAAACGTCTGGAAAAAACGCTTTTCCTTGAGCCGGTTACGATGAATAGTTAGGCGAAAAATTCGCTTAACGATTTTGCTTAGCCGGGCGAGGAACCCGGTGAATTATCGCCGGTCATTCGCTGTTTCTTAAGGGTCACAGCGGAATGCGTCGCAGCCAGGCTGATATACAGCGTGAATAAGCGGCCCCGGGGCGTGATTCAGCCTGATTGGCAGGCGCATCTGTTTAATAATCAAATTCACTCAAGATTTTGCTTTAAGCAGTGCGACCACTATCAGAGGGTTCTTTATGCATTTTACCCAAGCTATCGCCCGTCTACCGGCCGCCACCTGCGGCGCAGGACAAACTACCGCCCAACTGGGCGCGCCGGATATCGCTGCCACCACGCGCCAGTTTCTCGCCTATGTAGAGACCCTTCTGCAGCTCGGCCTGAAGGTCACCGTGCTTCCTGCCGCGGCGGAATATCCCGATGCGCACTTTGTTGAAGATACCGCGGTGGTCATGCCGGAACTGGCGGTGATTACTCATCCGGGCGCGCCGAGCCGTCAGGGCGAAGTCGATACCATTGCGCCGGTGCTGGCGGGGTTTCGTCCACTGGTGCAGATGAGCGAAAGCGGACATATGGACGGCGGCGACGTGCTGCTGGTGGGCAAACGATTTTTTATCGGCCTGACGGCGCGTACCGATGAGCAGGGGATCCGCGAATTTGCCGCCGCCGTTGAGCCGCACGGCTACACGGTGACGGCGATTGACGTGAGCGCCGGTCTGCATCTGAAATCGATCGTCAACTATGTGGGCCGCAATACGCTGCTGCTGACGGAAGGCTACGTTAACCATCCGGCGTTTAGCGGCTTCAACCGTATCGTGATCCCGGAGGAAGAGGCCTACGCCGGAAATACGCTGTGGATCAACGATACCTTAATTACGCCGCAGGGCTACCCCTGTACCCTGGGCGAAATCAGCAAGCTGGGAATGCCTGTCGTGCAGCTCGACACCAGCGAATTTAAGAAAATGGATGGCGGCCTGACCTGCCTCTCACTGCGTTTTTAATTTTTGCGCCGACACCGGGGAGATCGAAATGAAACTACGCCTTGCCGCACTACTGGCCTGCATGGCGCTCAGCGCGCCGCTGGCCGCCCAGCAGTTTGATACCATTAGCTTTGGCGTCGATGGCGGCTATCCGCCGTTTGACGTACTGGCCCCCAGCGGTGAAATTACCGGTTTTGATATTGATATCGCCAACGCGCTGTGCACCCAGCTAAAAGCCAAATGCGTTTTCGTTAAGCAGCCGTTCGAAAGCATGATTGCCGCTCTCAACGCGCATAAGTTCGATGCCATTATCGCTTCGCTCAATATGACCGATGCGCGTAAAAAGGAAGTGGACTTCACCGACCGCTACTACCGCAGCGCAGCGCAGCTGGTGGCGCGCAAAGGTAGCCCGCTGCTGCCTGAGGTCGCCAGCCTGAAAGGCAAGACCGTCGGCGTCCAGACCGGTTCCACCCATGAAGCGTTTGCGAAGGCTAACTGGGCCAACCACGGCGTGAAGATCGTCAGCTACGCGAATCAGGATAACGTCTACCTCGACCTGCTCTCCGGACGTATTGACGCCGCTTTGCAGGATAATATCCAGGCGGCGACCGGCTTTATTGATACCCCGCGCGGGCAGAAATTCGCTTTTGCCGGTCCGGTCATTCAGGACGGCGGTATCTCTTCCGATGTGGGGATTGCGGTCAATAAAGATAATCCGGCGCTGCGGGATGCCCTGAACGGCGCTATCAAGGCTATTCGCGCCGATGGCACCTACGACGCTATCCAGAAAAAATACTTTAGCATTGATATTTATGGCAAATAAACCGTGAAGGCGCAGGCGCTGGCTTGCGCCCCTTTACGGCACCCGTGGAAGGCTGAACATGGTCGCAGACTATTTACCCTTACTGTTACGCGGCGCGGCGCTTTCGCTGTGCGTGATGCTCTGCTCATTGCTGGTCGCGCTGCTGCTGGGCCTGATCAACTCGCTGGTTAAACTCTTTGGCCCGCCGTGGCTGCGCCTGTTTTCCATCGCCTACACTACCCTGGTACGCGGTATTCCCGAGCTGGTGATTATGCTACTGCTGTTTTTCGGCGGCGAGATGCTGGTTAACCTGCTGCTGGCAGCGGTGGGGCTGGGGCCGGTGCGCTTCAATACCTTTTTTTCCGGCGTGCTGGCGATTGGCTTTGTGTTCGGCGCCTATTACACCGAGACCTTTCGCGGCGCATTTCTGACCGTCGATCGCGGGCAAACCGAAGCCGCGCAGGCCTACGGAATGCGCCCGTGGACGGTATTTCGCCGGGTGATGCTGCCGCAGATGCTGAGCTTCGCGATTCCCGGGATCAATAATAACTGGCTGGGGCTGATGAAAGCGTCGGCGCTGGTGTCGATCCTGGGCCTGGAGGACATGGTATGGCTGGCCGAGCAGGCCGGGCGCGCCACGCAGAAACCGTTCCTCTTCTATTTCCTGGTTTCCCTGATTTATATGGTCATTACCGCGCTCTCCAGCTGGTTGTTTAGCCGCCTGGCGAAGCGTTATGCGCTGCGTTCTTCCACGGCGGGGGCCGCGCTATGAATCTGCAAACCTTTCTCGATGCGATCCCGAGCTTTATCTGGAGCGATGGCAACGGCGCCGCCAGCGGGCTGGCGATAACGGCGGAGCTGTTTTTGCTCTCCATCGTTCCCGGGATGGCGCTGGCGATTGCGATGGCGGTGGGGCAGGTGTACGGCCCGCGCGCGCTGGCGCTGCCCATCCGTGGTTTTACGTATTTTTTCCGCAGCACGCCGCTCTATCTGCAACTGATGCTGATTTACTACGGCCTGTCGCAGTTCGATATCGTGCAGACGGGTTGGATGAACGATCAGCCGTTCTGGCTGCTGTTTCGCGATGCGACCTTCTGCGCCACGCTGGCGCTGGTGCTGAACACCTCCGCTTACGTCGCGGAGCTGCTGGCGGGGATGATGCTGACCTTTCCCCGTCAGGAGTGGGTTGCCGGAGAAGCCTACGGGATGGGGAAATGGCAGATTATTCGTCGTCTGGTGCTGCCCGCGACGCTCAGACGCGGGATCCCGGCGCTGAATAATGAAATGGTCTTTTTGCTCCACGCCACCTCGCTGGCCAGCACGGTAACCCTGCTGGATATTACCGGCGTGGCCCGCGCGTTCTACGCCATGACCTGGTCGCCCTTTATTCCGTTTCTGATGGCCGCGGCGCTCTATCTCCTGTGCACCTTTCTGCTGATTTTCGCCTTTTCCCGCGCCGAACGGCGCTGGCTGGCGTTTATCCGCCGCGGCTAATCAGGAGCGCTTAATCGCCTGGAGTTCGGTCAGGGTAACGATTTTATCAACGTGAAACTTTTTACTGGTCAGCCAGCTATCCGCCAGCTGGCAATAGTGCGCCATGCTGCGACAGCCGATGCGTACCAGAAAGTCGAAGCTGCCGCTTACCAGCCAGCAGTCCAGCACTTCGGGCGTCTGGCGCATCTCCTGTTCAAACACCGGCTGCGAGCGGCCGTGGTCGGCCAGGGCGATTTGCGCCTGCACCACAAACGCATGCTCCGGCTCGGGCAGTTCGATAATGGCGCTGTAGCCGCGAATGATGCCGTCACGCTCGAGGCCGCGCACGCGTTCCAGACATGGACGCGCGGTGAGATTTACCTGCTCCGAGAGCTTCTGATAAGAAATGCGGCCATCCCGGCGCAGGATTTCAAGGATCTTATGATCGATACGGTCAAGCCGGGTTTTCTTTTCCACAGATGGGACGTCCAATGAAAATTAAACACGATACATTACCTCAACATGCGCTCGGTGGGCAGCGGCAATTAAGCCATTTTCATTTCGGCGCGCCCGGCGCCGGCGAGAAAGTCTATCTGCAGGCGGGGCTGCACGCCGATGAAATTCCGGGCATGCTGGTTCTGCATTATCTTAAAAGATTACTCAGCCAGGCGGAACGACGGGGCGAGCTGCGCGGTGAAATTATTATGGTGCCGGTAGCCAATCCGCCGGGGCTGGCTCAGCTGCTGCTTAACAGCGGCATTGGCCGTTTCGATCTGGCGAGCGGGCGCAATTTCAACCGCGACTTTCCCGATCTGGCGGCGCTGGCGCAGCCCTGGCTACCCGCGGAATCGCCCGCTACGCGCGCCGAATATCTCCAGCAGGTGCGCGATGGCATGCAGAAGGCGCTGGCGGCGCTTCCCGTGGCAAGCGAGGTTCAGGCCCTGCGTCAACATCTGCTGAGCCTCGCCTGCGATGCCGATCTGGTGCTCGATCTCCATTGCGATGACCAGGCGATTTTGCACCTTTACGCCGATCCGGCCTGGCAACGCGAGGCGAACGTACTGGCGGCTTTTCTCGGTATTGGCGCCGTGCTGCTGTCCCAGGAGAGCGGGGGCAACTCGTTTGATGAGGCCTGCGGCCTGCCGTGGCAGCGTTTGAGCGCGCTAAACCCGGCGTGGGGCCCGCAGCAGCCCGGCTGTATGGCGGTGACCGTCGAGCTGCGCGGCCAGCACGAGGTGAATCACGCTACCGCCTGCGACGACGCCGAACGTATTTACCGTTATCTGCAGTACCGCGGCGTGCTGGCGGGCGACAAGCCTGCGGTGCCGCAGCAGGAAACGGTGATGCTGCCGTTTGCTGCCGGAGAGATTGTCACCGCGCCGGCGACCGGCATCCTGGTGCCGCTAAAACAGCCGGGCGAATGGGTCGGCGCCGACGATGTCGTCGCGGAAATCATCGACCCGCTGACCGATATGGTCAAAGCGGTGCGGCCGACATCGGGCGGGCTGATTTATGCCAGCCGGCGGGCACCGTTTGTCACGCTGGGGGCGGAAATAATGAAAATCGCCGGCGAGCAGCCGTTCAGCGGCGGCGGCGGGCTGGCGATGTAAGCGGACAGCATCCCTGAGCGTATTTTTGCCCGCCGTCGGCCGTGGCGGAATGAACTTGCTTGATGCACGTCAACGAGCATATCAACTTTTACTATAAAAACTAAAAAAAAGAGTTGTAACCCCGTCTGCTTTTATTCAATTTATGTGATGAATGTTTGGTGTGCTCCAATAAATAAAATATATGCACATTGATAACAACACGTTAAATAAATCAGGGGTTAATTTTTGTGGCAAGTGCAAACAAACTCACGCTGTTCATCGTTATCTTTATGCTGTTGGGGATCCTCTCCGGCGCGGCCATTCACGCATACGCCGCGCAAACGACCATAACCGCATGGTCTGAAAATATTACGCTGCTGACCGACGTATTCCTGCGCCTGATTAAAATGGTGATTGCGCCATTAGTCTTCAGTACGCTCACCGTCGGCATTATGCGGCTTGGCGAAACGGCTACCATTGGGCGGGTCGGCGGTAAAGCCATGGTGTGGTTTGTTACCTCTTCGATTCTCTCCATTCTGGTTGGGCTGGTGATTGTTACCCTTGAGCACCCCGGCGCCGGGTTGAATCTGGCAATTCCGAAAGAGTCGGTCGATACCGGCCTGGCGGTGAGCGGGATGAGCCTGAAAGGCTTTCTGACGCATACTATTCCGACCAGCATTACCGAAGCGATGGCCAACAACGAAATTCTGCAAATCGTGGTGTTCTCGATGTTCTTCGGCATTGCCGGGGCGTCGCTGGGGGAGAAATTCAACGCTCCGCTGGTGGCGGCCCTGAACGTGGTTTCCCATATTATGCTGAAGGTCACCGGGTACGTGATGTACGTGGCACCGCTGGCGATTTTTGCCGCCATCTCTTCGGTTATCGCCTCGCAAGGGCTGGGGATCCTGCTTAACTATGCTTCGTTCATCGGCGGTTACTACGTTGCAGTGCTGCTGACCAGCATGGTGCTGCTGGCGGTGGGATATATGGTGCTGAAAAAAGAGGTTTTTCGCCTGCTTAATATGCTGAAAGATCCGGTACTGGTGGCGTTTACCACCAGCAGCTCAGAAGCTGCCTATCCGAAGACCCTTGAGCGCCTCGTGGAGTTCGGCTGCTCGCGTAATATCGCGTCGTTCGTGCTGCCCATCGGCTACTCCTTTAACCTCGTCGGCTCGATGGTGTACTGCTCGTTTGCCGCGATGTTTATCGCTCAGGCCTACAATATTCATCTGAGCTTTAGCGAGATCACCGTGATGATGCTAACCCTGATGCTGGCATCAAAGGGAATCGCTGGGGTGCCGCGCTCGGCGCTGGTGGTGCTGGCCGCGACCATCCCGAGCTTCAATATTCCGGTGGCGGGTATTTTGCTGCTGATGGGTATTGACCATTTTCTCGATATGGGGCGTTCCGCGATTAACGTGCTGGGGAATGGGATCGCGACGGCGATGCTGTCAAAAAATGAAGGTCTGTTGCAGGAAGAGGTCGCGGAAGAAGAAGCCGCGGCTCAGCAGGTCGAGGCCTGATCGTCGTGCGCCCTCTCTGACGGGGGCGCGCTTCGTCATAAAAAAGAGGCCCCTAACAGGCACGCAAGGGGCAATGTGACGAAGTAACAGATTCCTCGATAAAGACGTTTTTCTTATGGCTAAAAACACGCTACGGTATTTTCATATCAAGGAACCAAATCATGTTACTGCTGCGCGTAACACCAGAGTAGATATTTTTCATCTCACTGATATTTTTTCGGATTCCCGACCCTTACAAGTCGTCAAATTCCTAATTTTATCGCGCATAGTGTTACTCAGTTCCGGCATATTCGCGGGTTTACCAGCGCTCTTTTAACAAATTAATAAACTGGAAAAAGTCATAATGGTTATTGAGGCGATATTTTTCCATGATTTTACTTTTGTGCCAGGTGATGGTTTTGGGCGTGACTTTGTGCAGGGCGGAGATTTTACTGATATCAAAGCCATGAATAATTCCGGAGGCGACGGCAACCTGCGATTTTGACAGCATTTTGTGCGGGCAGTTGCTGCAGACTATCGCCGAGTCGGCCCGCCGGGCCAGAACCAGACCTTCGCACTTTCTTAGCTCCTGGGCAAGGATGGCCAACATCCTGTCAATATTAACTAATTTTATCGACACGAAAATAACCCCTTTCAGGCAGTTAACAATCAGTTCCTGCTCCGGGAGCTGGTCGTAGCTGTGCAGTATAATAACTGAGCTATCTGATTTGCGATTTTTTAGACTGGTATTACACAGGTAGATTTCACCGGGGAGAACCTCGGCGATAATAATATCCTTATCAAAAAAATCATTTTTCTTATACGAAAAGCTGACGTGCAGATGACCGTCGCGGCGGGTGAGCTCAGTGACCATGGAAGCCAGCGATTGCCGCAGAAAAGTGTTGCTGGTATTGATTGCGATATTTATTTTTTTCATGGCGCTAGTTCCCTGTAAATCAACATAACGCCATGTAGCGATCAATCCTCCGGGCGTATGCGGTGATTGTTACTGTGCAGATAATTTATTATTGGTGTCGCCTGAGTTATTTTCTGCGCGAAGAGTGCTTGGCTGAAAACGGAAATTTCTGTTTTCTCCTGTCGCGGATATATGAAATAAGGCTATATACCGAAACGCAGAGGCAAAATATGCACAGTAATAAGGCTAACCATGTTTGCATGGCCATGATGGATATCCTTTAATTAAATTTTCAGGTGTTAAAAATGTACATCCCAGGCACGAGAATATTTTTATTCTCTTCTTTAAACCGTGCCGGCACAGGCGAACGGACAGCGTACAGCGGGCGGCCAGCGTTCAGGCTGTGCTGAATCTGACCACAGCCGGTTAGCCTGAGGATGCTTTGAATCGGTACGCTCCCGATGCCATGTCAATGTAAGAAAATTCTTAATATGCTGTCAGTCTCATTTCTCTCATTCCTCTCAAAAACTGAAAAAAAGTGATCAAGAGGCGGAGGAATGAAAAACTATCCGCCATGACGCCGCCACAAAGATGCAATGCCTGGTGAGGCCGGGTCGGCAAATATCAGGAAAGAAACGCCAGACCTTTGCCAAAAATAGCGCGAATCGGCAGGGCCATGCCCTGAAGGCGGGCCTTGTGGCGCAAGCGGCTGACGACGACATCGATCCGGTGCAGTTCCGGTTCGCCTTCATCGGTGAACAGAGAGGCGTGCAGGTCAACTTTGCTGCACACTTCATTGCGGTTGCGCATTAACAGTTCCAGCAGACGGTACTCCTGCTGCGTTAGCGGCAGGATCAGCCCCGATGGCGCAATCAACTGTTCGCTTTGTAATATCCAGGTGGAAGAGGCTGACCGTTCCGCTGATATCGTCGGCGCGGTGGGCTGGGGCGCGGATTGCTGGCGGAGACGGGCGCCAAGCGCGTGAATGCTCTCCGCGAGGTCGGAAAAGTTGACCGGCTTGATGAGATACAGGTCGGCGCCGGCGTTCAGCGCCTGCAGGCGATCCTGCTCATGGCCTCTGGCGGTGATGACGACCAGTCCGAAATGGCCAATTTCATGCAGATAATCCAGCACGCTAAATCCGTCTTCTCCCGGTAAACCGATGTCGATGAGCACGATATCAACCGGATCGCGATGCAGCTGCCGCCAGAAGGCTTCAGCGCTGCGCACGCCCCATGCATCGAAGCCGCGATGGCGTAAAAAGGCCAGCAGTTCGTCGAGTAAATCAGCGCTATCTTCAACGATAGCGACGCGTAATGTCATGATTTGTCCTTCTGCTGTCCATCCAGCGGCAGTGTGAGCGCAAATTCGCACCCGTCAGCGGTATTCTTCGCCAGGCACAGCTCCCCCCCGTGGGCCTGTATGATTTGTCGGGCGACGTACAGACCCAGGCCTGTGCCGGCTGGCGTGGTCGTATGGGTTTCGCCGCGTCGATAGCGATCAAAAATATGCTCAACCTGTTCAGGCGCAATGCCGGGGCCGCGATCGCCAATGCGTATTTCAAACCCTTTTTGCAGGCGATAAATCTCGATTCTTATTTCACCTGATGCCGAATATTTGACTGAATTATCGAGCAGATTAGCGATCGCAATACACAGCAGCCCGCTATCAATAAACAGTACCGGCGAAGGCGATTGCGGCCCGACAGTTTGCCCTTCGCAGATGACATGTAAATAATGATTGAGCGACAGATCCACTACCGTGGCGGCGATATAGATAACCGGCAGCAGCTCCGCATTCTGCCGGTCGGCGTGCAGGTCTCTGGAGGAAAGCCGGGCATCGGCGAGGCAATTATCGGTGAGCTGCACCAGGCGGGTGGTCGCTCGCTGCATACGATCGAGGCGCGCGCTCTGCGTGGACACAGTGGGGCACAGGCGCAGATTTTCCAGCGCCGCCTCGAGGATGGCCAGCGGCGTTCTGAACTCATGCGCCACCATCCCCATAAACTGGCGCTGGTGGAAACTGGCCTCGCGTTCAATTTGTAACTCTCTCGCCAGCTGCTGCTTGCGCATCAGGGTACGGTTTTCCGCCCGTACCCGCAGTACGGCGATGATCAGGACCGTGACGATATGGATGATCAGCGCATACTGCCAGGTGGAATAAACCCTGGTATGAAACGGAATCACGCCGTGTACCGAGAGCAGGGCCAGCCCGGCTGACACCACGTAAACCGGCGGCAGTAGCCCGAGCAACAGCGTATTCATATCAACCGCTTTACGCCGCCACAGCATCCATGAGGTGATCAACAGCACCGGGGAGGCGATAAAAAATATCCCCGCTTCAATTTGCATTGCCCGGCCGTAAAATCCCAGCGGGATGCTGATTTGCAGCGCAATGTTTAAGCCGATCGCCGCCAGCAGCAGTTGATGCAGCCGCGGCATGTTCTTCTTCAGATCGAAGACCTCGCTATGCAGCCACAGCGCGGTGGCGTAGCTTACCAGCGACAGGCAGCTAATCATGTAATCCTGAACCGGCAGAAGGGCGTCGCCGAATAACCATTCCGGGTAGCCATGCAGGGCCGCGACGAGCGGATAGTTCAGCGAAAACAGGCAGATCCCCCACAGCAGACGTCGGCGCAGCGCAACGGCAAGCCACAGGGCGATGCCGCTGGCAATGACCGCCAGACCGAAATAGAAACTCCAGAAAGCGGTATCGAGGGTGGCCGAACGGACGAATTCCTGCGGCGATGAGAGCGTCGCCAGCAGGATCAGGGTGCTGCTGCTCTGCAGACGGAAGACCATCTCGTAGCCTGCCTTCGTGGGCGGGGGCGCTAAAATCAGCACGCTTTCGCGGTAGTCGAGGTCGCTATCGCGGGCTGGGGCATGGTCGCCAAACTCTTTTTGTTTCCACGGGCTATCGCTGCCGTAGGGGCGATAATAGACGGTTAAACGATCGATAAACGGTGGGCCAAGCTGCAGCCAGCGCTGCTCGCCGGAAAAATAAGCCGCCGGGAGTGACGTGCGCAGCCAGAAAGTTTTTTTTGAATACCCAAACGACGGGATCAGCGACGCCGTTTTTAGCGCCTCTTGCGGTAGCGCAAGAAAGGCGTCGAGGGACATCTGGCCGCTGGCGTCGGCGTACCAGTCAACGGGAATATCGATACCCAGCTGACGGACTTCCGCGCGCGCCGGCGTACACATCTGCAGGGCCATAAGGATGCTGCACCATGCCCAGAAATGCGGTCCACGGTGCCTGCGAAGAACATCAAAAAAAGCGCACAAACGATTCAATTACGCCCCCTTGCGGCATGGACTAATCAATCCGTACGGTATAAACGCGCCGGGGCTCTGCGGCTGGCACAGACAACTCTCCGGAATCCGGGAAATAAAATTACAGGGCTGGACAACGCAGCATTCTGCTGGTGCCGCAGATATTATTCCAGCGTTATCTGCAAGCAGGGTAACTGGCCAGACCTGCCGTAAGAAGATTCGCAATCAATGTTAACGTATGAGGGCGGGTCATAATAAGCAAGTGGAAAATTCAAACAGCGCATAGGGATTTATGATGTGCTGCCGTGAAGGTGCATGGAGTTATATACCATTAGCAATAGATTATTTAATCAGCGCATATAAAAGCAGGTGCTTATATTAAGCTTTAATGAATGTCGGGAAAAATGATGGTAATAAACCCTACCTGTCGCCAGGGCCGAGGGGGCAGCGATCGCACGGGGGCGTCAACGCCCGCCGGGGCACCCGTGATAAATAACGCATTCAGGCAATCAGGGCCGCAAAGTCTAGAGACGCGAATCCTGCAGGCGCAAAAAATTAGACAAATATGGTTATATATTGCTCATTGATGAAGTAAAAATATGATTCACAGGCGGAATGTCAGAATTTAGATGCAGCTAATTTCAAGAGATGCGTATTTTATGCGGTTGAAAAATCGCCCTGACGTTCCTTAAGTATGAATAATAGCCGTCGTTTATCAATGTTTTTGGTTATTTATATCAAAGAATCAGCGGTCGACTGTGGTTATGTTGGTTATTCCGCCTGGAGAAATGACCAGGTTAATCATTGACTCGTTGTGGAAGGGGACCTTACAGGATGACGACGAAATCGCTAACGCTTTCTTTGGATGAACAGCAGTCTATTCCTTTGGGTACGGTGGCGGGAACGCTGGGCCACCTCGGCATGGATATCCGTCCGCTGGCGTCTTCAGGCCTGTGCAGTTTCGACCCCGGCTTTGCTAATACCGCCGGCTGCACGTCGGCTATCTCCTGGATCGATACCGAGAACAGCGTTCTGCTGCACCGCGGCTATCCGGTCGATCAGCTGGCTCGCCAGTGTGACTTTCTAGAAGTGGCCTGGATTCTGCTGCAGGGCGATGCACCTGATGAAGCCAGCTATCAGGTGTTCAAAAACACGATTACCCGCCATAGCCTGGTGCACGAGCAGATTGCCCGGATGTGCGGCAGCTTCCGCCGCGACTCGCATCCGATGGCCTTAATGTGCGCCCTGGTCGGCACGCTGGCGGCGTTTTATCACGATGTGCTGGACGTTGAAAACCCGGAGCACCGGGCTCTGGCCGCCACCCGCTTGCTGTCGAAAATGCCGACGCTGGCGGCGATGAGCTACAAGTTCTCTATTGAGCAACCGGCGCAGTATCCACGCAACGATCTCTCTTATGCGGGCAATTTCCTGCATATGCTGTTTGCCATCCCGGCGGAACCGTACCAGCTGAATCCGGTGATTGAACAGGCGATGAATCAGATCCTGGTGCTGCACGCCGATCACGGCCAGTGCGCATCAACCACCACCGTTCGGGCGGCGGGCTCTTCCGGGGCGAACCTGTTTGCCTGTATCGCCGCAGGGCTCGCTTCGCTGTGGGGGCCTACCCACGGCGGGGCTAATGAAGCCAGTATGCGGATGCTGGAGGAGATTAAAACCGTTGATCAAATCCCTGCGTTCCTGAGCAAAGCGAAACGCGACCCGCAGGCGTTACGTCGTCTCGGATTCGGTAACTCTCGCTACCGTAACCTCGACCCGCGAGCCGCTATTTTGCGCGAAACCTGTCACCGGGTGCTGGAGGAACTGGGGATGTGCGATATGCCATTGCAGGTAGCGATGGCCCTCGAAGAGGTGGCGCTGACCGACCCGTACTTCGTGGAAAATGGCCTGTCGCCGAGCGTTGATTTCTATACAGCGGTGATCCTCAAAGCGATGGGGCTGCCTTCATCCATGTTTGTGGTGATCACCGCCGTTGGCAGAACGCTCGGCTGGGTGGCGCACTGGAACGAAATGCACGAAGCGCCGCTGAATATTTATCGCCCGCGGCAGATTTATACCGGTGAAAAGAGGCGGGATTACGTTTCGCGGCGCGAAGGGCGCTGAGAGGAGGCGGCAATCGGGGGGAGTGAACCCGGCTCGCGCTGCGCTAAGCCGGGCAACAAACTCACTGCGTCCCGTAGTCCGCGAACGGATGGTTAACGAAATACCACCTGCGCCCAGCGGGCCAGACCGGCGGTGACCGAGCCAAAATCATCGCCGCCGGCAACCGGAATACCCGGCAGATGGGCTGCCAGCGCTTTTTTAATCAACGGCGAGCGAGCGCTGCCGCCGGTCAGGTAAATCACATCCGGCTGCTCATTGCTGTTATCCAGCGCCAGCTGAACCTGCTCCATAATGCGGGTTAACGGCTGATCCAGCGCGGCTTCCAGCCCCTGCTGGCTGATAGCCGTGGCCAGCTCATCGCTGATAAACGGCAGATCGGTTGTCACGGTCGGCTGCGCGGAAAGGGCGATTTTACTCTCTTCCGCGCTACGCACCAGACGGTAGCTAAGACGCTGACGCCACACCTTCAGCAGCAGCGCGACCTTCTCGCTATCGCGGGCGCTGCGCAGCAAATCGTTAAGCAGACGACCATTGGCGGCGCTGTAAAAATCGGTCTGCGCCGGAACGTCGTTAATCGCCACCGCATTCCACCACGGCAGAATCGGCAGCGCGATACCTTTTTCCGTATCGCCGCCCATCCCCAGCAGCGGCATCAGGCATTTAAAGGCCAGGGCGATATCCAGGTCGTTACCGCCGACGCGGCAGCCGCTATGGCCGAGCAGGCTTTGCTGGCGATCGGCTTTTTCCCGCCACTGCGGCCCCATCAACAGCAGTGAACAGTCGGTGGTCCCGCCGCCGATATCGACGACCAGCACGCGTTTTTCTTCGCTCAGCGTCGCTTCGAAATCCAGACCGGCGGCGACCGGCTCAAACTGAAATACGACGTCGCGAAAGCCCGCGCGCTTTGCCGCTCGCTCAAGAATTCCCTGCGCCTGGGCGTTGGCGTCATCGCCGCCCAGCCCCTGGAAGTTAATCGGCCGTCCGATAACCGCCTGGTCGATGGCGTCCGGCAGCTGCGTTTGCGCCTGGAGTTTGATGTGCAGCATCATGGCGCAGACTAAATCTTCAAACAGCGCAACCTGCTGCGGCTTGAGCCCGCTGGCGCCGAGGAACGATTTCGGCGACTTCACGAAGTAAACTTCTTCCGGATCGTCAACGTACTGATGCAGCGAAGCGAGGCCAAACTGCACGCTGTTGCTGAGTACATCGATATCTTCCTCACGATTGAAGCTTATCGCGCGGCGCAGCAGCGCCTGGTTTTCATCACCGTTGGGCGGGACGTCATGATGGCGGTAGAGCCACTCGCTGACCGCTTCGCGGGTCGGCGCGCAAAGCATGGACGGCAGCAGTGAACTGCCGTTTTCCAGCGTCAGCAGCTGCGGTGTATTTTCGCGCATCACCGCGACCGAACAGTTAGCGGTACCGTAGTCAAAACCAATATACATAGCCTGCAAAATCCCCATGCCGGTGAAGAAGGGGGGCGACTTTAGCGGATCGACGGCACTGCGACAACTGGAATTTAAAAGCAAGGCGCGTCCGGCGCGGAGCCGCTATGATTGAAACGCTAAAAAGGAGAAATGATGACGCTGCTACCCTGGAATCCCCCCTACGACTGGCATTGGATGTTCAGCTTTCTTGGCGCTCGTGCGGTGCAGGGGATTGAAACCTTCGGCGACGATGGCTATCGCCGCAGCTTTGCCCTTAATGGCTGCGCCGGGCTGATTACGGTGATGCCGGATGAGGCCGCGCAGGGCATGCGGGTGACGCTTTCCGCCGGACTGCAGCCGGTGGCGGACGAGTGCCTGATGCGGGTGGGGAGATTGTTGGACTTATCCTGTGACCCGCAGCAGGTTGCCCTGACGCTGGGGGCGCTCGCGCGGCCGAGGCCGGGGCTGCGTTTGCCGGGCTCTCTCGACCCGTTTGAGCAAGCGGTACGCGCGGTGCTGGGTCAACTGGTCAGCGTGGCGATGGCGGCAAAGCTCACCGGGAAAGTGGTGGCCGCCTTCGGAGAACCGCTGGCCGACGCGCCGGGTTTTTACCTGTTTCCCGGCGCGCAGCGGCTGGCACAGGCCGACCCGCTGGCGCTAAAGGCGCTGGGCATGCCCCTGCGGCGCGCGGAGGCGCTGGTACACCTGGCGCGGGCGGCCATCAGCGGCGATCTCCCGCTGGTGGCGCCGGATAATATCGACGCCGGCATGAAGCAGTTGCAGACGCTGCCCGGCATAGGCCGCTGGACGGCCAACTATTTCGCGCTGCGCGGCTGGCAGGCGCCGGATATCTTTCTGCCGGATGATTATCTGATTAAACAGCGTTTCCCTGGTATGACGCCGACCCGTATTGCGCGCTATGCCAGCCGCTGGCACCCCTGGCGCTCTTACGCTTTACTCCATATATGGTATACGGAAGGCTGGTCGCCGGAGCCGGAATAGACCCGAGCGGCGCTTAGCACTGGTATCGACGCGCTGAAATCCCTATAATTGCGGCGTTTGGCGGTCAACCGCCACCCTTCCTACATTCCCAGGTTAATCAGGTCGCAAAAATTTATGACTGATACGTCTCATCAGTGCGTCATTATAGGCATCGCCGGCGCATCGGCTTCGGGCAAAAGCCTTATCGCCAGTACGCTTTATCGTGAATTACGTGAACAGGTCGGCGATGAACATATCGGCGTTATTCCGGAAGACAGCTATTACAAGGATCAAGGTCATCTGTCGATGGAAGAGCGGGTAAAAACCAACTATGACCATCCGAGCTCCATGGATCATAGTCTGCTGTTTCAGCATTTACAGATGTTAAGAAACGGCCAGCCGATAGAGCTGCCGGTGTATAGCTACGTTGAGCATACCCGTATGCCGGAAACCATTCACATTGAACCGAAGAAAGTCATCATTCTGGAAGGGATTCTGCTGCTGACCGATGCCCGACTGCGCAACGAACTCAGTTTCTCCATATTCGTCGATACCCCGCTAGATATCTGCCTGATGCGCCGCATCAAGCGCGACGTTAACGAGCGCGGGCGGTCAATGGATTCGGTGATGGCGCAGTACCAGAAAACGGTGCGCCCGATGTTCCTGCAATTTATCGATCCTTCCAAACAGTATGCCGATATTATTGTGCCTCGCGGCGGTAAGAACCGTATCGCCATCGATATACTGAAGGCCAAAATCAGTCAGTTCTTTGAATAACACCAACGAATTGTGTAACGTGCAAAGAGAAGCCAATTTGCCCTTACCCCCGGAAGGCGTAGGGGCGCAATGCCTTAAAGGAGAACGTTCATGCGTCTGTGCGATCGAGATATAGAAGCCTGGTTGGATGAGGGCCGGCTGGCCATCAATCCGCGCCCGCCCATTGAGCGTATTAACGGCGCGACGGTCGATGTTCGGCTGGGAAATAAGTTTCGCACTTTCCGCGGCCACACGGCGGGATTTATTGACCTGAGCGGCCCCAAGGCGGAAGTCAGCGCGGCCCTGGACCGGGTGATGAGTGAAGAGATTGTTCTGCCGGATGGCGAAGCGTTCTTTTTGCATCCGGGCGAACTGGCGCTGGCGGTAACCTATGAATCAGTCACTCTGCCACCGGATCTGGTCGGCTGGCTTGACGGGCGCTCTTCGCTGGCGCGTCTGGGCTTGATGGTGCACGTGACCGCACACCGTATCGATCCGGGCTGGTCCGGCTGTATCGTTCTTGAGTTCTATAATTCAGGTAAGCTGCCGCTGGCGCTGCGTCCAGGGATGCTTATCGGGGCGTTAAGCTTTGAGCCTTTATCCGGGCCGGCTCTACGTCCTTATAACCGCCGCGAAGACGCGAAATATCGCGATCAGCAGGGCGCGGTAGCGAGTCGAATCGACAAGGATTGATAATTTTAGCGGTTTGCTGAGGATGCCATGAGACGAATTCTGACCACGCTGATGATCTTACTGGCGGTTGTTGTCGCCGGTCTTACCGCGCTGGTATTGCTGGTCAACCCCAACGATTTTCGCGCCTATATGGTGAAAGAGGTAGCGGATCGCAGCGGCTATCAGCTCGAACTCGATGGTCCGCTGCGCTGGCACGTCTGGCCGCAGCTCAGCATTCTTTCAGGCCGCATGAAGCTGACCGCGCCGGGCGCGGAGGAGCCGGTTATCCGCGCGGATAATATGCGCCTCGACGTCGGGCTGCTGCCGCTGCTTTCTCATCAGCTGCAGGTCAAGCAGGTGATGCTGAAAGGCGCGGTGATCCAACTGACCTCAAAAACCGAAGCCGTACGTAGCCAGAGCGCGCCGGTTGTCCCGCACGACAACACGCTGCCTCAGGTGCCGGAGGATCGCGGCTGGTCGTATGATGTCGAAAAACTGCAGATTGCCGACAGCGTGCTCTTCTTCCAGCATGAAGACGGCGAACAGGTTACGGTGCGCGATATCCGTCTGCAGATGGAGCAGGATGACAGCCATCGCGCGACGGTCGATTTTTCTGGTCGGGTGAACCGCGACCAGCGGGATTTGGCGCTCTCCTTCTCCGCCCGGGTGCAGGGCGGCGACTATCCTCACTCTTTGAAGGCTGATTTTTCACAGCTCAACTGGCAGCTTCGCGGGGCAGAACTCCCGCCGGAAGGGTTGAGCGGCCAGGCCAGCCTGCAGGCGAGCTGGCTGGAAGATGCCAAAAAGCTCAGCTTCGATAACCTGAACGTAACGGCAAACGGCAGCACGGTTACCGGCAGCGGCAGCGTTGTGCTGGGAGATCGGCCTGACTGGACGCTTAACCTTCATGCGGGCACGCTGAATCTTGATAACCTGCTTTCGCGTGGCGCTGCAGCCAGCAATAATGGCGTCAACCAGCAAGGCCAAAGCCAGACCCGGCAGCTCCGCCCGGTGATTGCCGATAACGATTTTCAGCGGGATTACAGCTCACTGCGCGGTTTTAACGCGCGGATGACCCTGGCGGCGGACCAGCTGCAGTGGCGGGGCATGAATTTTACTCAGGTTAAAAGCGATATCAGCAACCAGCAGGGGCTGCTGACCATTAACCAAATGCAGGGGAACCTGGACGGCGGACAGCTTTCGCTTCCCGGCTCGCTGGACGCTCGCGGCGAGACGCCGCATGCCTCGTTTAAGCCTCAGCTCGACAACGTTGAGATAGGCACGATTCTGCAGGCGTTTGATTACTCGATTAACCTCACCGGCAAGCTTTCGCTGACCGGCGAATTTTCCGGCGACAAGATTGATGCTGATGAATTCCGCCGCAGCTGGCAGGGGCAGGCGCAAATTCAGATGAAGGATACGCGCACGGAAGGACTTAACTTCCAGCAGCTGGTGCAGCAGGCCGTCGAGCGCAGTACTAACGTTCAGGCCCAGGAAAATTACGATAACGCGACCCGACTCGACGACGTCAGTACTGAGCTGCAGCTGAATAACGGACTGGTTACCTTAAAGGGTCTGCAAGGGCAGTCTGAACTCATGGCATTGACCGGTCAGGGCGAGCTTAACCTGCTGAAAGAAGAGTGCGATATGCGCTTCAACGTTCGGGTTCTGGGCGGCAGGAAGGGTGAGAGCAAGCTCATTGACCGTCTCAAACAGACCGCGATCCCTCTGCGTATTTATGGCAACTGGCAGACGCTGAGCTACAGCCTGCAGGTGGATCAGATACTGCGTAAGCAGCTGCAGGATGAAGCTAAAAAGCGGCTTAATGAATGGGTCGAACGCAATAAAGATACCCAGGATGGTAAGGATGTGAAAAAGCTGCTCGACAAGCTCTGAGTCTGGCACCAGTCACGGGGTATTGAGGATTCGCGTCACGTTCGGGGAAGGTATCACTCTTTGTCGGCCGGGTAAGGCGCCAGCCGCCGCCCGGCATAAACTGGGGCGCCTTATTAAAGCATCATCTGCATTATGAAATTGCCGGGCTACACTCCGGTGCGCCAGCCTGCGAAAGCTGATGGCCCTTTGTCGGCCGGGTTAAGCGTCAGCCGCTACCCGGCATTAATTTCAGGGCACTATCAGCCACCGTTTTGTTACGTTACCTTTCGCCCGGCTTTTTAAACTTCACATATGAAGGCGCTACACTTCATAGTCCAGTTCATCTTCTTCCTGCGCCGGCGGCACAATCAGTACTTTTTGCACGCGATGGCTCTCTACCTGCAGCGTGCGCAGAACGTAACCGTCAATATTCACCTCTTCACCTTCCTGCGGAACATGCTGCAGATACTCCATCAGCAGACCGGCGACGGTATGGTATTCCCGCTTGTCATCCAGCGGCAGGGGCACGTACTGGACCAAATCTTCCAGCGGCATATGTCCATTAACCGTCCAGCTATCGTCACTGTTTTTGTGAATATCGTGGCGAGCGTCTATCTCTTCCACTTCATTAGGCAGATTACCGGCGATGGTCTCCATCACGTCGCTGAGCGTTACTATCCCCTCTACGGAACCGAACTCATCGACCACAAAGGCAAAATGGGTTCGGGCTTTACGGAACTGCTCCAGCGCAGGAAGCAGCGGCAGCGTTTCCGGGAACACCAGCGGCTGACGGATCAGGGCCTGCAGATCGAGCGGTTCATTACGCAGCGATTGTTGCAGAAGATCGATCACGTGCACGACGCCGAGCATATCTTCGTCATCATTGCCGCCGGTTACCACCAGGCGGGTATGCTGATTTTTGTCGAGTAAGGCGCGAATCTCTTCTTCCGGAGCGCTGAGGTCAATATGTTCAATATCATGGCGCGAGGTCATTATGCTGCTGACGGTGCGCTGATTGAGATTCAGAACCCGCTCAATCATCCGCCGTTCCTGAGGATTAAACAGCGGGTTATCGTCACGGTCGGCAACCAGCGAGGCGGTATCGCTATCCAGCTCGCTATTGTCCTTGCGGCCGCTCAACAGACTCATTACCGCTTCAGTGGTTCTCTGACGCAGCGTCAAGTTGGCCGAAAGAAAACGATGGCGGTTAAAAATCGCCAGCTGATTAAAGGACTCGATCATGACCGAGAAGCCAATCGCTGCGTACAGGTAGCCTTTCGGAATAGGAAAGCCGAAGCCTTCGGCAATCAGGCTAAAACCAATCATCAGCAGGAAGCTGAGACAGAGAATGACGATGGTTGGATGACTGTTAACGAAGCGGGTCAGGGCTTTACTGGCCATCAGCATCAGGCTAATGGCAATAATTACCGCCGCCATCATCACCGCCAGATGGTCAACCATGCCGACCGCGGTAATAACCGAGTCGAGGGAGAAGATGGCGTCCAGCACCACGATTTGCGCGACCACTCCCCAGAATTTCGCGCCTTTGCGCTGAGTGGGATTATTGCTGTCCTTCCCCTCCAGCCGTTCATTAAGCTCAACGGTGGCTTTGAAAAGCAGGAATAAACCGCCAAACAGCATGATCAGATCGCGAGCGCTAAAGCTCAGATCGTGCCAGGTAATCAGCGGTTTGGTGAGCGTCACCAGCCAGGAGATTGACGCCAGCAGCAGCAGACGCATTACCATTGCCAGCAGCAGGCCGGTGACGCGCGCGCGGTCTCGCTGAGCGGGAGGAAGTTTTTCCGCGAGAATGGCGATAAAGACCAGATTATCAATACCAAGTACCAGCTCAATAACGACAAGCGTTATGAGCCCGGCCCAGATCGAGGGGTCGGCAATCCATTCCATATTTAGTTAAAACCTTTACAACCTAAGAGTGCCATGTACAGATCATGGATAAGCTATAGTTAAAATGCAATATTTTCTGCGGCGATTTGCCCGCGGTCAAAATCCGCGCGCCGATGAGTCCTGCTATTAATATAATCAGTTGTTCAGAATATAACCTTATTTAACCATAAGCTTATAGGGTTCTACTTATTTGCTCTGGTGCGAATTTTCATCAATAACAACCGCCAGCATCTGCCGGATGAAAAGCCAGGTTTTATGGATGTAAGCGAAGCGGCCGCGCAGAATATCGGCGCAGAAAACCTGGATTGAGCACACGGGCAATGGAAAACTCTATCAATAGATTTGATGTATATAACAGCGCTTTCCTGGAATTTAGATTTTTATACTACTTAATGTCGTGGCTTGCGGCAGATCAATTTTTGCTGGACGATATTGTGAGGGTTATATGTGATGCAGAACAAAAAAAGCCATAGTGAAGACTATTAATCGCCTGCAGCATAGGCTGGATCTATATGGGGATGGCCGCCACTGAGGTTGAAGTCAAGGATATGGCCTGTTTCGCTGAAATTTAGCCGTTTTTGTGTGCGAAATAATTTTATATTCAATATAAGCGATTATTTTGGCTAATTTTATGATTTTTTGCAGTCACTTGTTCTGTGTCAACTCTTGTTGAAAGATAACAAGGTATCAAATGGGAAATGATGGACCAGCGATGAATGTCATTACGCCGTCTTATGGTTAATAGCTAATAGATAGCTGACATAAGTCTTTGTAAGTATGAGTAATAATGTCTGTAAAGTTGCGTTTGAGAATTTTCTTAAATCGACCTATTGGTCTGTAGATTTTACGTGTATTCTTAAATTCAGCGTGTAATTTCAGAATTTGACGGACAGTATGGCAGGTATCAAGCGTGTATCATCATGGATAAATGCCAGTGATACATACAATCTGACAGGAACTAAAGATTAATAACCATACGGGTGGATATGAAAATGGTGAGTTTGAAAGCAGTTATACCGGTAGCAGGACTAGGGATGCACATGTTGCCCGCCACCAAGGCCATTCCGAAAGAGATGCTGCCGATCGTCGACAAGCCTATGGTGCAGTACATTGTTGATGAAATTGTAGCTGCTGGCATCAAGGAAATTGTGCTGGTTACCCATTCATCCAAGAATGCGGTAGAAAACCATTTCGACACCTCCTATGAACTGGAAGCGCTGCTGGAGCAGCGCGTCAAACGTCAGCTTCTGGCCGAAGTACAGGCTATTTGCCCGCCAGGCGTAACAATTATGAACGTGCGCCAGGGTCAGCAGCTGGGTTTAGGTCACTCCATTCTTTGCGCGCGCCCGCTGATTGGCGATAACCCGTTTGTGGTGGTGCTGCCGGATATCATCCTTGATGATGCCAGCGCCGATCCGCTGCGTTATAACCTTGCCGCTATGGTCGCGCGTTTCAATGAAACGGGTCGTAGTCAGGTTCTGGCAAAACGTATGGAAGGCGATCTTTCCGAGTACTCGGTCATTCAGACCAAAGACGCGCTAGAAACGGCGGGTCAGGTGGCGCGCATCGTCGAGTTCATCGAAAAACCTGATGAACCGCAAACGCTGGATTCAGACCTGATGGCAGTAGGGCGCTATGTGCTTTCTGCTGATATTTGGCCGGAGCTGGAGCGTACTGAACCCGGCGCATGGGGCCGTATTCAGTTAACCGACGCCATTGCTGAACTGGCGAAAAAGCAGTCGGTTGATGCGATGTTGATGACTGGCGAGAGCTACGACTGCGGGAAAAAAATGGGCTATATGCAGGCCTTTGTTAATTATGGTCTGCGTAACCATAAAGAAGGCGCAAAATTCCGCGAGAGCATTAAGAAGCTGTTAGCGTAATTTTGCCATCAGCAACCTAAGCGTACGAGGGTAAGCGGTTCGCATGATCTGATGATGAACTCAGGGATTCGGGACCGTTTACTCTTTTTAATACAATACGTCACGCTTTAAGGCTTGTGTAGAAAAACAAAGGGTTAGATTTTGCTTTGTTATATTGTATCGTTGAAAAGTGCGGTAAAGGTTCGGAGACTTCTGGTAGTCGAATAACATGTCGCATGGTGAAATGGTGTGACTAGCAAAATTTCATCTTTGCTGATAATTACTTACTAAGATTTTTCTTATGTAAATAGCCCTGAGTCAAGTTGTCAGACAAAAATAAAACTTGACTGAGATCATGTTTGCGCATTAAACAACGGTCATGCATGCATATAAATGTGAAGTGACTGATTGTGTATGCCCACATAAATGTCGCGGAAATGACGTTACGGACTGGAGAGATCGTCAAAGGATGAAAGGTAAATGAACTGGCAGGTTGTCACTTTTTTTGGCGATAGCACCGTACTGTTACCCAGTGCGGCCGTGTTGTTTATCGTTCTTTTTCTGCGCAAAGATTCAAAGCAGGTCGCCTGGCACTGGGCGCTGCTGTTCGGCATCACTGGCGCCATTGTCTGCGCATCAAAACTGGCATTTATGGGTTGGGGGATTGGGATTCGCGAGCTGGACTTCACCGGCTTTAGCGGGCACACCGCATTATCTTCAGCTTTCTGGCCAATTCTCTTATGGCTGCTGTGCGCGCGTGCTACACCAGCTCTTCGTATTGCTTCTGTCGTATTTGGTTATGCATTAGCCGGTTTGGTCGGCTATTCCCGCCTGGTGATCCACGCTCATTCAACGTCTGAAGTGATTGCCGGTTTACTGCTGGGAACAGCAGGCAGCGCATTGTTTCTGCTGCTGCAGTCGCGCACCCGCGGCACTCATACAGCGCAGTTATCATGGGGAGGGCTGGCAAGCGTGGTCATCATCCCGGCGCTGCTGTTGAATACCGGCGCTAAGGCGCCAACGCAATCGCTTCTGGGTGAGATCGCAGTGAAGCTTGGCCCACTGGAGAAACCGTTTACCCGGGCCGATCTGCACAAGCGCTTTTACTGACGCAGAGGCGATCGGGAAAGGTCATGAATTCAGACAGGCGCATGATGTGTTCACAATATAGTCAGTGTGAAATGATGGGGTGAAAAAGCCTTCATAAGCACTATTTCATATTCATGAAATAAATTGGTGATACGGCATTCTGCGCAATAATTAGCACAATGATAATCAGCCAGGATGTTTCCTAAATAAGTTCTCTGGCTAAATATCGAATTTATTAATGATAACAACACACTGGCATAATTCTTTTTACTATTAAATTTTGTAGTTGACTAACCATAATTAATTCGAAACTAAACCAACACTGTTTTTGTGGTAAAAAGTTAATGAAATCATAATGTTGAGATTAAGTTGCTGTCTGGTGCCGATCGCCGTTTTAGACGTTTAGTGTCAAACAATAACGTTATCGTCGTTATGGTTCATGCCGTTCGCGACGTCGCTAATAATTCGAGATTAGACTCCCAATTGAGGGCAGAATCTCGTAAACTTATGGCCGCGAAATTGATTGCTTTGATGGATTAATCGCCGATTCACCTGAATCCGGCGGTTGAAATTATATGGAAAGAAGTACAGTGCATTGGTAGCTGTTAAGCCAAGGGCGGTAGCGTACCTGCGGGCTGGCATTTTCTGCATATCACATCTCATTTCATGCGACCGAAATTCCTAAAGTGGCCTTCATCCAGGTGATTATCTTCATAACCTGTATATAATTGCGTGTTTGTCGCCACCTCAGAGAAGGTTCTGCAGGGCTGGCAAGAGGAAACTGCGGGTATGATGCGCGATGGAATGGCCTTCAATAACAATTTCGCATACATTGAGTACTGCAGATAGAGCCGTATGATGAAAACGTCTGTTGGTATGTGATCCATAACACATGCTTTCGTTTTCTCCGGTCAAAATCTGCAGACCGAACATACCAAAGGTTGGCGTCAGAGGGCGCTGCATCTATCAGTGTTCCCCTTGTCGCGCCAGCTTGCGGAAACGGGGCTTAAAATGGATCTTGTACAATGATAAAAATCGCGCGAATCGCACTCGCACTAGGGCTGCTTACTTCTGCCAGCTCACTTGCCTATGCCTCCGGCTTGGTAATGAACGACAACGAACTGCGCAACGATCTGGCGTGGCTCTCCGACCGCGGCGTTATTCATCTCAGCCTGTCGACCTGGCCGTTAAGTCAGGAAGAGATTAATCGGGCACTAAAGAAAGCAAAACCCTCTTATTCATCCGAACAGGTGGTTCTGGCACGAATCAACCAGCGCCTCGACTCTTTGAAAGCTGATTTTCGGGTCAGCGGCTATACCTCAACGGATAAGCCCGGCACCCCGCAGGGATTTGGTCAGAATCAGCCTGCTGACAGCTCTTTATCGTTAGCCTTCAATAACAGCGGCGAGTGGTGGGATGTTCACCTGCAGGGAAACGTTGAGGGCGACGAACGCATCAGCAATGGTTCACGTTTTAATGCTAACGGCGCCTACGGGGCGGTTAAGTTCTGGAACCAGTGGCTTTCCTTTGGACAGATGCCGCAGTGGTGGGGGCCAGGTTACGAAGGCAGCCTGATTCGCGGTGATGCTGCCCGTCCGATGACCGGCTTTTTGATGCAGCGTGCTGAACAGGCCGCGCCAGAAACCTGGTGGCTGCGCTGGATCGGCCCATGGCAGTATCAGATCTCCGCCAGCCAGATGAATCAATATACCGCCGTACCGCATACCAAGATTATCGGTGGTCGTCTGACTTTTTCCCCCTTCCAGTCACTTGAGCTTGGCGCATCGCGCATTATGCAGTGGGGAGGGGAGGGCAGACCCGAGTCGTTTAGTAATTTTTGGGACGGCCTGACGGGTAAAGATAATACCGAAGCAAACGATCCCAATGAACCGGGCAACCAGCTTGCTGGTTTTGACTTTAAGTTGAAACTGGAACCTACGCTGGGCCTGCCGGTCAGCTTATACGGTCAAATGATTGGCGAAGATGAATCCGGCTTTTTACCTTCAGCGAATATGTTCCTTGGTGGAGTCGAAGGCCACCACGGTTGGGGTAAAGATGCCATCAACTGGTATCTGGAAGCTCACGATACCCGATCGAACATGAGCCGCACCAACTATAGCTATACGCACCATATCTATAAAGATGGCTACTACCAGCAAGGTTACTCACTCGGTGATGCTATGGGAGGGGATGGCCAACTCTTTGCGGGTAAAGTTGAACTGGTGACAGAGGATAATCAGCGCTGGAGCGCGCGTTTAGCGTATGCGAAGGTTAACCCAGAAAATCAGTCAATCAACAAGGCGTTTCCTCGTTCGGATACATTAAAAGGTGTGCAGCTGGGCTGGAGTGGCGACGTGTACAAATCGGTACGACTGAACACTTCTCTCTGGTATACCGATGCGAACCATAATGATAGCGATGATGTAGGCGCAAGCGCCGGGATTGAAATTCCCTTTAATTTATAGCCTTAACACAGCTTCTGGAAATAGACTGTTGTTTGGGGATTAGAAACTTTTGGTTTACTGATGATGTGACATTATGAAGAAAAAAATTGTTCGATTTTCGGCATTGGCATTAGCAATAGGCTTTTTATCAGGCTGTACCATTATGCCGGGACAGGGGTTAAATAGTCTGCGTAAGAACGTCGTTGAGTTACCGGATAGCGACTACGATTTGGATAAACTGGTGAATGTTTATCCATTAACACCGGGTTTAGTGGATCAACTTCGTCCCGAAACTGTAATGGCGCGACCAAATCCGCAGTTAGATAATTTATTGAAAAGTTATGAGTACCGAATTGGTGTTGGCGACGTCTTGATGGTAACGGTCTGGGATCACCCTGAATTAACTACTCCTGCAGGCCAATATCGTAGCGCGAGTGATACGGGGAACTGGGTAAATTCTGATGGGACGATTTTCTATCCTTATATTGGAAAAGTATTAGTAGCTGGAAAAACATTGAGCCAAGTGCGACAGGATATAGCGAATAGACTTACAACATATATCGAAAGCCCACAAGTTGATGTAAGTATAGCAGCCTTCCGGTCTCAGAAAGTATATGTAACAGGTGAGGTTACAAATTCTGGGAAACAAGCAATTACAAACATTCCATTAACGGTAATGGATGCTATCAATGCTGCTGGTGGACTTGCCCCTGATGCAGATTGGCGTAACGTTGTACTTACCCATAATGGGAAAGATAAAAAAATCTCACTCTATGCATTAATGCAAAAAGGAGATTTAACTCAAAACCATTTATTATTCCCAGGCGATATTTTGTTTATCCCACGAAATGACGAACTCAAAGTATTTGTGATGGGTGAGGTAGGAAAACAAAGCACGCTTAAAATGGACCGAAGCGGAATGACACTCGCAGAAGCCATAGGGAACTCTGAAGGTATTTCACAATCAATGAGTGATGCTACTGGAATTTTTGTGATTCGCCAATTACAAGGTGATAAGAAAGGTAAAATCGCGAATATATATCAGCTAAATGCACAAGATGCTTCAGCTATGGTTTTAGGTACCGAGTTTCAATTAGAACCCTATGATATTGTTTATGTAACAACTGCACCTCTGGTTCGTTGGAACAGAGTTATATCCCAGTTGGTCCCAACGATCACTGGTGTACATGATATGACAGAAACCGTCCGCTATATTAAGACATGGCCATAAAATTATGTTCAATTCAATTCTTGTTGTTTGCACTGGGAATATTTGTCGTTCTCCGATAGGGGAACGATTATTAAGGAAGTATTTACCTTCGAAAAAAATTGATTCAGCAGGCACTGGCGCGTTAGTAGGTCATGAGGCTGATGCGAGTGCTATTGAAATAGCTAGAATGCATGATTTATCCCTTGAAGGCCATAAAGGTCAGCAATTTACATCTTCATTAGCAAGGAAATATGATCTTATCCTCGTTATGGAAAAATCGCATATTGAACAAATAGGTAAGATTGCTCCAGAGGCAAGAGGTAAGACTATGTTATTCGGTCATTGGATTGATCAGAAGGAAATACCAGACCCATACCGTAAAAGCGAAGAAGCATTCGCTTTGGTATATCAATTGATTGAACAAGCTGGGCAATTATGGGCTAAGAAACTAGTTGTATAATTATTAGGAATAAGTCATGTCACTAACTTCGTATAAAAAAACAGAAAAAGATAATGATGAAATTGATATTGGTCGGCTTATAGGTGAGTTGATTGATCATCGAAAGTTGATTATTGCAATTACATCTTTATTTACTCTTGTTGCACTTATCTATGCCCTATTTGCCACTCCAGTTTATCAAGCTGATGCATTAATACAGGTAGAGCAAAGGCAAGGCAATGCCATTCTAAACAGTCTTAGTCAAGTTCTGCCTAATACTCAACCACAATCACAACCAGAAATCACTCTTCTCCAGTCAAGGATGATATTGGGAAAAACCGTAGACGATTTAAACTTGCAGGCCAGGATCAAACAGGATTACTTTCCTGTTTTTGGTCGTGGCTGGGCAAGATTAACCGGAGAAAGTGAAGGTTCCCTCTCAATTTCAAGATTATATTTGTTTTCTGATAGCAAAAAAATACCTAAGATAGAAGTCGTAATTAATGATAAAGATAATTACACGGTTATTGGTGATGGCTATGAAATAAAAGGTAAAAAAGGTGAACTGGTTGAAGGAAAAGGATTATCTCTTAAAATTGATGATTTCAAGGCCCAACCGGGTACCAAGTTTATTGTATCTTATGTAAGTCGCTTGCAAGCGATCACAGATCTACAAGAATCATTGGAGGTACTTGAAGAGGGCAAAAATACTGGCATGCTAACAGTATCATTTGTTGGCGAGAATCCAGATAAAATTACTGCTATCATTGATAGCATTAGTAATAATTACTTAGCGCAGAATATATCCAGGCAAGCAGCCCAAGATGCAAAGAGTTTAGATTTTCTTAATCAGCAACTACCTCAAGTACGTAATGATTTAGACATAGCAGAGGATAAGTTAAATGCTTATAGAAGACAAAATGATTCAGTTGATCTATCCTTAGAAGCAAAATCTGTACTTGATCAGATTGTAAATGTTGATAACCAGTTAAACGAATTAACATTCAGGGAATCTGAGGTATCGCAGTTATATACTAAAGAGCATCCAACTTATAAAGCATTGATGGAAAAACGAAAAGTTTTACAGGATGAAAAGGTAAAACTTAATAAAAGAGTTACCTCAATGCCTGAAACTCAGCAGGAGGTTTTACGTTTAAGTAGAGATGTAGATTCAGGTCGAGCTGTATATATGCAACTACTTAACCGACAGCAAGAACTAAGTATCTCGAAATCGAGCGCAATAGGTAATGTACGGATTATAGATAGTGCAGTAAGCCAACCAGATCCAATTAAGCCGAAGAAAGCTTTGGTGGTCCTAATCGGTATCATTGTAGGGATATTTATTTCTGCGATTATTGTGATGTTTAGGGTGTTTTTACGGCGTGGGATTGAATCACCAGAACAGCTCGAGGAGTTAGGCATAAATGTATATGCTAGTATACCTGTCTCTGAAACATTCACGAAAAACATAAGCCAGAAAAAAGATTGGCGCGGGAAAAAGCAGGAAAAAATTCAGGGACTTCTTGCTATTGAAAATCCTGCTGATTTAGCAATTGAGGCTATTAGAGGATTAAGAACAAGTTTGCATTTTGCAATGCTTGAAGCACAGAATAATATTCTGATGATATCAGGTGCAAGTCCCAACGCAGGTAAAACTTTCGTAAGTTCTAATCTTGCGAAGATTATTTCTCAGGCTGATAAAACTGTATTATTTATTGATGCAGATATGAGGAAAGGTTATACCCATAAATTATTTTCGACGAATAATGAAAATGGTTTGTCTGAGTATTTATCTGGTATGTCACAAATCACCCAGGTAGTCAAAAAAATACCAGCCATTGGATTCGACTATATATCTAGAGGAATGGTGCCGCCAAACCCCGCAGAATTATTAATGCATCATCGTTTTCAGGAGTTGCTGAGTTGGGCCGCGAAAAATTATGATTTGGTTATTGTTGATACACCACCAATTTTAGCGGTTACTGATGCTGCAATTATTGGAGGTTATGTCGGGACAACACTTTTAGTCGCTCGTTTCGAATTAAATACAGCAAAAGAAATAGAAGTTAGTATGAAACGATTTGAGCAAAGTGGAATACATGTCAAAGGATGTATTTTGAATGGTGTTGTGAAGAAAGCCAGTAGTTATTATGGATATGGATATAACCATTATGGCTATTCATATTCTGACAAAAAAGACTAAATCATAGAAAATTAAGCCAATAAAATATTTATTGGCTTAAACATTATAGGTTTAAAGTATGATTCTTCGAACAGAGAGGAAGGTATGACACTTCTTGCGAGAAACTTTATCGTCAGCGCCGCTCTTGCCTTTTCAGATTTGTTAAGTTTTACAATATCGCTTTATATAGCATTAGCTATTTTGACAACAAATCAGAGCGTTGATTTATATAGCTCTGCACAAATTGAAGAGTGGACAGTTTTACATTGGCTACTCGCTATCTGTTGCGTTGGTTGGTATTCAATTAGGTTACGACATTATTTTTATCGAAAAACATTTTGGTTTGAGCTTAAGGAAATATTAAGAACTTTAGTAATATTTGCTGTGATTGAAATTGCAGTTGTAGCATTTACAACTTGGTCAATATCACGTTATTTGTGGATACTGACTTGGTTGTTAATAATTATACTAGTACCAGTTTCACGTATGATTACTAAGCATATTTTAAATTTCTTTGGATTATGGCGAAGGCCAACATGGATTATAGGTAGTGGTTCTAATGCAAAAGAAGCGTACAAAGCAATAAATAGTGAAGGTAATCTTGGGCTTGAAATTGTAGGGTTTATCTCTACAGAAGCGCATGACACACTGGAGAGTAATATTGATGGTGTGCCAGTTATTATTAATGATCAAAATTGGCTAAGTACAATTGATAAAAAAACGCAGTTTATAGTTGCTGTTGAATCAGCACAAAGTGATATCAGAAATGCGTGGTTACGCAACTTCATGATTAAAGGGTATCGATATGTTTCAGTAATACCAACCTTACGAGGAATGCCATTAGATAGCACTGATATGTCATTCATTTTTAGCCACGAAGTAATGATTTTCCGAGTACAGCAAAACTTAGCTAAATGGTCTTCACGAATAATCAAACGGCTTTTTGATGTTATTGGTGCAACGCTAATTATAATAATAATATCACCACTTCTGCTGTATATTAGTAAAAAAGTTAAGCAAGACGGAGGGGCGGCAATTTATGGACATGAAAGAATTGGTAAAGATGGTAAGCCATTTAAATGTCTGAAGTTTCGCTCTATGGTCACAAACTCTAAAGAGGTTTTAGAAGAATTGTTGGCTAATAATCCTGATGCAAAAGCAGAATGGGATGAAACATTTAAATTGAAGAATGATCCTCGTATTACAAAAATAGGTCATTTTTTGCGAAAAACAAGTTTAGATGAATTACCTCAATTATTTAATGTTCTCAAAGGAGAAATGAGTTTAGTTGGGCCTCGTCCTATAATTACAGCTGAATTGGAAAGATATAATGAAGAGGTCGATTATTATTTATTAAGCAAACCGGGCATGACAGGATTGTGGCAAGTTAGTGGTAGAAGTGACGTTGATTATGAAACAAGGGTCTATCTGGATGCTTGGTATGTAAAGAATTGGTCAATGTGGAACGATATTGCAATTCTCTTTAAAACAATTGGTGTGGTTATAAAAAAAGATGGCGCATATTAATGTTTTAAGGAGTGCTACCATGAAAATAATTATCGTCAACTCGTTATATTATCCTTATAAGTTTGGTGGGGCGGAAGTTTCTGTGCAGTTACTTGCAGAAGGTTTAGTCGCCAGAGGCATTACAGTTAAGGTAATAACTTTAAATAATAAAAAGGAAATAGAACGTTTCAATCATAACGGAGTAGAGGTGGTATCCTTCCCTCTCCGTAACATTTATTGGCCGTTTGATAAAACAAATCATACTAAGATAAAAAAAGCGATTTGGCATGTAAGAGATTATTTAAAAAATCCTATCGTTGAAATGGTTCAAAAAGAAATCTCAAATGACAACCCAGATATTATACATACAAATAACCTTGCTGGCTTTTCAGTTGGTATCTGGGATATAGCTGAAGATATTAAATCTCCATTGATCCATACAACGCGTGATTATTACTTATTCCATCCTAACTCTACACTTTTTAAAAATGGAGCGAATATGGACATAAATAATAGCTTCGTTAAGTCATACTCATGGTATAAAAAGAAGAAGAGCCAAAAAATAGATGCAATGGTTGGCATCAGTAAATACATTAGTGATTTACATAAGGAAAATGGTTTTGCGGGTAAAGCAACGCATACACATATATATAATCCAATAGAAAAAGTAAATATTAGAAAAAAAGCTTGCAATAAGCTAACTATTGGCTTTTTGGGCAGATTAACAACCGAAAAAGGATTTGATGTCTTTATTGAGTATGCAGTCAAGTATAAAAATAATTTTAACTTTGTTGCAGCAGGCGATTTTGCATCCACTAGTAATTCTGATGTTTTGAGGAAGGATGCAATTAATTGTGGCATTGTGTTAAAAGGATTTATACCTATTGATGAACTTTTTTCTGAAGTGGATGTGCTTCTCCTTCCTACAAAATGGAACGAACCTTTCGGTCGTGTTGTTGCAGAAGCCGCTGTTAGTGGGATTCCAGTGTTCGCCAATTTAACAGGCGGAATTAAAGAGATATCCGAAAAATTCCCATGGGTTAAAGATATCAGAGATTTTAATGCAGAAAGTATTAATTTATTATTTAAAGGTACCATTCATGAAGTGTCAAATCCATTTGATAAAAGCAAAATAACTGATGAATATTTAAGCCTTTATAGTAAGGTATTAAAAGAACAATAAGTATATTTTTAAAGATGGAGGATAAATGCGTAGAATATTAATGGATATGAGATGGGAAGGGACTGGTGGAATAGGGACTTTTGCAAAGGAAATCAATAGAATTAATCGTTATGAGACGCCTGGTTTTTCTGGCAAGCCTTATTCACCTTTTGATCCTATAAAAACAGCGCTTAGGTTAATAAAGAAAAAAAACAGTGTTGTTTTCTTCCCAGGATTTTTACCACCTCTTTTTTCATTAGAACCATACGTATTTACTATACATGATTTAAACCATTTAGATCGCCAAGATAACTCAAGTTTTTTTAAAAAAGCTTTTTATAATTTCATCATTAAGCGCGGTTGTTCAAAATCGAAATTCATTTTTACTGTTTCAGAATTCTCTAAATCAAGAATAGTACAGTGGTCAGGGCAAGATCCATCAAAAATAATCAACGTTGGTAACGGTGTTGCTGAATGCTTTACACCGGAAGGTGAGAAGAAAAATTTCGGGTTTAAATACTTGCTGTGCGTGAGTAATCGGAAAACACATAAAAATGAATATAATACTATTTTAGCGTTCAAGAAGTCCGGGTTATATAATGAATATAAACTGGTGTTTACTGGATCTCCAAATGAAACTATTTCAGATTTTATAGAACATCATGGCTTGACGGAATCCGTCCATTTCACTGGGTATTTAAAGGATGATGAACTACCGCTTTTATACAGAGGAGCAGCAGCTTTAGTATTTGTTTCTTTTTATGAAGGGTTTGGATTACCAGTGATAGAAGCCATGGCAAGTGGTATCCCAGTGGTAACGTCAAGGACAACTTCTTTGGGTGAGGTGGCAGGTGATGCTGCGTTATTGGTTGACCCAGAAAATATAAATGAAATTGCGGATGCTATAAATCAGATTATTTTAGATAATAATTGTCGGCAGCAACTTGTAAATAAAGGATTAATGCAGGCAAGAAAGTTTACGTGGGAAGAAGTTGCACGAAAAGTTGATAATCATCTCCGACGTATTAAATGATTTAAAAAACATATACTTAATCATAGTATTCTTTACTAGTTGTAAAACATATAATGGCAATATTAGACTCACATGTCGTAATTGATGTATGTTTTATTATACTTATGATGTATATTTCTGGTTAAAATGATATGAAGCGACCCTTCATTATCAATGTATTGAGGTTATTCATGAGCAAGGATTTAAATGTTGGAATTGTCGCGGATTGGCTTGTGACTTATGCGGGCTCAGAGAAAGTAATAAAAGAGTTTATAGAATTATATCCTAACGCTAGCTTATATTCAGTAGTTGATTATTTATCAGAAAGCGATCGACAATTATTTAATGGTAAAAGGGCAACCACAACATTTATACAGAATATGCCTTTTGCTAAGAAAAAATATCAAAAATATCTACCGTTAATGCCATTAGCAATTGAACAACTTGATGTTTCCAAACATGACATAGTTTTGTCCAGCAGTCATGCTGTATCCAAAGGAGTTTTGACGGGGCCTGATCAACTCCATATTAGCTATGTTCATTCTCCTATACGATATGCTTGGGATTTACAACATCAGTATTTGAAAGAGGCTGGAATGGATTCTGGAGTTAAAGGATTATTAGCAAAATGGCTATTGCACAAAATTAGGATATGGGATCATCGTACTTCCAATGGAGTTGATCATTTTATTGCAAACTCCAAATTTATTGCGCGAAGAATAAAAAAAGTTTATGGACGGGAAGCTGATGTGATATATCCACCTGTTGATGTGGAGCGCTTTTCATTATGTGAATGCAAAGATGATTATTATTTTACAGCCTCCAGAATGGTTCCCTATAAGCGAATGGATCTTATTGTCGAAGCCTTTAGCCATATGCCTGATAAAAAGCTAGTTGTTATTGGTGATGGTTCTGAAATGGATAAAATCAAGTCTAAAGCTACAAAAAATATTGAAATTTTAGGATATCAGCCTAATTCAGTAATGCAAGAACATATGAGGCAAGCGAAAGCTTTTGTTTTCGCTGCTGAAGAAGATTTTGGCATTACCCCTGTAGAGGCTCAAGCCTGTGGAACTCCAGTTATTGCCTTTGGTAAAGGTGGGGCACTTGAAACGGTCAAAAGTAATGTAACAGGGATACTTTTTGAGAGACAAGAAATCTCATCTATTATTGATGCTGTAAACAAATTTGAACTTAATCAAGATAGAATCTCATATATGGAATGTAGATTGAATGCTGAAAAATTTTCTGTGCCAAGATTCCAAAACGAAATCTCAGCTTATATCTCTGAAAAATACAAGTTATTTGAAGATTCCAGAAATAAATAATTTATGCTTTATATAGAGATAGTATTATGAATGAGGCAATAAAAGCTATTGAATACGAAACCATTAACACTAGAAACTATACATCCGTAAAATTACTTATATTCATTATCGCACTTTCTTGTCAATTAACAGACATTACGATCGGCCCTGTGAAGTTTTGGGAGCTTCTGGCAATAATTTTTTTTCCATTCTTTATAAGGCGTGTTGAGAAAAAAATGCTATGGTTTTTACTTGCATTTACTATTCTTCTTTTGCTATCAATATTCAAAGGTATGATTAGTTCAATTCATTATGAGTACTTTTCTACCTTGAAAAGCAAGTATAGTATTTCTCTGGTGCGTTACGTAGAACTTATATTATGCTTAATAGTAGCGTTAATACCGTTCAATTTGATAAAAAATAAAAGATTAGACTTTGATTATATTGTTAAAAAGTTTCTCACTTATAATGTATTTCTCACGATCATTATACTCCTTCTTTATGCCATTGATATTGTCTTGAAAACTTCACTGGTATCGTATGGTAGTACTTTTAGATTGAGAGGGTTTTACGTCGAAGGTGGCCCATATGGGCTTTACATAGCAACTTTGATTTTTCTCGAACTAACATTTTATAAAAGAAAAATAATTACAACTTTCTTTCTTATTGCACTGTTATTAACGCAGTCTAAAGCTGGCTTTGTTGCTTTCTTTGTTTTTTTATTTTTTATACTTTTCCAAAATAATAGATTTTTAAGTGGCTTTTTGAATCCCAAGAATATATTTCGTTTTTTTATGACGATTTTAATAGTAGTTTTAATTGGGGTTGGTGCCACTTATAAGATTGCTAACAATTATTATCAAGATATACAGAACATTGATGAAGAAATTAAGGGCAGAGAAAATGATTCATCATTAGTAATGGGTAGGATTGCTGCCACGGATATTGGTCCAAGAATTTTACAGGATAATCCATTTTTAGGTGTGGGATTAGGTGCATATTCCTTAGTCCGTAATAATGTGAATTATCGTGGCTCTTTTCCTGTCGTGACAGGATGGGATCTAACTGGATTGGGAGGCTTTTTTAATTTATTAGTAGAAAATGGTGTAATCGGTTTATTGATATTTATTTTTGCAATAAAAAAATATTTTAAGTTGGACAAAATAGGAATATATTTCCTTCTGCTTTTTTGTGTGCCTTTTATTTTCGGTGCTCAGCTTTATATGATTTATCCTTGGTTGTATTTAGGGTTGTATTATGCTTTTAAGAAGAGTAGTTAAGCTGGTAAAGAAAATGATTTTATCGATTAATATCGAGAGGGGAAAATGGGCATATCAAGACGACAACTTTTTAACTTTATAGCCCCGCTAGGTACTTTATCTTTTTTGATGCCTGGCACATCGAGGGCTAAAATAGATAACGGCGCAACTCTCTCAAATGAAAAAGATTTAACAAATAGTAAAACTTATCTAGCTAACCGTGTTTCTGTATCGCCGATTGATTTTGGCGCAGTGTCAAATAATGCTGATATAGATCACACAGAAATTATTTTGAGGGTAATTAAATTTGCGGAACAAAATAATAAAGCTGTTGATTTGAGAGGTGGGCCATGGAGGATTACTCGTGCACTAGATTTTACAAATATTAAACAGATTATTGTTGACTGGACAGGACGATTAATAGTAAATCCTAATTCATTTAAAGACGAAAACGGTTATGTTGTATATATTGGTGTACCAGGCAGTAATGTCAAAAATGGCCGAGCGATATATACCTCTATAGTTGGAGTATTATTAATTATCTCCGAAAACCGTGATGCTACCCTTAATGGTGTATTCATTAAGGGTAACTTTTTGACTATAGATAGCATTAGAGCAATTAATTTTAACGGTACTGGAATTCATATTTCTGCGACTTGGGACTCAACAATCCAAAGTATTTCGGCTGAACGTTGTGGAAATGTTAAGAATTTTCAACTACGGATAGAGCCGGGTGGTGATACTTCGAATTGTTTATTTATTGGAAGGATACAGAGCGAAAGGGCCTACCATAAATGTTTAGAAATTAAGTGCATACGTTCAGTTATTAATACTATCCACGCCGAGAGAACCTTAATTCAGACAGACGATGATGGCACGAAGCCCTTAATCTCAGGTTTAAAGTATGTAAATGTCTCTATTCAAATTGGAAACTCAACAATTAATCAGATGATATATGACAATGTTTCCGATAAAGTTGCCACGAGTCAGGTTTTTAGTTCTGTAGTAATAAATCTTGATCAATCCTCGATGAGAGATGGTCAATTTAACACCAGTCATGTTGTATCTAATTTCGGTCGTAATTCAGCATTTGAAAATTTTGCTGTATATCAATTTTTCTCTGGTAAAGGAGTTAGAGATTCTAGTTTTAGTAATTTTAAAGTTAAAAAATCTTTTTTGGCTAAATCAAATATAAGAATTATTGGTGGCAACATTAAAAATTTATCTTTAGCGAAAGATGCTGAAAATATTTTATTGAATGGTTGCAATATTTCCTCTGTATTATTAGGGGAAAAGATGACCAATATTTTTTTTGCAAACTGCACATTTGCCAAATCAGCCGAGATCAGCGATTCGCCTACTGCAAACTATGATCATTTAAATCTATCTAACCCAGTCATTTTCTCAGACTGTACTTTCAAAGGTCTGGTATCTGGTGTTGATATCACTCCTTTAAGTATCAGAGGTGGTAATATTAGAGAGGTCAATTTAAAGAGTAATTCACGCGTTTATTTTGAAAACGTTTCGATTGGCAGTTTTAGTTATATAGGTAGACCTTTATTTACCACAAGAAATTGTTACATTGAAAAATTGGTTTCATGGTCGCAGCCTTCAAATGATGTTTATCAGCGGGGCATGACCACTGAAATTTCCACTGATGAAGGGATAACTCAATATATCTATAAAAGTCCACAAGTAGGCTGGGTTAAAATTGAATGAATTCAAGATTATAAAAATAATAAACTTGCTAAATATTTTTTTAAAATTACTTCAGACTACATACTTTCTCATTTTTCTTTCAGTACTTGGGGTAAATTTCTTTCACTTCTTAAAACGATTCCTATCATTGAGTTAAATATTTATGAGCTTAAAAGAGAAGACTGTTAGAGGCGCAAAATGGTCTGCTATTACGACAATTGCAAGTATCGCTATATCATTTCTCCAAATAACTTTGTTAGCCCATATTCTTGCGCCACACCAATTTGGTATACTCACTATATCATTGCTGATTATTATGGTTGCAGATACAATTTCTGATTTCGGAATATCTAATTCAATAATACAGAAAAAAGAAATATCGAATTCAGAGTTAACAACCTTATATTGGATAAACGTCTCATTAGGTATTTTTGTATTTGCTGTCGTTTTCTTATTTAGTAGACAGATCTCTTTGCTATTTAATCAACCTGATGTCAAAGAATTGATTCAAACACTTGCTTTTGCATTTTTAATCATTCCGCATGGACAGCAGTTTAGAGCGCTTATGCAAAAGGAGCTTGATTTTACGAAAGTGGGGATCATAGAAACTTTGTCTTTGATCATTGGTTTTACTGTGACTTTAACTTCAGCTTATGTATACCCATTCGCGATAACGGCGATATGGGGATACCTCTGTATGTCATTATCTCGTACTCTTATGTTTTCTATTGTTGGTAGAAAAATATACAAGCCATCCTTCAGCTTTAAATTACAAGGGATATCATCTAATCTAAAATTTGGTGCTTTTTTAACAGCAGATGCGTTGATTAATCAACTTAATTCAAATATTGCTACTATCGTTCTATCGCGTTCTCTGGGAGCTATAATTGCAGGGGGATATAATCTTGCTAGCAATGTAGCTGTAGTTCCACCGTCTCGCCTTAATCCAATACTGACAAGAGTTCTTTTTCCAGCATTTTCAAAAATACAAAATGATAATGAAAAATTAAAAACTAATTTTTATAAACTTTTGTCATTTGTCGGTTTGATTAACTTTCCGGCATTGTTGGGATTGTTAGTTGTTTCCAATAATTTTGTCCTTACTCTATTCGGTGAAAAATGGATATTCATTACACCCATTTTACAAGTTTTATGTGTCGTTGGGCTTTTACGCTCTATTGGAAATCCTATTGGTGCTTTGCTGATGGCAAAAGCTCGAGTTGATGTTAGTTTTAAATTTAACGTATTTAAATTCTTTCTTTTTATTCCTATGATTTGGTTAGGCGCAAAATTTGGAGGGGGAACTGGTGCCGCGTTAGGTTTTTTATTGGTGCAAGTGATAAACACCTGCTTAAGTTATTTTATACTTATTAAGCCGGTTTTAGGAAGTAGTTATCGTGAATACATCATGAGTATACTTCTTCCCTTAAAAATGACGTTGCCTACTATGCTAACTGCATGGTTGGCAGGATTATTTAGTTTATCCGGTTCTCCGCTAATAACATTAGTTATACAAATTATCGTTGGTATAGTGACATTTAGTATGACATTGATTTTCAGCAATAATCAATTTGTTTCCGAAATGAAGTGTTATATTGTTAAAAACCCTAAAATTAGAAAATTTATTAGAGCGTAAATAATATGCATCCTATGATTGCTTTGAAGAAGAAATTAGACGTTATAGAGAAAGTTGTTCCATCAGGGAGTCGTGTTATTTATTTAGATATCCCATTACATCTCAATGTCGGAGATTTGTTAATTTATAAAGGTACTGAACAGTTTTTTCGAGAAAAGAAATATCAAGTATTGGCTAGACGTACTGATAAAGGTAGTTTAAAATACGTCCAGTCTTTAAGGAGCCTACCAGAAGATGTTATTATACTTCTGCATGGAGGTGGAAATTTTGGGGATTTATATCCAAAACATCAAATTTTACGTGAAGAAGTAGTCAAGGCGTTTCCAAATAATAAAATCGTTTACCTGCCTCAGACGGTACATTTTAAAGATCAGCAAGCTTTGAACGATTCAGCAAAAATAATACGTAAACATAAAAATTTGACTATCTTTTGTCGTGATCTTAACAGCGAAAAATTGCTTAAAGAGAAGTTTTGCGATAATGTTATTATGTGTCCAGACATGGCTCACTCATTATGGCAAATTTTCCCTAGGCAAAATAAGACTCAAGTTGCTCGCGATACGCTATGGATGTTACGCAAAGATATTGAGAAAACCGATCTATCAGGCCTTAGTGATGCTCCTGAATCTTCTATGTATGAGGATTGGGAAGATATTTGCTCGAATAAGGATCGTTTTATAATGAGAGCTCTTGTCAAAGCTGAACGCATAAATAATATCGCTGGAAGATACATTATCCCTACGTCCCAGCTCTGGGGGAATTATACTGATCAGCTTGTAAAACGTGTCAATGAATACTTCCTTTCTCATAAGATTGTCGTTACTTCAAGGATGCATGGCCATATTTTATGTTGCCTTCTTGATATGCCAACTAAACTTCTCGATAATTCCTATGGGAAAAACTCTACATATTACGATGCTTGGACGCATACCGTTCCTAATTGCGAGTTAGTTAAAGTATGAACAGCATCAATATTCCCACTGTTTCGGTCATCATCCCCGTATACAATGTAAAGGATTATGTTTTACAAGCAATTGACTCTGTTATAAATCAAAAGGTTAAACCCTTTGAAGTTATTATCGTTGATGACGGCTCTACTGATGGTTCTGGCGATATCATTGACGCTAATTATGGCCAAATCCCTTTTGTAAAAATTATTCATACAATTAATCAGGGGTTGGGACAAGCACGTAATGAAGGCACAATGTTGGCATCCGGCGAGTTTATCTATTATTTCGATTCAGATGATTTATTAATGCCGGATCTAATAAGCGATTTCATTAAAATCTATAAAGAAAATCCATACATCGATGTATTTGCATTTTCTGCTGAATCATTTTCTGATGAAAGTACATCAGATGCAAACATTCAAAAAGATAAACTGCCTGTGTATAAACGTACAATCGAAGGCGTATATGATACTGGTTGTAATGCTTTTGTAAAACTATCTCAAAATGGAACTTTTTTTCCTAATGCTTGGCTTTACATTTTCAAAAAAAGCCTTCAAAGCGATAATAATTTATTCTTTAAAAGAATTATTCACGAGGATGAGGAATTTACTCCCCGTTTATTTCTTAAGGCTTCCTTAACAGTTATAACTAATAAGAAGTATTTCAAGCGACGAGTGCGAGCAGGCTCTATAATGCAAACTTCTCGTTCAGAGAAAAATATCATAGGTTATCTTGAGAGTATAAATACTTTGGTGGAACTAAAAAATAATTCAACCGGGTTATGTGAAAAATATCTTAATGTAAGAATTAGACAGAATATTGTACATATTTTTTCAATATTAAAGCAATCTAATATCACTTTAAGCCAATCCACTAATGAGTCACTTGCCAAAGTTCTTAAAGGAAACACTGATTCGTTAGTATTTATAGCTAAGTATAACGTTTTTATTTATAAAGTCGCTAAATACTTCTTAAAAAGAATTGGATTCATTGTATAAAGTCAAACGTTACGATATATAATTGTTGAAACCTTACAATTGTTCATTATGTTATCCCTATTAATGAGTAACACAATTTCAACCTATGCTCTTCAATCATTTTGCGCTAACATATTCATCACATTTAAGCTGCGAACAGTCGCAGTGACCACACCTGACAGGAGTATGTAATGTCCAAGCAACAGATCGGGGTTGTCGGTATGGCAGTGATGGGGCGTAACCTTGCGCTCAACATCGAGAGCCGTGGTTATACCGTCTCCGTTTTCAACCGCTCCCGTGAAAAGACCGAAGAAGTGATTGCCGAGAATCCAGGCAAGAAACTGGTCCCTCATTATACTGTGCAAGAGTTTGTTGAATCACTCGAGACTCCGCGCCGTATCCTGTTAATGGTGAAGGCGGGTGCAGGCACTGACAGTGCCATCGACTCTCTGAAGCCTTACCTGGATAAGGGTGACATCATCATTGATGGTGGTAACACCTTCTTCCAGGATACTATTCGTCGCAATCGCGAACTTTCTGCAGAAGGCTTTAACTTCATTGGCACCGGTGTGTCCGGCGGTGAAGAGGGCGCGCTTAAAGGTCCTTCTATCATGCCTGGTGGTCAGAAAGAAGCTTATGAGCTGGTTGCTCCAATTCTCAAGCAGATTGCTGCAGTTGCAGAAGACGGTGAGCCGTGCGTAACCTATATCGGTGCGGATGGTGCTGGTCATTATGTCAAAATGGTTCACAACGGTATTGAATACGGTGATATGCAGCTGATCGCTGAAGCCTACGCTTTACTGAAAGGTGGCCTGGCGCTTTCTAATGAAGAGCTTGCGCAAACTTTCACTGAGTGGAATGAAGGTGAGCTGAGCAGCTATCTGATTGACATCACCAAAGACATCTTCACCAAAAAGGATGAAGAGGGTAAATACCTGGTTGACGTGATCCTTGATGAAGCAGCAAACAAAGGTACCGGTAAATGGACCAGCCAGAGTTCTCTGGATCTGGGCGAACCGCTATCGCTTATCACTGAGTCAGTCTTTGCTCGCTATATCTCCTCCCTGAAAGACCAGCGTGTTGCTGCTTCTAAGGTTCTTACCGGGCCGCAAGCGAAGACTGCTGGTGATAAAGCAGAGTTCATTGAGAAAGTTCGTCGCGCTCTCTATCTGGGCAAAATCGTCTCTTACGCTCAAGGTTTCTCCCAGCTCCGTGCTGCGTCTGATGAATACCACTGGGATCTGAACTACGGCGAGATTGCTAAAATCTTCCGTGCAGGCTGCATCATCCGTGCTCAGTTCCTGCAAAAGATCACTGATGCCTATGAGCAGAATGCGGGTATTGCCAACCTGCTGCTGGCGCCTTACTTCAAGCAGATCGCCGATGATTATCAACAAGCGCTGCGTGATGTGGTTGCTTACGCAGTGCAGAATGGTATTCCGGTTCCAACCTTCTCTGCGGCTATTGCTTACTACGATAGCTATCGTTCCGCTGTTCTGCCTGCTAACCTGATTCAGGCTCAGCGTGATTATTTCGGCGCGCATACATATAAGCGTACTGATAAAGAAGGCGTATTCCATACTGAATGGCTTGATTAATTCGTGATAAAACAGCCTGGCAAGAGCCAGGTTGTTTTTTAATGGGGTAACACGGAATCTAATTTCAGTTTTTATTAGAAAATATAAGATTTATATTCCATCCGAAATGTTTTTAATCTTTCTTCTTTTGCAATTTTGTCAAAATTTGCAAAAGAAGAAGTCATTACTTCCATAACGTCATATTTAATATTTCATTTTATTAAGGATTTTATCATGTTACTTCCTGTGATTATGGCGGGTGGCACCGGTAGCCGCCTGTGGCCGATGTCCCGTGAACTCTATCCAAAACAGTTTCTCCGACTGTACGGGCAGAACTCCATGTTGCAGGAAACCATCTCGCGTCTCTCCGGTCTGGATACCCATGAGCCTATGGTTATCTGCAATGAAGAGCACCGCTTTCTGGTGGCTGAACAGCTGAGGCAGCTCGGTAAACTGTCAAAAAATATCATCCTCGAGCCGGTGGGCCGCAACACGGCACCGGCCATCGCCCTCGCGGCGCTGCAGGCCACGCAGAATGGCGATGACCCGCTGATGCTTGTCCTGGCAGCGGACCATATCATCAATAATCAGCAGGTCTTCCACGACGCCATTCGCGTCGCGGAGCAGTATGCGCAGGCTGACCATCTGGTCACCTTCGGTATCGTTCCGAACACCCCCGAAACCGGCTACGGCTATATCCAGCGCGGCAATGCGCTGGGGGAAGGGGAGCACACGCCTTATCAGGTCGCCCGCTTTGTCGAGAAGCCGGACCTGGAGCGTGCGCAGGCCTATCTGGCCTCCGGAGAATATTACTGGAACAGCGGCATGTTCATGTTCCGGGCGAAAAAGTATCTCTCCGAACTGGCAAAATTCCGCCCGGATATTCTCGAAGTCTGCACGGCTGCGGTCCGCGCCGCCGACAGCGGCAGCGACTTTATCAGCATCCCGCATGAGGTGTTCAGCACCTGTCCCGACGAATCCGTTGACTATGCGGTGATGGAAAAGACCGCCGATGCGGTGGTGGTGGGGCTGGACGCAGACTGGAGCGACGTCGGCTCCTGGTCAGCCCTGTGGGACGTCAGCCCGAAAGATGAGCTGGGCAACGTGCTGACCGGCGATGCCTGGGTGCACAACAGCCAGAACTGCTACATCAACAGCGACGAAAAGCTGGTGGCGGCTATCGGCGTTGAGGACCTGGTGATCGTCAGCACCAAGGATGCGGTGCTGGTGATGAATAAAAACCGCGCCCAGGACGTGAAAAAGGTCGTGGAGTACCTGAAGGCCAACCAGCGCAGCGAATACAAACGACACCGCGAAATCTACCGTCCGTGGGGCCGCAGCGATGTGGTGGTCCAGACGCCGCGGTTCAACGTTAACCGTATCACCGTCAAGCCGGGCGGGGCGTTCTCCATGCAGATGCACCACCACCGCGCCGAGCACTGGGTGATCCTCGCCGGGACGGGGCAGATAACGGTCAACGGCAAGCAGTTCCTGCTGACTGAAAATCAGTCGACCTTTATTCCCATTGGTGCCGAGCACTGCCTCGAGAACCCGGGACGTATCCCGCTGGAAGTGCTGGAGATCCAGTCCGGCTCCTACCTGGGCGAAGACGATATTATCCGTATTAAAGACCAGTATGGTCGTTGCTAATTTGTATTTAAGGATTAAATAGATGGCAAAATTAAATTGTTTTAAAGCTTACGATATCCGCGGCGAACTGGGCGAAGAATTAAACGAAGATATCGCCTACCGTATCGGACGCGCCTACGGTGAATTTCTGAAGCCGAAAACGATCGTGGTGGGGGGCGATGTGCGTCTGACCAGCGAGTCGCTGAAGCTGGCGCTGGCCAGAGGCCTGATGGATGCGGGAACGGACGTGCTGGATATTGGTCTGAGCGGGACCGAAGAGATTTACTTCGCCACCTTCCACCTGGGCGTGGACGGCGGGATAGAGGTGACGGCCAGCCATAACCCGATGAACTACAACGGCATGAAACTGGTGCGTGAAAACGCGAAGCCCATCAGCGGCGACACCGGGCTGCGCGATATCCAGCGCCTGGCGGAAGAGAACCAGTTTGCGCCGGTGGATGCGTCCCGTCGCGGCACCCTGCGACAGATATCGGTGCTGCAGGAGTACGTGGATCACCTTATGGGCTACGTGAACCTGGCCAGCTTCACCCGTCCGCTGAAGCTGGTGGTGAACTCCGGCAACGGCGCAGCCGGTCACGTGATTGATGAAGTGGAGAAACGTTTTGTGGCGGCAGGCGTGCCGGTGACCTTTATCAAGGTGCATCACCAGCCGGACGGCCACTTCCCGAACGGTATCCCGAACCCGCTGCTGCCGGAGTGCCGGCAGGACACCGCGGATGCGGTGCGCGAGCACGGCGCGGACATGGGTATCGCCTTTGACGGTGACTTCGACCGCTGCTTTATGTTTGATAACGATGCAGAATTTATCGAAGGCTATTATATTGTTGGCCTGCTGGCGGAAGCGTTCCTGCAGAAGCAGCCGGGCGCCCGGATTATTCACGACCCGCGTCTGACGTGGAATACGGTGGATATGGTGACCCGCAGCGGCGGCACGCCGGTGATGTCGAAGACCGGGCATGCGTTCATTAAAGAGCGGATGCGTCAGGAAGATGCGATTTACGGCGGGGAGATGAGCGCACACCACTATTTCCGCGATTTCGCCTACTGCGACAGCGGGATGATCCCGTGGCTGCTGGTGGCGGAGCTGCTGTGTCTGAAGAACAGCCCGCTGAAGGCGCTGGTGGCGGACCGGCAGGCGGCGTTCCCGGCGTCGGGGGAAATAAACCGCAAGCTGGAGAACGCGGCGGCGGCAATAGCGCGCATCCGTGAGCGCTATGAACCGGATGCCGTCAACGTGGACACCACAGACGGCATCAGTATTGAATATCCGGAGTGGCGTTTTAACCTGCGCAGCTCGAACACCGAGCCGGTAGTGCGCCTCAACGTCGAGTCAAAAGCTGATGATGAATTAATGAAGGCTAAAACAGAAGAAATATTAGCTTTACTTAAATAGAAATTATTCTGTTTAGAGCCATAGGATTGATGTGTGGAATTATGCATAACCTTATGGCTCTTTCTTGACTTCCCATCTTTCTGAGAGTAAAACCGCCACAAGTGTTGATTACCAGGGTGGCTAATTTGCCGCCGTCCAGTTAACTGATTAAAGTGTGATCGAATGAAAATTACTATTTCCGGTACCGGTTATGTCGGTTTATCGAATGGCATCCTGATTGCGCAAAACCACGAAGTGGTGGCGCTGGATATCATTCAATCCAAAGTTGATATGATTAACCAAAAGATTTCTCCGATTGTCGATAAGGAGATTCAGGAATACCTGGCGGAAAAACCGTTGAATTTTCGCGCAACAACTGACAAGCATGATGCTTATCGCAATGCAGATTATGTCATTATCGCCACGCCGACTGACTATGATCCGAAAACAAACTACTTCAATACGTCGACCGTTGAAGCCGTTATTCGCGATGTTACCGAGATTAACCCTGATGCGGTCATGATCATTAAATCAACCATCCCCGTTGGTTTCACTCGTGATATTAAAGAGCGCCTGGGCATTGATAATGTTATTTTCTCTCCAGAGTTCCTTCGTGAAGGCCGTGCGCTCTATGACAACCTGCACCCGTCGCGTATCGTTATTGGCGAGCGTTCGGAACGCGCGGAACGTTTTGCTAACCTCCTGAAAGAAGGGGCGATCAAGCAGGATATCCCGACGCTGTTTACTGATTCTACCGAAGCTGAAGCAATCAAATTATTTGCCAATACCTATCTGGCGCTGCGCGTGGCTTATTTCAATGAACTGGATAGCTACGCTGAGAGCCAGGGCCTGAACAGTAAGCAGATTATCGAAGGTGTGTGCCTCGACCCGCGTATTGGTAACCACTATAACAACCCGTCCTTTGGCTACGGTGGTTACTGCCTGCCGAAAGATACCAAGCAGCTGCTTGCGAACTACGAATCTGTACCGAATAACATTATTGGCGCCATCGTTGACGCTAACCGCACGCGTAAAGATTTCGTTGCTGACTCCATCCTGGCGCGTAAGCCTAAGGTCGTTGGGATCTATCGCCTGATCATGAAGAGTGGTTCTGATAACTTCCGCGCTTCCTCAATCCAGGGCATCATGAAGCGTATTAAGGCTAAAGGTATTCCGGTTATTATCTATGAACCGGTTATGCAGGAAGATGAATTCTTCAATTCCCGCGTAGTTCGCGATTTTGAAGCGTTCAAACAAGAAGCTGATGTGATTGTCTCTAACCGTATGGCTGAAGAGCTGTCGGATGTTGCTGATAAGGTATATACCCGCGATTTATTTGGCAGTGACTAATCTGTCTTCTGGCCGGGAGCAGCAGCTGCCGGCCACCGCTTTCCTCCCCCTCTAAATGATTACGCATTTCTCTTGCCAGTCTCACCGTTCCTTCACCCAAACCATATCCCCTTAAAAAACGTGACCCCGCTTAAATTCTTCAATTGTTCATCTTGTCGCAATCATTGAGGTCGGATATGTTAAACTCACCTTGTGAAGAGCTACCGTCACTGAGATGTAGACGCTGGAGATAAGCGCCGGAAGGTAAAACAGAGCCTGCTTGCAGGCTTTTGTTGTTTATAGGTTCCTGCCGGTGTACAGCATCCTGCCCTGGAATGCGATGAGATTCAGATTCCAGTTTAAACCGACGCTTCGGGATCGTTCAGGGGGGGAGGCATGGTATGCATGAGTTAGCCGTGGGTATAAAAAATCATCCTGATGTCTGGGATGTTGTTTCCGATTCTAATAACTTTTATAAAATAGCTTCCAGCGCCAGCTGTAAAGACGGAACGTATCTCCACTGCTGGCAGTATTTTATATTATTATTTCCTATGCCAGTATTATAATTATATTAAGTTTTCTTTTCACCACTTTCGCTTGTTAAAAGTCAGCTTGGTTTTTTTCTGGTCCTTAATATAAGAAATCAGAAAATAAACAGAAACAATCAACAGGATGGCAGCAACTGCTAAGAAAATTATGTTTGCCATAATTCGTACCAGAATGAAAGGAATGTGATAAATCCATTTGCTTGCGAACTAATACTTCTCACAAAGTCCGCCCTGACATGCTTAACATATCCTGGAATTAAGAAAATTCCTATATGTAGGTTGTGGCTTTTTTACAGGAAAGTGAATAAATCTTTTTTATGGCTTCTGCTATGAATAAACGATCTGTAACAGACTTAAATGCCAGCCTTACCATCTGGGGATGATAATCTGTCTAAGCTAATGCTCTTCAGATAGCGTAAGGGAAGGGCTGTATTCGGCTTCTGGTGATATTTTGTTTTTACCAGATTCAGGTTTCGTTAATGTACGGTATGGGCTGTTCCGCGCCACTTTACCCAGCATGCTCTGTTACCGACAGAATCGTAAGATTGCTCAACATGGCCTACCAAACAGAAAAGCCGCAGCGGGGTGCCGCTGCGGCTTATTAGCATGCGCATTGCCCGGGAGCATTACACCTTATAATATGCCTTATACCAGTCAACGAAGTTCTTCACCCCCTGACTGACCGTTGTTTGCGGTCTGAATCCCACCATATCATACAGCGGCTTTGTATCCGCGCTGGTCTCAAGCACATCGCCTGGCTGAATAGGCATCATATTCTTCTCCGCGACCATACCCAGCGCTTCTTCCAGCGCAGTGATGTAATCCATCAGCTCAACCGGTGAGCTGTTCCCGATGTTATACACACGATAGGGCGCAGAGCTGTCAGCCGGGGAACCTGTCTCAACGGTCCATTCAGGATTGGGCTGCGGGATAATGTCCTGCATCCGTACAATCGCCTCGACGATATCATCGATGTAGGTGAAGTCGCGCTTCATCTTGCCGTAGTTGTAGACATCAATACTCTTTCCTTCCAGCATGGCTTTTGTGAACTTGAACAGCGCCATATCCGGACGGCCCCACGGGCCATAAACGGTAAAGAATCGCAATCCGGTGGTCGGAATACCGTAAAGGTGAGAGTAGGTGTGCGCCATCAGCTCATTTGCTTTCTTCGTCGCGGCGTACAGAGAAACCGGATGGTCAACCGAATCGTCGGTTGAGAATGGCATCTTGCGGTTTAAACCATAAACCGAGCTCGATGAGGCATACAGCAAATGCTCAACGTGATTATGTCGGCAGCCTTCAAGAATGTTCAGATAACCAATCAGATTGGAATCAGCATAAGCGAACGGATTTTCCAGCGAGTAGCGAACGCCAGCCTGGGCAGCAAGGTGGATCACCCGGTTAAATTTCTCATGAGCAAAAAGTTGGGCAATACCTTCACGATCCGCCAGATCGATTTTATGGAAACTGAACAGGGGGGATTGCAGCAAATCCAGCCGGGCCTGCTTCAGATTGACATCATAGTAATCGTTCATGTTGTCGAGTCCGACAACCTCATGACCCGCCTGCAGAAGGCGTTTGCACGCATGAAAACCGATGAATCCTGCGGCTCCAGTCACTAAAAACTTCATATTTATCCTCCGGGTTCACTTTGCCCCGCTATATATAATTGCCGATTTTACACTGGCTTGCTGTAGGGATCACCTGCTTTACCGTTAGCGGTTAAGCTGTCGCCAGCAAAAGCTTGAGAGAAGCACTTCATAAGAGCCTTCCCCGCCAGAGAATGGCGTAAATAATAATGATTATCATGTATTTAGCTTAGCTGGCAAATAATAACTCTGTGGTCTTTATGGCTGGTAATGATTTCTCTGTTCACAATGTGATCTTTTTTTCGAGATGAAATAAGTTGAATTCATATTGTCGTGATTTATGAATTTGCTTACGTTTCATGCATGATCATTCGGAAAAACCAAGCTAAAATTCGAATCGGTTTTTAAGTTGTTGATTTTATTTTTATTTCTTAAGCATCTGAGTGAGGGTGGAAAAAAGCCAGGCCTGAAGTTCATCTGTTGAATTTATTTTTCATTGAGCTTTTTCATTTTTATTCTTTTAGGCCAACGCGTATACTTCGCAGATAATTCGTTTGTATGGTGTATGTGTTGTCGAGATATGAACCACCCATCCCATCTTCTGGAACATATCGTGAGCGTAATGCTAAAAAAGAGAGTCAATCCGTTCTGCTCAGCCTCCACTGGTATCCAGAGTGTTCTGGCTTTCTCCCGCAGCGCTGCCGTTAACATCGCCATTCAGCGTATTTCTCTCGCTTCTCTCTACGCCTGCAAAGCATCTCTTTCCGCCAATGCGTCTGCCGACAGCGGCAGTGTTCTATCCTTACTAAATGAGAAAGTCCTGATGGATAGCCCTTACGGAAACGGCGAAAGTACTCTGCGTTTTTTGCGCGTGTGATGGTGCGATTACGGATGAAAACAGAGATATGTTTGCCAACATATCTCTGTTTTTAGAATGATTAAGCTCTCAGGCAGATCGTTAAGCGCCGAAGTGCTTAGCCGGTCTGGGGAACGACTCACCTGGCGCTAACGCAGCGACTGCATTAACGCCGTAAGAGAGTGGGTACAACAATAAGGCCCGACGCAATTTGGTAGCGAAAGCCAAGGGCGGTAGCGTGCGCAAAATCCAGCCTGAAGCCAAACGTGTGCCGTTGATTGATAGTAAACAAAATGATTATTTATTTAAGGATTTTATCATGTTACTTCCTGTGATTATGGCGGGTGGCACCGGTAGCCGCCTGTGGCCGATGTCCCGTGAACTCTATCCAAAACAGTTTCTCCGACTGTACGGGCAGAACTCCATGTTGCAGGAAACCATCTCGCGTCTCTCCGGTCTGGATACCCATGAGCCTATGGTTATCTGCAATGAAGAGCACCGCTTTCTGGTGGCTGAACAGCTGAGGCAGCTCGGTAAACTGTCAAAAAATATCATCCTCGAGCCGGTGGGCCGCAACACGGCACCGGCCATCGCCCTCGCGGCGCTGCAGGCCACGCAGAATGGCGATGACCCGCTGATGCTTGTCCTGGCAGCGGACCATATCATCAATAATCAGCAGGTCTTCCACGACGCCATTCGCGTCGCGGAGCAGTATGCGCAGGCTGACCATCTGGTCACCTTCGGTATCGTTCCGAACACCCCCGAAACCGGCTACGGCTATATCCAGCGCGGCAATGCGCTGGGGGAAGGGGAGCACACGCCTTATCAGGTCGCCCGCTTTGTCGAGAAGCCGGACCTGGAGCGTGCGCAGGCCTATCTGGCCTCCGGAGAATATTACTGGAACAGCGGCATGTTCATGTTCCGGGCGAAAAAGTATCTCTCCGAACTGGCAAAATTCCGCCCGGATATTCTCGAAGTCTGCACGGCTGCGGTCCGCGCCGCCGACAGCGGCAGCGACTTTATCAGCATCCCGCATGAGGTGTTCAGCACCTGTCCCGACGAATCCGTTGACTATGCGGTGATGGAAAAGACCGCCGATGCGGTGGTGGTGGGGCTGGACGCAGACTGGAGCGACGTCGGCTCCTGGTCAGCCCTGTGGGACGTCAGCCCGAAAGATGAGCTGGGCAACGTGCTGACCGGCGATGCCTGGGTGCACAACAGCCAGAACTGCTACATCAACAGCGACGAAAAGCTGGTGGCGGCTATCGGCGTTGAGGACCTGGTGATCGTCAGCACCAAGGATGCGGTGCTGGTGATGAATAAAAACCGCGCCCAGGACGTGAAAAAGGTCGTGGAGTACCTGAAGGCCAACCAGCGCAGCGAATACAAACGACACCGCGAAATCTACCGTCCGTGGGGCCGCAGCGATGTGGTGGTCCAGACGCCGCGGTTCAACGTTAACCGTATCACCGTCAAGCCGGGCGGGGCGTTCTCCATGCAGATGCACCACCACCGCGCCGAGCACTGGGTGATCCTCGCCGGGACGGGGCAGATAACGGTCAACGGCAAGCAGTTCCTGCTGACTGAAAATCAGTCGACCTTTATTCCCATTGGTGCCGAGCACTGCCTCGAGAACCCGGGACGTATCCCGCTGGAAGTGCTGGAGATCCAGTCCGGCTCCTATCTGGGCGAAGACGACATTATCCGTATTAAAGACCAGTATGGTCGTTGCTAACTTTTGCAGGACATTGATTCCGAATGACACAGCTAACTTGTTTTAAAGCCTACGATATCCGCGGCGAACTGGGCGAAGAATTAAACGAAGATATCGCCTACCGTATCGGACGCGCCTACGGCGAATTTCTGAAGCCGAAAACGATCGTGGTGGGCGGCGATGTGCGTCTGACCAGCGAGTCGCTGAAGCTGGCGCTGGCCAGAGGCCTGATGGATGCGGGAACGGACGTCCTGGATATTGGTCTGAGCGGGACCGAAGAGATTTACTTCGCCACCTTCCACCTGGGCGTGGACGGCGGGATAGAGGTGACGGCCAGCCATAACCCGATGAACTACAACGGCATGAAACTGGTACGTGAAAACGCGAAGCCCATCAGCGGCGACACCGGGCTGCGCGATATCCAGCGCCTGGCGGAAGAGAATCAGTTTGCGCCGGTGGACGCGTCCCGTCGCGGCACCCTGCGTCAGATATCGGTGCTGCAGGAGTACGTGGACCACCTGATGGGCTACGTGAACCTGGCCAGCTTCACCCGTCCGCTGAAGCTGGTGGTGAACTCCGGCAACGGCGCAGCCGGTCACGTGATTGATGAGGTGGAGAAACGTTTTGTGGCGGCAGGCGTGCCGGTGACCTTTATCAAGGTGCATCACCAGCCGGACGGCCACTTCCCGAACGGTATCCCGAACCCGCTGCTGCCGGAGTGCCGGCAGGACACCGCGGATGCGGTGCGCGAGCACGGCGCGGACATGGGTATCGCCTTTGACGGTGACTTCGACCGCTGCTTTATGTTTGATAACGATGCAGAATTTATCGAAGGCTATTATATTGTTGGCCTGCTGGCGGAAGCGTTCCTGCAGAAGCAGCCGGGCGCCCGGATTATTCACGACCCGCGTCTGACGTGGAATACGGTGGATATGGTGACCCGCAGCGGCGGCACGCCGGTGATGTCGAAGACCGGGCATGCGTTCATTAAAGAGCGGATGCGTCAGGAAGATGCGATTTACGGCGGGGAGATGAGCGCACACCACTATTTCCGCGATTTCGCCTACTGCGACAGCGGGATGATCCCGTGGCTGCTGGTGGCGGAGCTGCTGTGTCTGAAGAACAGCCCGCTGAAGGCGCTGGTGGCGGACCGGCAGGCGGCGTTCCCGGCGTCGGGGGAAATAAACCGCAAGCTGGAGAACGCGGCGGCGGCAATAGCGCGCATCCGTGAGCGCTATGAACCGGATGCCGTCAACGTGGACACCACAGACGGCATCAGTATTGAATATCCGGAGTGGCGTTTTAACCTGCGCAGCTCGAACACCGAGCCGGTAGTGCGTCTCAACGTGGAGTCAAAAGCTGATACCGCGTTGATGAAGGAGAAAACTGCCGAGTTGCTCAATATGTTAAAAGAGGAATCGCTTTGAGTCCGATGTTTTCAGCGATCTATCGCTATCGTGGTTTTATCATTGACAGCGTTAAACGAGACTTCCAGTCTCGTTATCAAACGAGTTTTTTGGGGGCCGCATGGCTGATTTTACAGCCTGTTGCCATGATTTCCGTCTATACGCTGATCTTTTCGGAGCTGATGAGGGCACGTTTGGCCGGTATGGATGGCCCCTTTGCTTACAGCATCTATCTCTGTTCGGGAGTATTGACGTGGGGATTGTTTACCGAAACGCTTAACAATCTCGTCAACGTTTTTTTGTCGAATGCCAATATTCTCAAAAAACTCAGCTTTCCGCGCATCTGTTTGCCAATTATTATCACTGCTTCTGCATTTATTAACTTTTTGATCATATTTGGCCTGTTTGTACTGTTTCTGCTTATTACCGGTAATTTTCCGGGCTGGATCTTTTTCGAAATTATTCCGGTGTTGATGATACAGATGCTGTTTACTTTGGGCCTGGGCATTATCCTCGGGGTATTGAATGTTTTTGTCCGTGACGTTGGGCAATTTGTTAACATTCTGCTCCAGTTTTGGTTCTGGTTCACTCCCATTGTTTATGTCTCTAAAACTTTACCAGAGTGGGTTTCGGGACTGCTGGCGTATAACCCAATGGCAACAATTATAACGTCTTACCAGAATGTGATGTTGTACCATCAAAGCCCTAACTGGATGGCTTTGCTACCGGTAACCATACTATCCCTTATTCTGTTCTTATTTGCCTGGCGCCTGTTTAAGAAACACTCAGCTGATATTGTGGACGAGATTTGATCATGACCATTAAAGTTCAGAACGTCGGCAAGGCGTATAAATATTACTCATCGAAATGGAACCGGGTTATTGAGAAGCTATTACCGGGCAATAAGTCGCGACACAGCAAAAAGTGGGTACTCAAGGATATTAACTTTAACGTTGAACCTGGCGAGTCTATCGGCATCGTCGGGGTTAATGGCGCCGGGAAGAGTACCTTACTAAAATTGTTAACCGGTACGACTCAGCCTACTGAGGGGTCAATTGAAATTCATGGCCGGGTGGCTGCTCTTTTGGAGTTAGGGATGGGTTTTCATCCTGATTTCACCGGTATTCAGAACGTTTATATGTCCGGCTTAATGATGGGTTTAAATCGCGAAGATATCGAGCGTTTAATGCCGGAAATCGAGGCCTTTGCTGATATAGGCGACTATATAAACCAGCCGGTACGCATCTATTCGAGCGGTATGCAGATGCGTCTGGCTTTTGCGGTCGCCACTGCTTCCCGTCCGGATATTTTGATCGTTGATGAAGCCTTGTCCGTTGGTGATTCTCGTTTCCAGGCTAAATGTTATGCACGGATTGCTGATTTCAAAAAGCAGGGGACAACCTTACTGCTCGTATCTCATAGCGCCGGTGATATAGTTAAGCATTGCGATCGTGCTATCTTCTTGAAAGATGGTAATATTTGCCTCGATGGCTCCGCGCGTGAAGTGACCAACCGCTATCTTGATGAGTTATTCGGTAAAGCGGACAAAAATGCTGCGCAAGTGGCTAAAAAACCAAAAAATAGTGACAGCGGCGTCCATATGTCACTTGATGAGGTTGCTGACGTTTTCCATACCCGTCCGGGCTATCGACCTGAAGAATATCGTTGGGGACAGGGGGGCGCAAAGATCATTGATTATCATATCCAAAGCTCCGGGATAGATTATCCACCGTCACTGACTGGAAACCAGCAGACTGACTTCATGATGAAAGTTGTCTTTGAATATGATTTTGACTGCGTAGTGCCTGGTTTGTTAATCAAGACTTTGGATGGTTTATTTCTCTATGGTACCAATTCCTTCCTGGCCTCGGAAGGTCGGGAAAATATTTCGGTATCACGTGGGGACGTTCGGGTATTTAAATTCAGTTTTCCGGTTGATTTAAATAGTGGTGACTATCTTCTGTCGTTTGGCATTTCAGAGGGAAGCCCGCAAACCGATATGACACCGCTCGATCGTCGCTATGACTCCATCATTTTGCATGTAACTAAGAGCATGGATTTCTGGGGTGTGATTGACCTGAAGTCGACGTTCAATAGTTACCAATGAAGATGAGAAAAAATATTCCATGACTACTAATACACATAAATTGGTTAGCGAATTACCTGAGATTTATCAGACTATTTTTGGGCATCCCGAGTGGGATGGTGATGCTGCACGCGACTGTAATGAACGGCTCGCGCTAATTAGTGAAGAATATGACACCTTGTCCAGAGAGTTAGGCAGGCCACTGCGGGTTCTCGATCTGGGCTGTGCACAGGGATTCTTCAGTTTAAGTCTGGCAAACAAGGGCGCCAGCGTATTAGGTATCGACTTTCTACAGCAGAACATTGATGTTTGCCAGGCGCTTGCTGAAGAAAATCCACATTGTGATGTTAGATTTCAAGTCGGGCGCATCGAAGACATTATCAGCAAGCTGGAAGAAAACCAGTTCGATCTTGCCATTGGGCTAAGTGTTTTTCACCACATAGTTCATCTGCATGGGATTGCTGAAGTCAGAACGCTGCTAGAGCGATTGGCAAACCTGACGCAGGCGATGATTCTCGAACTCGCTGTTAAAGAGGAACCGCTGTATTGGGGGGAATCCCAGCCAGAAGATCCGCGTGAGCTTATTGAACAGTGTGCTTTCTATCGATTGATTGGAAGATTTGACACTCATTTGTCTAATATTTCACGTCCGATGTATATTATCAGTAACCACAGGGTTATTCTTCCGGAATTTAATCAGCCTTTTACTTCATGGCGCGACAGTCCTTATACCGGGGCAGGTTTTGCGCATAAGCAGAGCCGTCGCTATTATTTCTCTTCTGATTTCATATGTAAGTTCTATCGTTATAGTACGGTAAGTGGTTTACTAACTGATAAGGAAAGCGAGCGTAATCGTACAGAACTCGCCCATGAAGAAGCTTTTCTCAAATCTCCGCCATCTGGCTTAAAAGTGCCCGCGTTGTTTACTTCCGGGGGGAATGAAGTTGCGGGATGGCTGGTAATGGAAAAAATACCCGGAGAGCTGTTAAACGACGTTCTGGCCAGCGGACGGCATATTGATCGGGAAAAAGTTATTTCCGATCTTCTCGATCAGCTGGTAATTTTGGAAGAACATGGTCTGTATCATGATGATTTCAGAACCTGGAATGTTTTAATTGACGATAATGACAGCGCTCGTTTAATAGATTTTGGTTCGGTTGGAAGTGTGCAACAAGACTGCAGCTGGCCAGTTAATATTTTCCAGTCATTCATTATTTTTGTAAATGAACTGTTTGGTGAAAATAAATCCTGGGGGGGGTTCTGGCGTTCCGCGCCATTAAGCCCTTTCCAGTTGCCTGAACCGTATTCAAATTGGTTGACAGCATTCTGGAAACATCCTGTTGGTGAGTGGAATTTTGCTTTACTCCAACGACTCTTTAATACCAAAGATGCTCTACCGGCTGCGAGCTCCGCTATGGATGCTTCTGATCTATGGATCCGGGCTCAGGAGCCCGTATTGTTGGAAGGTCAAACGCAAATACGTAATACGGATGCGCGGGTTGTCCGTCTCGAGTCGCAAATCAATGAACTCACATCCCTGATAAATATGATGGGTGAGAGTATTCAGACGCTTGAAAAGCGTGAGTATCCGCCACAAGACGTTATCACCGATGCACAGCAGTGTGTCGAGGTTGAGCCGAGTCAAACTGTAGATTCTGAAGAGGTTATGCAACTCCATACTCAGCTCAATGATGCGCGACAAGAAGCAGAGAATCTCCGCCATGAAATCGCTAAAATCCATAATAGCCGCTCATGGAAAATGACGAAGTGGTATCGTTATGCTGGCATGCAGTACTATTTACTTCGCCAGTATGGCTTCAGGCAGCGTTGTAAGCATTTACTGAAACGAGTACTTGGCAAAATATTCATTTTTCTGCGTGCACATCCACGGCTAAAGCAGAGAGCTATCAATCTACTGCATAAAGTTGGAATTTATGACTTTGCTTATCGTTTGCATCGTCGTATGAATCCTGGTTCACATAACCCTTATCATAACGACCCACAAAATCAGTCGCAGACTGAAAAACAGATATTACATCCAGAGTTATTGCCTCCGGAAGTTAATTCAATTTTTAGCGAGCTTAAAAACAAGAGATAAGGTGAGTCACTTGCATATTTTGATTGATGTACAAGGATATCAGTCGGAAAGTAAATTCCGTGGAGTTGGTCGCAGCACTTATGAAATGAGTCGTGCGATCATAAAAAATGCTGGCCAGCATCGAGTCAGCATCTTAATGAACGGCATGTATCCGATTGACAGTATTAATGAAATTAAAAATAGCTGGGGTGATATTCTACCGCAGGAAGAAATGTTTATTTTTTCAGCTGCGGGCCCGACAGCTCTTCGCGACCGTGAAAATCAACCGCGGAGTGTTGCCGCTAAACTAGCTCGCGATCTTGCTATTGCTAACATCAACCCCGATATTGTTTTCGTCATTAATTTCTACGAAGGTTTTGACGACAGTTACACCGTCTCAATTCCTCAAACTACAGTGCCGTGGAAGACAGTTTGTGTTTGCCACGATCTCATTCCGTTACTTAATAAAGAACGCTATCTGGGCGAACCGAACTTCCGTCAGTATTATCTTGATAAACTTGCTGAATATGAAAGGTCGGACGCTATTTTTGCTATTTCCAGATCATCCATGCAGGAAGTTATTGATTATACATCAATTCCTGCAGATAAGATCATTAATATTTCATCTGGAGTCAGCGATTCATTTAATATTACAGATTATACTCAAGACGATATCAATGCTTTACGTAACAAATATCATCTGCCTCAAGAGTTTATTCTCTCCTTGGCAATGATAGAGCCGCGTAAAAATATTGAGGCGCTGATTCATGCGTATAGTTTATTACCGGATACCCTGCAACAGAGTTATCCCTTAGTTTTAGCTTATAAAATTAGCACTGATGAAAAGGAAAGGCTGTACCGCGTTGCAGAGAACTATGGTTTATCCCGCAATCAGCTAGTTTTTACCGGTTTCTTAAACGACGGTGACCTTATTGCACTTTACAATTTGTGCAAAATTTTCGTTTTCCCCTCTATACATGAAGGGTTTGGCCTGCCTCCACTAGAAGCTATGCGCTGCGGCGCGGCTACGCTGGGTTCAAATGTGACCAGCTTACCGGAGGTCATCGGTATGGAAGAGGCTTTATTTAATCCGCAGGATGTTCACGATATTTGCCGTGTTATGCAAAGGGCTTTGACCGATAATGCGTTCTACTCAGCGTTGAAAGCTCATGCTCCGAAGCAGGCGGCAAAATTCACATGGGATCACACCGCGCAACTCGCATTAAAGGGATTTGAAAGGCTTGTTGATACGGCTTCTGCTTCAGAGCCTCTGGATATCACTAGTTTCACCGCAAACACCATTAATCAAATTAAAAATATTGCGGAATTAGGTGAAGCCGAACGCTTACAAACAGCCTGGGCTATTACTCGTAACAGCTTTGCCACGCATCAGCGCAAGCTGCTGGTTGATATTTCTGTCCTTGTCGAACATGATGCGAAAACGGGGATTCAACGAGTTTCCCGTAGTATACTTAGTGAGTTACTGAAATCAGGCGTTGCTGGTTACACCGTCAGTGCGGTTTATTATCGACCGGGTGAATGCTATCGTTATGCCAACGAATATCTGAATACCCATTTTAACGGCCAGTTCGGGCCTGATGAACCGGTACTGTTTACCAAAGATGATATTCTGGTTGCTACCGATCTGACTGCACATCTGTTTCCTGAACTTACTGCCCAGCTGGATTTTATTCGTTTATCCGGCGCCAGGGTTTGTTTTGTTGTGCATGATATCTTGCCTCTGAGAAGGCCGGAGTGGAGCGATGAGGGAATGCAGCGCGTTTTCCCCATTTGGTTATCCTGCATTGCGCAGCACGCTGACCGTCTGATTTGTGTTTCTGCAAGCGTAGCAGAGGATGTGAAATCGTGGATTGCTGAAAATGCCAACTGGGTTAAGCCTAATCCATTGCTGCAGGTGAGTAATTTCCATCTTGGCGCCGACCTGGATGCCAGCGTTCCTTCTGTGGGTATGCCGGATAACGCGAATGACTTGCTGACTAAGATGGCTGCTGAACCCTCCTTTATTATGGTGGGAACGATGGAACCTCGCAAAGGCCATGCGCAGACGCTAGCGGCATTTGAGGAATTGTGGCGGCAGGGCAAGAACTACAATCTGTTTATCATTGGTAAACAGGGGTGGCATGTTGATGATTTATGTGAACGTTTACGTCACCACCCACAGCTAAATAAGAGATTATTTTGGTTACAAAATATTAGCGATGAGTTCCTTGCGAAGTTGTATGCTCAGTCTAGTGCGTTAATCTTCGCATCTCTCGGCGAAGGATTTGGGCTACCATTAATTGAAGCCGCGCAGAAAAAATTACCGGTAATCATTCGTGATATTCCAGTGTTTAAAGAAATTGCACAAGAACATGCATTCTATTTCTCTGGTGAACAGCCGGGAGATATTTCAACAGCGATTGACGAGTGGTTGGAATTATATCTGAAAAATGCTCATCCTCGCTCTGAAAAAATCAATTGGTTGACATGGAAGCAAAGTGCAGAATTCCTGGTAGAGAATCTTCCGGTTATTAAATCTGACGCGAATAAATAAACAATATTAGCCGTGGCAGTCTCCTGTGTCACGGTCAAGAGCTTTTATGAAAATTATATTTGCAACTGAGCCAATCAAATATCCATTAACGGGTATCGGTCGTTATTCCCTCGAACTGGTAAAACGATTGGCGGTGGCCAGCGAAATTGAAGAGCTAAAATTATTTCACGGCTCTTCATTTATTGACAGCATTCCCCAGATTGAAAATAAAGCGGATACCCGAGCCAGCAATCACGGTAAGCTGGCGGCTTTTTTACGCCGTCAGCCGTTATTGATTGAAGCCTATCGCGTGTTGCATCCGCGTCGCCAGGCGTGGGCGCTGCGCGATTATAAAGATTATATCTATCATGGGCCTAACTTTTATCTGCCGCATCGTCTGGAACGTGCCGTAACCACATTTCATGATATCTCCATATTCACCTGTCCGGAATTTCATCCAAAGGACCGGGTGCGTTATATGGAAAAGTCACTGCGCGAAAGTCTGGACACGGCAAAGCTTATTTTGACGGTATCTGACTTTTCCCGCAGCGAAATTATCCGGCTGTTTAACTATCCTGCCGATCGGATCGTAACGACCCATCTTGCCTGCAGCGGCGACTATATTCCGCGCAGCCCGGATGAATGTCTACCGGTTCTGCAGAAATATCAGCTGGAGTGGCAGCGCTACGCGCTTTACATCGGCACGATGGAGCCGCGGAAAAATATTCGAGGCCTGTTGCAGGCGTACCAGCTTCTGCCGATGGAGACGCGCATGCGCTACCCGCTGATCCTCAGCGGTTACCGTGGGTGGGAAGATGATGCGCTGTGGCAGCTCGTTGAACGCGGGACTCGTGAAGGATGGATCCGTTATCTGGGTTATGTTCCGGATGGCGATCTTCCGTATTTATATGCGGCAGCCAGAACCTTTATTTATCCTTCGTTTTATGAAGGATTCGGATTACCTATTCTTGAAGCAATGTCTTGCGGTATTCCAGTAGTATGCTCCAATGTCACATCATTACCTGAAGTGGCAGGGGATGCGGGGTTGTTATCCGACCCTAACGATGTAGACGCGATAAGCGCTCATATATTGCAAAGTCTGCAGGATGAATACTGGCGGGAGATAGCAGTAGCGCGCGGTTTTATTCAGGCACAACAGTTTTCGTGGGAAACCTGTACGGCCCAGACGATCGATGCCTATAAATTACTCTAAGGGTGCAAGTTGAGAGTTTTACACGTCTATAAGACCTATTATCCGAATACCTACGGTGGTATTGAACAGGTCATTTATCAGTTGTGCCAGGGCTGCGCTCTTCGGGGGATCGCGGCCGACGTCTTCACCTTTTCCCCGGATAAAAATACCGGGCCAGTGGCTTACGAACAGCATCAGGTTATCTATAATAAGCAATTAATTGAAATCGCCTCGACGCCATTCTCACTCGGCGCGTTAAAGCGATTTAATAAAATTAAAGATAACTACGATATTATTAACTATCATTTCCCGTTTCCCTTTATGGATATGCTGCATCTGATGGCGCATCCTAAAGCGAAAACTGTTGTCACCTATCATTCCGATATTGTGAAACAAAAGCGGCTAATGAAATTATATCAACCGCTGCAGGAGCAATTTCTCTCCAGCGTTGACTGCATTGTGGCCTCATCGCCAAACTACGTAGCCTCCAGCCAGACGCTGCAAAAATACCTCGATAAAACGGTGGTCATTCCCTTCGGCCTCGAGCAAAAGGATGTGCAGCATAATCCGCAGCGCCTGGCTTACTGGCGAGAGAAAGTCGGCGAGCGCTTTTTCCTTTTTGTCGGCGCATTTCGTTACTATAAGGGATTGCATATTCTGCTGGATGCCGCAGAGCGCAGTCGACTGCCGATCGTTATTGTCGGCGGCGGCCCGCTGGAAGCGGAAGTTCGCCGTGAGGCTGAACAGCGCGGCCTGAATAACGTGATATTCACCGGCATGCTGAACGATGAGGATAAATATATCCTCTTTCATCTGTGCCGCGGGGTGGTCTTTCCCTCGCACCTGCGCTCAGAGGCGTTTGGCATTACCTTACTGGAAGGGGCGCGGTTCGCCCGGCCGCTGATCTCGTGTGAAATTGGCACCGGAACCTCGTTTATCAACCAGGATAAGGTCAATGGTTGCGTGATCCCGCCGGATAACAGCGCAGCGTTGGTCGAAGCGATGAACGAACTGTGGCACAGTGATGAAACGGCAGCGCGCTATGGCGCAAATTCACGTCGCCGCTTTGAGGAGATGTTTACCGCCGAACATATGATTGATGCCTACGTGAATCTCTACAGCACGCTGCTGGAGCAGAAACCCTGATAGGCCGCAAATCGCCCCCGCCAGCGCGGGGGCGCAAGGCATCAGTGACGGCTCTTAAGATTGTTAATCACGTCCGTTAAATTCAGCCCCTGATCCTGCAGCAGCACCAGCAGGTGATACATCAAATCCGACGCTTCATTCTTCAGCTCGAACTGGTCATGCACCGTGGCGGCCAGCGCGGTCTCAACGCCTTCTTCTCCCACCTTCTGGGCAATGCGCTTGGTGCCGCTAGCGTACAGCTTCGCGGTGTAAGAGCTCTCCGGGTCAGCGTGCTTGCGTTCGGCCAACAGTTGCTCCAGCTGGTAGAGAAACAGCCACTGGTGGCCGGTTTCACCGAAGCAGCTCGATGTGCCTTTATGGCAGGTTGGGCCAATCGGATTTACCAGCGCCAGCAGGGTGTCGTTATCGCAATCCGGGGTGATGCTCACCACGTTGAGAAAATTACCCGACGTTTCCCCCTTGGTCCACAGACGCTGTTTGGTCCGTGAATAAAAGGTCACTTTACCGGTCTCTTCGGTTTTCGCCAGCGCATCCTGATTCATATAGCCCAGCATCAGCACTTCCCCGGAAACGGCGTGCTGCACGATGACCGGCATCAGACCGTCGGTTTTTTGCCAATCCAGCTGTTCACTTAACATACCCTAATCTCCACGCCCTGTGCTGCCAGGTACGTTTTTAGTTCACCAATATTGATAATTTGCTTGTGGAACACCGAGGCGGCCAGCGCGCCGTCGACGTTGGCGTCGCGGAAGGCTTCCTGGAAGTGCTCCATAGTCCCGGCACCGCCGGATGCAATCAGCGGCACGTGGCACACGGCGCGTACCTTGCTTAACTGCTGCAGATCGTAGCCGTTACGCACGCCGTCCTGATTCATCATATTGAGGACGATCTCGCCGGCCCCGCGCTTTTGTACTTCCTGCACCCAGTCCAGCGTTTCCCACTGCGTCACCCGCGTACGGCTCTCATCGCCGGTATATTGATTGACGTGATACTTCCCGCTTTCGGCGTCAAACCAGGTATCGATACCCACGACAATACACTGCACCCCGAACCGATCGGCCAGGCGAGTAATCAGCGTCGGGTCCGCCAGGGCAGGGGAGTTGATGGAGATTTTATCCGCGCCAAAGGAGAGGATTTGCGCCGCCTCTTCCAGCGACTTAATGCCGCCGGCGACGCAGAAGGGAATGTCGATCACTTCCGCAACGCGCGATACCCAGCTTTTATCCACCACGCGACCGTCGCTCGAGGCGGTGATATCGTAGAACACCAGCTCATCCGCGCCTTCGTCGGCATAGCGTTTTGCCAGCGGGACAATATCGCCGATGATTTCGTGATTACGGAACTGCACGCCTTTCACTACCTGGCCGTCGCGAACGTCAAGACAGGGGATTATCCGTTTTGCCAGCATTGAATGGCCTCCGTTACGTTAAATTTACCTTCCAGCAGCGCCCGGCCGACAATCACCCCGCGCACCCCGGTTCCGCGCAGCGCGGCGATATCATGCAGATCGCCAATGCCGCCGGAGGACTGAAACGCCACCTGCGGATAGCGGGCGCAGACTTCTTCATACAGCGAGACGTTAGACCCGGCCAGCGTCCCGTCGCGGGAAATATCGGTACATAGCACGTGCTGCAGGCCGACGGACTGATAGCTCTCCACCAGCTCCTCCAGGGTTACGCCGGAATTCTCCTGCCAGCCGCTAACGGCCACCTGCTTGCTGCCTTGCGCATCGATCCGTACGTCCAGCGCCAGCACCAGATGCTGCGGGCCAAAACGCTTAAACCAGCCTTTCACCACTTCCGGCGACTTCACCGCCGTCGAGCCCACCACCACGCGCGCCACGCCCGCGTCAAGCAGGGCGGCCACGTCTTCTTCCGTGCGCACGCCGCCGCCGACCTGCACCGGCACGTTCACGCCGGCAACCAGCGTTTTCAGCAGGGGGATCTGGCGCTTCGCCGGATCTTTCGCTCCGGTCAGATCGACGAGATGCAGTACTTCGGCCCCTTGCGCGGCATAGGATTGCAGGCGCGGCAGCGGATCGTTACCGTAGTCGCGCTGCTGGCCATAATCGCCCTGATGGAGACGGACGACCGTACCGTCAATTAAATCTAAAGCAGGAATGATCATCACATCTCCAGGAAGTTTTTCAGCAGCTGCGCCCCGGCGCTGCCGGAGCGTTCGGGGTGGAACTGGACGCCAAAGAAGTTATCTTTCTGTACCGCCGCGGTGAAGGCCTCGCCGTAGCTGCACTGAGCGATGGTGTTAACGTTGACCGGCATCGCGTAGCTGTGGACGAAGTAAAAATACGCCCCGTCTTCAATGCCGCGAAACAGACGATCGCCCGCTTTAGCATATACCCGGTTCCAGCCCATATGCGGCAGCGGCAGGCCGTGGTCGGTCATTTTTGGCACGTCCTGGTCGATAATACCCAGCAGGTCGACGCCGTTATTCTCTTCGCTACGTTTTCCCAGCAGCTGCATACCGAGACAAATGCCCAGCACCGGTTGGGTGCAGGCTTTAATCAGATCGATTAAATCCCGTTCGCGCAGCTGGTCCATTGCCGCCTGAGCCGTCCCTACGCCCGGCAGAAACAGTTTATCGGCGCGCAGCACCACGTCCGGGTCACGGCTGACCTGCGGCTCGTAGCCGTGGCGGCTCACCGCAGATTTCACCGAATTGAGGTTGGCGCAGCCGGTATCGAGGATCACCACGTTCATCAGAGTACCCCTTTCGAAGATGGCAGCGTGTCGCCCTGGACGCGGATGGCCTGGCGTAGCGTGCGACCGAAGGCCTTAAACAGGCTCTCAACGCGGTGGTGGTCGTTTTTGCCCTTGGTTTTCAGGTGCAGAGTGACCGCCATGGTATAGGAGAGCGAGCGGAAGAAGTGCTCGACCATCTCGGTGCTCAGATCGCCAACGCGCTGATAGGTAAAATCAGCTTTGTATTCAAGGTGCGGGCGGCCAGAAATATCCAGCGCGCAGCGGGCCAGGCATTCGTCCATCGGCAGCACAAAGCCGAAACGGGCGATGCCGCGCTTGTCGCCGAGCGCCAGCTTCAGCGCTTCGCCCAGCGCAAGGCCGGTGTCTTCCACGGTGTGGTGATCGTCAATATAGAGGTCGCCGCCGACCTTGACCTCCAGACGGAAGCCGCCGTGGGTGGCAATTTGGTCAAGCATATGATCGAAGAAGCCGACGCCGGTGGAGATTTTGCTGCCGCCTTCGCGATCGAGCCACACTTTGACATCCACCTGGGTCTCTTTAGTGATGCGCTCAACGTGGGCGTAGCGGTCGCGACGGGTCAGCTGTTCGCAAATGGTCGGCCAGTCAAGCGTTTCGCGATCGTAGCGCAGTCCGGTAATGCCCATGTTATCCGCCAGCTGAATGTCGGTGGCCCGGTCGCCAATCACGTAGCTATTGGCGGTGTCCATCACCCCTTGCTCCAGCCACGGCAGCACCAGCCTGGTTTTCGGCTTGCGGCAGTCGCAATTATCCGCCGGGAGATGCGGGCAAATCAGCACCTCGTCAAAGTTGACGCCCTGTGAGGAGAAGATCTGCATCATCAGGTTGTGCGGGCCGTCGAACTCGTCCTGCGGCAGGCTGGCGGTTCCCAGTCCGTCCTGATTGGTGATCATCACCAGCTTATACCCTTCCTGCTGCAGCTTGAGCAGGGCCGGGATCACCTGCGGCTCAAACGCCAGCTTATCGAAGCGGTCTACCTGAAAATCAACCGGTGGCTCGGAAATCAGCGTACCGTCACGGTCAATAAAGAGAAACTTCTGGGTCATACATTCTCCGCAGTCAAAGCGTCAATGACGCGCTGGCTCTCTGCACGGGTACCGATAGTGATACGCAAACAGCCGCTTAATGAAGGTTGTTTATTCTGGTCACGTAAGATAATGCCCTGATCCCACAAAGATTTAAATACCGCGCTGGAGGCGGTGATCCGCGCCAGAACGTAGTTGCTCTCGGAATCGAACACCTCTTCAACACAGGCAATGCTGCGCAGCTGGCTGACCAGATAATCGCGTTCGCCGAGGATCTGCGCCACGCGCGCCCGCATGGCGGCAATGCCTTCCGCGCTGAGCGCCTGGGCGGCGATGTCGGCGACCGGCGTCGAGAGCGGATAAGGTGCGATAACCTTCATCAACACGTTAATCACCTCGGCGTTGGCGAGGGTAAAGCCGCAGCGCAGTCCGGCCAGGGCGAAGGCCTTGGAGAGGGTACGCAGAATCACCAGGTGCGGATACTCGTTGAGCCAGGTCGCCAGCGTGGCCTGCGGGCAGAACTCAATATAGGCCTCATCCGCGACCACGATGGCTTTACCGCGCGCCATCTCCAGCAGGGTGCGAAAATCTTTCGGGTTGATAATCTGCCCGGTCGGGTTATTCGGGCTGCAGACGAACACCACTTTCACGCCGTCAAGATTGGCCGCGATACCCGGCAGATCCAGCTGCCAGTCGGCGAGGGTGGGCACCGTACGGCAGGTCACGCCGATGGTTTCGGCGCTGACGCTGTACATGCCGTAGGTCGGCGGACAGTAGAGCACCGCGTCCTGGCCCGGCTCGCAGAAGGCGCGGATCAGCAGTTCAATGCCTTCATCGGCGCCGCGGCTGACCAGCACCTGCTCCGGCTTGACGCCCGCATACTGCGCGTAGCGTTCAATGACCGCTTTCGGCTGCGGTTCCGGATAGCGGTTCATCGTCTGCTCGGTCAGCTGAAACGCGACCGCGGTCGGGAATTCGTTGGCGTTCAGCCAGACGTCGCCTTTACCGCCCAGACGGCGAGCAGATTGATACGGCGTCAGCGCGCGGACGTTGGCGCGGGCTAAATCTTCGATGCTCATGCTTGCTCCTTAAGGGCTGCGACGCGCAGCGTAACGGCGTTTTTGTGGGCGTCCAGACGCTCGGCGGCGGCCAGAATCTCAATCGTTGAGGCGAGGGCGGCAAACCCGTCGCGCGACAGCTCCTGCACGGTCATACGTTTCTGAAAATCCGCCAGGCCGAGGCTGGAGCAGGTGGCGGTGTAGCCGTAGGTCGGCAGCACGTGGTTGGTGCCGGAGGCGTAATCGCCGGCGGATTCCGGCGACCAGTCGCCGAGAAATACCGAACCGGCGCTGGTAATGCCGTCGACCAGTTCGCGGGCGTTGCGGGTCTGAATAATCAGGTGCTCGGGACCGTACTGGTTGGAAATCTCCACGCACTGGGCGATATCGCGCGCCACGATGATGCGGCTGGCGGAGAGCGCCCCGCGGGCCGTTTCCGCACGGGATAGCGCGGCCAGCTGGCGCTCAACGGCTTGCGCGACGCGGGTGGCCATCTCGCTATCCGGCGTCAGCAGGATCACCTGCGAATCCGGGCCGTGCTCCGCCTGGGAAAGCAGGTCAGAGGCGACGAAATCCGGGGTGGCACCGCTGTCGGCGATCACCAGCACTTCCGACGGCCCGGCGGGCATATCGATAGCCGCGCCGTCAAGACGCTGGCTGACCTGGCGCTTGGCTTCGGTCACGAAGGCGTTGCCCGGGCCAAAGATTTTATCGACCTTCGCTACCGATTCGGTGCCGAACGCCAGGGCGGCAATCGCCTGCGCGCCGCCGACGTTAAAGATATTGCGCACGCCGCACAGCTGGGCGGCATAGAGGATTTCATCGGCAATCGGCGGCGGCGAACACAGCACCACCTGCTGGCAGCCCGCGATGCGCGCCGGCGTGGCGAGCATCAGCACCGTGGAGAACAGCGGCGCCGAGCCGCCGGGAATATATAAGCCGACGGAGGCGATAGGGCGGGTCACCTGCTGGCAGCGTACGCCCGGCAGGGTTTCCACATCGACGGCCTGCAGCCGCTGCGCGTTGTGGAAGGTTTCGATATTTTTGACCGCCACGGCCATCGCCTGCTTGAGCTCGTCGCTCAGGCGCGCGCCGGCGGCGGCAATCTCTTCATCGCTGACCTTCAGCGCCTTGACGTCGGTTTTATCGAACTTCGCGCCGTATTCGCGCAGGGCCGCATCGCCGTTGTCTTTAACGTTATTCAGGATCTCCGACACCGTCTTGCTGATGCTCTCGGAGGCGGAAATGGCCGGGCGCGTTAAGAGCTGTTGCTGTTGTTCTGCGCTACAGCCGTTCCAGTAGATAATTGTGTTGAAGCTCATGGTTGTTTCCCCTGTTTATCCCGTGACCGACCCGCCGGTTTACTCCATCATCTTCTCAATCGGCAGGACCAGAATGGAGCTGGCGCCCAGCGCTTTCAGTTTTTCCATGGTTTCCCAGAACAGGGTTTCGCTGCTCACCATGTGCATCGCCACGCGCTGCTTGTCACCCGCCAGCGGCAGAATGGTCGGGCGCTCGGCGCCGGGCAGCAGGGCGACCACTTCTTCCAGGCGCTCGGTCGGCGCGTGCATCATGATGTATTTTGATTCGCGGGCCTGAATCACTCCCTGAATACGGGTCAGCAGGCGGTCGATCAGCTGCTGTTTGCTATCGGCCATCTCGCCGTCGCGCTGGATCAGGCAGGCTTTGGAGCGGAACATCACTTCCACTTCGCGCAGGCCGTTTGCTTCGAGAGTCGCGCCGGTTGATACCAGGTCGCAAATCGCGTCGGCCAGACCGGCGCGCGGGGCCACTTCAACCGAGCCGTTCAGCAGGCAGGATTTGAACGAGATCCCTTTCTGGTCAAGGTAGCGCTTCAGCAGGTGCGGGTAGGAGGTGGCGATGCGTTTGCCGTCCAGCGCTGCCGGGCCGTCCCAGGGTTCATCCGCCGGGGTCGCCAGCGACAGGCGGCAGCCGCCGAAGTCGAGACGGCGCAGGGTGAAGTAGCGCGGGTCTTCGCCCTGAGCGCGGCGGCTCAGCAGCTCTTCCTCCAGCACGTTTTCGCCGATAATCCCCAAATCGACCACGCCGTCCATGATAAGGCCCGGAATATCGTCATCACGCACGCGCAGAATATCGATGGGCATATTTTCCGCCAGCGCGATCAGGCGCTGGGTGTGCAGATTCACTTTGATGCCGCAGCGGCTGAGTAATTCGCGTGAATCTTCGCTTAAACGCCCTGATTTCTGAATAGCTATGCGTAAACGGCTGTTGTCTAACATTCTTATTTTCCTCTGTAACCCTGTCTGAATCTGTCCGAATTCGGTCCAAAAAAAAGCCCCCGGAAGTGAATCTTCCGGGGGCTCTCTTTGCGTTCATGCACCACTGGAAGATCCAAACGTCTTCCAGCACACATCGCCTGAAAGACTAGTCAGGATGATGGTGATGATGGTGGTTTTTAAATTGAACGCTGTTCATAAAATTCTCTGTGAATGACTATGCATTTGATGCCTTTTAACCTAAACCACTTCACTCGCATAAAGCAAGGACTTTTTTCTATCATTAATTGATTTCATATTGACCTTAGAAATTGTCAGCTGCCGCCGGCTGGCGTAGCCTTAAGTCAGCACAGCGAAAATTCAGGAGCAAGGGGATGAAAAAGGTCGCAATTGTAGGTTTAGGATGGCTGGGTATGCCGCTTGCGCTGTCGTTGATGTCGCGGGGATGGCAGGTGACCGGCAGTAAGACCACGCAGGATGGCGTCGAGGCGGCGCGGATGTGCGGCATCGACGGCTATCCGCTGCGTCTGGAGCCGCAGCTGGTCTGCGACGCCGAAGATCTGGATGCCTTAATGAACGTTGACGCGCTGGTCATTACCTTACCGGCGCGGCGAACCGGACCGGGAGAGGACTTTTATCTTCAGGCGGTACAGGAGATCGTCGATACCGCGCTGGCGCATCACGTGCCGCGCATCATATTCACCAGCTCAACGTCGGTTTACGGCAACGCCAGCGGCACGCTGAAAGAGAACTCGCCCCGCAACCCGCAAACCGCCAGCGGGCGGGTGCTGAAAGAGCTGGAGGACTGGCTGCATAATCTTCCCGGCACCTCGGTGGACATTCTGCGCCTCGCCGGGCTGGTGGGGCCGTCCCGTCATCCGGGGCGCTTTTTTGCCGGAAAATCCGCGCCGGACGGCCAGCACGGCGTCAATCTGGTGCATCTTCAGGATGTGATTGCCGCGATCGAACTGTTACTGCAGGCTCCGAAAGGCGGGCGCATCTATAATATATGTGCGCCTAAGCATCCCGCGCGCGGCGTCTTTTATCCGCAGATGGCCCGCGAGCTTGGGCTTCCCGTCCCCGTATTCTCTGATAACCCGGAGAACGGTAGCGGTAAGATCGTAGATGGCAGCCGTATTTGCAACGAACTGGGGTTTGAGTACCAGTACCCCGACCCGCTGGTCATGCCGATGGAGTAATGCGCCAGCGGTGAATCGCGTACCGTAAGGGGGTAGCGATGAAACCACTGCTGGATGTGCTCGTCATTCTTGATGCCCTCGACAAAGAGGGCAGTTTTGCCGCCGCCTCGGCGAAGCTCTATAAAACGCCGTCGGCGCTGAGCTACACCATTCATAAGCTGGAAAGCGATCTCAATATTCAACTGCTTGACCGCAGCGGCCACCGGGCGCGCTTTACCCGTACCGGGCAGATGCTGCTGGAAAAGGGGCGCGACGTGCTGCACACCGCCCGAGAACTGGAAAAGCAGGCCGTCAGGCTGCAGCAGGGCTGGGAAAATGCGCTGATACTCAACGTCGACGCCACCTTTCCGTTCCCGCTGCTGGCTCCCGCGATCGCGGCGTTTTATCACCAGCATCACGCCACCCGCCTTGAATTCCGCCGCGATACCCCTGGCGCAAACTGGCAGATGCTGATGGAAGGGCGGGCGGATCTTCTGCTCGGCGTGCTGGGCGACCCGCCGGCGCTCAGCGGCTGCGGCTCTGTTCTGCTGGGAGAGGTGGCGCAGGCGTTTGTTGTTGCGCCCCGGCATCCGCTTGCGCAGATTGCCGGCCCGCTGGGCTGGCGGACGTTGCGCCGTCATCGGGCGATTGTAGCCGACGGCGCGTGGCCGCAGATTGACGCTCAGGATAGCCTGGCGGTATTCGATCTTTCCGCCCGGCTGACGCTGCTGTGCGCCGGACTGGGATGGGGCTATTTGCCGCTATTTCAGGTACAGCCTTTCATCGCCCGCGGCGAGCTACAAATATTAAAAACGACGGTGCCTGAACCGGTCAATCGCGCGTGGATAGGCTGGAATGAAGATATTTGCGGCCAGGCGGGCGAGTGGTGGCGAAAGGAGATATTAGCAAATAGTGCTATCCATCAGGTCTATAATACTAAAATCGTATGAATATTAATCTGTTAGAGAATCGCCGTAATTATTAAGCCTTGTAACATCTTGTCATCGTGCCAGTAGTTGTTGCAAAATACGCGTCCTGAAAATCAGAAACTGGCCGACGCTTTTTTAAAGTGTCGGTTATTTTTTTGGTTGAAAGACACATCATTCAATACCAAGAGGCCGGGCTTCGTACCGGATAGATATTTACTAAAAACCGACAGTGGTTGTCGCTGAGGAATACAAAGAAATGGGGCAATTTTTTGCTTACGCGCTGGCGTTCACCGTAAAAGGGGATAACTATGTCGCATAACGCTACTCCAAAAACCTCTCGCGTGGAATTACGTAAAACGCTTACGTTGATTCCGGTTGTCATGATGGGCCTGGCCTATATGCAGCCGATGACGCTGTTCGATACGTTTGGTATCGTCTCTGGATTGACTGATGGTCACGTTGCGACGGCTTACGCCTTCGCGCTGATCGCCATTCTTTTCACGGCGCTGAGCTACGGTAAACTGGTTCGCCGTTTCCCTTCGGCGGGTTCCGCTTATACCTACGCGCAGAAATCCATTAGCCCGGCCGTTGGCTTTATGGTTGGCTGGTCATCGCTGCTGGACTACCTGTTCATGCCGATGATCAACATTCTGCTGGCGAAAATTTACTTTGAAGCGCTGGTGCCTTCTATTCCATCGTGGATCTTCGTTGTCGCGCTGGTGGCCTTTATGACCATCTCCAACCTGCGCAGCATCAAGACCGTGGCGAACTTCAACACCCTAATCGTTATCCTGCAGATGGGCATCGTGGCGGTGATTGTTGGCCTGATTATCTACGGCGTTATGCACGGCGAAGGCGCGGGCACGCTGACCAGCACCCGTCCGTTCTGGTCTGAAGGCGCGCACGTGGTGCCGATGATTACCGGCGCGACCATCCTGTGCTTCTCGTTCCTCGGCTTCGACGGTATCTCTTCGCTGTCTGAAGAGACCAAAGACGCAGAGCGCGTGATCCCGAAGGCTATCTTCCTGACCGCGCTGATTGGCGGCCTGATCTTTATCGGCGCTTCCTACTTCCTGCAGCTGTACTTCCCGGATATCTCGCGCTTTAAGGATCCGGACGCATCGCAGCCTGAAATCATGCTGTACGTGGCGGGCAAAACCTTCCAGTGGGGCGTGCTGATTTTCTCCAGCGTCACCGTACTGGCGTCCGGCATGGCCGCGCACGCGGGCGTTTCCCGTCTGATGTACGTGATGGGCCGCGACGGCGTGTTCCCGACGCGCTTCTTCGGCTACGTGCATCCGAAATGGCGGACTCCGGCGTGGAACGTACTGCTGGTTGGCGCGATTGCGCTGCTGGCGATTAAATTCGACCTCGTCACGGCGACGGCGCTGATTAACTTCGGCGCGCTGGTGGCGTTCACCTTCGTTAACCTGTCGGTGATCTCCCAGTTCTGGATCCGTGAAAAGCGCAACAAAACGCTGAAAGACCACTTCAACTATCTGGTTCTGCCGGTGTGCGGCGCGCTGACCGTTGGCGCACTGTGGATCAATCTGGAAGAGAGCTCCATGGTTCTCGGCCTGATCTGGGGCGGTATTGGTCTGGTCTACCTGGCCTGCGTGACCAAAAGCTTCCGCAACCCGGTACCGCAGTACGAAGACGTTGCCTGATCGCGTTTGGTGATGAGAAAGCCGGAGGGAAACCTCCGGCTTTTTTGTTTCTGGCGGATGTCGATCTTTCCGGCTCGCGCTACGCTTAGCCGGACTACAGTTTCACCGCTGCCCACGGTCTGGTAGCCCGGGTAAGGCGTGTACGCCGCAACCCGGGATTCCCGGGCACGAGTTCGTGTGGTTTTGCGGAGCGGTAGCCCGGATAGATGCGCAGCATCGCCTCCGGCAGATTCGGCAGAAATGTGGGCGATTTACTTCTCCTGCTGCATCACCTTAAGCAGCGTATCCAGCAGGCCGGGAAAGCGCGCGTCTAAATCTTCCCGGCGCAGCGAAATCAAATTCTCCCGCCCCTGAGGTCGCTGCCAGATCACCCCGCTGTCGCGCAGGACGCGCCAGTGGTGAGTCATGGTCGACTTCGCCACATCTTCATGACGCAGGGCGTTACAGCTCTGCTCGCTGCCGTCGGCAAGGATCCGGATAATCTCCAGCCGCAGCGGGTTACCGAGGGCGAAAAGCACATTTTCGAGGCGAATTTGTTCACGTTCGGGGTGATTGGCGATCATAATATTCCTGTATCGGCGGCGGCGCAGATCCGCGAGCAGCAGCCGTTATCGGCGGCTGGCCGGTAATATACCCAAACTCTTTTTCTAAAGCCACGCGCGTCGTCGCAGCCATACCAATCGTAACGATAGCAAAAATAGTTCGAATATACTCGTACAGTTGTACTATGATGAAAGCCGTTAAATGAACGGCGGCTCATTCCGGCCGCTGACTGACAGTCAAAATGACTAAGGACGCATCATGCCCCGACCCATCCCCCTCGAACGTTATCGCAACATCGGTATCTCCGCGCATATCGATGCCGGCAAAACCACCACCACCGAGCGCATCCTGTTTTACACCGGGATGAGCCACAAGCTGGGGGAAGTACACGATGGCGCGGCAACTACCGACTGGATGGCGCAGGAGCAGGAGCGTGGGATCACCATTACGTCCGCGGCGGTGAGCTGCTTCTGGCCCGGTATGGACCGCAGCTTTGAGCCACACCGGATTAATATCATCGATACCCCCGGGCACGTGGATTTCACCATTGAAGTCGAGCGCTCTATGCGCGTACTGGACGGTGCGGTCATGGTTTACGACTCCGTGGGCGGCGTGCAGCCGCAGTCGGAAACCGTCTGGCGCCAGGCGAACAAATACCACGTCCCGCGCCTGGCCTTCGTCAACAAGATGGACCGCCCCGGCGCGGATTTTTTCCGCGTGGTGCAGATGATGACCGATCGCCTGAAGGCGAACCCGGTACCGATTGTGATCCCGGTGGGCGCCGAAGAGCACTTCACCGGCGTGGTGGACCTCATCAAAATGCGCGCCATTTTGTGGGATGACGCTACCCAGGGAATGACCTTCAGCTATGCGCCGGTGCCCGACGAACTGCTGGAAACCGCCCGGTTGTGGCGGGAAAAAATGGTTTCGGCGGCGGCGGAAGCCAGCGACGAACTGATGGATAACTATCTTGAAACCGGCGAGTTGAGCGAGGCGGAAATCGTCGCCGGACTGCGTCAGCGCACGGTGAAGGGGGAAATCCAGGCAGTGCTGTGCGGCAGCGCGTTTAAAAACAAAGGCGTGCAGCGGATGCTTGATGCGGTGGTTGAGCTGATGCCGTCGCCGCTGGATATTCCGGCGATTCAGGGCGTGGATGAGAAAGGGCGGCCCGCTGAACGTCACCCGAGCGACGACGAACCGTTCTCGGCGTTGGCATTTAAACTGATGACCGACCCCTACGTCGGCCAATTGACCTTTATCCGCGTCTATTCCGGGACGCTGAAAAAAGGCGATGCGGTGTGGAATCCGGTGAAAGGCAAGAAAGAGCGCATCGGCCGCATCGTGCTGATGCAGGCCAACGATCGCCATGAAGTGGACGAACTGCACGCCGGAGATATTGCCGCCTGCGTCGGCCTGAAGGATGTCACCACCGGCGACACGCTGTGCGACCCGGATGCGGTGATTACCCTTGAACGGATGGAGTTCCCGGAGCCGGTGATTTCGCTGGCGATTGAACCGAAAACCAAAGCCGATCAGGAGAAAATGGGCATCGCCCTGCAGCGATTGGCGGCGGAAGATCCGTCGTTTCGTCTGCATACTGACGAGGAGTCCGGCCAGACGATCATTTCCGGGATGGGTGAACTGCATCTGGAGATTATCGTTGACCGCATGAAGCGCGAGTTTGGCGTCGAGGCGAATATCGGGCGTCCGCAAGTGACCTATCGCGAGACGATCCGCAAAACGGTCAAAGAGGTGGAAGGCAAGTTTGTTCGCCAGTCCGGCGGTAAAGGGCAGTACGGTCACGTGGTGCTGAGCCTTGAACCGCTGGCGCCGGGAAGCGGTTTCGTGTTTGAGGACGCGACCAAAGGCGGCGTGGTGCCGCGCGAGTACATCCCTTCAGTCGAAAAAGGGCTGCGCGAAGCGATGGGCACCGGCGTGCTGGCGGGATATCCGGTGGTGGATATTAAGGCGACCCTGACGTTTGGTTCGTATCACGACGTCGACTCCTCGGAGATGGCTTTCCGGATGGCGGCAATATTCGGCTTCAAGGAAGGGGCGCGCAGGGCCGACCCGGTTATTCTTGAACCGGTGATGCACGTGGAAGTGGAGACCCCGGAAGAGTACGCCGGCAATATTATGGGCGATCTCTCTTCCCGGCGCGGGATGGTGCAGGGAATGGAGGAGCGGTTCGGCAGCCAGATTATTCGCGCCGACGTGCCGCTGGCCGAGATGTTTGGCTATTCCACTACGCTGCGTTCAATGTCCCAGGGCCGGGCGACCTACAGCATGGAGTTCCACCACTACGCGGAAGCCCCGCGCAACGTGGCTGAGGCGATTATCGCCAGCCGCGCCAAAGGCTAAACTACGTTCCCGGGTGCGACGTGAGGCGTCTTACCCGAGATACGAGTCCTGCCACCGTTGGTAGCCCGGGTAAGGCGTTAGCCGCAACCCGGGAATTTCTTCCAGTCAAACAATATCCTGCGCGTACTGCCACAGCGCCTTCAGCTGCGCCAGCTTCTCTTTATCATCCGCATATTGCTGATACAGCATCTGTAGCTCATCGGCGTAGGCCTGCAAAAACTCTGGCGTAAACACCTGGCGACGGTGCTCCAACCAGCGCTGCTGCTCGGCTTCATCCAGCGTGCCCGGGTAATTGCGCGCGCGATAGTTGAACAGTAGACGCTCAATACGCTTGTCGGCAAAGGTAATGTCCAGCGCCGGCAGATTGCGCGGCTCCGTCTCGAGTACGATTTTCATCGCCGCGCGGTCGGCATCGCTGAAAAAGCCGTTATACAACTGCGTATCGACGTTATCGGACGGCACAAACGGCTCCGCTTCGGCATAAATCGCCACCGCTTTCTCGCGCACCTGCGGATTGGCCCGCAGCCGCTGGGCGTTCTCCAGACAGCGCTGGATATTGATGCCCAATCGGTAAGCATCCTGCGGGCGCAGGGTATTTTGCTGCGCCAGCACCGGGCACTTATTGAGGTGGACCAGCTTGATCGGCACCGCAGCCAGATCGCCCAACTCGCTTTTCGGCGTATACAGCCGTTCGCGCAGGGCATCGGCATCCAGATCCAGCAGAGGGGCGATATCACCGGCCAGGTCGACCATAATCACCGCGTTACGGTTATCCGGGTGCCACGCCAGCGGGGCGACCAGGCTGGTGTTGCCGCGCGCCGCGCCGAACATACCGGAAACATGCACCAGCGGCTTGATCTGCGGCACGTCAATCAGCGTCGCCAGCTTGCGCTTGTTGCGGTGGGCGTAAAGATAGTCGAACAGGCGCGGCTGCTGAGTCTTCACCAGCTTTGCCATCGCGATAGTGGCGTAAACGTCGGCCATCGCGTCGTGGGCGTTGCTGTGTTCGATGCCGTTAGCGACGGTCAGATGCTCCAGCCGGAAGCTCGGTAAGCCCTCATCATTTTCCGGCCAGTTGATCCCCTCGGGGCGCAGCGCATAGCAGGCGCGCATCACGTCCAGTAGATCCCAGCGGGAGTTGTCATGCTGCCAGCTCCAGGCGTAAGGATCGTAAAAATTGCGATAGAAGATATTGCGCGTGACTTCATCATCGAAGCGCACGTTGTTGTAGCCGACGATGCAGGTTTTCGGCACCGTGAACAGATCGTGAACGCGGCGGGCAAACGCGGCTTCGTTGTCGCCTTTGGCATTGGCCTCCTGCGGCGTTATCCCGGTGACCATTACCGCCTGCGGCTGCGGCAGATAGTCGTCGGCGAGCCTGCAGTAGAACACTTCAGGTTCGCCGACGACATTCAGGTCTTCATCGGTACGGATGGCGGCAAACTGCGACGGCCGGTCGAGCGAAGGGCTGGTGCCGAAGGTCTCGTAATCGTGAAACAAAAATCCGGGCTGGTTGGCGCTATCTTGCATAATCTGTTCATTATCCCTGGTGGCGAGCAGCCATCATGGTAAACGATTTGCCGGGCCATCAGAAGGGTATCGGCTTTACCTGACACCGCCAGTGTCATATTTTCTTGCAATTAAACCCTGATATGAAACGAGAAGTTCCGTAAAAAGGACGGCGAATCTGTCAATTTAGAGGATATGCCGTTGAAAGGCCGTTTGTTTATTGCTGTATCTTTGCTCGCTGCGAGCGTTTCTTGCGCATTTGCCGCCAATGATTTTCCCGTCAACGTGACGCCGCCTTCCATTCAGGCCGGTTCCTGGGTGCTGATGGATTACACCACCGGCCAGGTCCTTACCGCCGGTAACGAGCATCAGCAGCGCAATCCCGCCAGCCTGACCAAACTGATGACCGGCTATGTGGTCGATCGCGCCATCGACAGCCACCGCATCACCTTTGACGACATCGTCACCGTCGGTAAAGACGCCTGGGCGCAGGGCAATCCGGTCTTTAAGGGATCTTCCCTGATGTTTCTTAAGCCCGGCGATCGGGTTAGCGTACGCGACTTGAGCCGCGGGCTCATCGTTGACTCCGGCAACGATGCCTGCGTGGCGCTGGCGGATTATGTTGCCGGCGGCCAGCCGCAGTTTGTCGCGCTGATGAACAGCTATGTGGACAAACTGCATTTACAGGATACCCATTTTGAAACCGTTCACGGCCTCGACGCGCCGGGGCAGCACAGCTCAGCCTACGATCTGGCGGTACTCTCGCGGGCGATTATTCACGGCGAGCCGGACGTTTATCATATGTACAGCCAGAAGAGTCTGACGTGGAACGGCATTACCCAGCAGAACCGCAACGGCCTGCTGTGGGATAAAACTATGAACGTTGATGGTCTGAAAACCGGCCATACCTCCGGCGCCGGCTTCAATCTGATTGCCTCCGCGGTGGACGGCCAGCGCCGGCTGATTGCGGTAGTCATGGGGGCCGACAGCCCGAAAGGGCGTGAACAGCAGGCGGCGAAGCTGCTGCACTGGGGCCAGCAAAACTTCGATACCGTCCAGGTCCTGCAGGACGGCAAGCAGGTCGGCGTTGAGCGTATCTGGTATGGCGATAAAGAGCAGATTAGGCTGGGGACCGATCAGGACTTCTGGTTAGCGCTGCCGAAATCGGAAGTCTCGCGCATTAAGGCGAAATATGTGCTGGATAAAAAAGTGCTGGAAGCGCCGATTGCCGCCCACCAGCGGGTCGGTGAAATCTCGCTTTATGATGGCGATAAAGTCGTCGCCCACTGGCCGCTGGTGACGCTGGAAAGCGTCGGCAAGGGCGGCATGCTGTCGCGCTTTAGCGATTATCTGCATCAAAAACTGTAACTTCTCCGCCGCTCCGCCTGGAGCGGCATCTCGTAGCTGTTTGATTATTATGCTGCTTCGGTTGGCGCTTTGTTTAGTGTCCATCCCTTACCTTACCCGGTCACCATTCAGGAAATCCCCTGGCGCTTGTGCGCCCAAAATGGAGCTGGGAAGATGAAATACTTTGCGCGTAGTGCGCTTTCTCTGGGACTTTTCGCCGTTTTTAGCACCTCTGGTTTTGCCTCTGGCCTTGTTCTGGCCGATAACGAATTCCGCAATGATTTAGCCTGGTTATCCGACCGCGGAACCCTCTCTTTAAGTTTGTCCACCTGGCCTTTGAGCGAAGAAGAGATTAACCGTGCGCTGGCCAATGCCCATCCGACAACATCCGCCGAGCGGGTGGTTCTGAGTCGGGTAAATCAGCGTTTAAGGGCGCTCAAAGCCGACGTGCGCGTTACCGGTTACAGTTCCACTGATAAGCCGGGAACTCCGCAGGGGTTTGCCCAGTCTTATCCCGCTGACCAGTCGCTTTCTCTCGCCCTGAACAACAGCGGTGAATGGTGGGATCTGCATCTACAGGGCAATGTTGAAGGCGACAAACGCATCGACAACGGCTCCAGCGTAAACGCCAACGGCGCATACGGCGCGGTAAAACTGTGGAACCAGTGGCTGGCGTTCGGGCAAATCCCGCAGTGGTGGGGACCGGGTTATGAAGGGAGTTTGATTCGCTCCGATGCCGCGCGTCCCATGACCGGTTTTCTGCTGCAGCGTGCAGAACAGCGGGCGCCGGAAACCTCATGGCTAAGCTGGATTGGCCCCTGGCAGTATCAACTTTCCGCCAGCCAGATGAACCAGTACGCCGCCGTACCGCATACCAAAATCTTCGGCGGTCGCCTGACGTTTTCGCCCATCTCCTCGCTGGAACTGGGAGCTTCGCGCGTTATGCAGTGGGGCGGCGAAGGGCGACCTTCATCATTCAGCAGCTTCTGGGACGGCCTGACCGGCAATGATAACACCGGTGAATCGGCCGACGATCCCGGCAATCAGCTGGCCGGTTTTGATTTCAAGCTGAAGCTGGCGCCAACCTTGGGCTGGCCGGTGAGCATTTACGGCCAGATGATCGGCGAGGATGAAGCCGGATACTTGCCCTCGGCGCACCTCTACCTTGGCGGCGTGGAAGGGCACCATCAGTGGAACAGCAATGCGGTTAACTGGTATCTGGAAGCCCACGATACCCGCTCGAATATGGGACGCACCAACTATATCTATAACCACTTTATCTATAAAGATGGCTACTATCAGCAGGGTTACCCGCTGGGCGATGCGATGGGCGGCGATGGACGCCTGTATGCCGGTAAGGTGGAGCTGGTCACCGAAGCAAATCAGCGCTGGAGCGCGCGCCTGGTCTACGCGGAAGTCAATCTGAAGAACCAACGAATCAATAAAGCCTTCCCGCACGCCGACACGCTGAAGGGCGTACAGCTGGGCTGGAGCGGCGATGTCATGCCGACGGTTCGCCTGAATACCTCCATGTGGTACACCGATGCAAACCACAGCGCCAGCGACGATGTTGGGGCCAGCATCGGCATTGAACTGCCGTTCAGTTTATAACCCGCCGGTGGCGTTTTTTTAATCTTCTTGCCGCGCGGATTTGTGAATTACCGCACATACTATGGGTGATTGTACTGTTAGATTATATGTATATGCATACAGTATTTTATCAACAGTGGAGGCAACATGGACTATAACGTTAAATCCGTAGGCAAGAAGAAAATTGCCGGTTTTCATCTGATCGGCCCCTGGGAACAGACGGTTAAACAGGGGTTTGAACAGCTGATGATGTGGGTCGACAACAGCCGGGTTCCTGCGCAGGAGTGGGTGGCCGTTTACTACGACAATCCAGACGAAGTCCCGGCGGAAAAGCTGCGCTGCGACACTGCCGTCACGGTGGCGGAAGACTATCAGATCCCTGAAGGAAGTGAAGGCGTGATGATGACCGAAATCGCCGGCGGCGAGTATGCCGTTGCCCGCGCCAGAGTCGAGAATTTCGATTTTGCGACTCCGTGGTATCAGTTCTTCGAAAGTCTGATGCAAAGCACAGAGCATCAGATGGCGATGAAGCCCTGTTTTGAAGTCTACCTTAACGATGGTAACCAGGACGGCTACTGGGACATTGATATGTATATCGCGGTTGAACCCGTAGTGAAGTGAACTTATCCCTTTAATTGACAAGGTTTCTTACATTCGCGTGATGCTTGCGGCGAAAAAGCAGTTACAATTGCCCTTTTCGTTGTGTCGGAGTCGGTTGTGCGCGCGGATAAATCACTTAAGCCATTTGAAATTCGGCTGTATCGCCATTACCGCATCGTCCATGGCGTGCGAATAGCATTGGCCTTTGTGCTCACCTTTCTGCTGGTGCGCCTGCTTAACGTGCCGGAAGGTACCTGGCCTCTCATCACCCTGGTGGTGGTGATGGGGCCTATCTCCTTCTGGGGAAACGTCGTCCCGCGTGCGTTTGAGCGTATCGGCGGCACGATCCTCGGCTCGGCGCTCGGGCTGGTGGCGCTCAAGCTGGAACTTATCTCTCTGCCCATTATGCTGCTGTGGTGCGCGGTGGCGATGTTCCTCTGCGGCTGGCTGGCGTTGGGTAAAAAGCCCTACCAGGCGCTGTTGATCGGCATCACGCTGGCGGTGGTGGTCGGCGCGCCGCCGGGCGATATGACGACCGCGCTATGGCGAAGCGGCGACGTTATCTTTGGTTCCCTGCTGGCTATGCTGTTTACCGGTATCTGGCCGCAGCGGGCTTTCCTGCACTGGCGCATCCAGATGGCCAGCTACGTCACCGCCTTCAACCGTCTGTATCAGGCGGGCTTCTCGCCGAACCTCGTCGAGCGTCCGCGTCTGGAAAAGCATATGCAGAAGGTGCTTAACGATGTGGTCAAAATGCGCGGATTAATTACGCCTGCCAGCAAAGAGACGCATATCCAGAAGGCCATCTTTGAAGCGATCCAGACCGTTAGCCGTAATCTGGTGTGCATGCTGGAGCTGCAAATCAACGCCTACTGGGCATCGCGTCCCGGCCATTTTGTTATGCTGAATGCCCATACGCTGCGCGAAACGCAGCAAATGACCCAGCAGACGTTGCTGACTATCGCCCATGCATTGTATGAGGGCAATCCGCAGCCGATTCTTGCTAACAATGAAAAGCTCAACGAAATTGTGGCCGAGCTGCGCCAGCTCATCAAAGAGCAGCAGGACGACCATTTCTCTGAAACGCCAATCCATGGTTATGTCTGGCTAACCATCGAACTGGCGCGGCAGCTTGAGCTGCTGTCGCATTTAATCTGCCGGGCGTTGCGTAAATAAAGACCAGATACGCGCGGTTTGCCCATCGCTTGCTTCGATTCAGCAGCGTTTAGGGTTATGATAAAGGCAAAGGAAAAAACATTGTCATCAGCGGCTGCTAACAGTTATGTTAGCCCTATGTAGCAGTCGCTTTAGCGAATCCGAATCTCAAATATTAGGGGTGTAAAAATGGAAACAACTAAGCCTTCTTTCCAGGACGTACTGGAGTTTGTTCGCCTGTATCGTCGCAAGAATAAACTGCAGCGTGAAATTCAGGACGTTGAGAAAAAGATCCGTGATAACCAGAAGCGCGTACTGCTGCTGGACAACCTGAGCGACTACATCAAGCCGGGCATGAGCGTTGAAGCTATCCAGGGCATCATTGCCAGCATGAAGAGCGATTACGAAGATCGCGTTGACGACTACATCATTAAAAACGCCGAGATCTCCAAAGAACGTCGCGATATCTCTAAAAAGCTGAAAGCAATGGGCGAAGCGAAAGTAGAAGATAAATCTGCCGAGTAATCTCGTTTGCGTGCTCCGGCGGCTCTCGCTGCCGGAGTGATTCCTCCTCTTGCGTCATCTCGCATTCCTTAGCAAAACAGCCTCTGTAACGCTGAACCTTTCCCCAGGAATTTGGTATACTTCCGCCGTAAACATATTGATATCGGAAGGTTTTATCTCATGCTGTCCCTGCAACAGGTGCCGCCGCGATGATACTGATGACCGGCGACGCGCTTAGCGGCCTACGCCGTGATGCCCAATCTCTACTCAACTCTTTCGTTTCGGCGATCTATATCGCTACCTCCCGGATATCCGATAACCAAATAGCTGCACGCATTCAACATCACCGCGATACCCGGCTGGCCCACTGGCGGCTGGAAGAGCGTCCACGCAGCAGCTACGCAGATAAGTCAGGTTACGGTCGGCGGCGGCGGTGAATAACCGCTGGTCGCAAGGTTTAACGACAGGAGTCATCTTTCCATGATTAAGTCATTTTTTGCCGCATTATCGTTTATCAGCCGCCTGCCGGTCCCGGCGCGTTTGTCTCAGGGGCTGGAAATTGAACAATATCAACGCAGTATCGTTACTTTTCCCTTTGTTGGCCTGCTGCTGGGGGCGATCGCGGGGGTTGTCGTGATACTGCTCCAGCCCTGGTGCGGCGGCCCGCTTGCCGCGCTGCTCGGCGTGCTGGCGCTGGCGCTGTTGACCGGCGGCTTCCATCTGGATGGGCTGGCGGATACCTGTGATGGCATTTTCTCTGCCCGCCGCCGCGAGCGGATGCTGGAGATTATGCGCGACAGTCGGTTGGGCACTCACGGCGGGCTGGCGCTGATTTTTGTGCTGATTGCAAAAGTGCTGGTGGTCAGCGAGGTCACGCTGCGCGGTACGTCTGCGGTTGCCGCCCTGGCGGCCGCCTGCGCCGTGGCCCGCGGTATGGCGGTGCTGCTGATGTACCGTCAGCGCTACGCCCGCGAAGAGGGGCTGGGCAATCTGTTTATCGGTAAAATCTCGCTGCAACAGACGCTGATCGCCATGGGGATCGCTCTGGCGCTGGCGACGCTGCTGCTCGGCGTTAACGGTCTGCGCGCAGCGCTTATCACGCTGGTGCTGGTCTGGGCGCTAGGCCAGGCGCTGAAGCGTACTCTGGGCGGGCAAACCGGCGACACCTTAGGCGCGGCGATTGAGCTCGGTGAAGTCATATTTTTGCTGGCCCTGCTGTAAGATTTGCTTTCTTCCCGGGGGCGCTGCGCTGACCGGGCTACGGGTTAACAGCAGTCTGCGGACCGGTAACCCGGACAAGGCGCTCGCACCGCCTGCGGAGGATGTGCTGAGGTGAGGGAGCGGCGTGGCTTCTTCCCGGTGGCGCTGCGCTTAGCCGGGCTACAAGTCCACCGCTGTCTGCGGACCGGTAGCCCGGACAGGCGCATCGCGCCGCCTCCGGGAAAATTACTCAGCGCATGTGCTTACAGCGCTTTTTGCCATACGCTTTGCGGCAGCAGATAAACGTCCGCCGGCGCCGTCATGCCGTCGGTCACAATATGCTGGATGCCGCTGGCCATCACCGCCAGGGTGACGTCAAAGGCGTTCAGGCTATCGCCAAAACCCGCGGTCAGGTTGAGCATTGAACCGTTCGCCATCAGATAGATCGTTTTCTGTCCCATCCGGTAAGCGTTAATATAGGGCATGACCTCTTCATGGCTGAACTGGCGCAGGTACTCGCAATCAATCTCTTCCGCCACGTGACCCACGTTGAGGATAAACACTCCATCTTTGCATTTATCAAGCGCCTGGCTGTTAACGACTTTTTTGCCGCCGGTAGCCGTGGCCACCACATCCGCCGAAGCTATCGCCTCCTGTAATTCAACAACGTGCCAGCCGTCGTAGGCAGCCTGTAATCTTCGTGCCGGGTCGATTTCCGCCACCATGACCTGGCCGCCGAAGGCCTTCGCCGCCGCCGCAACCCCCTGGCCGACCAGACCATAGCCGATGACCAGTACTTTTTTCTCATGCAGGGTCAGGTGGGTCGTCTGGAAGAAGGTATGCCACGCGGTCAGGCCGACCATATGACGGTTATGCAGACCTTCCTTAACCGGCAAATCATCCCAGTTAAAAATCGGATAGCCGGGCCGAATATCGCCGAGGCGGCTAACGCCAGAGCCTGTCGCTTCAAGCCCGGCGACAACATTGCCGAACTCCCCACGCTGATGCAGTAGGGTTGTTATATCCGCGCCCATTTCGCACAGATGCGTCGGCTGCCAGGCAATCGCTTTTTCCCACGATTGCTGCCAGTCGGCATCGCTCATATCACGCCATGCGCAAGCCTCAGCGCCGCGCTCCACCAGCCAGGCGACCACATCATCCTGCACCGTGGTTGGGTTACAGGTGGTCAGGAAAACCTTCGCCCCTTTTTCCAGAATTCCCTGCACCAGTGGGATCATTTTCATATCCAGGTGCATACAGCAGGCCAGACGAACCTGGCTGAGGTCGGGCAGGGCGGCGACCTGGCGCAGCGTACGCGGCATATTCTGGCTGGCCCATGCGATTTCTTTCTCTAATTTTATCTTGTTATTCAACGTATTTGACCTTCAATCCATAGAGTACTGATACCCAGACGTAAGGGCGATTTTAACGTAGCGCGCGCCTTTTTTACATTCACAAAATGAATAACGAAAAACCGCGATAAAGGTGTGGTTGTTAAAATAAGGTTAAAAAAAGAAAATGAAACATAAGTTCTTATTATGACGTAAGCGAGCTGCACGATGTTAAGCGTTTTACCCGGATCGCTCTTTTCACGGATCCGCATTTTCCTTGGCCGCCTTAAGCCGCACGCGTTACCGGTCGCCAGAAAACATATCGTTCTGGCGTCAATAGGCGCCGGGACGGGGCTGGCGGTCACCAGTATGTTTAGCCACTGGCTATTAGGCGAGGTCAATATCTGGTTTATCGCCCCGATGGGCGCGTCGGCGGTGCTGCTGTTTGGCGTGCCGAGCAGTCCACTGGCCCAGCCGTGGTCGATAGTCGGCGGTAATGTCCTTTCAGCGCTGATTGGCGTGACCGTGGGAATCGCCATCCCGAACCTGGCCCTGGCCTGCGGCGTGGCGGCAGGGTTGGCGATCGCCGGCATGTATTTCCTGCGCTGCCTGCATCCGCCGGGCGGCGCGGTGGCGTTAACGGCGATCCTCGGCGGGGCGGGGATACAGAGCGAAGGCTATCACTTTGTTCTGACCCCGGTGTTACTCAACTCACTGATGCTGGCGATGCTGGCCATTGTTTTTAATAACCTGGTCGGACGGCGCTACCCGCATCCGCTGGCGGCGGAGGAAGTGAAGGCGAAAGCGGAGGCGGTGCCGCTGGGCATATCCGTGACGCGCGAAGATATTCATGCGGCCCTGCTGGACGGTCAGTTTCTCGACATTGATGAAGACGACGTGCAGGAGCTGCTGGAAAATATTGAACAAAAAGCCAGACAGCGTATCGCCAGCGCCCAGCGATCCTGACGACCCTGGCTCTCTGGGGAACGCGGATTAATCCACGGGTTCCCCTTCGTATAGCCTTCCTCCCCAGCCATTAGCCTGAACCACGCATTTTGCTCCCCCCGAAAGCGACAAGCTCTGCGGATCGTGACTGCGATCGACAAAATTGGCCATTCAATGAGCAAAAAGTTGACGCCCTTAACGAAATGAATATTTCAAAATAACTTGTTATGGATTTTTTAATCCGTGAGAGTATAACAAGTTGTTAAATAATGCACCCGGGTGCAAAAAATGATGCAAATGCATTCCTGATGCCAGAACCTGCCGTATCTGCATCGGCAATGTGATCTTTTTATTCATAAAAACAAAACGATAGAACGCTCATCCCTGACAGGACAACAAAATGACCGATCATGTGATAACTGAAAGTCGTAAAACAGATAATGATAAGAAAATCAGAT
>POVV01000052.1_pt1 | contig 112206 bp, 105 predicted proteins | sample 1560271 | NCBI WGS metagenome assembly POVV01 (sample SAMN08337232, study PRJNA429181) | Bioreactor metagenome, whole genome shotgun sequencing project. | biome: cows' rumen and soil; feature: anaerobic; isolation source: anaerobic chemostat enrichment culture, galacturonate as sole carbon... | reverse complement strand
ATACAGAAAAGATGTGTTTTTCGCTCATAAAACTGCTTAGTTTAGTAATAGTAACTTTTAAACCAATTGCTCAAAGTGGCTAAAATAAAGACATTTTTGTGCAAAATAAATAAGAAAGTATAGAGAGGCACAAAATGGAAAAATATTATTTGGCCGTTGATATCGGGGCATCCAGCGGACGTCATATTCTTGCAACAATGACGGATGGGAAGATGCAGCTCGAGGAAGTGTACCGCTTTCCGAATGGAATGGATAATAAGGACGGTACATTGTGCTGGGATGTAAAACGTCTTTTTACAGAAATTCTGAATGGATTAAAAAAATGTAAAGAACTTGGGAAAATTCCGTCTACTATGGGTATAGATACATGGGGCGTGGATTATGTCATGCTTGATAAGGAAGACAAAATTCTGGGGGATACTGTTGGTTACCGGGATAGCAGAACCACGGGGATGGATGAAAAGGTATATGAGAAAATATCTCTGAATGATTTATACACCAGAACGGGGATTCAAAAACAGATTTTCAATACGATTTATCAGCTTATGGCAGTAAAGGAAAATCATCCGGAATATATGGAACAAGCGGATTCTATTTTGATGATACCTGATTATTTTCATTTTCTGCTGACAGGCGTAAAGAAAATGGAATATACAAATGCAACAACAGGGCAGTTGATCAATGCAGTAACAAATGACTGGGATTATGAACTGATAGAAACGCTTGGGTTTCCCACACGCATTTTTCAGCCTGTTTCTATGCCTGGAACAATAGTAGGAAACTTTACACAAGCAATACAAGATGAAGTGGGATTTGATTGTACTGTGGTATTGCCCGCTACACATGATACCGGATCTGCTGTATTAGCTGTACCCACAAACAATGATAACGCAATTTACATCAGCTCAGGGACCTGGTCACTGATGGGGATTGAACGTAAACAGGCTGACTGCTCTATGAACAGCATGAAAGCTAACTTCACAAATGAGGGTGGGTATGATCACCGATTCCGCTATTTGAAGAACATTATGGGGTTATGGATGATACAGTCAGTGAAAAAAGAGTTTGAAGAAGATTTATCTTACGCGGAGATTTGCGCAAGGGCTTCAAGAGAAACTATCCCTTCAATTGTAGATTGCAACGATGATTGTTTCCTTTCCCCGGAAAGCATGATTAAAGCAGTCCAGGAGTTTTGCATAAAATCAGGGCAGAAAGCACCTGAGACAACAGGAGAAATAGCTGCCGTTATTTACAATAGTCTGGCTAACTGTTATGGTGATACGATTAAGGAAATTGAAGCAATAACTGGTAACACTTATGATACCGTCTATGTTGTGGGAGGCGGCGCCAATGCTGGTTATTTAAATGAACTGACTGCTAAATACACAGGAAAAAAAGTATCCGCAGGTCCAACAGAAGCAACTGCTATCGGAAATATAACGGTGCAGATGCTGCAGGATGGCGTGTTTAAGGATCTGCCAGAAGCACGAACATGTATTGGACAATCATTTGACATAGTCAGATATGACAGTAATGGGAATACGTTTTAAAAAATAAAGAGATAAAGGGTATGACCCTGAAGAAAAAGGAGGATTTTATAATGACAACAAAAGAAAGATACGAATCAGCAAAAGAAATTTATGCAAGCATTGGTGTTGATACTGATCATGTACTGGAAAGTTTGAAATCTGTGCCTATATCCATGCACTGCTGGCAGGGAGATGATGTAGGAGGATTTGACAGTGAAGGTGCACTAACCGGGGGTATACAGACAACTGGTAATTATCCGGGAAAAGCAAGAACACCGGAAGAATTAATGGCTGACATTGATGAAGCATTGAGTTTAATTCCAGGTAAACATAGAATTAATGTTCATGCAAGCTATGCAATCTTCGAAGAAGGTGAGTGGGCTGACCGTGATAAACTTGAACCCAAACATTTTGCTAAATGGGTAGAATTTGCAAAGGAAAGAGGTCTTGGACTGGACTTCAACCCAACATATTTCTCTCATCCAAAGGCATCTGAGTATACATTGACCAGCCCAGATGAAGAAATTCGTAAATTCTGGATAGAACATGGTAAAGCTTGTATCCGCATCTCACAGTATTTTGCTGAAGAGCTTGGAACTCCTTGTCTGATGAATATCTGGATTCCGGATGGATTTAAAGACATTCCGGCAGACAGATTGGGACCAAGAGCAAGATATAAAGATTCTCTGGATCAGATTCTTGGAATCGATTATGATAAAGAAAAGGTTCTTGTATGTTTAGAGTCTAAAGTGTTTGGTATTGGCCTGGAGGCTTATACTGCAGGGTCGGCAGAGTTTACCATGAACTATGTGATGAATAAAGGGATTGTTCCTTTGATGGATAATGGACATTATCATCCGACAGAAGTTGTTTCTGATAAAATCTCTTCTATGCTGTTGTTTAACGATAGGATTGCTCTTCATGTAACCAGACCAATACGCTGGGATAGTGATCATGTAGTTCTTTTAGATGATGAGACTAAAGAAATTGCAAAAGAAATTGTGAGAAACGATGCACTGAAGAGAGTGATTATTGGTCTGGACTTCTTTGATGCAAGTATTAATCGAATTTCTGCATGGGTAGTCGGTATGAGAAATATGCAAAAAGCACTGATGCTGGCGATGTTAAGTCCAAGTGCAAAATTGAAAGAATTACAGGATACACAGAAATTCACAGAATTGATGGCAATGCAGGAAGAATTAAAATGCTATCCTTTTGGTGATGTATGGAACTATTTCTGTGAAGTGAATAATGTACCTGAAAGAGAAAATTGGTTTAAAGAAATACAGCGTTATGAAACAGAAGTGCTAACTAAGAGAGCATAGTTGAATTTCACTGAAAACAAAGGCAGGCATCCCGTTAATCTGGGATGCCTGCCTTTTTAACAAGATAAAACTGCTTGACCTATTAAGCACTGGATAAGCGTTATATTGTTGTGGTATGATAGCAATAAGTTTATGAAAACAGTAAAAATCTAAGTGAGTAACGAACAGGAGCAGGAATGGTTAAAGAAAAGCGATTCGTCAGTATTGATATGGAAAAGACAGGAAAATGGCTAAGATATATATGCAGATTTAAAGGAATATCAGTTAAGGAACTTTGTGCTTACCTGAGACTGGGATCCCCTCAATCTGTTTATGCCTGGTTCTGCGGAAGGACATTACCGTCACTGGATAATTTTTATGCTCTTTCGCAAATTGTGTCCATGCCGCTTGATGAACTAATTGTGAATCAGGAAGAAATGCTGCCCAGCAGATTTTGTGAAAAAGTGGGAGAACACAACACAAGAATATTTATTTACCGTATATATTCAGGTATACGGTGAATCAGATATTGGTGCATGCAATATGTTAAATGAGTTGAAATTCCGCTCAGCTCTTAAAGTTTATAAAATTCTTAAAGGAGTCTGCTGAGTAATTCATAATCAGCGATTCAGGTATTTTCGCCAGTGTTAAAAGATCTATTGTACTTGAAAAATCCCCGACATGATCTGTGCCGTGGCTGTCACTTGATAAAAGTATGGGGTATTGAAAATGTTTGCAAAGGTTTAAAATCATAAGATCGTTAAAACGGGTGTCTCCCCTGTATCCGTCAGGACTCAGGGAGCTGTTGTTGATTTCCAGCAGAACATTATGCTGCATAGCGGCTCTTACAATTGCAAGATAATCAACAGGGTATTTTACATCGTCACAATGACCGATTATATTGACATTAGGATTTTTTATGGCAGAAATATATGCCAATGTATTTTCTTCAAGTGTACCTGGTTTTTTTACTGGTTTGTGTATGCTGACAATAACATAATCCAGTTTAGAGAGAATCGTATCCTCCAAGTCTAGCTTTCCTTCGTTATTTAATATATTCGCTTCAGCTCCATAAAGCATTTCTACGCCCATACGATTTCGCTGGGAATGAGAAAGACTGCGGAAATAAGACGATTTTCCACCGCCGGGAGTTGCTGGTCCATGATCAGATATTCCGAGCATTTTCAAGCCATTTCTGGCAGCTGCCTTTGCCATGTCTGTTATTGTTGCAGTAGTGGCGTGGCCGCTGGCAATTGTGTGAGTATGTATATCAAATTCAAAAGAAGACATGTTTTTGCGCCTTTCTGTCTGATGGTAATTTTTATTAATACTATTATATAGTATGCTGGATTTTCGTAACTTTGTCAACAAAAAACCAAAAATCAAAAGTTATAAACACAATAAAAACAACAATAATAATATTGGCTTTTGTTGTATTTAACTCGTATTTAGCGGTTTTAGGTGTTGCTTTATGTTGACTTATGGATAGAATTACAGTATAATAAAAGCAATTTGGTGGAGAAGGATTTTTGAGTGGGAACAAAAGTGAAACATTACAATAAAAACCTCCTTTTCTTCTCTTTCAAGGGTTATTATTCTATAAAATAGTAAATGATATTCATGCATAAGGAAGGAGTAATAAAAATGGGACTATATACCTATGACAGTACAGATGTGGCTAAGTCAGATCGTATTCCAAAGCTTATTGATAACCTGTATGCCAAGATGCCTGAAATTGAGTCAGCCAGAGCTATATTACTTACGGAATCTTACAAACAGACAGAAAATGAGCCGTTGATCATACGACGCGCAAGAGCTTTTCAACATATTCTTGAAAATATACCAATTGTAATTCGTGATTTGGAGTTGATTGTTGGGAGCACAACGATTGCTCCGAGAGGATGTCAGACATATCCGGAGTTCTCTTATGATTGGCTGGAAAAAGAATTTGATACAGTAGAAACACGCTCAGCAGATCCTTTTTATATAGCAGAAAAGACAAAAGAAGAAATAAGAAAAGCTAATGAGTACTGGAGCGGCAGAACAACGAGTGAACTGGCGACAGCATATATGGAACCGGAGACGCTTCTTGCCATAGAACATAATGTATTTACACCGGGAAATTACTTTTATAATGGAGTTGGGCATGTAACGGTAAAGTATAATGAAGTTCTGGAAATTGGTTTTTCTGGTATCCGTGAAAAAGCACAGATGCAGAAAGCCAGAATCAGTCTGTCTGATGAGAATTATCAGCAGAAAGCCAGGTTTCTTGAGGCTGTCATCATAAGTTGTGATGCCGCAATTATGTATGCTAAAAGGTATGCTGCTCTTGCATTAGAAGAAGCTAAAAGCTGTTCTGATTCTGAAAGAAAAAAAGAATTATTACAAATTGCGCAAAACTGTGCAAATGTGCCTGAGAAAGGAGCTTCAAGTTTTTATGAAGCCTGCCAGTCATTTTGGTTCGTACAGCAGCTGCTGCAGATAGAATCCAGCGGGCATTCCATATCTCCGGGAAGGTTTGATCAGTATATGTACCCATACTATAAAAGAGATATTGATAATGGCAAATTAACAAGGGAATTTGCTCAAGAATTAATGGATTGTATCTGGGTAAAGCTTAACGACTTGAATAAATGCCGTGATGCTGTTTCTGCGGAAGGGTTTGCCGGTTACAGTTTATTTCAAAATTTGATTGCCGGAGGGCAGAATGAAGATGGTGTAGATGTAACAAATGATCTATCTTTTATGAGTATTCAGGCATCGGTACATGTGTTTTTGCCTCAGCCTTCTTTATCCGTCAGAGTATGGAATCAAACTCCCCATGAATTTTTAATCAAAGCGGCAGAATTAACGAGGACCGGCATAGGATTACCTGCTTATTATAATGACGAAGTTATTATTCCTTCTCTGGTCAGTCGAGGACTGACGTTGCAAGACGCCCGAGACTACAATATTATCGGCTGTGTTGAACCACAAAAATCAGGAAAAACAGAAGGTTGGCATGATGCGGCATTTTTCAATATGTGCCGGCCTATGGAATTGGTGTTCACCCGTGGAAAAGATAAAGGCGTTCAGCTGGGTCCTGATACTGGTAAAGTAGAAGAGATGAAAACTTTTGAGGAATTTTATCATGCTTATAAAGTGCAGATGGATTATGCCATAAAACTTCTGGTAAATGCAGATAATGCTATTGACGTAGCTCATGCCCAGAGATGCCCTCTGCCGTTTTTGTCATCCATGGTTGATGATTGTCTTGAAAGAGGAAAGACTGTACAGGAAGGCGGTGCTGTATATAACTTTACAGGACCACAGGGATTCGGAGTTGCAAATATGGCAGATTCATTGTATGCGGTAAAAAAACTTGTTTATGATGAAAAGAAAATTACCATGAAGGAATTGAAAGAAGCACTTGCAACCAACTATGGTAAAGGGTTGAGCAGTGATGATGTGGCATGTATGACAAAAGAGATTGCTGAAGACATGAAAAAGTCGGGACAAGCTGTTGGAGCCCAGGAGATTACCACTATACTCAAAACCGTTGTAGCAGCGTCAGAATCTGCCAAAGTAAAGGAAAATGGGGAAAGACTTTTGAATCTGATAGAGGCGGTTCCTAAATTTGGGAATGATATTCCGGCAGTGGATGCTTTTGCAAGAGATGTGGCTTATACCTATACTAAACCGCTTGAACATTATAAAAACCCAAGAGGTGGAATCTTTCAGGCTGGCTTATATCCTGTGTCGGCAAATGTACCTTTAGGTGCGCAAACCGGCGCAACTCCAGACGGACGTCTGGCATATACACCGGTTGCGGACGGAGTTTCACCATCTGCAGGTAAAGATATAAGTGGACCTACGGCTGCCGCGAACTCAGTATCAAGGCTGGATCATTATATTGCCTCTAATGGAACATTATTCAATCAGAAATTTCATCCATCTGCATTAAGCGGAAGAAAAGGTCTTGAAAATTTTGTTGGACTTATTCGATCATACTTTGATCAAAAAGGCAGTCATATGCAATTTAATGTAGTAAGTCGTGAAACGCTGCAGGATGCCCAGAAAAATCCTGAGCAATATAAACATCTTGTAGTCAGAGTTGCTGGATATAGTGCATTATTTACGACTTTGTCCAAATCTCTTCAGGATGATATTATCCGCAGAACGGAGCAGGGACTGTAAAAATATAAGGTCAGTTCCAAAAGGATTTAAGCAAGTATAATTTGCGGGAAAGGAATTACAGCATGGATGACTACATGAAAACAAAAGGTCGGATTTTTGACATACAAAGATATTCTATCCATGACGGAAACGGAATAAGGACAATTATTTTCCTTAAGGGCTGTTTATTAAGATGCAGGTGGTGCTGCAATCCTGAATCACAGAATTTTGAAATCGAAAATATGCTGGTTCAGGGGGAAACAAAGGTAATTGGAAGAGATATTACGGTTAAAGAAGCGATTGAAATTGTGGAAAAAGACAGGACATATTACCGAAGAACGGGTGGGGGGCTTACTCTTTCAGGAGGTGAGAGCCTCTGTCAGCCTGAGTTTGCCACAGCTCTTCTGAGAGCGGCGCATGATGTGGGGATTAATACGGCATTGGAAAGCACTGGATGCGCAGAATACAAAGTGATTGAAAATATTTTGCCATATCTGGATCAATATTTAATGGATATTAAGCATATGAATTCCAAAAAGCACAAAGAATATATAGGACGTTCTAATGAGTTGATGTTGGAAAATGCCATGAAAATAGCACAATCAGGTATGACGGAATTAAGCATACGTATACCAGTAATACCGGGATTTAACGATACTGCTCAGGAAATACGGGACATTGCAGAGTACACAAGAAAACTTGGGAATGTCAGAAGATTACATTTGCTTCCCTATCACCGTTTAGGTCAGGATAAATACGAGGGACTCGGCCGTGAGTATCTGATGAAAGATGCTGTTGCGCCGGAAAACGAAATGATGAAAATACTTTTGCAGGTTGCAGAACAGGCTTCGGGCATTGAATGTCAGATAGGAGGTTAATGAAATGGTGAATGAACAGATACCGGAGCGTATAGTACAAGAACTTGTTCCGGGCAAAGAAATTACAATTGCTCATCTGATAGCAAGTCCGGGTAATACACTATATGAAAAATTGGGGCTAGACCCAAGGACAGAATACAGTAAATCAGCAATAGGGGTGCTAACCATTAGTCCGGCTGAAACAGCGATTATAGCAGCAGACATTGCTATCAAGGCAGCCGGAATTGAACTTGGGTTTGTAGACAGATTCAGCGGCACACTTATCGTGACAGGTACCATATCCGAGACAGAAGCTGCAATCCGGGCGGTCTTGGAATATGTAAAAAACAAAATGGGCTTTTCTGTATGTGAAATAACAAGGACTTGATTTGATTATGAGGAAAATTGTACTGATGGGGCGGAGTGAATGTGGAAAAACCACATTGACTCAAGCGCTAAAAGGAGAAAAAATACAATATCACAAAACACAATACGTAAATAACTTTGATGTCATCATTGATACACCTGGAGAATATGCACAGACGAAAAATCTGGGATATGCACTGGCTCTTTATGCATATGAAGCTGATGTAGTGGGATTGCTTCTTTCTTCAACAGAACCTTATTCTCTTTACCCCCCCTGCTGTACGGCAATGTGCAATCGGGAAGTTATTGGTATAGTGACAAAAATACATGATAAGAAGGCGGATGTTGAGCGTGCAGAACGCTGGCTCAGGCTTGCCGGATGTAAGAAAATATTTTATGTAGATTCAAAAAACTACGAGGGAATTCCCCAGATTCTGGAATATTTGAAAGAGGAAGGAGATACACTCCCGTGGGAAATGGAACAAAGTGGCAAAAACGTTGAAAATACAACAAAAACAACACAAAAACAAGTTGACTGATGTGGGTTTGTGTGGTAATATCGAGTAAGAAACAACAAAAAACAAATATTTAGTTTTGTTTTAAGAGTCCAAGGAGGAAAATAGGATGCAAAACGAATACGAAATCAAAAAAGAAATGTGTGAAATTGGTAAAAGAGTTTACAATCGCGGAATGGTTGCTGCAAATGACGGTAATTTTTCTGTAAAACTGAATAACAATGAATTTTTATGTACACCGACAGGCGTAAGCAAAGGTTTTATGACACCGGAGTATATTTGTAAAGTAGATGCAGAGGGTAATGTAATTCAGGCAAACAAAGGATTTAAGCCATCTTCAGAAATTAAAATGCATATGCGTGTTTACAAAGAAAGACCAGATGTAAACTCGGTAGTACATGCTCATCCGTTGTATGCTACATCATTCGCTATCGCAGGTATTCCATTGACTCAGCCAATCATGCCTGAGGCTGTAATTGCACTTGGTTGTGTTCCGATCGCTAAATATGGTACTCCTTCTACAGTTGAAATTCCAGATGCAATTTCTGAGCACTTACAGTATTTTGATGCAGTATTGCTTGAAAACCATGGAGCACTTTCTTATTCTGATTCATTATTAAATGCTTATCATAAGATGGAATCTCTTGAATTTTATGCACGTTTGCTATATCAGTCAAATGTACTGGGCGGACCACAAGAGTTATCTAAAGAACAAGTTGAAAAATTATATGAAATCAGAAGACAATTTGGACTTCCGGGAAAACATCCTGCAAACGTATGCCCAAATGCTAAATCTGGTAAACCAAGCTGCCACAGCTGCGGTGGTTCATGTGAGACAAGCTCAGCTGAAACAGCGACAACAGACGCCGATTTAGTTGCATCTATCACCAAAAAGGTAATGGCTCAGCTGGGAATGTAAAGCGGGAAACGAGGACGGCTATGAATGAACAGGATATTTCTGATGCTGTCAAATCAGTATTAGAACAGATTGAAAAAAAAGATCTTCATTCGAAAAAAGGACATGTATGTGGCTGCAATAAGCATAAGATGACATTAAAGACAGCTAACGCTCTCATTGAAAGAGTAAAACAAAAAGCTACTGATATGGGCGTTAATGTAGTAATTGCCGTTTCTGATCAAGCAGGAAGGCCGGTAGCCGTACAATCTATGGATGATGCTTATATAGCCAGTTTTGACATCGCAGTGAATAAAACATTTACTTCAGCGAGTCTCAAGATGTCTACGGAAGAGCTTAGTCATTTGAGCCAGCCTGGACAGCCTTTATATGGAATCCAGTACACGAATGAAGGAAAGATTGTTATATTTGGCGGCGGAGAACCACTGAAAGCAGATGAAAAAATAATTGGAGCCTTAGGAGTAAGCGGAGGAACAGCAGAACAGGACACTGCCATTGCCGCTTATGGCAGAGAAGTATTTAAGGAGGTATTATTGTGTCTGTAAATGAGCAGATGGTTCAGGACATTGTTCAGGAAGTTATGGCAAAGATGCAGGTCGCATCTGAAGTAACAGAAGATCATGGTGTATTTTCTGAAATGAATGAAGCAATAGAAGCTGCAAAAAAAGCACAGAAAATTGTTGCCAGAATGTCTATGGATCAAAGAGAAAAGATAATTTCCATCATTAGAAAAAAAACTGTTGAAAATGCTGAAATTTTAGCCCGCATGGGCGTGCATGAAACAGGTATGGGAAATGTAGGTCATAAAATTTTAAAACATCAGTTGGTTGCCGAAAAGACACCTGGAACAGAAGACATTACAACTACAGCCTGGTCAGGAGACCGAGGACTGACATTAATAGAAATGGGACCTTTTGGTGTTATTGGTGCAATTACACCATGTACAAACCCAAGTGAGACAGTAATATGTAATACAATCGGTATGCTGGCGGGAGGAAACACTGTAGTCTTCAATCCTCATCCTGCAGCAATAAAAACATCAATATTTGCAATTAATCTGCTGAATGAAGCTTCTTTAGAAGCAGGCGGACCCGATAACATTGCATGCACTATTGAAAAACCGACTCTGGAGTCAAGTAATACAATGATGAAGCATAAAGACATCCATCTTATTGCGGCAACAGGAGGTCCGGGAGTTGTTACGGCTGTACTGTCATCAGGGAAAAGAGGCATCGGAGCAGGAGCAGGTAATCCACCAGCACTTGTAGACGAAACAGCGGATATACGAAAAGCTGCAGAAGACATAGTAAACGGATGTACTTTTGACAACAATTTACCATGTATTGCAGAAAAAGAAGTAGTTGCTGTTGCACCAATAGTAGAAGAACTGATACACTATATGACAAGTGAGCAGGGATGCTATCTTGCAACAAAAGAAGAACAAGATGCATTAACAGCAGTAGTATTAAAAGATGGCAGACTCAATAGAAAATGTGTAGGAAAAGATGCAAAAACACTATTGGGCATGATTGGCGTAAGCGTTCCTGACAATATCAGATGCATCATATTCGAAGGACCAAAAGAACACCCATTGATTGCTGAAGAACTGATGATGCCTATATTGGGAATTGTCAGAGCAAAAGATTTAGACGATGCAATAGAACAAGCAGTCTGGCTTGAACATGGTAATAGACACTCTGCACATATACATTCAAAAAATGTAGATAATATTACAAAATACGCAAAGGCAATCGACACAGCTATCCTTGTGAAAAACGGTCCGTCCTATGCAGCACTAGGATTTGGTGGCGAAGGCTTCTGCACATTCACTATAGCAAGCAGAACCGGTGAAGGACTAACAAGCCCAAGCACATTTACAAAAAGAAGACGCTGCGTAATGACAGACAGCTTATGTATACGATGACCGATAGTGATTAGCGAGGTATTATCGAGCTTAGCACGTAGGTCGTTCCTGGAGATTGGCGAGGTCTTATCGAGCCTAGTGAGAGGAACATCCAAAAGGAAGTGATTAGCGAGGTATTATCGAGCTTAGCACGTAGGTCGTTCCTGGAGATTGGCGAGGTCTTATCGAGCCTAGTGAAAGGAACATCCAAAAGGAAGTGATTAGCGAGGTATTATCGAGCTTAGCACGTAGGTCGTTCCTGGAGATTGGCGAGGTCTTATCGAGCCTAGTGAGAGGAACATCCAATGTAATGTAATTAACGAGGAGGAAATAAAATGGAAATGAATTCTGCAAAGGTAGAAGCGGTTGTAAAACAGGTACTGGAGAGTATGCTGGAAAACAAGACGATTCCGGCAGCAGCTGCAGCTCCTTCAACAGGAGTAGTCCCGAAAAGTGCAAGAGTAGCCATGCTTACAGCATTAGAGCATTATGATATTAAGGAATTTCCTGTACCTGAAGTGGGTGATGGTGATATACTTGTAAAAGTTGAAGGATGCGGAATATGCGGTACGGATGCTCATGAGTTTAAGAGAGATCCCTTTGGCCTGATTCCTGTTGTTCTTGGACATGAAGGAACCGGAGAAATCGTAAAAATAGGTAAGAACGTTAAAGCAGACAGTGCTGGAAAAGCATTGAACGTCGGCGATAAGGTTGTTACATGTATGATCTTTAAAGATGATCCGGATATTACCATGTATGATTTAAATAAACAAAATGTAGGTGGTGCAGATGTATATGGTCTTCTTCCTGATGATGATGTGCATTTGAACGGTTGGTTTTCCGATTACATTCTGATTAGAGAAGGTTCATCAGTTTTCAACGTAAGTGATCTTGATTTAAAATCAAGAATATTAATCGAACCATGTGCCGTATTAATCCATGCAGTAGAAAGAGCAAAAACTACAGGTATTTTGAGATTTAACAGCAGAGTCGTGGTACAGGGATGTGGTCCTATAGGATTGATTTGTATTGCAGTACTGCGTACCATGGGTATTGAAAATATTGTTGCTGTAGATGGAGAAAAGAAGAGACTTGATTTTGCAAAGAATATGGGCGCTGACCAATCAGTAAACTTCAAAGATTTTAAAGGTGTTGAAGCACTTGCAGAGGGTGTTAAAGATGCATTTGGCGGACATCTTGCTGACTTTGCATTCCAGTGTACAGGTTCACCGGCAGCACACTCCAATATTTACAAATTCATCCGTAACGGCGGCGGACTTTGTGAACTTGGATTCTTTATCAATGGAGGAGATGCCACAATTAATCCTCATTTTGATTTGTGTTCTAAAGAAATCACACTCGTTGGATCTTGGGTATACACTTTAAGAGACTATGCTACAACATTTGATTTCTTAAAGAGAGCAAAAGCAATTGGATTGCCAGTAGATGATCTTATCACTCATGAGTTTACTCTTGATCAGATAAACGAAGCACATCAGACTAACCTGAAAATGGAAGGACTGAAAATAGCTATTATTAATAAATAGCAGCAATCCCAAAAAGGAGAAACGATATGGGAGAAGCAGTAGGCATGCTGGAGGTATTTGGACTTGCAACAGCTTTTGCCGCGGCTGACGCGGGATGTAAGGCTGGAAATGTACATCTGGAAACCTTTGACAAGAATAAACCGGCAAATGCAGATGAATTACCTGTACCGCTAATCGTAATGATTAAGTTTCGGGGAGGCGTATCCGATGTTCGGGCGGCTTTAGATGCAGCAAAAAGAAAAGCAGAAGAACTGGCGGGAATTGTAGCTGAATACGAAATAGCCAGACCAACAGAGGATACAGAAAAAATGCTGAAGCTGAGCGGTTTAGATAAAGGAAAACCCAATAAAATATATGTAGAAGAAGTTTAGGAGGAAAATAAAATGGCACAACTGGCATTAGGAATGGTAGAAACAAGAGGACTTACAGCAGCAATTGAAGCTGCAGATGCAATGACAAAATCAGCAGAGGTTACATTGGTAGGAACAGAAAAAATTGGTTCAGGACTAGTAACAGTAATGGTACGTGGAGATGTTGGAGCGGTTAAAGCGGCTGTTGAAGCGGGCGCAGATGCTGCAGGAAGACTTGGCGAATTAGTAGCCACTCATGTAATCCCAAGACCACACAATGATGTAGAGAAGATTCTTCCTACAGTATAAATCTAAAGAATGTCTGTGAAATTTAGACAATGAAAAGCAAAGAACAGATATTTATTGATTTAGTAAAGGAGCAGTCTCATGGGACAGGCGTATGGATTTTTTGAAATTCCCAGTGTTACAGCTGCGGTTGTTGCCGTTGATATTATGTGCAAGACAGCAGATGTAGAGTTTATTACCTGGGAAAAAAAGTTAGGTGGAAGACTTGTAACAATTATTATACGCGGAGATGTATCTGCTGTAACACAAGCCATTGAAACTGCCGCAGCGAATGGAATTAAGAAACCCGTAGCGCAAGTGGTAATTGCAAGTCCACATGAAGAGATAATAAAAATTATTAATAATAGTGCGAATCGAGTAAGTTAGGAGGCAGTCAGATGGCGGAAGAAAAAAAACCAATCAGTGAAGAACAGGCTCCAGAAACTTCGGATATGGGAGCAGCAGCCAAGAAAAGTACAGCCAAATCCACCGGTGCTGTAAAAAGCGAGGCTGGTACCACAAAAGCTGCATCCACAAAGAAGACGACTACAGCGAAAGCGCCGGCTAAAACTATTCAAAGGGTGAAGCAGACGGCAAAGCAGGTGGAACAGTTAGATGATGAGATTCAATTAAAGGAGGAAAAAAGAATGTCACAAGAAGCATTAGGAATGGTTGAAACAAGAGGTTTAGTAGCATCAATCGAAGCAGCAGATACTATGCTGAAAGCTGCAAATGTTGTATTGGTGGGAACAGAGAAAATTGGTTCCGGGCTTGTAACTGTTATGGTTCGCGGAGACGTTGGCGCAGTTAAATCAGCAGTTGAATCAGGTGCGGAAGCAGCAGGAAGACTTGGAGAATTAGTAGCAACACACGTAATCCCAAGACCACACAATGACGTAGAAAAAATTCTTCCGGCAGTGAAATAAATAGTTTCAGCTAGAGATTTACGGCCTTACATTCTACCTGCAGGTGGTGTGTAGGGCTTGTGAATACTTGAAGAGGAGAATAATATGGATAACAGCAATGTAGCGATGATTACAAAAATGGTGTTAGAGGCTGTTGAAAAGCAGAAATCCTCTGACGATACTGGATATATGGTGCCGGTTGGTGTGTCTGCAAGGCATGTTCATCTGACACAAGAAGATGTGGAAGTTTTATTTGGACCTGGTTATCAGCTGACTAAGAAAAAAGAGCTGATGGGAGGACAATATGCTTCAAATGAATTGGTCACTATTGTTGGTCTGAAACTTAGAGCAATTGAAAATGTCAGGATACTTGGACCCGTTAGAAGAAAATCCCAGGTGGAGGTTTCAGCAACGGATGCAATCAGGTTAGGTGTTAAAGCACCAATCAGAGAGTCTGGAAACATCGCAGGTTCTGCTGCAATTGCAATTGTTGGTCCTAAAGGTGCTTTGTACCTTAATGAAGGATGTATTGTAGCTAAAAGACATATTCACATGTCTCCCAAAGATGCAATGGCAGCGGGAGTTCATGATGGAGATACTGTGGCAGTTAAAGCAGACAACGAAAGAGGAACCGTATTTAATCATGTGCAGATTCGCGTGGATGACAGTTTTACACTAGAAATGCATATTGATACAGATGAGGCAAATGCAGCACGAATTTCTACTGGTGATACGGTAAGAATTATCAAATAATGAAAAACAGCGTAATAATATTAAATACTGAATATTGTAGTCGCAAGAGGAGGATGTTATGCTGATAGGAAAAGTTAAAGGAAGTGTTGTTTCAACACGCAAATGTGACAATTTGGTCGGCAATAAGTTTATGATTGTTGATGTATTGGAGCATATGCAGGCCGGTGCAAAACAGCTCATTGCGATTGATAAAATTGGTGCAGGTATAGGTGATTATGTATTAGTGGCCCAAGGCAGTGCGGCCAGAATCGGATCAGGTATGCCTGAAGCACCTGTTGATGCAGCAATTGTTGGAATTATTGATGATGGTACAGGACTGGAGTAATGAAATGATGGATATGAGAGAATTAAGCGATATATTGCAGCAGGCTGGTATTGTTGGTGCAGGAGGCGCTGGATTTCCTACATATGCAAAATTGGATGAACGTGCCGAGACAATGATTCTGAATTGTGCAGAGTGCGAACCTCTGCTTAAACTGCACAGGCAGTTGTTAGAAATGTATGCTCAGGAAATAATTGAAACATTTCATCAAATGGGGCTGTCTGTAGGTGCAAAGGAACTTGTGATTGGAATAAAAAAATCTTATACCAACACAATAGAAGCGCTTAATGATGTGATTGAAGACTACCCAGAAATCAAAATAGGTTTACTTGATGAAATCTATCCGGCGGGGGATGAAATTGTCCTTATTTATGAACTTACTGGAAAGGTAATAAAACCTGGAGGGCTTCCCATTGAATCTGGAGTAGCTGTGTTTAATGTAGAGACTGTTTATAATGTGTATAATGCAGTCGCTCTAAAAAAACCTGTTGTTGAAAAACTGGTATCTGTTGTTGCGGAAGTTAATCATCCTGTTACAGTAAATGTACCGGTTGGCATAACCATTGAAGAAGTCGTGAGAATGGCAGGTGGTGTGACCATAGATAATCCTGTATATTTTATTGGTGGACCAATGATGGGATTCATTGCAAGTGGTTCCCAACCGGTTACAAAAACAACAAATGCAATTCTGGTATTACCTGAAGAGCATTTAATTATTCAGAAAAAAAGAGGCAGGACGTCTACAGATCTGAAGCGGGCGGCAGCAAGCTGCTGTCAGTGTACAATGTGTACAGATCTTTGTCCAAGGAATCTCTTGGGACATCCCATAGAACCACATCTTTTTATGAGGGCGGCAACATGCAAGGATATGCAGAAGTCCGATATTTTTATCAATACCATGTTTTGTTCATCCTGTGGATTATGTGAATTATATTCATGTATGCAGGGACTGTCACCAAGATCTTTAATTTCGGAGTACAAAGCTGGTCTTCGCGCAAATGGAATTAAACCTCCCCAAGACATTATCCCAAAATCAGTAAAAACAGAACGAAAATATAGAAGAGTACCAATGGAACGTCTTTTGGCAAGACTAGATCTGACCAGATATGACAAAGAAGCACCATTAGAGAAAATTCCTGTTTTAGTGGATAAGGTGAAAATTATGTTAAGCCAGCATATTGGTTCACCAGCGGTTCCAGTGGTAAAGACCGGCGATTTTGTGTCAAAAGGGCAGATGATCGCAGAGCCGTCTAAAGGCTTAAGTGTAGGCATTCACGCTAGTATTGATGGAATTGTAAGTGTGGTAAAAAGTAAGTATATAATCATTAAACAGGAAGGACGTGCAGGTAATGAGTAAAGCGATTGGAATGGTAGAATACAAAACTGTTTCAGCAGGTGTTGTAGCAGCAGATGCAATGGTTAAGACTTCTGATGTTAGCATTGTTGAGGCTCAGACAGTATGTCCGGGTAAGTATATTGTTATAATTTCAGGAGATTTAAGTGCGGTGAATGCTGCTGTTGAAACATCAAGGTCATTGTATGAAAAACATTTGATTAACAGTTTTATTCTGGGAAATCCACATGAATCTATTTTTCCTGCTATTTATGGGGCATCTAAAATTGAAGAAGTTTCCGCGCTTGGTATTATAGAAACTTATGATGCTACTTCTATTATAGTTGCGGCAGATGAGGCTGCAAAAACGGCTATTGTTGATTTAATTGAATTGAGAATTGCCAGAGGAATGTGTGGAAAGTCTTATTTAATGCTGACCGGTGATGTGGCGGCGGTGGAAGCAGCAATTGAAAAAGCAAAAGCAGTTGCGGCGGCAGACGGCATGTATCTTGATTCTTCTGTTATTGCACATCCAGATGCGCAGATAAGAGATGCCATTTTGTAAGACTTAAAAATATTAAACCGGGAGGCAGAAAGATGCTTGCAATAGAAAGACGTAATGAAATATTAGAAAAGCTTCAGGCCCAACGGCGAGTCGTGGTAAGTGAACTTAGTCAGACGTATGAAGTTTCTGAGGAAACAATACGCAGAGACTTAGAGAAACTGGTAAATGATGGCTATGCCATAAAAAGTTATGGTGGCGCTGTAATCAATGAAAACGTAAATATTGATTTACCTTTTAATATAAGAAAGAATCGAAATGTAATCGGAAAGCAGCGTATAGCAGAGTTGATGAATAGTTTGATTCATGACGGTGACAGTATTATGTTGGATGCGAGTTCAACGGCTGTTTATATAGCAAAAGCTTTAAAAGATAAAAAAAATTTAACACTCATTACAAATTCTGTTGAAATTATTATTGAACTTTTTGATGTGCCTGACTGGAGTGTTCTGTCGACAGGTGGCGTTTCCAGAGAGGGGTCTTTTGCTCTTGTAGGCCCCCAGACAGATCGTATGCTTCGATCCTATCATGTAGAAAAAACAATTATATCTTGCAAGGGAATTGATCTTGTTTCCGGCATTACGGATTCAGATGAACTTCATGCAAATAATAAAAAAACAATGCTGGAGTCTGGAAAAGAAAGAATTCTTGCAGTCGACAGCAGTAAGTTTGATAAAATAGCATTTACTTCTATCGGAACCCTGGATGACTTTACAACCATTATTACAGATGAGAAGCCTGATGCGCAATGGCTTCAACGATTTGAAGAATTAGGCATAGAATGCATTTATCCTAATTAAAGAAAGGGCATTATGAATAGCTTTGAAATTAAGACAAAAGTCTACTTTGGTGACAGTGCTCTTGATCGTCTGAAAGAAATACCTTATCAAAGGGTGCTTGTGATTACTGATCCTTTTATTGCAAATGGAGATATGATTAATTTAATTACTGATCCTCTGGATGAGGGGGCGATCGAATACACTGTTTTTAAAGATGTAGTGCCGGATCCGCCGATTGAAAAAATCAGTGAGGGTGTAAAAAAAATGTTGGATTATAAGCCTGATGCTATTATTGCAGTAGGTGGAGGTTCAGCAATAGATTCTTCAAAGTCTATACGTGAGTTTGCTTTGCGTGTAGATAATTACAGCGAGGTTGGGCTTATTGCTATTCCGACCACAAGCGGTACCGGTTCAGAGGTTACTTCATTTGCTGTTGTATCTGACCCAAAAGAAAAACAAAAATACCCACTCGTATCCGAAAGATTGACTCCTGATGAGGCTATTCTTGATGCGGTTCTTGTAAAAAGTGTGCCTCCGTCCATTACTGCTGATACGGGAATGGATGTTTTTACGCATGCTCTTGAGGCTTGTGTTAGTACAAATAGAAATGATTTTTCAACAGCCCTTGCAGAAAAGGCAATCGAGATATGTGGTATATTTTTACTTCGTGCTTATTTGGATGGAGAAGATACACATGCACGACAGAAAATGCATTCTGCATCTTGTCTGGCTGGACTGGCATTTAATTCTGCTTCTCTTGGATTAAATCATGGTATGGCACATCAGCTAGGTGCAAGGTTTCATATTCCTCATGGACGGGCAAACGCTATGCTGATTCCGCATATTATTGAATTTAACAGCGATATAAACAAGCATAGCAAGAGCAGAGCGGAATATCTTCCAGCAGTGAAGCGATATTCAATGGTAGCTCAGATTTTAGGGTTAAGTAGTTATAATAAAATAATGACAGTCAGGTCTTTGGTTAACTGGGTACAATTTATGCTAAAAGAAATGGACATACCTCTATCTGTTTCACAGATTGGTTCTGTCTCAAAAGAAGAGTATTTTCGAGCAATTGATCTTATGGCAGATGCTGCATTGGCTGATGGCTGTACAAATACAAATCCAAGAGTTCCTAATAAAGAAGATGTTATACAGATATATAAGAATTTATGGTAAAACAAGCATTTCATTATCAATAGGTAAATTTAAAAAAATGATGTGCAAAAAGTTTATACCAAATAGGTAAGTGTGAGTTCGCTTTAGTATTGCGAATCCACACTTATTTTTTTAAAACATGAATAGAAGAGTAAGATAAAACAAAAACTGATATCAGGTATTTATTTAATAGTAATCTCTATATTCACTAGGTGTCATATGCACAGAACGTTCAAATGCTCTTAGAAAGGTCAGTGTAGTCTTAAATCCAACCTGTCCTGCAATAGAATTTACCGATAGTTTAGAATAAGCCAGAAGTTCTTTTGCTTTGTTTATTCTGTATTCATTAACATATTGATGAACAGTAATTCCCATTTGCTGTTTAAAAATTTTACAAAAATAATATTTTGAAAAACCCACCTTATTTGAAATTGCTTCTATGCTTAATTCTTCTTTGTAATTCATGGAAATGTATTTAATTGCAGCATTAATGTTACTTTCCTGAGCAGGTGTCAGATCTTTGATTGTATGAAGATTATATACGATATCATAAAGAGAGGTAAAAATAGTATGAACCAACAAAGAAGCATGTATGTATTTCCAACCATCATTATTATCTTCTTCAGATTCACACAGGATGTAAAATAATTCCATAAAAGATTCCAAAACATTGGTAAAAGGATTGCAAAGAACAATATTATCATGAGTACGTATTAAATTATAAAATAGTTTGGAATAAGTGCCGCTGATGATAAAATAGTAATATTTCCATTCTTTTGAAACTCTTGTAAAGGATAATGTGGTATTACAGGCTGTTGTAATAACTGAATTTGGTTGCACATAAAAGGTTCTTTTATCCTTTGTATAACGTACGGTTCCTTCTACAGAGTATAAGAGAAGGTATTCATTGTAATTATTTTGTTTACCAAGTGTAAATTTTTTTTCAGAACAAAAACCACATTCTTTAATAATAAATGGAAAAGAATCTGACTTTGGATTAGATGGAAAGGTTTTTGATTCATATTCTGCAGGAAAATCTCTTTTGGGTGTGGGCATATTTTAAGTTCTCCATTCTAAACATTGTAAAAGTGCTAAAAAAATTATACCATTGTACTCAGAAAATGACAAATACTTTAAAATGGCAATTTATGATAGTGAAAAAACAATTTATGATATTGAATAAAAGAAAAAAGGCGGTGATACTAGGGGCATAGACAGGAGGTTATGAACAAGAAATCAAATAGTAAAGCAGAAAAGTGAAAGGGGAAAGCAAGATGAGTGAGTATATCTTGGAACTGAAAGATGTAGTTAAAACTTTTGGTGGTGTAACCGCTTTGGATGGTGTACATTTTCAGTTAAAAAAAGGTGAGATACATGCTCTTATGGGTGAGAATGGTGCTGGTAAGTCTACATTCATTAAAGTTATTACAGGAGTACACCAGCCAGACAGTGGATTGATGTTATTGGAGGGAGAGAAAATTACTCTTCGTTCTACTGAAGATTCAGCTAAATTAGGAGTTGCGGCCATATATCAGCATGTTACGGCTTTTCCAGATTTGTCAGTTACCGAAAACATTTTTATGGGACAGGAAATTAAGAACAAGTTTGGAATTTACAATTGGAAAACAATGACACAGCGTGCGAAAGAATTGATTGAACCATTGAGTAAGAACATTGATGTGTCTAAACCAATGAGTACACTTTCAGTTGCCCAGCAGCAATTAGTAGAAATTGCAAAGGCACTTTCTCGGGATGCAAGAATTCTGATCATGGATGAACCTACGGCATCACTTTCCAGAAAAGAATGTGAAGAGCTGTATCAGATAACGGAACACCTTAGAGACGAAGGCGTTTCGATCATATTCATTACACATAAATTTGAGGATATGTATCGCCTTGCAACCAGAGTTACCGTATTCCGTGATTCCAAATATATAGGATGCTGGGATGTGGATAAAATTTCCAATCAGAAACTGATTGCGGAAATGGTTGGACGAGAATTGACTCAAATGTATCCTCCGAAAAACTCCAAAATAGGAAATGTAATATTAAAAGTTAATAATATTTCCAAAGAAGGGTATTTTAAAGATGTATCTTTTGATGTAAGAAAAGGTGAAATCCTTGCTATTACAGGTCTTGTTGGTGCAGGACGTACAGAAGTATGCCAAAATATTTTTGGAATAATGACACCAGATCAGGGATCTTTTGAGTTAGAAGGAAAAAAAGTAAAAATCAATAGTCCTATCGATGCTTTAAAATATGGAATTGGACTTCTTCCTGAAGACAGGCAGACCCAAGGATTGATTAATGAATTACCAATATATCAAAATGTCTCTTCAGCGGATATGAATAAATTTGTTAAAGGCGGAAAAATCGACGTTGCTGCAGAAGAAAAAAATGCTATAGAACTGTGTCAGAAGATACAGCTTAAAGCAAAAGATATCAGTGCTCCTCCGTCATCGTTATCCGGAGGAAATCAACAGAAAGTTGTATTTGCTAAGTTGCTAAGCTGCGATCTGAAAATTTTAATTTTGGATGAGCCTACTAAAGGTATTGATGTAGGTGCAAAATATTCAATTTATGAAATTATGAATGAATTAACAGCAAGTGGCTACGCCATAATCATGGTTTCTTCAGAAATGCCGGAAGTACTTGGTATGGCAGATCGAATTGTAGTTATGAGAAACGGACGTGTTGCTGGTAAATTTGATACAGATGGTACAACACAGGAAATGATTTTGGAAGCATCTTTAAAGCATGAAGATGGGAGGGAAAGTTAGGAATGAGAACTTCAGGAAATAATAATTCATTTGTCAATAAAATGACAAGCAACAGAAATTTCGGTCTGCTACTTGGACTGGGAGTACTTCTGATTCTTGCAGCGATTATCACCCCATCAATGTATTCAGTGAATTCTATGATCAACATGCTTCAGAATAATGCGGTATACGGACTTCTTGCTATTGGTGAGATGATGGTTATACTGACAGCAGGTATTGATATTTCGATCGGGGCAACATTATCTTTAACGGGAGTAATATGCTGCCGTCTTATGGCTGAAAATCCGGATGTACCTTCAGTGGTCTGGATTCTGCTGGCACTTTTGATTGGTGCCATATGTGGAGCATTTAACGGTATTTTAGTTGGCTACTTTAAAATGGTACCTATGATTGCAACACTTGGAACAATGTATGCTTTTCGTGGATTTTCCTTTTTATTCAGCGGTGGACAGTGGTGGTTCCCACACCAGTTTACAGAAGGGTATCTAAAGTTTGCTACGTTGAGGATACTGGGTATTCCCTCTATTTTATGGATATTGGTTCTCGTATTTATTCTTGCAATTTTGTTTTTGGGCTATACTTCCCGAGGCAGGAGGATTTATGCTATAGGAACTAATCGTGAATCTTCAAAGGTAGCAGGTATTAGAGAAGAAAGAGTTGTATTTCTTGCAATGACGATTTGTGGTATGCTGGCAGGCCTTTCTGGAATGCTTTATACAGCAAATTATGCAACCTGCAGTTACAGTATTGGTGATTCTTATGAAATGACAGCTATTGCTATCTGTATTCTCGGTGGTGTAAGTATCAGCGGTGGAAAAGGAAAAGTTGACGGAGTTATTATTGGTTTTCTTATGATGGCAGTTATCACATATTTTATCAGTCTTCTTCCAGGCTTAAGTGTATGGTCAGATGCCATTCAGGGTGCAATTATTATTGCAGCTGTGGGTCTTAATATTTACATGGAACGCTCTGCTGAAAAGAGGGCCCTGAAAGAAAGGAGTGCTTTGATCTAATGAGTGGTGAAAAAAATACTAAAACAGTACCAGTAAGAGATTTAACAGTTAAAAAGGGATTTCAGTTATCTAAGTTTTTGGTAAGCTGGGAGATGGTGCTGGTATATATTTTGATTTTAATTAATATCGTGCTGGTGGTTGAAAAAGCAAACCTGTATTTTTCTCCTGGAACAATCCAGGCAATTGTACAGTCCGGAATGGATGTATCACCGCTGGTACTAGGTATGATATTTATTCTGATGCTTGGTGATATTGATGTATCTGTAGCGTCTACAATGATCTTTTCTTCAATGGTCACAGGGTTGTTTTGTTCGGCTGGGGTACCTGCTATATTAGCGGTTCTTGCAGGTATTTTGGCAGGAGCTCTGTGTGGTGCTTTTAATGGTTTTTGTGTTGCCTATATTGGTATGCCCGCAGTTATTGTAACAATTGCTACTTCAATGCTGTTTCGCGGTATTGTAAAAATCGTACTTGATGTTAATGTACTGAAAGAATTCCCAAGTTTTTATACAGCTATTGCATGGGTAAATATAGCTGGTATTCCATTATCTCTGATTGTATTTCTTTTAATGGGAGCCGTATTTGTTTTTATTCTTCATAAGTCAAAATTTGGAAGAAAGTTATATGTTATTGGTAACAATGCTACATGTGCAGAGTATTCAGGTATAGATGTCAGAAAGACAAAAATGATCGTGTTTATACTTATGGGAGCTATGTGCGGTATTGCATCTATATTCTTTGTAGGAAGAATGGGTGGTAGTGTGTCATCTACCATGGGTACAGGATATGAAATGACAGCCATTGCCATATGTGTTTTGGGAGGAGTATCCACAAACGGTGGTAAAGGAAAAGTTTACGGACCTGTTATTGCAACATTAATTATGGCTTTCCTTACTTATACGCTTGGATTGCTGGAAGTAGATGCGAATACAAGAAAAATCGTGACAGGTTTTATCTTAATTATTGCTGTGTTGATTCCAAATGTTAACAGACAGCTGGTTGCAAATATTAAACTGAAAGTCTTATACAAGAATAATAAAAATGTTGAAGCTTTGAACATTAAAACAGCAGAAGAAGTAAAAACGCTGAAGAATAATATAGCTGAGGCGAAAAAGGATGCTTCTTTGAATGAGTCTGACAAAACAGCTAAGATTAAAAAATGTGAAGACAAAATTGCATCACTTCAGAAGAAGTGTAAAGAGCAGAGTGCAATATGGCTGCAGGAGCAAAAAGAAGATGAAAGAAAAGCAAAAGAACGTTTCGCAGTAAAATAGCAATAAACATCACTATTTTGATATAGGCGGCTGAATGCTGTTTATAATAAAAAAATTAAGGAGGAAGTAGTATGAAAAACTGGAAAAGACTGGTAGCATTAGGCGTGAGTGCTATGATGCTTGCATCTCTTGTAGGATGCAGTACCACAAAAAGTAGCACAGCAAGTGGGGATGACACAGCAAAATCATCAACTGCTGATGCAAGTGATGATTCTCTGGAGGGATCTCACGTATTTATGTTCAAGTCAACAGGTAACACATTTGGGGATTTAATGTATGAAGGATTCTCAGAATATCTTGAAGCAAAGGGTGAAAAGACCGCTTATAAAAGCCCTGCTGAGACAACAGTTGCAGCACAGGTACAGATGCTGGATGAGCTGATTACTCAGAAAGTTGCTTCTATTACAATTTCTACCAATGGAGATGCAGGTTATGATGAGGTATTTAAGAAAGCAAAAGAAGCTGGAATACCAATCGTATCTATCGATTCAGAGGCAAATCCAGAATACCGTGTTGCCCATATAAATCAGGCTGAAACAGCTGATATTGGTTCTTATCTTGTTCAGGCGGCAGTATTAATCACACTTGGCGTTGACTATCCTGGTGATGGTAAAATGGAAGATACAGTTAAAACAGAGCTTGGAAAATACTCAGGGGATGAGATCAAACTTGGTGTTCTTTCAGCATCAATTGATACACCAGTACAGAACTCATGGATTGCTGCAATGGAAGATGAATTGTCAAAAGATTTTTATGCAGGTAAAGTAAGCGGAGATCTTGACAAGAAATATGGTAATGATGACCTGACAGAGTCTACAACACAGGCTCAGGCGTTTATTGCAGAAAATTCTGTTGATTGTATCATTTCTCCTACAACTGTAGGTATTGCAGCAGCAGGTCAGGCATTAAAATCAGGAAATAGTGATATTAAGCTTACTGGTTTGGGACTTCCTTCCGAGATGCAGTCTTTCATGCCGGCATCAGCTGACGATAATGCATTTGATTCAGTTTGCCCTTACATGATGCTGTGGGATGTTATTCACCTGGGAGCAGTAGCAGGTGCAGCAGTAGATGCAAATCTGAATGACGGATTTGATGGAAGTGTTGGTTCATCTTTTGAAATGGATAAATTCCGTGACTATGATGCAACAACATATGAAGCATATCAAAGTGGAGATGGCACTGCAGTTCTGGCAGGAACACCATTTATCTTTGATAAAAATAATATGAGCGAGTGGATTGACCTTCTGTAAAAATCAACGAGTTCAAAACCTGACCCATAATGAATAGTTTTTCTGAATGGGATTTCAGAAACACAGATAAGGAAGAGAATTCTTTGAAGGGATTTTCTTCCTTATTTTGTATCCTATATGCTATAATAAAAAATATGATGTTAGGGTCAAAAGGTATGTGTATATGTATTTTAGGTAATCATAATCCAGCAGGAAAATTTCAGGAGGAAAAAAATGAGATATTTGATGGGAATTGACAATGGCGGAACATTTTCAAAAGCCGCATTGTTTGATGAGAATGGATGTCAGATTTCTGTTGCCAGTGTACCCACCGTTACGCTTACGCCACGCCCAGGATATACAGAACGTGACATGGAAGAGCTGTGGCAGGTAAATGCTCAGGCAGTCCGTCAGGCCATTGAAAACAGCGGTATTGATCCCCAGGATATTGCAGGGGTATCATTTTCCGGTCATGGTAAAGGACTTTATCTTGTAGGTAAGGATAAGAAACCTGCATATAATGGAATTGTTTCTACAGATGCAAGAGCATGGTCCTATGTGAAAAAATGGAAAGAGGATAAGACCGCAGAGAAAGTCTATAAAAAAACATTTCAGGAAATTCTGGCCTGCCAGCCGGTCAGCCTTCTTGCATGGCTTAAGGATAACAGACCAGAAGTGATAGAAAATACACAATATATATTTGCAGTAAAGGACTATGTCCGTTATCGGATAACGGGAGAAGCTTTTGCAGAATATACAGATTTTTCTGGCGGAAATCTGGTTAATTTAACTACTGGGGAGTATGACCGAGAGCTATTATCTTACTTGAATCTGGAAGAAGTCTATGAAAAACTTCCTCCTTTAAAGCACGCAGCAGATTTATGTGGAACAGTTACAAAAGAGGCAAGTGAACTTACGCTTATTCCCGAAGGAACACCGGTCGTTGCAGGAATGTTTGATGTCAATGCCTGCGGTATTGCATCTGGTCTGTCGGATGAAGATAAAATGTGTATGATAGCGGGAACCTGGAGCATTAATGAGTTTATTTCAAAAAAGCCTGTATTAAACGGTACAGTTTCTTTAAATTCTATGTTCTGCATACCCGGGTATTATTTGATTGAAGAAAGCAGCCCTACTTCAGCAGGAAATATGGAATGGTTTATCCGAAATTTGATGAGTGGAGAGAAAACGGAAGCAAAAGAGGCAGGTAAATCTGTCTATGATGTAACTAACGCCTGGGTTGAATCTATTGAACCGCAGGATAATCAAATTATATTTTTACCATTTTTAAATGGATCCAATGAAGATGCACTTGCAAAGGGAACTTTTATTGGACTTACTGCCTACCATAATAAAAAATACATGTTGAGGGCTGTTTATGAAGGCATAGTATTTTCTCATATTACCCATGTGAAGAAACTTTTACAGAACAGAAAAGCACCTGAAAGTATACGTCTATCAGGTGGAGCTGCACATTCAGATGTGTGGGTACAGATTTTTGCGGATGCGCTGCAAATCCCCATTGATGTTATTGAAGACAAGGAACTCGGCGCTCAGGGGGCGGCTATAGCAGCAGGTATAGGGGTAAAGATTTATAAAGATTATGAAGATGGAATCAAAAAGACGGTAAACATAACCAAGACTGTTTTGCCTAGAGCGGAGTATAAAGAAATTTATGAAAAGAAGTATCAGACATATCGCCGTGTTATAGAGGGCCTGAGCGGTGTATGGGAGTGCTTTGAGAATTAAGAATTTGTGTAAGGAGAAACAGCATGAAAAAAAAATACACACTTGGTCTTTATGAAAAGTCCATGCCTTTAGAACTTAGCTGGAGGGAGAAACTAATTGCGGCTAAAGAGGCCGGATTTGATTTTATAGAAATTAGTATAGATGAGACAGATGAAAAGCTTTCTCGTTTGGATATGACTTCGAAGGAGCGGTTGGAATTGATTTCTTTAATGCAGGAAACAGGCATACCAATCCGCACAATGTGCCTGAGCGGACACCGTAAATATCCACTTGGCAGCAGTGACGTCGCTATATGCCAAAGAGGAATGGAAATCATGGAAAAAGCACTTGTTCTAGCGGATGATTTAGGAATCAGAATCATTCAATTGGCTGGATATGATGTTTATTATGAAGAATCCAGTTTTGAGACAAAAAAGCGATTTCTGTTAAATTTGAAAAAGGCAGTAAGTATGGCTGCTAGATTAGGTATAGTTATGGGATTTGAGACAATGGAAAATGAGTTTATGAATACTGTTGAAAAGGCTATGAAATATGTGGTTCTTGTTGGATCACCTTATCTAGGCGTATACCCGGATCTAGGCAATATTACCAATGCGGCTATAAACTATCAAAATGATGTACTGGAAGACCTTGAACTTGGAAGAGGTCATATAACAGCTATGCATTTAAAAGAAACTGTACCTGGAAAGTTCAGAGAAATTCCTTTTGGAACCGGTCATGTGGATTTTCATAGTGGAGTACAGAAGGCGTGGGAGCTTGGCGTAAGGAAATATGTGACGGAATTTTGGTATACCGGAAATCCGGAATGGAAAAAGGATTTGAAATTTGCAAATCAAATGTTCAATGATATATTAAATTTACTTGCAGAAGGAGAAGGCAAATGATTAGAAAAGCATTTAAAATGAAATTGTATCCGGGAATGGAAGCGGAGTACGAGAAAAGACACAATGCGCTGTGGCCTGAGATGAAAGAGATGATACATGAATTTGGAGGAGCAAATTACTCCATCTTTCTTGACCCGGAAACTAGCGTACTTTACGGTTATATTGAGCTTGAGGATCAAGAAAAATGGGACAAAAGTGCAGATACCCAGATATGTCGCAAATGGTGGGATTTTATGGCGGATATTATGGAGACTAATCCGGACAACAGCCCGGTATCTGTTGATCTCAGCCCGGTTTTCCATTTGGACTAAAACATGTTTTAACAGAGAAATAATATGTATTTTATGAAAAGGAGTTGTGCACTACATAAACATCTAGTGCGCAACTCCTTTATATATATATTTGCGTTTGGTCTTAAAAAGAATATTATAATATAACTGGTTATTTGTTTTTTCTCATGCTATAATCTTCTTGGTTAGCTAAGACTAACGTTGTGCCATATTATTTCTTAGGAGGTAATCTTTATGGAATCTAAAAAAGAAAAGTTCAGAGATTTCCACTCTAATCCTGAAGAAGAAATCCTCATATGGGAACGTGTACCTATTTCTCTGATTGATATACGTCATCAAATAATTCGGGAAAAGAACACAATTTATTATCGTATGCCAGCAAGTACATTTCTTTATGCTATAGGCCGGAAAGCGAAGGTAATATTAAATGAAAGCTCATACCAGACTGAGTACTTTGGACTTTTTCACGGTGGAAAAGGAACTGTATTGCAGATACACCCTGAATGTGAGTGCCTCGAATATTATATGGTCTTGTATAAACCAGATTCATCATTCTCTTACAATCATAAATTAATAAGACAGTTATCTCAGGTAAATCCTTTCCGGCAGCAATTTGGATTTGCCCCCGCCAACCCCATATTTTTCTCTGAACAATTAAAAAAGATGCATGAAAAATGGAAGGGACAAACTCCTCTTAATCGCTTTTATGGAAAAGCAGCATTTTATCAATTTGTATATGAAATCTATGGAGAACTAAACCAAAGTCATATACATATTTTTGAACCTGATATCATTGATATGGCAATGAGATATCTAGACACACATTATAATGAAAAAATTGGAATTCAAGAAATGTGTGGTATTTTAGGTATCAGCTACAGTCATTTACATAGAACTTTTAAACAAAAGACAAAGCAAAGTCCTCAGGAATACCTGATAAAAATACGTCTGTCAAAAGCGATGAATCTACTTAGTAACAGTAAATTTTCTATTAGAGAAATTGCAGAATATTGTGGATTTCAAGACGAAAGAAATTTACAAAGAGCGTTTGCAGGCAAGATAGGTATATCGCCAAAACGCTATAGAGAGAACATGTCGCATCAGATGAGAGATTCTGACATTGAAAATCTTATTCCCTTTCCTTATAATGGTGACATTGAAGTTAGCTACGACGAACTTAAAGGAAAAGGAGTACAATTTATGTTAAAACAAATAAGAAGCAGAACTATTGCTGCTGCACTTTTGGGGATGTTTCTGCTTACAGCTTGCAGTTCCTCGCCGGTAAAAAACAGTAATTCTGATTTGCCTGCATCTTCATCAAATCAAATCGTTGATGTACAAGAGGCTGATCAAAAAGATGCAACAAAGGTAATCAGCACAATAAAGGGAGATGTGGAGATCCCCGTTAATCCTAAAAGAATAGTTGTACAGTACCTGACCGGCGATTTAGTCGCATTAAAGACAATTCCTATTGGAACAACAGAAGTACATGAAGGTGCAGCTTATGAGCAGGAAGTAAAAGATTCCGCCAACCTTGGACGATGGGACTTTGATCTTGAAGAAATTATGGCGCTTGAACCAGACCTAATAATATTGGCCAGTGATACACAGTATGAGGACATAAAAAAAATAGCACCTACTGTAGTGGTTCCTTACGGTTCGATGACTACAGAAAAGCGCTTGGAATTTATGGGGGAACTTTTAAATAAAAGTGAAGAAGCTATGGCTGCTATCACAGAATATGAATCTGCTATTTCTGCAGGCAAAGAAAAACTGGCAGCTGCCGGTTTATCAAATAGCAGTGTGTCAGCTATGCAAGTTACTGGTGAAGGTATTTCTGTAGCCGGAAATAAGCATGCTCTGGGTGCTGTACTTTATGACGAATTAGGCCTTAAAGCTCCTGACTCTGTCCAGACGGGGATTATAGACGCTAACGAATACTGGGCGGCCCCATCGTTGGAAACTTTAAGTGATTACTGTGGTGATTATGTGTTCCACCTTGGGGATATTCCTGAAAGCATAAAAGAAAATGAAGTCTGGAAATCAATTTCCGCGGTTAAAAATAATAGGGTATTAGTTATGGACACTTCTTTGACCTACTATACCGATATTTCTTCCACAATTGCGATGATTAATAATGTTGTAGATCAATTGGTCAACACATCCTCTAAATAATAAAATAAGTTGAGCAAGTATTTTTATTTATTATACTGTTTCTTTTTGCACGTTCGTGCTTGGACGTGTTATGTGCCTGATCCATTTCCAACTATTTAGCCTTATTGTAACAGGGAGTGCCTTATAGAGCTGATCCCACTTTAAAAGAAAGAAAACAACCACAGGAGAACAATTTAAAACGAATGCAGCAAAAGCGGATAAGGGTACGATAATCAGCCACATACTGACCAGATTTAATTTCATGCTAAATGAAGTATCACCCCCGCCGCGAATGATTCCACAGTCGCATGGCACCTGATATGCCGTACCGATTGTAGTTATTGCCATTATAAGAATAAATTTTTCTGCAAGAGCATGGGATTGTGGTGATATATTATATAGCATAAGCACCGGTGTCTTTATAAGGAAAATGCCAAGTCCAGTCAAGAGACCAATACCAATAAAAAGAACCTGCATAGTACGCACTATACTATGCAGGTTTTCTTCTTTGCCTGCACCGATAGTTTTTCCAATCAAAATGCCAGAAGCACTTGCTGACCCATAAGCAATGACGGAAACAATCTGAAAGACAATGGTAGCAATTGAATTTGCAGCAATTGCAGCTGCCCCCATATGTCCGAGAATACCTGTTTGAACCATTTGTGCAATTCCCCATTGTGCTTGATTTAATAAGACTGGGATGGTTACCTTGCTATAATCTTTGTAATAAGATTTGTCAATATGTATAAGTTTTTTCAGGTTCAGTTTCAGATTGTGTTCTCTGTATTTCAGATAACAAATTACAATGATGAGCTCGATGGTTCTGGAAAATAAGGTGGCAATAGCAGAGCCTCGGATTCCAAGATGAGGAAACCCCCAATTTCCATAAATCAGACAATAATTTAAAACTGCATTGATACAAAAGGTGGAGCCAGAAATAATATAGCCTATTTTTACAACGCCAACTGTTCTCAAGGAGGCAATTAATATGTTAGTTATGGCAAATAAGACATAAGAAAAACAGATGATCTGCAGATACTTAACCCCCTCTGCAACTACGGCTGGGTCATCCGTCAATAAACTCAGTGCCTGATTTGGGAAGATAAGCACCATCAGAAAAAGAACTAAGGAAACTGCAATTGCATAACGCAGCGCAATACCAATAATCTGGGTAATGGGTTTTAGTTCACCTTTTCCCCAGTACTGGCTGCCCATAACAACTATTCCCTCCCCGATGCCAAGTACAAGCATCTGCAGAAGAAATTGATACTGGTTGCAAAGCGCAGAACCGGACAGAGCAGTTTCACTATAAGCACCAAGCATAACATTGTCCATTAAGTTAACGCTGTAAGAAAGAAGACTTTGGAGGGCAAGAGATAGAGTTAATATAGTAAAGGTTTTATAAAATTGCCGGGATCTGATCATAAGTTGAATATACCTTTCTTAAATTATTTCAGGAGCGGGCTTGAAATTCAATTATGTTTATCATATAACTGAACTGCGATAAAGACAACAATAATATTGAAATAAATACGATTACGTCTGAACAAGTTTAATTGTTTAAATTAGATTAAACAGGTAGGTGCAAAAGGTAATATATGTTTTGCGAATTAACAATTGACAATTAAAAAAAAAAAGACTATTATATAAATATAAGCAAAACCGAAACGTTTCGGTTTCAATCAAAGGAGGATAAACATATGCCATTAGTTACATCAGAACAAATGTTACTGGACGCTCAAGCAGGGGGTTATGCAGTAGGAGCTTTTAACGTAGAGAATATGGAAATGGTGAAGGCGGTCATTTCTGCAGCGGAAGAGCTGCATGCGCCGGTAATGTTACAGACCACAGGATCAACAATAAAATATGGTTCAATGGAAACTTATTTTGGAATTGTAGCTGCGGAGGCAAAAAAAGCTACTGTTCCGGTTAGTCTTCATCTGGACCATGGCAGCAGTTTTGAACTTGCTGTTCAGGCCATAAAAGCAGGGTACACCTCAGTGATGATTGACGGATCACATGAGGATTTTGAAAATAATGTTGCAGTCAGCAAAAAAGTAGTAGATGTAGCCAAAGCATGTGGTATTCCTGTAGAAGCTGAGCTTGGTAAAGTCGGTGGTAAAGAAGATGATATTGAGGCTGAACTCGATACAAACACAGACCCGGCTGAAGCCAAGGAATTTGTGGAACGAACAGGAATATCTTCGCTTGCTATTGCAATTGGTACAGCACATGGTTTCTATGCGGGTACACCTGTTCTGGATAAAGAGAGAGTTTCTGAGATTAAAAAAATTGTATCAGTTCCATTGGTACTTCATGGTGCTTCTGGATTGAGTGATGAAGATGTAAAAGAGTGCGTGCAGCGTGGAATGTGCAAAGTAAATTTCGCAACTGAACTTAGAGCTGCCTATACTGGTGCAATCAAAAAACTTCTGGTTGAAGAACCGGATACTTTTGATCCAAAGAAGTTTGGTATTGTGGGTATGGATGCAGTGAAGAAACTGGTTATGGGGCGCATGAAGGTATGTGGATGCGATAATAAAGCAAAATAGAGTCTGCAAAAGCAGCAGATAATTGAGAATGAGTACCTCATTCTTGAGTGTATGAGCCAAGGGGCATGCAGGCATGCTCTTTTGGCTCATTAGGAGATAAATCATGGCAGCAACAATGAAGGATATTGCAAAAATGACGGGACTTGGCCTTGCAACTATATCATCTTATTTAAATGGTGGAAATGTAAGAGAGAAGAACCGCATAAAAATAGAAGAAGCTATTAAGGAACTTCATTTTGAGGTCAATGAAGTAGCACGTGGATTAAAAACAAATAAAACCAAAACAATTGGTGTTATCATTCCTGAATTAAATATGGTTTTTTGTACACAGATTATTACCGAAGTAGAAGATTTACTTCGAAATCGCGGGTATGCGATGATTATTTGTGACTGTCGAAGTGACGAAAAACGTGAAGAAGAAGCCGTGGACTTCCTGCTTCATAAGCGGGTCGACGGTTTGATTATTATGCCTTCCGGAAAACAAGGAAAGCATTTGGAGAAATTTACAAATGCAGGTAAACCAGTTGTTTTAATTGACAGAAAATTAAAAGAGGTAGAATGTGACTGTGTTCTGGTGGATAACGAGGGTGCTGTCAGGGATGCCGTAAATAGATTTCTGGTGGCTGGACATAAAAGGATTGGAATGATAGCCGGTCCAGAAGAAATCTATACAGCAAAGGAACGCTACAGGGGATATTGTATGGCTATGGAAGAGGCGGGACTGACCGTAGAGGATAGATTAATTGTTCGTGGGGATTATACTATTGAGAGCGGAGCTGCTGCAATGAAGCGCTTGTTCAGTCAAAATCCTGATATGACAGCAGTATTTGTGTCTAATTATGAAATGACAATGGGAGCAATTATAGAGGTAAATGAACTTGGTATAGAAATACCAGGACAACTTTCTTTTATTGGTTTTGATAACCTGGAGTTTGCAAAGGCGAACATACCCAAATTAAGTATTGTAACCCAGCCTACAAAAGATATAGCAAGTCATGTTTTTGACTTGCTATTAAGAAGACTTGAGTCAAATGTGGGGTGGGAGAAAAAGCAGATTGTAAAGCTGAACACTGGTTTTGTGGAAGGTAAATCTGTAAAATAATAAATTTTACCTGAAACCGTAACGTTTCGAGGAGGGAAAAATGGAGCAGTATTTATTAGGAATTGATATTGGTACAAGTGCATGTAAAATAGCTGTTTTTGACAGAATGGGAAAGGTAATTGGTACTGCAAATGGTGATTACGCAGTATATTACCCTTATCCTGGATGGGCAGAACAAAATCCAGAAGAATGGTGGATAGCAGTTTGCAAAGCAATCAAAGATATATTTAAGCAGGGCAGGGTTCTGCCTGAGCAAATTGCAGGTATAGGAATAGATGGACAAAGCTGGTCGGCGATTCCGGTAGACAGGGCAGGAAATGTATTGACCAATACCCCGATTTGGATGGACACTAGAGCGGCAGATATCTGCAGAGAACTAAATGAAAAGATAGGCGATGATGAGATATTTAGGCTCTCAGGCAATTCTTTGCAGCCATCTTATTCTACTGCAAAGATAATCTGGTATCAGCGAAATTTACCTGAAGTATATGAAAAGACCTACAAGGTTCTCCAATCTAACAGCTACATTGCATTAAAACTAACTGGAGAGTTTACTCAGGAGTTATCTCAGGGATATGGATTACATTGTTTTAATATGCAGACAGGAACCTGGAATAAAGAAATGTGTGCAAAACTTGGCATATCTCCGGAAATGCTTCCCGATATATATCCATGTCATGAGGTAATCGGCACAGTAACGAAAAAGGCGGCGGGAGAAAGTGGTTTAGCTGCAGGAACACCGGTGGTGGCAGGAGGCCTTGATGCTGCTTGCGGAACATTGGGGGCAGGTGTCATTCATCCTGGTGAAACACAGGAACAGGGTGGACAGGCAGGGGGTATGAGCATTTGTACAGATACCTACAAAGCTGATCCAAGACTTATACTTAGTTTTCATGTTATACCCGATCATTGGCTTCTTCAGGGAGGAACTACTGGTGGAGGCGGTGTCATGAGATGGCTGGAAAATCAGTTCGGTGATTATGAGAGGGAAGAAGGGAAACGACAAGGGAAAAATTCTTTGGTCTTATTTAATGAGCTGGCTGAAAAGGTAGCACCGGGAAGTGATGGCATGGTTTTTCTGCCCTACATGTCTGGTGAGCGCTCACCGATATGGGATCCGAATGCCAAAGGTGTATTTTACGGTCTTGATTTCAGTAAGACAAAGGCACATTTTATCCGAGCTGCAATGGAGGGCGTTGCTTTATCTTTAAGACACAATCTGGATGTGGCAAAAGAAGCCGGGGCAGAAGTCAGCGTACTCCGTTCCATGGGCGGTTCTGCAAATTCTCTGCTATGGACTCAGATAAAATCAGATGTTACTGGAAAACCTATTGTTGTGCCTTCATCCGATACGGCTACTACCCTTGGGGCTGTAATGCTGGCTGGTGTAGGCGTAGGAATGTATAAGGATTTTGAGGAAGCGGTGTCACTGACCGTGGAAAACAAACGTTCACATGAGCCAAATCCTGAAAATATGAAGGCATATAAGGAAAATTATCAGGTATATTTGGAACTTTATCATAACTTAAAAGAAACAATGAAAAAAACAGGAGGCAGATAAGATGAAAGCAGCGGTTGTTTGTGCAAATGAAGATGTGCAGTATTTGGATTATGAGGAACCAAGTCCGGGGCCTGGCGAAGTAAAGATAAAGGTCAAGGCATCTGGAATATGTGGATCGGATATCCCCAGAGTTCTTCATCATGGCGTTCATTTTTATCCAATAGTACTAGGTCACGAATTTTCCGGCGATGTAGTGGAATTGGGAGAAGGTGTCGAAAAAGTGAAAATTGGAGATCGTGTATCAGGAGCACCTTTGATTCCATGCATGAAATGTGATGACTGTCAAAACGGTAACTTTTCACTTTGTAAACATTATAGCTTTATTGGGTCAAGACAGCAGGGAAGCAATGCAGATTATGTTGTGATACCCGAACAAAATGCGGTAGTATTTGACAAAAGTATTTCTTATGAGCAGGGTGCAATGTTTGAACCCTCTACTGTGGCACTTCACGGACTACTACAGAACGATTATCAGGGTGGTCAATACGTTGCCATTTTAGGCGGCGGAACAATCGGTATGTTTACTATGCAGTGGGCAAAAATTTTCGGTTCTAAAAAAGTAGTTGTTTTTGATATCAGCGATGAGCGTCTGGATCTTGCAAAGAGGCTGGGTGCAGACGAGGTAATAAATACTACTGAAGAAAATTATATGGAAAAAGCAATGGCGATTACTGGACAAAAAGGGTATTCTTATGTATACGAAACAGCAGGACAGGCACCGACGATGTATATGGCGTTCGAGCTTGCGGCAAATAAAGCTCATGTATGCTTTATCGGAACGCCTCATGTTGATTTGACGTTTACTCCTTCAATGTGGGAAAATATGAATCGCAAAGAATTTAAACTGACTGGTTCATGGATGTCTTACAGCTCACCGTTCCCAGGAAAAGAATGGGAATTAACAGCCCATTATTTTGCTACAGGCCAATTAAAGTTTGATCCTGGATTTATTTACAAGAAAATGCCGATGAATGAAGCTCAGGAAGCATTTCAAATGTTTAAAACGCCTGGACTGGTAAAAGGAAAAATATTATTGATGAATGAAGCGTAAAAGGAGGCTGAAATGATACTGACAGTAACGCTCAACGCTGCTATTGATAAACGTTATGTAGTGGAAGGGTTTCAAATCGGAGAAGTCAATCGAGTAAAAGAGTGCGCATATACACCGGGAGGAAAAGGTCTGAATGTATCAAAACCAGCAGCTATTGATGGGGCAGAAGTTGTTGCCACTGGGTTTGTCGGCGGCCATGCCGGAGCCTATATTGAAGATTCACTGGAACCTTTTGGGATTAAAAGTGCGTTTTATCATCTGAATGCAGAAAGTCGTTCGTGTATTAATATATGGGATGCAGAAAACAAAGTACAGACAGAGTTTTTGGAACCGGGATTCACGGTGAATGAAAAGGAATTTACCGGCTTTATGGAAAAGTTCAAGGAGCTTGTAGAGAAGGCAGATGTTGTGACAATGTCCGGAAGTGTTCCTAAGGGACTGGATGGAACTGCTTATCAGAAAATGGTCAAAGTGGTTAAAGCAGCCGGAAAAAAGGTGATTTTGGATACAAGCGGAAAGCTTTTGGAGATGGGAATAGATGCCTGCCCGACCATGATTAAACCCAATATAGATGAAATCCGTATGCTTACCGGAAAAAGCTGTGACAATATGGAGGATATTATTGAAGCAGCAGAAGAAATTCATCATCGTGGAGTGGACATTGTGGCGGTATCTCTGGGAAAAGAGGGATCTTTTCTGGTCAATAGTGAAGGAGTTTACCAGGCAAAGGTGCCGAAAATCAATGCGGTAAATACAGTAGGTTGTGGTGATTCTATGATTGCGGGATTTGCAATTGGCTTGAGTGAGGGGCTTTCGGCAGAGGATATTCTGCGTAAAGCAAGTGCCATTTCCGCAGCAGCAGCACTGAGAGAAGAGACCGGGTTCTTTATCAAAGCAGATATGGAAAGTATCTACCCACAGGTAGAGATAATTAAATTGAAATAACAATAAAAGGAGATGAAATAATGAGTGAATTTATTAATCCGGCAGTTGTGCCTAAAGTTAAATTATACACAGGAGAAGAAATTCCATGCGTGGGCATGGGGACTTTTGCTTCAGACAGATTTAATGCAGATGTTGTGTCTAGTGCAGTGGCAGGAGCAATTCGCTGTGGATATCGGATGTTCGACTGTGCAGCTTGTTATGGTAATGAAGATGAAATTGGTAAAGTGTTCAAAGCAGCATTTGATGAGGGTGTAGTAGAACGGAAAGAGCTTTATATTACAACAAAAGTGTGGAACGATATGCATGAGCATGTGGAAGAATCTTGTGTAAAGAGTATTGCGGACTTACAGTGCAGTTATATAGATCTGTTTTTTATTCACTGGCCTTTCCCGAACTATCATGCGCCGGGATGTGACGGTGATTCAAGAAATCCGGATTCCAAGCCGTTTAGTGTTGATGAATTTATGAACACATACCGTCAGTGCGAAGAATTAGTAGAAAAAGGACTGGTTCGGCACATTGGTATATCTAATATGACAATTCCAAAGCTGGAAGCAGTGCTGCCTTTAATGAAAATCTTGCCTGCAGCTTGTGAACTGGAGCTTCATGTATCATTCCAGCAGCAGGAGTTATATGATTATCTAAAAGACCATAAAATCGCGCCTATCGGATATATGCCTTTGGGATCTCCTCAGAGACCGGAGAGAGATATTTTCCCTGAAGACGTAGAAGATCTGCAAATGCCTGAGATGAAGGAAATAGCAAAGGCGCACGGCGTGCATCCCGCGTTAATCGCCTTGAAATGGGCGAGGCAGAAGGGGCATATCTCTATTCCTTTTTCTGTTAAAGAGGAGAAATATTTCAGCAACTTAAAGTGCTTAACAGAAGATCCGCTGACAGATGAAGAAATGGCTGTAATTGCAACTCTTGAAAGAAATAACCGTCTCGTAAAGGGACAGGTTTTCCTTTGGGAGGGAGCAAAGGACTGGCATGATCTCTGGGATGAGGATGGAAAAATTGTGACATTATAGTATTTGAAGTATTAAATAGTTTAATAACAGGGAATACAGATACAGCGGCCACTGTGTGTAAATATCTGAAACGATGTTTTGTGCAGTCAGCCGTATCTGTATTCCCTGTTTTAGAAATGTCTTTTACAATTTGACTTCTTGTTGTATAATATTCGCAAGTATATTGATTCAAGAATAGAATCATGCGGGAGGGATAAATCTTGTATAAAGTTTTACTAGTGGATGATGAAATTCTTATCCGGGAAGCAATCGGTGCGAAGATAGAGTGGGAAAATTTGGGCTTTGAATTGGCTGGGGATTGTGAAAACGGAAAGGATGCAATTGAGTTTCTAAAGAAAAATACAGTTGATGTGGTACTGACTGATATTTGTATGCCTTATATTGATGGTATGGGATTGAGCAAGTATATTTATGAGAATCTGCCTCAGACTACGACTATTATTTTTAGCGGGTATAGTGATTTTGATTATGCCAAGCAGGCCATACAATATAAAGTGGCTGAATATATCCTGAAGCCGGTAACGGCTAAAGAGCTGTCAGAAGTACTGATCAGAATAAGAGGTAAGCTGGATAGTGAACGAAAGCAGGAGCAGAAACTTGATGAGCTGACAAAGGTGTTTCACAGTTATACAAAAAATGAAGCGCTGATAGTCTCAAGGACATTATCCCGCTTGGTTCAGGGGACCCAGGAGGTGGAGACTAGTCTTCGCGAGTTGAATGAACTGGGTATTTCTGTAAAAGGTGCATCGTATCGGGTTGTTGCAGTGGATATCGATTTGTATTCAGACTTATATGACGTAGATGATGAATTAAAAAAGGAAAGCGCACTAATGTCTTTTGTTGTTGAGAATATCAGTAATGAAATAGTAAGCAACCACAATGCCGGTTTGGCATATCGAGATTCTGACAACAGAGTCTGTATTTTATTTATTACAAATAAACCCAAGGAATTTGTAAGGGAAGCCGGAATAATATGCCAGGAAATCAAAGATACTGTTTATCAGGCAATGAAACTCAGCGTCTCAATGGGAATTGGTAAATATGTTGACAATCTTGGTGAACTTTCAAAATCCTATGATTCCGCAACAGAAATTCTGAAGTATAGATATACAAAGGGGACAGGTGTTATATTTGACTGTGAGGAACCTATAAAAGCAGGTAATCCGATGGAACTCGAACCAGATTTTAAGGATATGGTTTCAGCACTAAAACAAAAAGATGAAGGTCTGCTTAGAAGTACTCTTGAGCATGTAGAGTTCTGGATGAAATCAGGGTATGTAGGTAGGAATATGGCGGTGGCTTACCTGCATCAGGTGCTGCGCATTCTTTTTGAGACTGTTCAGCAAACAGATGAAAATTTTGTATTAAAAGATTCAGATATTTCTTCTATTACCGATGCCAAAAGTCTGGATAAAGCAATGGCTCTTATCTACCAGTATGCAATACGCGGATTATCTGTTGTATCGGCGGCAGGACAGAGCAGTGGAGAACGACAGGCAGTTATGGCATTGGATTATATTAAAGCGAACTACAGTGATCCAAATTTAAGCCTGAATCAAATTTGTGATCATTTAAATATAAGCACAAGCCGTTTTAGCAGTATATTTAAAGAATCTACAGGAAAAACATTTACTGAAGTACTGACCAATATCCGTATGGAGAGAGCGAAACAACTTCTGCGTCAGACAAGTCTGAAAAATTATGAGATTGCTGAGAAGGTCGGATTTAGTGACCCCCACTATTTTAGTATAGCATTCAAAAAAATGACTGGGAAAACCCCTAAGGAGTTTGCCAGGGAGAAGTAAAAGATGAAGATGAAAAGAGAACCAAGGACAATATTCAGCAGATTTAAAAGTATCCAGAGTACAATCATGGTTTCGTTTTCTGTGCTCATGGTTATTGCGGTGCTGATTTTCCTGTTTATAGCATTAAATTTTACTAAGAACACTATTTACGAGAACTCAGTCAATTATACTTCCCAGATTATTAAACAGGTAAATTATGATATTGATTCCTATATGGAGTATCTCTTAAATATTTCGTCCATTGTAGCAAAAAGCAGCGATGTATCACAGTATTTGTACAATGAAGATCAATCTTTGGAAGAACAGACAGAAGAGAAACAGCGAATATTATCACAGTTTACGACAATACGTGATAGTCGTGCAGATATCTATAATATTGCAGCCGTAGCGAATAATGGCAGAAGTATATTGAATGACGGTGAAGATGAGTTTACAGAATACATTAATATCAAAGAAGAAAATTGGTATCAGGCAGCTCTTAATTCTAAGAATGGAATCGCTATCTCATCTTCTCATGTTCAAAATTCAATTCAAAGCAGTTATAAATGGGTAATTACGTTAAGCAGGGCTCTGGTAAATTACAAAACTGGCGATAATGACGGAGTTTTTTTTGTAGACTTAAATTATAGTGCTATAAGTGAATTGTGTAATAATAATAATATCGGAAGTAAAGGATATATTTTTATATTAGATGAAAAGGGGAACATTATCTACCACCCCAAACAACAACTGATGTATGGTGGGCTAATGTCAGAAAATATAGAACAGATAATGTCAAGCAAGACAGATTATTTTCTTACTGATGAAGGGGATAAACTATATACCATATCCAAATCTGACATGACCGGCTGGACTGTGGTTGGTGCAATATATACTTCTGAGCTATTGAAAAATAATAAGCAGGCTCAGATGCTGTATCTTCTTGTGGCAGCCATTTTGCTTTTGGGAGTAATTGCAATCTCAAGTATTATCTCAAGAGAAATAACCAAGCCCATCAGGCAATTGAGAGATTCTATGAGTATGGTGGAAAAGGGAAAATTTGATAAGGCGAATGTTGAAGTGACAGGAGCCAATGAGGTGGGGAGTCTCAGCAAATCATTTAATGTGATGACAGAACGCATCCATACGTTAATGGAGCAGAATGTGTATGAGCAGAAACAGAAAAGAAAGAGTGAAATGAAAGCGCTTCAGGCGCAAATAAATCCTCATTTTCTTTATAATACACTGGATTCAATTATCTGGATGTCCGAAGCGGGCAGAAATGAGGCTGTTGTACTAATGACTTCAGCGCTGGCAAAACTTCTTCGACAAACGATCAGCAATGATAAAGAACAGGTTCCGATTTCTCAGGAGATTGAATATGTACGCAGTTATTTAACGATTCAAAAAATGCGTTATAAAGACAAACTTGAGTATTCCATTGATGTGGCTCCCGAGATTAATCATGTAATGATTATTAAATTTGCTTTACAGCCACTTGTAGAAAATGCTATATATCATGGCTTAAAATATAAAGAAACAAAGGGAAATCTGGATATTAAAGGATATCGACGGGGGAAAAGAGCATACATTACCATAACTGATGATGGAATCGGGATGGATGAGGACACATTATACCACCTTTTTGACGAAACACGAAAAGAACATAAATCCAATGGTGTAGGAGTAACCAATGTGCAGAAGCGTCTGCAATTGTATTATGGCAGCGAGTATGGAATATCCTATATCAGCAGAAAGGGGATTGGAACAGTGGCAACAGTTACAGTGCCGCTGGACGGCAGAGCGGATGAAGAAGAAACTGACAAGTAAAAGAGTGACTACCGGGATGTTTTTATTTGGGATGTTCACCGCCATTTTTCTCATTGCCTTCAGTCTTTTGAATTCTCAGGATCAGGAGAAAAAGGTATATAAAATTATATTAGTACCAAAGACTATTGATGATACAAATGGATTTTGGACATCACTGACTGCGGGAGCTGAATTAGGGGCAGAGGAGGCAAGTGCTGACATAGAAGTTGTGGGCGGGAGTTCTGAGGAGGATATCGAAGGGCAGATTGAGCATATTAAAGAGAGTATCAAAAAAAAGCCGGATGCAATGCTTGTGGCACCCTGCAGCTATTCTGAAACTACAGAAGTCCTGCAGGAGGTAGTTGACAGCGGCATTAAGCTGATATTAATAGATTCTGTTATAGATAAAGATATAGCCGAGAGCACTGTTGCTACAGATAATTACCTGGCAGGAAAGGAATTAGGGGAATTTACACAGTCACTTCTTTTAGATAGCCCTGAGATTGGAATCGTAGGACATGTAAAGAGTGCATCTACTGCAATAGAACGAGAAAAAGGAATAAGAGAAGGGCTTGGCGAATATGAATCTCAGGTCATGGATGTTGTGTTCAGTGGGTCTTCATATGATAAAGCATATGCTCTGACTATGGACATGTTAAAACAGTATCCCAAAATGGGTGTTATTATTGGAACAAACGAGTATTCGGCTGTGGGAGCGGCAAGAGCAATAAAGGATATGGGCTTTACAAAAAAGGTAAAGGTAGTGGGGTTTGATAATTCAATTGAAGAAATTCAATTATTGGAGGCCGGAGTATTTCAGGGGATTATTATACAAAAACCCTTTAATATGGGATATCTGGGTGTTGAGCAGGCAGTAAAGATTCTAGACGGAAAAAAGGTAGAAAAAAATCTGGATTCAGGTAGTAAAATGATCACAAAAGAAAATATGTATCAGGAAGAAAATCAAAGGCTTTTATATCCGTTTACAGGACAGCAGTAATCGTTAGTATAAAAAAGAATAGAGTGCAGAAAAAAAGGTTAAAATATTACAGGCTGTAATTTTTTAACCTTTTTTAGTAAGATTTTCAATTTCAAAACAAAATAAAAAACATTATACTGTCAATATATTAAGTGAGAAAGGTGCCACACACTTTAGAATTGGAGGAATGGGAAGTGGAAAAGATTAAAAACAACGCACTTGTTAAGAAAGTTGGCTTTAACAGAGTAGTTTTATTCTGTGTGCTGATACTGATGTATGCCGTATTTGCAATTTTAAGCCCTACATTTCTTAGCTACAACAGAGTCTTGAGTGCATTGAATTATGCATATTTTTTAGGATTCTTATCTTTGGGAGTTACATTTGTTATCGCAACAGGGGGTATTGATTTCTCCATTGGGCCGGTAATGTTCTGCGCAGCATTAATAAGTGGATCTTTACTTACAAAATCAGGAGTGCCACTTATCTTGTGTCTACTGATTTCTGTTCTGGTTGGTACTGCATTCGGTGTATTAAATGGATATCTGGTAGCCTACTGGAAAATGCCTTCATTTATTACTTCTATGGCAAGTATGATGCTTGCAAAAGGTGTGGGATCTGTATTTACAAAGACCCAGTCAATAAGCTGGCCTCAGTCCACTCAGGAAAACGGTGGATTTAGAATATTAGTCAAGATTACTACTGCAGATGGAACACAGGTTCCTACAGGTTTGATTTTTCTTCTGGTTATATCAATCATCTGTGCGATTATTTTAAATAAGACAAAAATAGGAAGATACATCTTATGTTTGGGAAGCAACAAAGAAGCTGTCCGCCTTTCCGGCGTAAATGTTAAAAAGTGGGAAATGCTTGCTTATATCATATGCGGAACACTTGCTGGTGTTGCTGCTATAGCATATGTTGGCGCTTACACAACTGTACAGCCGGGACTTGGCGATACATTTAACAATGATGCAATTGCAGGTTGTGTAATGGGTGGAACATCCATGGCAGGCGGTATTGCTTCTATCAGCGGTACATTCATTGGTGTTATGATTATCTCACTTTTGCAGGAAGGTATTCTTGCAATGGGATTCCAGAAAGACTGGCAGTACGTAATTACCGGACTGATTGTGCTTGCAGCAGTATATGCCGATGTCCGCAGCCGCAAGAGAAGGAATTAATTTCAAATTATGGATAGGAAGGTGAGAACGTGGGAGAAGTTATTTTAACAATGAATGGTATCGATAAGTCTTTCCCCGGAGTACATGCACTTGACCATGTTAATCTGGAGGTACGTAAAGGCGAGGTTCATGCTCTGATGGGAGAAAACGGAGCTGGTAAATCTACGTTAATGAAAGTGTTGACTGGAATTTATACCAAAGACGAAGGATCAATAACTTATGAAGGTAAGGAAGTAGAGTTTGCAAATCCAAGAGATGCACAGGCAGCTGGTATTGTTATTGTGCATCAGGAATTAAATATGATGAATCATCTTACTGTTGCACAAAACATTTTTATCGGACGTGAAATGATGTCTGGAAAGCTGATTAGCGACAAGAAGATGAATGAAGAAGCAAAAAAATTATTTGATAAATTAAACATTGACATTGACCCTACTGAGAAAATGGGAAACCTTACTGTTGGAAGGCAGCAGATGTGTGAGATTGCAAAAGCTATTTCACATGATGCGAAGGTTATTATTTTTGATGAACCTTCTGCAGCGCTGACAGAAGCTGAAATTGATGAATTATTTAAAATTATTCGAGATTTAAGAGAAAAGCAGCTTGGTATTGTATATATCTCTCACAGAATGGATGAGATAAAAGTAATAACAGACCGTGTAACAGTTATGAGGGATGGTGGCTATGTAGGTACTCTTGTTACAGAAGATTCAACCAAAGACGATATCATTAACATGATGGTTGGGCGTGTAATCTATGAAGATCCAAAAACAAAGAGCAATGTTGCACCTGATGCCCCTGTTGTATTAAAGGTAGAAAAGCTTAATGCAGGGAAAATGGTTCAGGATGTAAGCTTTGAACTCCATAAAGGTGAAATCCTTGGTTTTTCAGGTCTGATGGGAGCGGGACGTACAGAAACCGCAAGAGCACTTTTTGGTGCAGATCCTAAAGACAGTGGAGATGTTTATATAAACGGTAAGAAAATTGATATTAAAAATCCTATGGATGCAGTTAGAAATGGAATCGGGTACTTATCAGAAGATAGAAAGCGCTATGGTATTGTTGTGCAAAAAACCGTTGCTGAAAATTCAACACTGGCGTCTATGGATGACTATATGAATGGAATTTTTATTAATAAGAAAAAGGAAGCTGAAATTGCACAAAAATATGTGGAGTCTCTGAAAACAAAGACACCATCTGTTGATCAGTTGGTCGTGAACTTGTCAGGCGGTAACCAGCAGAAAGTGGTAATCGCAAAATGGCTGGTAAGAGACTGTGATATCCTGATATTTGATGAACCTACCAGAGGAATTGACGTTGGAGCAAAGAGTGAGATTTATCACTTGATGAACGAACTGGTAGCGGAAGGAAAATCAATTATCATGATTTCCTCCGAGATGACAGAGATTCTTAGAATGAGTGACCGCATCGTGGTTATGTGTGAAGGTAAAAAGACAGGCGAGATGTCTATTGAAGAGGCAACTCAGGAAAATATCATGCACGCTGCGACACTGAGAAATTAGGAGGAGATGAGAAAATGGGAAAGAACGAGAAAAAGGGAAATGCTTTTACCAATAATCCACTGGTAAGAGCAATTGGAACCCAGAAAATAGTAGTAGTCCTGGTTATTGTCCTGTTGGCACTGTTTTTTAGTGTGATGAGTCCTGCCTTCCGTCAGTATGCAACTGTAGTTAGTATTTTTGATTATTCATACTATATCAGCTTTATGGCAATTGGTGTTACGTTTGCATTAATCACCGGAGGAGTAGATCTTTCTATTGGAACAGGTATGATTGCATGTGGACTTGTAGGAGGCTTTCTGATTACACATCAGGGAATGCCGGTAGGGGTAGGCTTATTAGCATCGGTATTATTAGGACTTTGCTTTGGATTGTTCAATGCTTTACTGGTTGCAGTGTTGGATTTGCCACCTTTTATTGCTACACTTGGTACCATGATGGTTGCCAGAGGTCTTGGTTCTATCTTGACAGGCGGTATGAGTATTACATGGCCTGCAGCTAGTGTTGCTCAAGGCTGGTTTAGAAGTATCTTTAAGATTAATATAGGAACAATTAAGTTTCCACTGGGATTTGTAATTGTAATTTTAGTTGTTATAATAATGTCCACGTTTCTTAATAAATCCAGACCGGGACGTTATATTATAGCTATAGGCAGTAATAAAGAAGCTACAAGACTTTCTGGTATTAACGTTGTTAAATGGCAGTCATTGGCATATATTATTTCCGGTGTATTTACTGGATTGGCGGGTATTGCTTATTCAGCAACATTCCAGGCTGTTGCCCCAGGTACGGGTGCCGGACTTGAGCTGGATGCCATTGCAGGTGCAATTATTGGCGGAACATCAATGACAGGTGGATATGGTACCGTAGCAGGAACATTACTTGGTGTATTTGTAATGTCTCTGTTGAAAACAGGACTCCCATTTATCGGTCTGCAGGCGAACTGGCAGCAGATTATTACAGGTCTTGTATTGATAGTAGCAGTGTTAGTTGACGTATTAAAAAACAGTAAAAGGGCTTAAAAACAATTTATTAAATTCTTTATTATGTATTAATTCCGCCGGAAGAGGCGGCTTTAATAAAAAAACAAATTCCATGGGAGGAAGAAAGAATGAAGAAAAAACTTTTAAGTGCATTTCTATGTGCTGCAATGGTAGGAACTCTGGTTATCGGATGTGGCTCAAAGGCCGAAAAGTCCACATCAGACTCAGCTTCAGACGATTCCAAAAAATCAGGAGAGTCAACAGAGGAGATGAATATTGAAATCGTTTCTAAAGGATTTCAGCATCAATACTGGCAGGCTGTTTTAAAAGGAGCAACTCAGAAAGCTGAGGAATTAGGAGTTACAATTAACTTTGTAGGACCTAACTCTGAATCAGATATTGCGGATCAGGTTCAGATGCTTCAGAGTGCTATCAATGCAAAACCAGCAGCTATCGCTTTGGCTGCACTTGATACAGATGCTTGCCTCGATGCTATTACTCAGGCTCAGTCAGCAGGCATTCCTATTGTTGGGTTTGACTCTGGTGTTCCAGGAGCTCCAGATGGTGCCATTGTAGCAAATGCATCTACAGATAACTATGCAGCTGGTGAATTGGCTGCCGAGGAAGGTTATGAAGCAGCACTCAAAGATAGAATTGCTAAAGCTGACGGCACAGTAAGAATTGGTGTAATGGGACAGGATGCTACATCTGAATCCGTTGTAAACCGTGGTCTTGGATTCATCGACAAAATTGCTGAATTATGTGAAGCTGATGGAAAAACAGTATCTGTTGAAGGAAATGACAGATATGTATCTGACAGTAAAGTAGAAAAAACAGCTGATGCAGACGTTATTATTGATGTGGCAGTACCGGCACAGGTAACATCTGAGCTTTCATCTCTGGACTGCCAGACACTGTTGAACAAAAAAGATACAATTGCTATCTATGGATCAAATCAGCATTCAGGTGAAGCGATGGTAACTGGAGACGAAAACCTCGATAAATTCGGTACAGGAGATGATAAGATCATCGGTATCGCATTTGACTCTGGGGAAGTTATTAAAAATGCTGTTAAAACAGGCAAATTTATTGGTGCTATTACTCAGGCTCCAGTAAAAATGGGTGAGACTGTTGTTGATCTTTGCGTAAAAGCTGCAAAAGGTGAAACAGTTGCTGATGCCGATACAGGATGCCAGTGGTATACAGCAGATAACATGGAAGACGAAGAAATTGCACAGAACTTATATGACTAAATCAAGGCTTTTCTAAAACTTGATTTATCTAAGAAAAGCGGTATGGCCAATAATGGCTGTACCGCTTTTGTGTTCATTGAGAATGTTTTATTCTGTACTCTATTTTGTATTATCTTGAAATTATAAATATATTTATGTAATACTTGAAAATATTTTAACTATAGTATATCTTTAAACCATACTTTATTGAAGGGGGGAAAACAGTGAATACAGAAAATTTGATTCAGTTAATGGTTAGTTACAATTCCGGTGATCCTAAAAGAATACAGCACTTCTTAAAAGTGTATTCTTTTGCCTGTATAATAGGGAAGACAGAAAAACTTGAACCTGATGTACAGTTTATATTAGAAACTGCAGCTATTGTGCATGACATTGGAATCAAGAGAGCAGAAGAAAAGTACCATAGTTCAAATGGAAAATATCAAGAACTGGAAGGTCCGCCAGAGGCGGAAAGAGTTTTAAATGAGCTGGGGTATCCACAAAATGTAATAACAAGAGTCAGCTATCTGGTAGGGCATCATCATACATATCATGATATCAAGGGGCTGGATTACCAAATACTTGTGGAAGCAGATTTTCTTGTAAATATGTTTGAAGATGAAATGAAAATGAATACTATAAACACAGTACTAAAAAAAGTTTTTCGTACAGATAGCGGCATAAAACTATGCAAGGATATGTTTGGAATAAAATAAAATATATAAGAACAAGCTTAACTATGGATGGAAATTGAATATCCGGAGAAAATAAAAAAGCAAACATGTATAAAATCAGTCTATGCTTTTAAATATTGTTTAGGTGTGATGCCCTTATATTTCTTGAAAGTTTTGATAAAATAGCTTAAATCATTGAAACCTGAGTTATAGGCAACTTCTGTAATGGACTGGTCAGTAGTAAGCAGCTGATAACAAGCCCGTTCTATTCTATAGTAATTCAGATAATCTACTGGTGTGCGATGGGTCATTTCCTGAAAAAAACGACAGAAATATTTTGGGGACATATGTACGCTGTCAGAAATCTCCTCAAGAGACAGCGGGGTATTATAGGCTGATTCTATAAATTCAAGAGCAGTTTTTAACTGTACAATACGACGATGATTTCTGGGAGGTTTTTCGGGTGCCGGGTTATAATAGTTTTGGGCATAAATAGTCCCCATCAACTGATAAAGTGTACCAAGAACCACAAGCTGATAGCCATCTTTTCTAGAGGAAACGGCATCAAATAAGGACCAAACGATTTGGTGGATATCGTTATACGTTTGGGGGTAAACATAAGTAAGCTCAACTTCATGGTCTATAGTTCTGCGAATAAGCTTGCAGCAAGAATCATTTTTGTTCATTAACATATTCATATCAAAAACGATACATTCATATGTGCATTCACTGGGAGTTCCGGCATGAAGTGCTCCTGCAGGTATAATGATGCAGGAACCTTCTGAAACCCTATACTCACGCTCATCAATGGATAGCTGGAAGGTACCTTTAAGTATACGTATTATTTCAAATTCTACATGCCAGTGCAGAGACATAATGTATTGTGGATGCACAGGGGAAATATGATGAAATTCTAATGGAAAGTCAGCAGTACCCCTCTGCCAGCTTTCCCGGTAATTGATATATTGCATAACGCTCCTTTATGTGAATATTGTTATATTTTTTACCATTATAGCACAAGTATCTTTAAAGGGACAATGGTAAAATACAACTAATAAAGGATTGAAATGCTTTGAAAGGAGAAAGACGAAGTGGGCAAAGACAAGAAACAAGTACTTGCATTTGATTTCGGAGCTTCCAGCGGACGTGCTATTTTAGGTACACTGGAAGATGGAAAAATACACATGGAAGAAGTGTACCGCTTTTCCAATGATCCGGTTATCGTCGGCAGTACGATGTACTGGGACACGTTAAGACAATATTTCGAGATAAAACAAGGTATTATCAAAGCAAAACAGCAGGGAGGTTTCGAAAGCATCGGAATTGACACCTGGGGGGTGGATTTCGGATTGCTTGATGAGCATGGAGTTCTTTTGGAAAGTGCTGTACATTATAGAGATGACAGGACACTGGGGATGCAGAATGAGGTATTTCGTGCTATGCCTAAAGATGAGCTGTATGATATGACAGGAAATCAGTTCGAAAACTTTAATACTGTATTTCAGTTGTATGCTCTTGTAAAGAAAAGACCATGGTTACTGGAACGCGCGGACAAGCTTTTGCTTACGCCGGATTTGTTTAACTATTTTTTAACTGGTGAAAAGAAAGCAGAATACACTATGGCAACAACTACCCAGTTAATGGATGCCAGAAATAAGGTCTGGTCTGAGGAGATTATGGATAAGCTTCAGATTCCAGCAGATATTTTTCCAGATATTGTACCTAGCGGTACAGTAGTCGGAACGTTAAGCGAAGCTATTTGTGAGGAACTTGGGATATCACCCGCAAAAGTAATCGCAGTTGCAAGTCATGATACACAAAGTGCTGTAGTTGCAGTTCCTACACAAGAAGAAGATTTTATTTTTATCAGCTGCGGAACATGGAGTTTGTTTGGAACAGAATTAAAAGCTCCGGTCATTGGTGAGAAATCGCTGCAATATAACGTAAGTAATGAAGGCGGATATGGAGATACGACCACGCTATTGAAAAATATCAGTGGATTATGGCTTGCACAGGAAAGCCGGAGGCAGTGGATAAGAGAAGGGCAGGAGTATTCTTTCGGAGAACTTGAACAAATGGCTATGAAGGTCGACCCTTTTCAGAGTTTTGTGGATCCGGATGCTCCGGAATTTATTCCGGCAGGCAACATACCTGAACGAATCAGGGAGTTCTGCAGAAGTACAGGTCAAAAGGTACCTGACTCTATAGGTGAGATTATGTGCTGTATCAATCAGAGCCTGGCATTAAAATATAGGTATGCTTTGGAACAGATTGAAGCATGTACAGAAAAGCATTATCCTATTATTCATATGATTGGCGGGGGAATACAGAGCAGATTGCTTTGTCAGATGACTGCGGGTGCTAACGGACGTAAAGTAATGGCTGGTCCGGTAGAAGCAACGGCACTTGGAAATATAGCAGTACAGTTCATGTCACTTGGTGTAATCAAGGACATGAGTGAGGCAAGAAAAATTATAGCAGACTCAGAAAAAACATATGAATACATTCCAAAAGATCAGGATAAATGGAATGAAGCATATGAAAAATTTAAAACAATTATTCAAAAATAAGGAGGAATAAAACTATGGCAGAATCAAGATTAATTGGTAGTTACCCAGTAATTGGAATCAGACCAACAATCGATGGAAGAAGAGGTGTGCTTAAAGTACGTGAATCACTGGAAGAGCAGACCATGAATATGGCAAAATCAGCAGCAAAACTATTTCAGGAAAATTTGAAATATTCAAACGGCGAACCTGTTAAAGTCGTAATAGCAGATACGACAATAGGACGTGTTGCTGAAGCAGCAGCGTGTGCTGATCAGTTCAGAAAAGAGGGAGTAGACATTACTGTAACTGTAACTCCTTGCTGGTGTTATGGTGCTGAGACGATGGATATGGATACGCAGACAATCAAAGCTGTATGGGGATTTAACGGAACAGAGAGACCGGGTGCTGTTTATCTTGCTTCAGTATTAGCTACACATGCACAAAAAGGTCTTCCTGCTTTTGGAATTTACGGACATGATGTTCAGGAGTCTGATAATACAGAGATTCCATGCGATGTAAAAGAAAAATTATTAAGATTCGGACGTTCTGCCGTTGCAGCAGCAACAATGAGAGGCAAATCATATCTGCAGATCGGATCTATCTGTATGGGTATTGGCGGATCTATTATTGATCCTGCATTTATCGAGGAATATCTTGGCATGCGAGTAGAATCTGTTGATGAAGTGGAGATTATCCGTCGTATGACAGAAGGTATTTATGATGAAGCTGAATACAAGAAGGCACTTGCATGGACAAAAGAAAAATGCAAAGAAGGTTTTGATAAAAATCCTGAGGAGTTACAGAGAACTCGTGAAGAGAAAGATTCTGATTGGGAGTTCGTTGTAAAAATGATGTGCATCATCAAGGATCTGATGAATGGAAATCCAAACCTGCCTGAAGGCGCAGAAGAGGAACGTGTAGGACACAATGCGCTTGCAGCCGGTTTCCAAGGACAGAGACAATGGACAGACTTTTATCCGAACTGCGACTTTGCTGAGGCAATGCTTGCTACTTCTTTCGACTGGAATGGAGCAAGAGAACCATATGTTCTTGCAACAGAAAATGATGTGTTGAATGGCCTTGGAATGATGTTCACAAAACTTCTTACAAACTCAGCACCTATTTTTGCTGATGTTCGTACTTATTGGAGTCCTGAAGCTGTGAAAAAAGCTGCAGGTGGGTATGAACTAGAAGGACATGCTAAAGATTCTGATGGATTTATCCATTTGATTAATTCAGGTGCGGCATGCCTCGATGCAAACGGACAGGCTATTGATGCAGATGGCAACGGATGCATGAAGCCATGGTATGATGTAACGGAAAAAGATCAGGATGCAATATTAGATGCAACAACATGGAATTATGCAGATTTAGGATACTTTAGAGGTGGCGGTTATTCTTCAAGATTTGTCACAGAAGCAGAAATGCCTGTTACAATGATTCGTTTAAATCTTGTGAAAAACCTTGGACCTATGCTTCAAATTGCAGAGGGCTGGACAGTGAAACTTCCTGAAAATGTTACCGATATATTGTGGAAGAGAACAGACTATACATGGCCTTGTACCTGGTTTGCTCCAAGAGTAACCGGAAATGGTGCATTTACTTCTGCATATGATGTAATGAATAACTGGGGAGCTAATCATGGAGCAATCAGCTATGGTCATATAGGAGCAGACTTGATCACCTTGTGTTCAATACTGAGAATACCTGTAGCTATGCACAATGTTCCAGAAGAGAAAATCTTCAGACCATCTGCATGGAATGCATTTGGTCAGGACAAAGAAGGACAGGATTTCAGAGCTTGCCAGGCTTACGGACCATTATATAAATCAATCAAATAATTGCGGAGGCTGAAAAATGTTAAAAGGAATTCCACAGATATTATCACCTGAATTATTAAAAGTATTATGCGAAATGGGACATAGTGACAGACTTGTTATTTCAGATGGGAACTTTCCTGCAGAGTCCATGGGGAAAGATGCTATTGTAATCCGTTGTGACGGACATGGTGTTCCGGAAATCCTAGAGGCCATTCTTAAGGTTATGCCTTTGGATACCTATGTTGAGCATCCTGTTAATTTGATGGAAGTTATGCCTGGTGATAATGTAGAAACACCAATATGGGAAACATATAAAGAAATCGTATCTAAATATGATGAGCGCGGTGAAAAAGCGGTAGGAAATATTGAGCGATTTAAGTTTTATGATGAAGCCAGGACTGTTTATGCAATTATTGCAACAAGCGAAAAAGCGCTTTATGCAAATGTAATGCTGCAAAAAGGTGTGGTAATCGAATAAGAGATAAACAACAATAGATTTTGTTAAAGTATTAATATGTAGAAACCCGGTTATTGGCATGTGAATCCAATAACCGGGTTTTTATATAAATTTCCTACTTAAAAATGAATATTGCAAATATACCGGCATATATTGTAAAGTATTATCAAGGTTGTTTTGGGACAAGGGTGATGAATATGAAATTTAACAAAAATATGATGAGAGTTTATCTGGAGCTGGGGCTTGCACTTTTACTGGTTGTAATTATTGGGATTTCAGCTAAAGCGGGTGTGTTTAATCAAAATGCGGATACCGAACAAAGTACAGTAAAAAGTGCGGTGGAAAAGGCAGAGGAAGAAAATGAATCTGCAAAGACAGGTGATACCGCCAGCACAAAAGAGAAAGAAGGAGAGAAAAATAAAACAGATGCAAAAGAGGCCGAGGAGGTAATTGCAGAAGGGCAGTATCCGATTATGGGGAAAAGTACAGTTACGGTAGAACAAATGGTGCAATACTTTGAATCAAGTGGGGAAAAATATCCAGCAGATACTTTAAGCAAAGGTGGTGCGAACAGTATAAACACTTTCTGCCAAATGTATTATGATGAAGCATCAGCAGAGGGTGTGAGGCCGGAAGTTGCATTCGTACAGACCATGAAGGAGACCGGATGGTTACAATATGGAGGAGATGCTTCTATTGAACAGTTTAATTTTGCAGGGCTGGGCACTACAGGCGGAGGCGTAGCAGGAAATTCCTATGATGATGTTAGAACCGGAATTCGTGCACAGATTCAGCATTTAAAAGCTTATGCAACTTCAGATGCACTAACACAAGAGTGTGTTGATGAGCGATATGAATACGTAACAAAAGGATGTGCGCCATATGTAGAATGGCTGGGACAGCAAGAAAATCCTGAAGGCTATGGATGGGCCACTGCGGATAATTACGGTTATTCCATTGTGGATATGATTGCAAAATTAAAGGCATTAGGGTAGAATGTTAAGATTCTCTAAAAACCTTGACAAATCAGCGTTTGAAAGCTATGATAGACCTTAGTTAATATATAATTAACATTTAATTAATATATAAAGGTGTTGAAGAAGAGGAGTACATAATTACTTCTGACAGAGAGAACCGTTCATTGGGTGGAAGGCGGTTTCTGAAAAGGATTGTGGAAGGTAGCTTCTGAACCGGATATCTGAAATTTGCAGTAAGATGTCCCGCAGTAGTCCGCGTTAAAGGACCAGGAAGATGTCGGGGATAAAGAATAGGAGCACATTCTGGCAAGGTAAACGGCATAAAATTAAGGTGGTACCGCGTAAATTACGCCCTTTACATTATGTAAAGGGCTTTTTAAATGTTTTAAAATGTGAAAATTCCGTGAATCAGCGGGGGGACAAGGAGGAAGCGATGGGAAAAGAACTGGCAAAAACATATAATCCCAAAGAAATTGAGGATAAGCTTTATGAAAGATGGTGTGAGAGTAAATATTTTCATGCGGAGGTCGACAGAAGTAAAAAACCATTTACAACGGTAATGCCGCCGCCGAATATAACAGGTAAGCTGCATATGGGACACGCTTTGGACAATACTCTACAGGACATATTGATTCGTTATAAAAGAATGGAAGGGTATAATGCATTGTGGATACCTGGAACAGACCATGCTGCAATATCTACAGAGGTGAAGGTTACCAATCAGCTTAAGGAAGAAGGCATAGATAAAAAGGAACTTGGACGAGAAGGGTTTCTGGAGAGAACCTGGCAGTGGAAGGAAGAGTACGCAGGCACAATCGAAAATCAGTTAAAGAAACTGGGTATATCCTGTGACTGGGACCGAGAAAGATTTACTATGGATGAAGGCTGTTCCAAAGCGGTTGAGGAAGTGTTTATCCGATTATATGAAAAGGGATACATTTATAAAGGATCAAGAATTATTAACTGGTGTCCTGTATGTAAAACTTCTCTTTCTGATGCAGAAGTAGAACATGAGGAACAAGAAGGCTTTTTCTGGCATATAAAATATCCTATTGCAGGAACAGACAGGTTTCTTGAAATTGCTACTACACGTCCTGAAACTTTACTTGGAGATACAGCAATTGCAGTACATCCTGATGATGAACGCTACAAAGATATTGTAGGTAAGATGGCTGTACTACCGCTTGTTAATCGTGAAATACCGGTTGTGGCAGACTATTATGTTGACAAAGAATTCGGAACAGGCGCAGTAAAAATCACTCCTGCACATGATCCTAATGACTTTGAAGTTGGAAAAAGGCACGGTCTAAAAGAAATAAATATTATGAATGATGATGCCACTATAAATGAATTAGGTGGAAAGTATGCCGGAATGAAGCGCTATGACGCTCGTAAGGCAATTGTAGAAGATCTTAAAGAACAGGGATATCTGGTGAAAATAGAACCCCACTCACATAATGTTGGTACTCATGACAGATGCTCTACCACAGTTGAACCTCTGATTAAACAGCAATGGTTTGTCAAAATGGAGGAATTGGCAAAACCTGCAATTAATGCGCTGAAAACAGGTGAACTGAAGTTTGTTCCTGAACGTTTTGACAAGATATATCTACATTGGTTGGAGAACATAAAGGATTGGTGTATATCCAGACAGATTTGGTGGGGACACAGGATTCCAGCATATTACTGTGATGAATGTAAGCAGTTTGTTGTAGCTAAAGAAATGCCGGATACGTGTCCATTCTGTGGGGGAACACATTTTACACAGGACGAGGATACTTTGGATACTTGGTTTAGTTCTGCTCTCTGGCCGTTTTCTACATTGGGCTGGCCGGATAAAACAGAAGATCTGGATTATTTTTATCCTACAGATGTATTGGTGACTGGCTATGATATTATATTCTTCTGGGTAATCCGTATGGTTTTTTCCGGATATGAGCATACTGGAAAGTCACCCTTCCATACAGTGCTTATACATGGGTTGATACGGGACTCACAAGGGCGTAAAATGAGTAAGTCTCTAGGCAATGGAATTGATCCTCTTGAAGTAATAGATCAATATGGAGCGGACGCATTAAGGCTCACACTTGTGACCGGGAATGCACCCGGAAATGATATGCGTTTTTATCAGGAGAGAGTGGAATCAAGCAGAAATTTTGCAAATAAAGTATGGAATGCATCTCGTTTCATTTTGATGAACATTGAAAATGAACAATTAACAAAACCTGAATTTACTGATCTTTCTGAGGCGGACAAATGGATATTATCAAAAGTGAATACTCTTTCTAAAGATGTAACAGAAAATATGGAAAAATTTGAATTGGGTATAGCTGTCCAAAAGGTATATGATTTCATCTGGGATGAATTCTGTGACTGGTATATTGAAATTGCAAAATACCGTATCTATCATAAAGATGAAGACCAAAAAGCAGCAAACTGTGCATTATGGACACTAAAAACGGTATTGGGACAGGCCTTGAAAATGCTTCATCCTTTTATGCCGTTTGTTACCGAAGAAATATACGATGCACTTGTTCCGGAAGAGTCTTCTCTTATGATTTCCAGCTGGCCTGTCTATCAGGAGGAATGGGATTTTTCTGTTTCTGAAAATATCATGGACCATATGAAAGAGATAATACGTGGGATTAGAAATATACGTGCTGAGATGAATGTGGAAAACAGCCGTAGAACAAAGGTATATATAGTAAGTGATGACCGTGTCCTTCGAGATGGGTTTAGTGTATTGATTGATTCAGTAAAACCACTTATGCATGCTGCAGAAGTTTTTGTTAAAAGCCATAAAGAAGGTATTGGTGAGGACGCAGTTTCCATTGTTGTACCAGATGCATCAGTTTATCTCCCACTGGAAGATTTGGTGGATTTTGCGCAGGAGATGGAACGTTTGAAAAAAGAAGCGGAAAAGCTTACAAACGAAATTGCAAGAGCAGAGGGCATGCTTGCAAACGAGAAATTTATTAGTAAAGCACCGGAAGCTAAAGTTCAGGCTGAACGGGAAAAACTGGAGAAATATGCACAGATGTTAAGGCAAGTACAGGAGAGAATGTCAGGCTTGACGAAAGAGTAAGAGAGGTCATAAATGAAACACATTCAAATCAGGAAACCTGATATAAAAGGTTTTATTCATAAATTAAAGAATTTAAATAGGGAAGAGATCAAAGCTCACTGGGCAGAAAAAAAGTTGCGACGGGAGCAGATTCTTGAGCAGCGCCGCAATAGCCGGTTCGCAAAAAAAATGCAGCCGGTATACCGGTTTATGAACAGAATATCTCTTATTCTGCAATTCCTGCTTGGGTGTGTGCTAAACTTTTTTATTGAAGTTATATCGAGGCATTCTTTTATCCAGGCATGGGACTATATGGTGGGATCACCTAAGACATTTTTATTTAATGCATTCTTGGTATTTGCTACATTTTCCATTATTTACCTTGTTCGAAGAAGGGTGTTTGCCAGAATTCTGCTGAGTGTGTTTTGGCTGTTCCTGGGGACTTGTAACGGTTATCTGCTGCTTAAGAGAGTAACACCATTTAATGCACAGGATTTAAAGGTACTTTCTGATGCATTGGAACTAACAGGAAATTATTTCAGCTCATTTGAGTTGATTCTGCTTGTTATAGGTATTGCTGCAGTGGTTTTGTGGGTTATATCTATGTGGCGCAGAGGCGGTCAGTATACGGGGAAAATGCATCGTGTCATTTCTTTGGCCGGAGTAGTATTATGGATTGGTTCCTATGTTTTACTTACGGATTTAGCAATTGATAAACGTATTATATCTAATTATTTTGGAAATATAGCTTTTGCATATGAAGATTATGGTTTTCCCTACTGTTTTACCGCCAGTATATTTAATACTGGAATATCTGAACCATCAGGATACAGCAAAGAGGCTATGGATAAAATCAGCGGCAACGGAGAGATTGCAAAAAGTGAAACGGGAAGATCACAAGAAGATCTGCCTAATATTTTGTTCGTACAGCTTGAATCATATTTTGACCCTACTGAAGTGGAATGGCTGCAATTTTCCGAGGATCCTATTCCTAATCTTCGAAAAATGATCAGTGAACATTCTGCAGGTTACTTCAAGGTGCCTTCTGTGGGTGCAGGAACAGCTAATACAGAGTTCGAAGTGTTAACGGGGATGAGCATGCGTTTCTTTGGTCCCGGGGAATACCCATATAAGACATACGCCAAAACTAATGTTTTGGAAAGTGCTGCAACTGCTTTGACAAGCCTTGGTTATGGCGCTGAAGCGCTGCACAATAATGGGGGTAATTTCTATAGTCGTGCACAAGTTTATAATCACATGGGTTTTGACCATTTTACCAGCAAAGAATTTATGAATATTTTACAGACCACACCAAAGGGCTGGGCTACAGATGATATTCTGGTTCCCAACATTTTGGATTCAATGGATACTACTGAACAACAAGATTTTGTTTTTACAGTCAGTGTACAAGGACACGGAGAATATCCTACAGAGAAAATGATTGAAAATCCTGAGATAGTGGTAAGTGGTGTTGACGACGAGGGACAGAGAAATGCCTGGGAATATTATGTGAATGAAGTTCATGAGATGGATAAGTTTGCAGGTGAACTGGTGAAATCAATAGAAGAGCGGGGCGAACCCACTGTAATTGTGTTCTATGGGGATCATCTGCCCACTATGGGGCTTGAGGCGAAAGATCTTAAGAGCAGGTATCTTTATAATACTAATTATGTTATCTGGGATAATATTGGACTTGAGAAAGAAGATCGCAATATACCTGCATATCAAATTATGGCCGATGTGTTTGAACGATTGGATATTCATTCAGGTACAGTATTCAATTATCATCAAAACAGAAGGCAGACAAAAAATTATCTGCTTGATCTGGAACTTCTTCAATATGATATTTTATATGGAAAACAGTATGTTTATGATGAAAGTAAAGAGCCCATTACGGAAGGTCATATGGTAATGGGGGTTAAGGATACCTCTATTACAGAACTTGTATCTCAGTTGGACGGAACTTATAGTATTTATGGAGAAAACTTTACAAAACAGAGCAAAATATATATTAATGGAGAAAAACAGACTAGTACGTTTTTAAATAATACAAGAATCGACTTAAAGGATACTAAACTGGAAGACGGAGATGTACTACAGGTCAGCCAGGTGGGTTCCAGTGATACTATTTTCCGCACATCCAGGCAATATGAATATAACGGTGGTAAATTAACAGAACTTCCACTTGAAGATGAGGATACCTTGGCTGGTAGAAATGCGTTTATAGAACAGGATACGGGGGCGGAAAAGTGACATACAATGAAGCTGTTGAGTATATTCTGAATATTCCACGGTTCACCAAAAAAAACAAATTGGATAATACCCGCTTGTTTTTGCAGTATCTTGGTGAGCCACAGAAAGAACGCAAGGTGATTCATGTAGCTGGAACAAATGGGAAAGGTTCTGTATGCACTTATCTCAATACTATGCTTCTTGCTCAAAAAAAGACAGTGGGTCTTTTCACTTCGCCTCATCTTATTAAGATTAACGAGCGTATAATGATAAATGGCTTGCAGATATCAGATAAAAAGTTTTTGCAGATATTTGAAGAAACATTAGTTATAGTTAAAAAAATGGAAAAAGAAGGAGTTTCTCATCCTACGTTTTTTGAATTCCTTTTTGGCATGGCGATGTTGGCTTTTTCTACCACGGATGTGGAATATATTGTGTTGGAAACAGGGCTTGGAGGAAGGCTGGATGCCACAAATTCTATTGAAAAACCACTGGTATCGGTAATCACATCTATTGGCATGGACCATACATCTATTCTGGGTGATACAATTGATAAAATAGCCTTTGAAAAAGCTGGCATTATCAAAAGAGGAGTACCCGTTTTTTTCTATGACAGTGGAAATGTAAGTAATTGTATTATAGAAGAACGAGCAGCAAAAGTCGGCACGAGCTGTAAAAAAATAGGGAAAGATGCGTACGAAATTCTTGGAATCAGGGACAAACATATTGCATTTTCTTGTGTAAATGCGTATTATGGAAATACCACATGGTCTTTATATAATATTGGTATCTATCAGCCGGGCAATGCAGTACTTGCTATAGAAGTAATGTATTCAATATTTGGAGAGGCCGGACGTATAAACGCATGGAGAGACACCTTGTCTAAAGTAATATGGGAAGGCCGTATGGAAGAAGTCCTGCCCGGAGTTTATATAGATGGTGCTCATAATGTCAGTGCTGTAGAGTGCTTTGTGCAAAGTGTTGTGGATTATCAGGAAAAGAATGTTATCCTGTTTTCTGCTGTACAAGATAAGGATTATGAAGAGATGATATCTGTTCTGTGTGGAAATTTAAAAACAGAAGTTTATATCATTACATTAATTGATGATGAGCGGGCAGCACGCCTGGAAGAACTACAGCGTATTTTTCTTAAGTATACAGATCGACCTGTAATAGTCATAGCATCATTGAAGGACGCCTTTTCTTATGCGCTGAAAAACCAGAAAGGCAGGAAAATTTACTGTCTCGGTTCTCTCTATCTTACAGGGATGATTAAATCTTTTGTTGCAAAGACAAATAATAGATGATTTGAAATGGGATAAGGATTGTTTGAGTAAAGAAAGGAAGCTATGTAATGCTGGATTACGAAGAAGAATTGAAAAAGTTCAAACCAAGTCTGGAAGTTGAAGATATTGAGGGTGCGGTATACCAGGAAGATTTATCAGATATGACAGATCTTTTGAGAGAAGTTATGGATCAGACCAAATAAGGAAAGACAATGGTGAGCATAAATGGACTATACGAAGAAAATCTTATGTCAGTCTAATTACTGGTATAATGATGGCCTGAGAAAAGCGCAGATAAGGGATATGTCAGGCGCGGTTGTCTCTCTTCGGCGAAGTTTACAATATAATAGAGAAAATATTGCTGCCAGAAATCTTTTGGGCCTTGTATATTATGGGCGCGGGGAAGTGGCAGAGGGATTGGTTGAATGGATTATAAGTAAGAATTTAAGACCAAGAGATAATGTTGCGAATTATTTTATCAATAAGGTTCAAAAAGCAGCAAGTGAACTGGAAAGTATTAATCAGGCGGTAAAAAGATATAATCAATGTTTGATATACTGCAGCCAGAACGGAGAAGATCTGGCGATTATCCAGCTTAAAAAGGTTATTGCGGCACATCCTACATTTTTAAAGGCGTATTTGCTGCTTGCTCTTTTGTATCTACATACAGAGCAATATGCAAAAGCCAGACAGGTGCTGAGAATTACCCGTAAGATGGATACGACCAACGATATGACTCTCCGCTATATGCATGAAATGGTAAATCTCCGAGGAAAAAAAGTGAAGGAGGAAAAGCCAAGACGTGAGGAAGCAGTGGAATATAATCTGGGCAATGAGACCATTATTCAGCCAAAACATGGAGGAATAAAAGCACTGGCAGGAAAGTTTACTGTAATGAACATTGTAGTGGGAGCAATTATTGGTGCTGCTATAATATGGTTTTTGATTGCACCTGCAGTGAACGAGTCAAAGGCGAACAGTGTAAATAAACAGATTGTAGAGTATAGTGAGCGTATTAATGCTTTGGAAGCTCAGGTCAGTGCGCAAACAAGAACATTGGATCAATATAGACAGAATGATACAGATTCTGAGGCTAATGCCAAGAATGCAGCAAGTACTGCAGAAAGTTATGAAAATTTGATGACGGTATCCAGTCAGTATAATTCAGGCAGTTACACCTATGATGTAATGGCTGATACGCTTTTGGGTATAAACAGAGACGCTTTAGGAGAAGGTGGACAGTCTAGTTATGATGAGCTTTCCGAAAATATTTTTCCTTCAGCATGTGATACATTGTATTCAGGGGGGATGGAGTCATTTAATGTTGCAAATTACGATACCGCAATATCTTCTTTGAGCAAGGTAGTACAAATGAATGAAAGTTACAATAGTGGAAGTGCATTATTAAATCTGGGGCTTGCATATCAGAGAAACGGAGATAATGATAATGCTAAAACGTATCTGGAAAAAGTTATTTCCCAGTTTCCGGATACAGAAGCATCTCAGGAAGCACAAAACGCTTTGGATACAATAGGTCAAAGCGCAGATTCTCAGACAGATCAAAACAATGGTACGGCAGACGACAATTCAGACAGCCAATAAGGGTCTGGGGGATAAAAATACAAATACATTACAGGGATTAAACAACACTTAAGAGACAGGATATAAATGACTAGGAGCCTGTGTAACGTACGAAGGATGAGGATATGTATATTTTACATATCCTTTTTCTAATACAAAAAAGAATGAGCCGTTAAATGGGGAGAAGTATTCACGGCTAAAATATTATCACACAGAATAGAGGAGGAGTTATATGAAGTATCAGGTGCAGGAAAACTGCCTGACAATTTACCTGCCAAATGAGGTGGATCATCACAATGCAGAGGATATGAGAAAAAATGCGGACACACTTATTGAACGCAACCACATTAAATTTGTAATATTTGATTTTGAAAACACAGATTTTATGGACAGTTCCGGAATTGGAGTAATTATGGGTAGATACAGGATTGTCCGTCTGCTGGGCGGTGAAATATGGGCAGTTCATGCCAATGCAAGAATAAAAAAGATACTGACTATGTCAGGAATGACAAAAATAATGCAGATATATGAGGAGGACGAAGCATGAAAAACACTAATGAAATGGAGATAATCTTTGACAGCCATTCATCAAATGAAGGATTTGCAAGGGTTGCAGTTGCTTCGTTTATGACCCAGTTGAATCCTACCGTTGAGGAAGTTTCGGATGTAAAAACAGCAGTATCAGAAGCGGTAACTAATGCAATCATCCACGGGTATGAAAACGAAATACATAAGGTTACCATTCGCTGCAGAATAGAAGGGCAGCAGTTTACAGTGGAAGTAAGGGACAGCGGTATCGGTATAGAGAATGTAGAACAGGCCATGACACCTTTATATACCAGTAAACCAGAGCTGGAACGTTCCGGTATGGGATTTGCATTTATGGAAGCCTTTATGGACCAGGTCGAAGTTGAATCAGAACTGGAGAAAGGAACCACGGTGAAAATGAAAAAGACCATCGGAAAAGGAAGGGAGCTATGGACCACACAATCGCTTTAATCAAAAAATCACACGATGGAGATAAGCAGGCGAGAGAACGATTAGTAGAGGAAAATGTGGGACTGATTTGGTGTGTCGTAAAGAGGTTTTATGGACGAGGAACGGAGGCAGAAGATTTATTTCAGATAGGTAGTATTGGGCTGCTCAAAGCAATTGATAAATTTGATTTATCATTTGAGGTTAAGTTTTCTACGTATGCAGTCCCTATGATTTCGGGAGAAATAAAACGCTTTCTCAGAGACGACGGTATGATAAAAGTCAGCCGCTCTTTAAAGGAATTGTCATATAAGATATTTCAAATGCGAGAAATATTAATTGCAAAGCTGGGAAGAGAACCTACGCTGGAAGAACTTGCAGAGAATATGCAGGTAGATAAAGAAGAAATTGTACAGGCTATGGAGGCGGGCGGTGAAGTAGAATCTTTATATAAACCCATTCATCAGAAAGAAGGAAATGAAATACGTCTTGTGGACAAGCTTGAGGAAAAAGAACGAAAAGAGGAAAAAATATTAGATCACATGCTTCTTGCTCAACTACTGGAAACACTGGATAAAGAGGAGCGTCAGTTAATTTACCTGCGATATTTTGCAGATGAGACTCAGTCTCAAGTGGGGAAAAAACTAGGTATTTCACAAGTACAGGTTTCTAGAATGGAAAAGCGGATTATTGAGAATCTTCGTGAAATTGGAAAGTTTTAATTGAAAAAAGTATATTTTAAAGATAAAGCCAGATACTAACCTTAAGGTGGGAATCTCATCCATTAAAATAAGTAAAGGTTAGGTGCAGTCATGGAAGATGGAAGAAGGAAAATTCGTATCTGCCTGATCAGTATAGTGATAGTGGCAGTTGTAATTGGTATATTTTATTATTATTTTAGTGAAAATGTAACTGGCAGAAGTAATGAGGGAACTTTAATCAAGGCACCCAAGGTGGAATATTATGGCTGTTAATCAGGATACTGTATATCTTAAGGGTGACAGAAATGTAGAAGTACAGAAATATGATGTTACTTTAGGGGATATTGTGGCCATGGAGTGCAGTAATAAAGACATTATACCAAAACTAAAAACGCTGAAAATTCTGAAAATACCAACTCAGGGTAAGCAGCGTTTTGTTATTTCTATCTTAAAAATTATTGCCTGTATACACGAAAAATATCCGGGGCTGGAAATTCAAAATCTTGGTGAAAAAGATATTATTATAAGTTATGAAGATCAAAAGACAAGCAGTAAACTCAGTCACATTCTAAAAACAGCATGTGTGGCATTAATTACGTTTTGCGGGGCAGCTTTTTCTATTATGGCATTTAATAACGATATTTCTACGTCTAAGCTGTTTTCACAGATTTATGAATATGTGACAGGCACTGCATCAGACGGCTTCACCATACTTGAAGTGACTTATTCTATAGGCATTATAATAGGAATACTTGTATTCTTTAACCACTTTGGGAAAAAACGCTTTACAGTGGATCCCACACCAATGGAGGTACAGATGCGTCTTTATGAGAATGATATTCAGACCACTTTAGTGGAAGATGCGTCAAGAAGGGAGCAGGAACTTGATGTGGGTAAATCAAATCATATTAGCACTCATCGGCATTAGCAGCGGCCTGGTGGTCGCGGGCGGATTGTTTTCGTTTATTATAGAATTAGGAATTGCTGCAGATTTTGCGGACCGTACACATACAGCGGATAAGATTCTGTTGTATGAGGATTGTGTGGCGCTTGGAGGAATAACAGGCAATCTTGTATCTGTATTTCAGATTCATATTCTTTATGGCAGCTGGCTACTTCCTCTGTTTGGAATACTGTCAGGTATATTTGTGGGATGCTGGGCAATGGCCCTTGCTGAAATTTTAAATGTATTCCCAATTTTTGTGCGGCGGTTGAAGATTGTACGTTATATTTCTGTGTTTATTTTGAGTATAGCAATAGGAAAAGGTTTAGGGTCACTGCTGTTTTTTTATTATCGTTGGTAGTGAAAAACGATAAAAATTCAAAAAACAGAACAGATTGCTTGACTTATTTGCGTTGTCGGTGTAGAATCCAAATATAGAACAAGGCTATCCAACGACGGAATGTATTTCTGATGCGGGTAGCCAGTTTTTATGTAGGAGGAGAAAAGTGATGAAAAAGAAGATGTTGAGCGCATTATTAAGTACCACATTATTAATCGGTTTGTTAGCCGGATGTAACGCAAAACCAGCTGCGGAATCAGGCAGTTCTGACACTGAGGATAAAAAAACAGAAGCAACTGCGGGTATTCCAAAAGAGGATATTAAAGTGGGTTTTGTGCACGTATCAGATGCAAGCGATATGGGGTACACTTACAATCATGATCTTGGGACAAAGGAAATGCAGGAGGCCCTTGGATTAAGTGATGATCAGATTATCAACAAATTTAATGTTCCCGAAGGTGCTGAATGCGATACAGCTCTAAGAGAGCTTGTGGATGCTGGATGTAACATAATTTTTGCAACTAGCTTTGGATTTGAAGATTATGTAAAAGAAGTTGCTGCAGAATATCCGGATGTTCAATTTTGTCATGCAACTGGATATCAGGCTGCCAGTTCAGGCCTTGAAAATATGCACAATTATTTTGCATCTATTTATGAAGCACGATATCTTGCTGGTATTGCAGCTGGTCTTAAGACAGAGAGTAATAAGCTGGGATATGTTGCAGCTTTTCCATTTGCTGAGGTCATCAGTGGATATACCGCATTTTATCTTGGTGCAAAAAGTGTAAATCCGGATGTTACTATGGATATTATGTATACTAATTCATGGAATGATCCAACCGTAGAATCTCAGGTTGCAAAAGCCTTGATTGAGAGAGGCTGCGATGTTGTTTCACAGCATTCTGATTCTACCGCACCCGCAACAACTGCTGAAGAATATGGCGCTTTTCAGGTTGGATACAATAATGATATGATTGACGCGGCTCCAAAAGCATCTTTGATATCTGCACGTATCGACTGGGGAATTTATGTTACAGAGGCTGTTCAGGATGTGATTGACGGCAAAGATATTCCTGTTGACTGGTGCAAAGGCCTGGCAGATGATGCTGTATATCTGTCACCATTGAATACAGACATTGCAGCTGAGGGTACTCAGGAAGCAATTGATAAAGCAGCAGAGGCTATTAAATCAGGAGAACTTCAGGTATTTGCAGGTCCATTAAAAGGAACGAATCCGGATGGCGAAACAATTGAAGTTGCAGAGGGCGATTATTTTAAAGAACAGGTTGAGGCGTCAGCCCCATCTTGGAGTTATGTCATTGAAGGATGCAATGTGGTTGAATAATAATATTAGTTTCGGATAAATTTATAGGCAGAGCCGTTGTCTGACGGCTCTGTTTTAGAGATTAAAGAAATAAACGCGCAAATTGAAAAAAAGGAGGGTAAAGACTTGAGCGAGAAGAGAGATTTTGCAGTAAAGATGCATCATGTCACCAAGACATTCGGGAAGGTCGTTGCCAATAAGGATGTTGATTTAGCAGTGAGAAATGGAGAGATACTTGCTCTTCTTGGTGAAAATGGGAGTGGTAAAACTACCCTTATGAATATGCTCTCTGGCATCTATTTTCCCGATCACGGCGATATAGAGATTCATGGTACATCTGTGACTATTCGTTCCCCGAGAGATGCATTTGATTTGGGGATAGGAATGATTCACCAGCACTTTAAACTTGTAGATGTCCTGACTGCAGCAGAGAATATTGTTCTTGGTCTTGAGGGAAAAACAACGGTGAATCGAAAGGAAATCAACAATAAGGTTGGTGAACTGGCTTCACGTTACGGGTTTGAAATTGATCCGTCCAAAAAAATCTATAATATGGCTGTATCAGAAAAACAAACAGTAGAAATCTTAAAAGTTCTGTATAGAGGTGCGGATATACTTATTCTGGATGAGCCTACAGCAGTACTTACTCCTCAGGAAACTGATAAATTATTTGCGGTGCTGCGCAATATGAAGGCCGATGGAAAGTCAATCATCATTATTACGCATAAACTTCATGAAGTGCTGTCTATTTCAGACAGAGTAGCGATTCTTAGAAAAGGTGAATACATAGGAGTCGTGGAAACGGCAGAAACCAACCAGGATCAACTTACTGAAATGATGGTAGGAAGACCTATAAGTCTGGAGATAGAAAGACCTGTAAGTAATAATGGTCAGGAAAGGCTGCAGGTTATTGATTTAACTTGTTTAAATGGGGATGGTATCAAAGCTTTGGATAATGTTTCTTTTTCTGCCTACGGAGGAGAGATACTGGGAGTAGCAGGCATCGCAGGGAGTGGTCAAAAAGAACTTTGTGAAGTAATTGCCGGATTATACCCTGCAATTGGAGGGTCTGTACTCTATACTGATGGAGATGAGAAAAGTCCGGTAAAGGAACGTATACTTGGAATGAAACCAGATGAAATTGTAAAAAAGGGCATTTCTATGGCATTTGTTCCTGAGGACAGGCTTGGAATGGGGCTGGTGGCCGGAATGGATATGACAGATAATATAATGCTTAGAAGTTATAAAAACAACAAGGGCTTATTTGTTGATCGGAAATCTCCCAAAAAAGTGGCACAGCGACTTATTGAAGAACTTGAAATAGTGACGCCCGGGGTTGAGACACCTGTTGGCCGTATGTCAGGTGGAAATGTACAGAAGGTGCTTCTGGGAAGAGAAATCGCGCTTAGTCCATCAGTTCTTATTGTGGCGTATCCAGTACGAGGCCTGGACATTAACTCCTCATATAGAATCTACGACTTATTGAATGAGCAGAAGAAGAAGGGCGTTGCAGTTATTTTTATTGGAGAGGATCTGGATGTTTTGATGGAACTGTCTGATCGGGTAATGGTTCTGTGCGGAGGTAAAGTCAGCGGAATTGTAGACCCCAGAAAAGTAACCAAAGAAGATATTGGCCTGCTGATGATACAGGAAAAGGAGACAAAAGCATGAGTATTAAATCAACACAGTTAAAAGAACCATTGATACGGATGGTCAAACGAGATGCGATTTCTACCCGGCAATCCTGGAAAATTAGAGCGATAGCTTTCTTTCTTTCTCTTGTTACAGGTGGTCTTCTAATTTTGATTCTGGGACATAATCCGTTATCGGTATATCAGTCAATGGTAATTGGTGCATGGGGATCCAAGACTGTAATTTATGAAACAGTTAAGCTTGCCATTCCACTTTTGATTACTGCTATTGGTATTTCTTTTGCTTTTAAAATGAAATTCTGGAATATCGGTGCAGAGGGACAGATACTTGTAGGTGCTGTGGCTGCGGGTGCTTTTGGTTTATTCACCGCACATGTTCTTCCTAAACTGCCTCTTGTTATATTTATGCTGCTGGCAGGAATGGTGGCAGGTGGTCTATATGGACTTCTCCCAGCAGTCTGTAAAGCAAAATGGGGTACAAATGAAACCTTATTTACTTTGATGCTAAATTATATTGCACTTGCCTTTATAAAATATTTGATGAACGGTCCATGGAAAGCTCCGGGGAGTAGTTTCCCTAAAATCGCAATGTTGGTACCAGGGGCAAGACTGACAAAGGTACTGGGGGTACATTGGGGATGGATATTAGCCTTGATACTTGTTGTTATTTCCTACATTTACTTTAATAAGACAAAACAAGGTTATGAAATATCTGTAGTGGGAGAAAGTAATAATACTGCACGTTATGCCGGAATTAATGTAAGCCGGGTGTTTATTCGTACTATGTTTTTATCTGGTGCATTGTGTGGGCTTGTAGGTATGCTCCAATTCGCGGGCGCAGACTATACGATAACGGAAGGTACAGCGGGTGGTGTTGGATTTACTGCAATCACTGTGGCTTGGCTTGCTAAAATGAACCCCTTTGGCATGCTTATTGTATCTGTTTTTATCGCTATGCTTGAGAGAGGCTCGAACACGATTCAGACTAATTTTAAAATCCCTGCATCAGCATCAGATCTACTTATCGGAATTATTCTATTTTTCATGCTAGGATGTGAGTTCTTCATCACATACAGACTGATACTCAGAGGAAAGGAGGAACATCATGCTTAGTACATTGAACAGTTTAATCATAGCAGCAGTGCTTGCAGGTACTCCTTTGCTTCTTGGCGCGTTGGGAGAAATATTAACAGAAAAGTCAGGAAATATGAATCTTGGTGTAGAAGGTATGATGTTTATGGGAGCAATTACAGGTCTTGCAGGCTCTTATTTTTATGAACAGGCGGCATCTAAATCGGGTGGAAATCCAAATGGAATTCTGTCAGCCTTTATTGCATTACTTGTTTCGTTTCTGGCGGGAGCATTCGGTGCTTTAATTTACAGCTTTCTTACTATTTCCCTGCGGGCAAATCAAAATGTAACAGGGCTAACCCTTACCATTTTCGGAACAGGATTTGGAAACTTTTTTGGGGAATATATTGGCTTAAAAGCCGGAGGGTATGTGGCCGTTGGAAGTACTACTAAAGCAGCCTTTTCCAGCATGCATATTCCCTTATTATCAGATATTCCGGTTCTTGGTAAACTTTTGTTCCAGTATAACTGGCTGGTATATTTTGCGGTTATTCTTGCTATATTGATGGCATGGTTTTTTAATAAGTCACGAATAGGTCTGAACCTTAGAGCTGTGGGTGAAGATCCGGCTACTGCAGATGCTGCAGGAATCAATATTTCAAGATATAAATATATTGCTACTATAGTTGGAGGCGGAATATGCGGAATAGGTGGTATGTATATGAGCATGGTTACTACATCAGGTGTATGGGTACATGGATGTGTAAGTGGTTATGGGTGGCTGGCTGTTGCGTTGGTTATTTTTGCCACTTGGCGTCCGGCAAAGGGTATGCTTGTGGCACTGATTTTTGGTGGTCTGACCATTATGCGTATGTATGTAAATATTCCTGGATTACCTGCTCAGATATATGATATGCTTCCCTATGTAGCTACAATTGTGGTACTTGTAGCTACAAGTATGCGTCAAAGCAAAGAACATGCACAACCTAAGAGCTGTGGGCTGAATTATTTCAGAGAAGAAAGATAGAAGAATATATTTATAAATAAGCAAGGGGAAAATGCATTACTGCAATTTCCCCTTGTTTTTGTCTGTATCATAAAATTTTAAATAACCAGTACACAATGCCAAGCACCCAGCTTGTGAATATACCATATAAAATCACCGGACCCGCTATGGTGAATATCTTACAGCCAATACCGAAGACCTGTCCTTCCTTTTTATATTCAATAGCAGGAGCGGCAACAGAGTTGGCAAATCCGGTAATTGGCACCAGTGCACCTGCACCGCCCCATTTTGCTATTTTCGGATAAAGGTTTATTCCAGTCAGTATTATACTAATTAAAATAAGTAATAAAGAAGTCCAGCTGCTGCATTCATCCTTGGACATTTTTTGAAGTTCACAATAATTATAGATGAACTGACCAATTGTACAAATAATCCCTCCTGTGATAAAAGCCTTTATCATATTGACATAAACGTTATGAACTGGAGTTTTGCTTTTGACGTATTGTTCATATTGCTTCTCTTGTTTCATTTTTTCAACTTTATCCATATTCTTTCTCCTTTACCAGCTAAATTATAAATAGTATTTGATAAATAAAGAAAGAATATACAAGAAAAACTAATTAACGAGCCATTTCAAAAATCTTCACTACATCATCTTTGTATAGTGTCTGGAAGAAACCAACATGTCCACCACCTGTAGCAACACACTTTTCTGCCATTTCTTCAATTTGAGCATCTGTAGGATCTACGCCAAGTTCTTTCATGTTTGTTGGCATACCGATACTTCTGCACCAGTTTTCCCACGCTTCAATACCCTTTAATGCAGTTGATTCCATATCATAGAAGTTTTCAGCAACATTGAATACACGGACAGCAAATTGTGCAAATCGGGCTGGATTAGTCTTATAGACATATCTTGCCCAGCTGCCCCAAATTGCGCAAAGCCCTGCTCCATGAGCTACATCAAACATACCGCCTAGTTCGTGTTCAATTTTGTGAGAAGCAAAATCTGATACTCTTCCGGTTCCTGTTAATCCATTATGAGAAATACTTCCCGCCCACATCAAGGTTGCACGCGCTTCATAATTATCGGGCTGTATGACAGCAGCTCTAACGGCTTCTCTAACAGAAACAAGCAGACCTTCTGCTATACGGTCAATCAAATCTACGTCTTCAGTATTTGTAAAATAACGTTCCATAGTATGCATCATTATATCAGAACCGCCACTGGCTGTCTGATAGACCGGAAGAGTATAAGTAAGTTCTGGATTCATGATTGCAAATTTAGGCCTTGCACAATCATGATTATAAGAACGCTTCAGCATACCTTCCTCGATGGTAATCACCATGGAGTTACTTGTTTCAGAACCTGTGGCTGCTATAGTAGAAATACATCCTATAGGAGCAATCTTGTCAGTGGTAACTTTTCCGAGAAGCAGATCTTCCAAAGGAAAATCATTTGCAAGACCATAACCGATTCCCTTTGCGGAGTCAATAGCACTTCCTCCTCCTATAGGAAGAAGAAAATCTACCCCTTCTTTTTTACAAAGTTCTATACCTTCTTTTACAAGACTAAGTCTTGGATTTGGAACAACTCCACCTAAATCAACATATTCAAGTCCTGCATCTGTAAGGCCTTTATGAACTCGATCCAGTGTTCCATTTTCCTGAAGGAAAGTTCCACCGTAATGAATCAACACTTTATGACCACCTAATGCTTTAATCTCCTTCCCAGCTTCCGCTTCTACGCCTTTACCAAAAATAACCTTAGTGGGATTGTAAAATTCAAAATTAATCATATGATAACCTCCTTAAATTAATATTACAGCTTTAAACACTGTAAATGAATCATTTTGCTTTACTATGTTCATTATAAGTAGTATTTTTTTAAATGAATAATAGAAAAATTGCACCAAGTAAGTGAAATAATATTAAAAATGGGGGGAGAATTTTATAAAAAGGACAGTGTGCACAAAAAAGGATGAGTGGATTTAGCAAATAATCCTATGAAAATGAGTGAACTGACTATAGAATTTAAATGATTACAAATATTTTCGGTGTACTTTACATTAATTGCACCAAGTTTCAAAACGCAAGTGAAATTATATGATTTGAAAACAAGCTGTACGGCAGATATAATATGCTCAAACAGCAAGGAAAGGTGGTCAAATGTTTTTACCTAGAGAAAAGAAAATATTAAATATGCTCTTGAAAAACGAGAAGAAATTTACCACATCCCAGATTGCTGCTGAATTAAAGGTTAGTCCCAGAACAATCAAGACGGATATCAAAAAAATCAATGAGGAGTTAGAAAGAAATTCTTGTTGTATCAGAACTAAACAGGGTGTGGGACTTTGGCTTGATTGCGATGCAAACGGTGAACAGTACCTGAAGATGGTGCTCTATGAGGAGTCCGATTCCTATATATCATCGGAAGTAAGAAAGTACTATATTGCTGCTGCATTACTTAATAGCAATGATTATGTCTCCATGGAATCTATCGCAGGCAGGTTTTTCGTGAGTAAGGGAACCGTTGTAAATGACATAAATGAGCTGGAATCATTTTGGAACAAATTTGATATTACTTTCACCAAAAAGGTGAAATATGGTATCCGGGCAGAAGGTTCAGAAACACAAATCAGATTAGCTCTGATAGATGCTTTGAAAAAGGCAGCAGGACGTCCTGGCAAATCAATAGTTGAAAAAATCCAGCCATTATTTCAAAATATTGATTTAAGTCAGCTGAAAGAAGTAATAAAAGGAACAGAAAAAAGATTCCATTTTATTTTGTCAGATATTTCTTTTGATGAATTTCTGGTTCAGCTGGCAGTTATGTTGGAACGCGTAAAAATGGGGTGTGATATAGAAAATGAAGAGCAAGCCCCAGACTTTAATATTGAAAGAAAAGAATGGTTCATCAGTCAATTTTTAAAGGAACAGATTGCAGAGCATATGCAGGCAGAGGTCCCGGAGAAAGAAATTGTGTATTTGATGTGCTGTTTGCGTGGGATGAGGTTTCAGGTTCCCATGATGAAAGAAAAGAATAAAGAAAAAATGCGCAGCCGTGCTCCGGAAATGTTTGATTACATGATGGAGGTGCTACGGGAAATTGATGAGAAATATCACCTCAATCTAGAAGAGGATGATGATCTTGCCTGTGCAATGTTTGATCATCTTGAATGTATGGTTCACCGAATACAAAGCAAGATGTATCTGGCAAATCCAATATTGGAATCTGTAAAACGTGAGATGTTTTATGAATATGAAGTTGCGTCATATCTTATCTCTAAATTCAGTGCTAAATATGATATAGAGACAACAGAGGATGAAATAGGATATATTACTTTTCATATAGGGGCTTCCATTGAGCGGATGGCACAGATGAAGAAAAGAAACTTTACCGTAACAATTGTCTGTATGACTGGAATAGGTACTTCACAGTTTATATCTATGAAATTAAAAAGATTGTTTCCAGATATAGAAGTTTCTAAAATAGTTTCGGGCAATATGGCCGAAAGCCTGGATATTAATGAACAGGATTTTGTGATTTCCACAATACCTCTTTATTTGAATGACATTGAAGTCATACAGGTCTCTCCTGTTCTTAATGATGAAGATGTAGAGCAGATACAAAAGTATATACGCAGAAAAGAAAATCAACAGGATGAAGAAAAATCAACGTATTCGTATTTAAGAAAATTTTTACATGAAGAAATTACAATATTGAATTGTGACTTAAAGTCCAAAGAAGAAATAATACAACTCTTGGGCGGGCGGATGATTCGTGAGGGCTATGTGGATGAAGGCTATATAAAGTCCATATTCGACAGGGAAAAACTTTCGGATACATCAATTGGAAGCTTAATCGCTATACCTCATGCATTTGAAGGACATATTTTAAAGCAGGGAATTGGATTACTGACGCTGCAAAAACCTATTACGTGGGGCAATGAAAAAGTACAGATTGTATTCATGCTTGCTATGAATGCTAAAATCGAAAATCACTTTCAAGGGATTTTTGGAGAAATGCTGGATCTTACCAGAAACTCGAAAGATGTAGAGCAGGTTTTGAAAGCAAGAAAAATAATGGAGATAGAGATTTTTAAAAGAGGATAGATCCCAAAAGGAAAGGAATTAGCTACATGAATATTGCAGAAATGATTGACAAAAGATTGATTGACTTTGGGTTTCAGGCCGAAACAAAGGATGATGTTTTAAAAGGGCTTGGAAAAATGATGTATGACGCAGGGAAAGTAAATGACCTGAAACTATATATAGATGGACTTTACGAAAGAGAAGCCGAATTCTCAACAGGGGTAGGGAACGGTGTTGCAATTCCCCATTGCAAATCCGATTGCGTCAGAGAGGCAGCGTTTACATTAGTAAAACTAAAAAATTCAGTGGAATGGGAAACCCTGGATGGACGTCCGGTTGACTATGTTATCATGCTTGCCGCACCAAACACATCAGATAATGTTCATTTAAAAATGCTATCTAAACTGGCAGCAAATCTGATGGATGATGATTTCCGTGAAACACTGAAAAGTGCAACCACAATTAAGGAAATCGAAGACTTATTTACATCAAAAAAGGAGGAAGAGTAAGCATGTATATTCTAGGAGTAACGAGTTGTCCAGTAGGAATTGCACATACCTATATGGCCGCATCTAATTTGGAAAAGTGTGCGAAGAAAAAAGGAATGGAAATAAAAATTGAGACTCAGGGAGCCGCAGGTGTTGAAAATGAAATCACCAAAGAAGATATTGCTAAAGCAGATGCAGTAATTATCGCAAGTGATGTCAGAATCAAAGATGGTAGCAGATTTGAATCTCTGCCTACATTGACCGTAGGTGTAAGTGAAGCAATCAAAGATGCAGATGGAATAATTGATGAATTGTTGGAGGCATTAAAATAATGGCAGAGATAAAGAGAAAGACTAAAAAGAAAAGTCAGGGAGCTTTTTTAAGAGACTCCATCATGACTGGTATTTCGTACATGATTCCTGTTATCGTAGGAGCCGGTGTTATTCAGGCAATCGCAAAAGCTATGGGTGGATATGATATCGGTAACCATATGGATGAAATCGATACACTGGCTAAAGCAATTATGCTTCTAGGCCAGAATATGATGAACTTTGTTGTGCCAGTTATTGCCGCATTTATCGCTTATGCAATGGCTGACAAACCTGGCCTTGCCCCAGGGTTTGTAATGGGAGCTCTTGCAGGTGCTATTAATACAGGATTTGTAGGTGGTCTTGTAGGTGGTATTATGGTTGGATACTTTATCCTGGCATTGAAAAAAATCAAAGTACCAAAGGCAGTGCAAGGTGTTATGCCGATATTGATTATACCAGTTGTAACTACATTAGTGTGTGGTCTGCTGATGTACTATGTTGTAGGTGTGCCGATCCGTTTATTCATGGAATGGGTTACGTTAGGTCTTACTTCTTTAAGCGGTGGTTCTAAATTTATTCTTGGTGCTGTTATCGGAGCAATGATTTGTTTTGATCAGGGTGGTCCGATCAATAAAACAGCAGCTCTGTTTGTTAATGGATTAAACGCTGATGGATTTCTTATTCCTACTTCTGCAAAAATGTGTGCAGGTATGACAGCCCCTCTGGGAATTGGTCTTGCATGCTTTATTGGTGGAAAGAAGAAATTCAGTGATGGTGAAAGAGAGCAGGCGAAATCGTTATTTATTCTGTCATGCTGTTATGTACAGGAAGGTGTTATTCCATTCCTGATGAAAGATCCTGTTCGTGTTGCAATTTCTACTATGACAGGTGGTGCAATTACAGGTGGCCTATGTATGATTTCCTCTTTGGAATCACCGGCTGTCCACGGTGGCGCATTTGTTATCGCCATGACATCTAACCCACTGCTCTTTATTGGATACTGGTTACTGGGAGGATGTATTACTGGAGTATTGTATGCAATTCTCAGAAGACCATTGCCGGAAGGTTATGTTGAAAGTGAAGACGATATAGTTTCTATAGTCTAGTACATGTACTGTTAGTAAAAGATGTAAGTCATCATAATAAAACAGGAAATAGATCCGCACTTTAGGAGAAACTTGAAAAAATAAGAGAGGAGCTGTTGCTTGCGGCAGTTCCTTTCTGCATTAAAAAATAGGAAGAATCTGAAACGTTATTCAGATAGACAGGAGTTAAACTATGTATGTATCAATGAAAGATATGCTGCTGCACGCACATCAGAATCAGTATGCTGTTATGGCTATTAACTGTGTAAATATGGAACAGGCAAAAGCAATCATACAGTCCGCTGAAGAAGAGAAATCTTCAGTTATTATTAATATTTCACCACGCCAGATGAAGGCACATGGTCATGGGGAAATTATGGCACCTATGATTAAAGGGATGGCTGAAAAAGCCTCTGTTCCGGTAGCTTTTAATTTGGATCACGGTGCAAATCTTGAAGACATTAATTATGCGTTACAGTGTGGATTTTCCAGTGTTATGATTGATTCTTCCAGCTATGAGTTTGAAGAAAATGTAAGAAGAACACAGTTAGTGGCTTCTTTAGCACATGGAATGGAACGTTCTTGTGAGGCAGAACTTGGCCATGTAGGTATGGCAAAAGAAGCAGACAATGAAAAGGTTGATTTATATACTGATCCAAATCAGGCAAAAGAATTTGTAGAAAGAACAAAGTGCGATTGTCTTGCAGTTGCCATTGGAACAGCTCATGGTAGTTATCCTAAGGGATTTGTACCTAAACTTGATTTTGACAGATTAAAATTATTGAAAGAAACTTTACAGATGCCGCTGGTGCTTCACGGAGGCTCAGGAGCAGGTGAGGAAAATATTAAGAAAGCTGTTGAATGTGGTATTAATAAGATTAATGTGTGTACGGACTTATTCAAACATGCCAGAATTGCTACGGCAAAAGCGCTGGAAGAAAATCCGGAAATAGATTATATGGATCTGTGTATAGCAGCACAAGATGCCATGAAAGAATTTATTAAAGACTATATGCGTGTAATCGGCTCAAGCGGACGTTATGATTTTGAAAAACATGATGGACCTGAATTCGATTAAGTAAAAAGGTACTGAGAAAAGAGGTGAGGAAATGGGACAAGATGCATGGTTGGGGTTACTTCCCGGACTTCTGCTTGTTGTTGGAGTGATTCTGATATACAAAGGTGGGAGTGGGTGGTATATCTTTCGAAGAAGTATATATAAAGAAATTTATTCTAATTATGTTGAATATGCCATGAGAAAAAGAAGTATGGCTAGATTGTCTGAGAGCTATTTCCTTGAATCTCGCCTCGGCAAGCATAAGATATACTATCAGCTTGCTTCTGCCAGAGGAGAAAAGGTACCTCAGGCCTATGTAGTACTTATTTTGTCCAGTGGAATTTATCTGCTGGACATAAAAAGACAGATTGGAGATATAGAAGCAAATGTACGAGGTGACTTTAAATATGAAACAGTCATCCCGGGAAATAAAAAAGAAAAGCCTAGAATAGAAATTAAAATGATGAAAAATCCTATGGATGAAGTAAGATATTTTCAAAAAAAGATTTTTCAGAAATTGCATGGCGAAGAAGTTAAAGCATTTCCTATAGTGGTTTTCCCAGACAGCAGTACGCTGAGCTGGAAAGAGGAACAAAAGGAGATTCCTGTTATACACAGAAAAGAGGTTTATTCGACGGTGAAGATGCTTCATGAAAATAATCCTCAAGTATTATCAGAGGAAGAAATAGACAGGATTTATCTTGCCATGGCTTCAGAAGTGCTAGAGGCCGAGAGAAAAGAAAAAAGTGGTCTCAGGAAAAATGAGGTGTAATCATGTTAGAGGGAAAAGATGTATGGGACTTATGGGTTCAGAAGGATATGCTGGAAAGAAAAATTGGAAACAGAACCGTCTATACATTTTCAAAAATGAAGAAAAGTTTTTATGAAATGCTGGAAGATACGGCAGCAAGATATCCGGATAAGGCAGGCTTATGTGATAATTGGGACAGAAGTTATACCTACCGGGAATTCTTACACATGGTGAATAGCCTGGCCTCATATTTGCAGAATGTACTGCATGTCAGGAAAAAAAGTCATGTGGGTCTGCTTTTAAATAATGGAATTGAATTTGCCGCATCATTTTATGCAGTTTGCAAACTAGGAGCAGTAGCTGTACCGTTTCCGACAAAATACCGTGAGCCGGAAATACAGGCTTTGGTTGACAAGGCAGATTTACATTGCATTCTTGTCAGTGAGGATTTCGGTAGCTGGATACCGGCTTATGAAGATGCAGGAATTGTTGTTCTGAGCACTCGTGATGAAGAAAAAGGATACGGATATCAATATCTTGACTTGCCGGAAGAAGAAACGAGTTTGACAAAAGGTGGCTGCGGTGAGTTGGATGATGAAATGATCTTGATGTTTACATCAGGAACTACATCAGCCAGTAAAGGTGTTATCTTAAAAAATTACAATATTAATCATGCAGTAATGATATACCAGCGGCTTTTAGCTCTCGGACCGGATGACAAAACAATCATACCGGTACCTGTTTACCATATTACGGGGCTGGTAGCATTGCTGGGATTATTTGTTTATATGGGAGCAACCGTATTTTTATATAAGAGATATGATGCCAGAAGAATATTAGAAGGTGTATTAAAACATCAAATTACATTTATGCATGGTTCACCAACTGTGTTTGGTATGCTTCTTGATTATCAACAAGAGTTCCCTGTATTAAAAAGTATTCGCACCCTGGCATGCGGCAGCAGCTATATGCCGGTAGAAACAATGAAAAAACTGCATAAATGGATGCCGGAAATGAAATTTCAAAATGTATATGGAATGACAGAAACGGCTTCACCGGGTACGGTCTTTCCTTATGATGCTGCAACCAGCATCTATCCAGGATCATCAGGGAAACCAGTACCGGGTGTGTCTGTTAAAATTCTGGATAGTGAAGGGCGTGAAGTCCAAAGGGGAAAAGCCGGCACTGTTTTTCTAAAAGGGGCAAATATCTGCGAATATTATTATCAGATAGAAACGCACTTAATTACAGCAGACGGATGGCTGAATACAGGGGATGTTGGATATGTTAATGAAGACTCTTATGTGTTTATTGTGGATAGAGAAAAAGACATGATAAACCGTGGGGGTGAAAAGATATGGTGTACAGATGTTGAAGAGGAAATTTTAGCTTTAAGTGGTGTTAAAGATACTGCAGTGGTGGGAATACCACATAAAAAATATGGTGAAGCTGCAGCTGCTGTGGTGGTTTTAGAAACAGGAGTAAAAATCACTGAAGAAGAAATAATGAGTAAGTTGAGAAGTCGTCTTGCTAAATTTAAAATTCCTGAAAGAGTTATTTTTATGGATTTTATACCGAAAACGGCAGGCCTGAAAACGGATAAGAAATATATTAGAACATTGTTCGGGAAAGGAAATGATATATGTTAAAAGCAAATTTTATTAGTGCGAAGGAAGCAGCTGCTAAAGTGAAGAATGGCAGTACCATATGTACCGTTGCTATGACTTTAGTTAGCGCGAGCGAGTCCATTCTTAAGGAACTAGAGACTGATTTTCTGGAGACAGGACATCCATCGGGTCTTACTTTGTTGCATTCCTGCGGACAAAGTGACAGAAAAGATGGTATACAGCATCTGGCGCATGAAGGTCTGGTGACTAGAATTATAGGATCTCATTGGGGACTTCAGCCAAGATGGATGGAAATGATAGCCGGTAATCAGGTAGAAGCTTATTGTCTCCCTCAGGGGCAGATTGCACAGTTATACAGAAGTATGGCATGTGGTCTGCCAGGAAAAATGTCTAAGGTGGGTCTGGGAACATTTATTGATCCTCGTATAGAGGGCGGGAAAATGAATGACCGCACTAAACCGCTTAAAGATATTGTGGATATTATTCAGTATGATAATGAAGATTACATGTTTTATAAAGAAGTTCCTATTGATGTTTGCATTATTCGTGGTACAGTCTGCGATGAGATGGGAAATTTGACAACAACGGAAGAGGCGATGAAGCTGGAGGTTCTGCCGGCAGTACTGGCTGCAAAGCGTTATGGCGGAAGGGTGATAGCACAGGTAAAACAGGTAGTTCAGACCGGAACAATAAATCCTAAAGAGGTGACCGTGCCTGGGGTATTTATTGATGACATAGTAGTTTGTGAGAATCCGATGGAAGACCACCGCCAGACATCTTCATGGTATTTTGATCCTTCTTACTGCGGACAGATAAGAGTACCTCAGGATAACATACAGCCGGCAGAGTTCAATGAAAGAAAATTTATTGCAAGGCGTGGTGCACAGGAATTATATCATGGAGCTGTAGTAAATCTTGGGACAGGAATTCCTAATGACATGGTAGGAAAAGTATGTAATGAAGAGGGAATATCTGATGATATTATGATAACAGTAGAATCGGGAATATACGGTGGAGTTCAGGCAGGCGGTATAGATTTTGGAATTGGTCAGAATCTTTATGCCATGATCGGACACCATGAACAGATGGATTATTATAATGGTGCAGGTGTAGATATTACCTATATGGGACTTGGAGAGCTTGGAGAAGACGGAAGTGTTAATTCCACAAAAATGGGACCGAGATGTACAGGTGCAGGCGGTTTCATCGATATAACTCAAAATGCTAAAAAAGTAGTATTTCTGGGTACCTTTACCGCCAGTGGAGCTAAATATGATTTTTCAGGAGGAAAACTGACTATTTTGCAGGAAGGCAAAATACATAAAATGGTAAAAAACATAGCGCAACTTTCATTTAACGGACCTATGGCAAGGGAAAAGGGACAAGATGTTTTGATTGTTACAGAACGTGCAGTGTTTGAGCTCTGTAGTGAAGGTGTAAAATTAATAGAAATTGCACCGGGAATAGATTTACAGACTCAAGTTCTTGATCTGATGGAATTCAAGCCTATTATAAGTTCTACATTAAAAGAAATGGATCAGAGTCTGTTCATTCAGGATGGTGCCTTTGGTCTTACTCTGGGAGATAAGTCAGAGAATAAATAAATGGTAACACTTTAATTAACATATATTTTAGGAAAGAGGTAATTTACAATGAAAGTAGCAGTAATTGGAGCAGGATTAATGGGCAGCGGTATTGCTCAGACATGTGCACAGGCAGGGTATGAAGTGAAAAATATAGATGTATTTGCGCCTGCAATTGAAAAAGCAAAAGCAAACATAGAAAAGCTGTTTGATAAAAAGGTTGCTAAGGGAAGTATGACGGAAGAACAGAAGTCAGAAATATTTTCAAAAATGACATACAGCAGTAATTTGGAAGATGTAAAGGGTGCAGAAATTATTATTGAAGCTGTTCCTGAAAAAATTGAATTAAAAAAATCTGTTTTTGAACAATTAGATAAAGTGGCAGATCCAGACTCAATTATTGTATCTAATACTTCCGGTCTGAGTATTTCGGAAATGGCAGCAGTAACACAGAGACCTCATAAAGTAATGGGCGTTCATTTCTTTTACCCGGCTCCGGTAATGAAGCTTGCTGAGTTAATTCGAGGCATTGCGACAGATGATGATAGTTACAACAAAGTAAGAGAATTTGTAATCAGTATTAAAAAAACTGTTGTAGATGCGCCAGAATATCCTGGATTTATTGTAAATCGTATTTTAGTGCCGATGCAGAATGAAGCTGCATTTATGGTTATGGAAGGATGTAAACCAGAAGATGTGGATAATGCAATGAAACTTGGTGCAAATCATCCTATGGGACCGCTGGAACTGACAGATTTTGTTGGTATTGATGTTATGCTTGCAACAATGACAGGTCTTTATAATGGTTTTCATGACAGTAAATATAGACCATGCCCACTTTTAGAAACAATGGTAAAAGCGGGGCACTTGGGACGTAAGTCTGGACAGGGATTTTATAAGTATGATAAATAAATTAAAGTTGACAGAGTAATTAGTGTTGTCCAGTTGAAAGGAGATATAAGATGAAGGATGTAGTAATAGTAAGCGGAGTGAGACTTCCAGTAGGTAGCTTTGGTGGAAGTTTAAAGGATATTTCAGCGATAGACATGGGTGCAATGGTAGTAAAGGAGGCAGTAAGCCGAGCAGGCATTCAGCCGTCAGATGTAGATGAAGTGATTATTGGCCAGGTAGGAGAAGTAGCTGAAAATGGGTTTGTCGCAAGAGCGGTAAGTTTGAAAGCTGGTATGCCGAAAGAAACAACCGCATATTCTGTTAACCGTCAGTGTGGGTCCAGTCTGCAATCTGTTGCTGAAGCAGTTATGGAAATTCAGACAGGTCAGGCTGATGTTGTAGTTGCAGGAGGTGCAGAGAGTATTTCTCAGCTGCCCTACTATGTGAAGGATGCGCGTTGGGGAGCAAGAATGGGACATAAAAGTTTCGAGGATGGTGTAATTGACATTTTAACCTGGCCTCTGGACGGAAACCATAATGGTGTTACTGCTGAAAATGTAGCAGAAAAATATCATGTAACAAGAGAAGAGCAGGATCAATTTGCATTGCAGAGCCATTTGAAGGCTGCAGCGGCAATTGAGGCAGGTAAGTTTAAAGATGAAATTCTTCCGGTGGAACTTAAAGATAGAAAGGGCAATGTGACAGTCTTTGATACAGATGAGGGACCAAGAGCTGAACAGACCATAGAAAAACTGGCAAAGTTACGTCCTTGTTTTGTAAAAGGTGGTACAGTTACTGCAGGGAACTCATCAAGCTTAAATGATGGTGCGGCAGCAGTAGTAGTTATGTCAAGAGAAAAGGCAGAGGAATTAGGCGTTACACCTAAACTGAAGATCGAAGGTTATGCTGTTGCGGGATTTGATGCGGAACTTATGGGGTATTCACCTAAGTTTTCCAGTGAAAAACTGGCAGAAAAGCTGGGACTTGATTTGAAAAATATTGATATGTTTGAAATCAATGAGGCATTTGCAAGTCAGGCATATGCAGTAAGCCGAGATCTGGGACTTGATCCCGAAAAGGTAAATATATACGGTGGAGGTATCTCCATAGGACATCCTATTGGAGCAACAGGAACGGTTTTAACGGTAAAAGTGCTTCATGAACTTATGCGTACAGATAAGAAAGACGCAATGATAAGTATGTGTATTGGCGGAGGTCAGGGAATTTCTATGTATTTTACCAAGTGTTGATTTAGTAAAAGTGATACTTAGAACAGGAGCAAAGTATGGGATTCGTAGTGGGTTCTGTACTTTGCTCCTGTTTAGTTAACATCATCAGACAGGTAATTGAATTATAAATTTAGCTTCATTTTTAACAGAATTATCTATCCTTATCGTCCCACCATGAAGTTTCAGGATTTTTTGCACGATAGTCAGCCCCAGACCATTTCCCTTTGATGTATGGGATGTATCACCTTGATAGAATTTATCAAAAATGTGTTTAGCGGTTTCCTCTGAGATGCCATCTCCCAGATTAGCAAAAATAAAGGTCACAAGATCATTTTCTGGAATAATTTTTATCTCAACCGTACCATAATCAGAAGAAAATTTTATGGCATTGTCAAGCATATTTATCCAAACCTGTTTCATCATCTCTTCATTTACGGTCAGAAATACTTCTTTACTGTCGAAATAAATATCAATATGCTTGTTTGTCCATTTACAATCCAAAAGTGCGATTACCAGACGAATTTGTTCACTTACATTAAAGCATTTTTTATCAGTAAGTATGGTTTGCTGTTCAATTCTGGACAAATTCAGTACATTAGTGGCTAGATCTGTAAGTCTTTCTGATTCATCAATAATGATGTCCAGATACTCACTGCGTTCCTGAGGTGTCAAATCAACTCTTTTCAGCATTTTTGCAAAACCACGAATAGATACGATGGGAGTCTTAAATTCGTGAGAAAAGTTATTAACGAAATCACTGCGAAGCATTTCCACACTGCCAATCTCTTCTGCCATATGGTTGAAACTTTTGTTCAATTGCTGAAACTCATCCGGACCCTTTAAGTGTATTCTTGTACTGTAATCACCTCTGGCAATCCGGTCAGATGCCTCCATGATCTGTCTTAGCGGTTTTAGAGGACGACAGCTGAAAACGGCTGAAAGAATTGTGCCAAGGACCACACTGACAACTGCAAACAATAATAGAGGCATACGAGAGCGATCATTGACTGAGAGGATGCCAAAGGAGTACATTAATTGTATACCCAAAAAGACCAGAAGCATTGTGATCAACATAATCACAAAGACTACACCTGCAAAAAGCAGAGATAACTGAACTCTGCGAAAACAGCCCTTTACTTTAAGCATGATGAATCACCGCCTTATAACCAATGCCACGGATAGCAACAAGTTCAAATTCCGGCCATTCCTCAAATTTTTTTCTCAGACGGTTAACATGAACATTTACCGTTGTATCAACCGTATCAGAATCCATCCCCCAAATTTCGTCCATTAACTGAAGACGGGTAAAAATCTTATCAGGGTAGGAAAGCAGTTTATAAAGCAGATAAAATTCTTTTTGAGGAAGCATTTGTAAGTTGTTGTTTTTCGTTACGGTCAGTGCATCGTAATCCAGAGTTACTTTTCCAATATGCAGCTTTCTTTCGCTGGCGATCTGAGAGCGGCGGAGAAGCGCTTTAATTCTAAGAAGCATTTCTTCTTCATTTACAGGCTTTACCATATAATCATCAGTTCCTGCAATAAAGCCTTTACATTTTTCTTCAGGAAGTTGTTTGGCTGTAACCATAAGAATTGGTGTGTTGTTGCCGCACTCCCGAAGTCGCCTCGTAAACTCATAACCATCTATTTCCGGCATCATAATATCCAGCACGATCAGGTCAATGTGCTGTTTGTCCATGTATTCCAGTGCCTTCAATCCATTGTCAGCTTGAAAGACCTCATAGCCCCCGTGGGTAAGTACCGCTTTCATTAATTTAGATGCGTTTTTATCATCTTCTGCCACTAATATATGAAACATAGATATTCTCCTTATTTTTTACTTATTGATGATAGATTCTGCTGATATTATATCTAAAAACTTTTATTATTTAAAGGTGATCTTATCATTCGTTCCATTTTTCCAATATTTATAAAGTGGAAATATTATCTCACGAATGGATAAACTGAAAATAAACGAACACCTTATTTTGAAAGAATAATTTTATTTGTAAATTATTCACAGAATATTCGCTGTGTTTATTTTCAGTTTATCAAAGTATTGTAGTATCCATGCTGTAAATAAAAATAAAAGGAGAGACATAAAATGCTTCAAATACAAAACATAAGTAAAAAATATATTACTGGAGACTTGATTCAAAGTGCACTTGATAATGTTACATTAAACCTGAGAGATAATGAATTTGTTGCAATTTTGGGACCGAGCGGTTCTGGGAAAACTACGCTTTTAAATGTAATAGGAGGTCTGGACCGTTACGACAATGGAGATCTGATTATAAATAGTATTTCCACAAAACAATATAAAGATAGGGATTGGGACTCATACAGAAATCATACTATTGGGTTTGTATTCCAAAGTTATAATCTGATTCCCCATCAGTCTGTTTTATCTAATGTAGAACTGGCGCTTACCATATCAGGGATTTCTAAGACTGAGAGGAGAGAGCGTGCAAAGAAAGTATTGGAGCAAGTTGGACTGAAAGGACAATTTCATAAGAAGCCTAATCAAATGTCTGGCGGGCAGATGCAGCGGGTGGCTATAGCCAGAGCGCTGGTTAATGATCCTGATATTCTTCTTGCGGATGAACCGACAGGGGCGCTCGACAGTGATACTAGCGTGCAAGTCATGGAACTCCTTAAAGAAGTGGCAAAGGACCGGCTTGTGGTTATGGTTACTCATAATCCAGAACTTGCAGGGGAATATGCTACTCGTATAGTCAGGTTACGTGATGGCAAGATAACAGATGACTCCAATCCATATGATGTCGACAGCACAAAACTTACCCCCCCTAAACATGAAAACATGGGAAAATCATCTATGTCTTTATTCACATCACTGTCACTGAGTTTTAACAATCTGCGGACAAAAAAAGGTAGAACTTTGCTTACAGCATTTGCAGGTTCTATCGGAATTATAGGTATAGCTCTGATTCTCTCGTTATCTAATGGTGTAAATACTTATATTACAGATATACAGAAAAGCACAATGTCATCCTATCCTATATCTATCGAAGCAGAGAGTATTGATGTGAGCAGTATATTAGAAGCCGGACAGAGCAGCATGGATTCAGGTGAAAGTGATCATAATCTGGATGCTGTATATGCCAATGGAAAAGATTTGGAGAGGATTTCCAGCATTACAACGAGTATCACTGAAAATAATCTTACAGAATTTAAGAAATACCTTGATCGTAAAGACAGTGAAATAAATGACTATATAGGCGAAAATGGGATAATTTATTCTTATGATACACAGTTTGGGATGTATACTTATGATAAAGAAGGAACATTTGTAAATACAGATGGGAGCACTCTGGAAGAAACCGATGCATCTTCTTCAACGGCTTCTGAAATCCAGTCTATGCCTGGTTTACCGAGTGGCGAAGGAATACAGGGCGGATCAGGTATCACGGCCATGTCCTCTTCAGGAAATTTTGAAGAACTTCTACCGGGTAAAGATGGTTCTCCTGTAAGTACTGCTATAACAGATAATTATGATGTGCTTTACGGTACATGGCCGGAAAAATATAACGAGGTTGTTCTGGTGCTGGACAAAAACAATGAAATATCGGCAAAATCCCTCTATGAATTAGGAATTCTGCCTTCGAGTGAATATAAGGACATTATGGAAAGACTTGATAAAGGTGAGGATATCAATGAGGAGACTCAAAGCTTCAGTTATGAAGAAATTAGTTCCCTGACATTTTATATGATTCCTGCCTGTGATACTTATGTGAAAAATGAACAGGGTACATTTGACAGTGTTGCAGATGATACAGGAGCGATTGAGAAACTGATGAAAGATGCAGTGCAGATAAAAGTGACAGGTGTGGTACGTCCTGATGAAGATACAGAAAACATGATTATTAATAGTCCTGTGGGTTACACGAGGGCTTTAACAGATTATCTTATTGACTATACAAATAACAGTGAAGTTGTTAAAGCACAAGAAGCAAATACTGATGTCAATGTACTCAATGGAATGACATTTTCACCTTCTGACAATGCAGTTAGGATTTCTGACACACAAAAATATTTGACTGACCTTGGGGTGTCGGATAAAGCTGAGATCTCTAAAAAAATACTACAGTCGGCTTACGCAGATGATCAGGCCGGTGCTGCTAAAATAATGGCAATGAGTGAATCGGAGCTGGCCATAGCTCTTGATCAGTATCTGGAAAATCCAGATGAACAGACTCTTCTTATGATTTACGAAACGTATATTTCCTCAGGCAGCTATGACGATAATTTGAGTGCTTTTGGTGTTGTTAGTTTGGATGCCCCTTCTTCCATAAGTATCTATACAGACAGCTTTGAAGATAAAGATGCTGTTTCGGAAGCTATCAGTGATTATAATACCACTGTAAAAGAAGAAAACCAGATTCATTATACTGACTATGTGGGTCTGCTGATGTCATCAGTGACTACGATTGTAAATGTTATATCTTATGTTTTAATTGCTTTTGTAGCGGTTTCCTTACTGGTGTCTTCCATTATGATTGGAATTATCACCTATATTTCTGTTTTGGAGCGCACAAAAGAAATAGGAATATTGCGGGCAATGGGGGCTTCAAGAAGAAATATTTCACAGGTATTTAATGCAGAAACATTTATGATTGGTCTATGCTCAGGGCTGATTGGAGTGGGAATCACACTACTTTTGCTCATACCGGGAAATATTATTATCCATAATCTTACCGGTTCGACTGATGTAAATGCTGCACTGCCATGGATTAGTGCATTGGTACTTATCCTGCTCAGTATGATGCTTACCGTGATAGGCGGGTTAATTCCTTCGAATAAGGCAGCAAAAAAAGATCCGGTTACTGCACTAAGGACAGAATAAGCATTCAAAAATGCATAATATGGAAAAACCCAGCCATACTATTTCTTGATAATATTTACAATGTAAATTACTTCGTTCTAAGTACATTTATGCAATTTGGAAAGTATTCAGCAAGAATAAGTATGAAAAGAGGGTAAGAGATGAATCAAGTAAAAGGCAGCCAGAGTATAAGTTTTGGTGAATCCCCCTATCTCATTAGCAGCGGCTCAGTAGTAGGCAGCAAAGAAGCAGAAGGACCATTGGCAAAATTATTTGATATGACAAACCACGATGATCTCTTTGGTGCAAAGACCTGGGAGGAAGCAGAAAGTAATATGCAGAAAGAAGCATGTATATTGGCACTTGGCAAGGCACATATAACACCTGAAAAGGTTAGATACTTATTTGGAGGAGACCTGCTTCGTCAGGGCATTGCCACATCAATGGGAGTAGAGGCATTACAGATACCGATGTTTGGTCTTTATGGTGCGTGTTCCACATCTGGTGAAGCATTGGCATTAAGTGCAATGAGTGTTGCAGCAGGATATGGCGATTATATGCTTGCTGTAACCTCTAGTCATTTTGGTAGTGCAGAAAAGGAGTTCCGTTTTCCTCTGGGCTATGCTGGGCAACGTCCTCTTTCTGCTCACTGGACAGTTACTGGCAGTGGTGCATTTTTGGTAGGCACAGAGAAAAGTCATATAAGAATCAGTGGTGTTACTACTGGAAAAATTGTAGATTATGGGCTAAAGGATTCTCAAAATATGGGGGCTTGCATGGCACCTGCTGCTGCAGATACGATTATGCAGAACATGTTGGATTTTGGAAGAAAGCCAGAAGATTATGATAGGATTATTACTGGAGATTTGGGGTATGTGGGACAAGACATACTATTTGATCTACTGAAAAGAAAAGGAACAGACATAACTACAATGCATATGGACTGTGGGATGACTATTTTTGATCAGCAGTCCCAAGATACGCATGCAGGAGGAAGTGGCTGTGGTTGTGCTGCGGTTACACTTGCCGCATATATCCTTCCGAAAATTAAAAAAGGAGAATGGAAGCGTGTTCTCTTTGTGCCCACAGGAGCATTGATGTCCACAGTAAGTTATAATGAAGGGGCAAGTGTTCCCGGAATTGCCCATGCAATTGTATTGGAGCACTGTTAAAATGAAAGGGTCATTTATTAAAGGAGGTTTTTCATGGATTATATTAAGGCTTTTTTAATTGGAGGAATTATCTGTGCTATTGTGCAGATTCTTATGGATAGGACAAAATTAATGCCCGGCAGGATTATGGTATTACTTGTCTGTGCAGGCGCAATTTTGGGGTTCTGTAATGTATATGAACCATTTCTAAAATTTGCAGGTGCAGGTGCAAGTGTCCCCTTGCTAGGTTTTGGCAATGTACTTTGGCAGGGAGTAAAAGAAGCTGTTGATCAAAATGGTTTTCTGGGAGTTTTCATGGGAGGACTTAAGGCAAGTGCTGTAGGAATTTCAGCGGCGTTGATTTTTGGATATTTGGCTTCATTTATTTTTGAACCAAGGATGAAAAAATAGAAATATAAAATTTGTTAAAAGTATAAGTAAAAATTATGTTGTTTTTTGTAAGTGATAATGTTATCGTAATAATGCTGAAGGTTTTATACAAATGAAGAGTTTTGGGAGGAAAAGTATGAATTACGTAAGCATTATTATCCCCTTCGTAGGGGGGCTTGGTATGTTTATATACGGTATGCAGATTTTGGCTCAAGGACTTGAGAATGCAGCCGGAAGTAAGATGAAAACATTATTGGAAGCACTGACAAAGAACAAGTTTTTAGGTGTCCTGCTCGGTGCTTTTATTACGGCGGTTATTCAAAGCTCCTCAGCTACAACAGTGATGATTGTAGGGTTTGTTAATGCAGGAATTATGAATCTTACGCAGGCTATGGGCGTAATTATGGGGGCAAATATCGGTACTACTGTTACAGGATGGTTAGTATCTAGTGTAGAATGGGCTCGTTTTTTAAGTCCTGCAAATCTGGCTCCTATTGCAATTATGCTTGGTGTTATAGTAATGTTGACAGGCACAAGAAGATCAACAAAAGATGTCGCCAGTATTATTATTGGATTCGGACTTTTATTTGTAGGAATAACTACTATGTCTACAGCGGTGGAACCTTTACAGGAATCTGAATCATTTCGTAATATCTTTGTTATGCTCGGGCATAATCCTTTTCTTGGCATTGTTGCCGGAACTGTGGTTACTGCAATTATTCAAAGTTCATCTGCTTCTGTAGGAATTCTTCAGAGCCTTGCGGGAGCTGGATTGGTTCCCTTTAATGCGGCTGTGTATATTATCATGGGGCAGAATATTGGTACTTGTGTTACGGCTATTTTATCCAGTATTGGAGCAAAGAAAACGGCGAAAACAGCTGCAATTATGCATCTTTTATTTAATATAATTGGTACAGTTATTTTTAGTGTTATTGCAATTGTGTTTTTTAAGGTTATCAATACTAGCATTGGAACAGGAAAAATATCCCAGACGGAAATTAGTCTTGTTCATACTATATTTAACATTGGAACTACTATAATTTTGTTTCCACTTTCTGACTGGATAATTAAACTTGCAAAGAAACTGGAGAAAGAGGAAAGCACAGAAACAGATGAAAGTACTGTTCTGTTGGATGACAGAATGCTAGAAACCCCTGGTATAGCACTACAGTCTGCTGTTAGTGAGATTATACGTATGGGGTATGTGGTAAAGAGAACGATGGAAAAAACAAAAAGAATTCTGTTCACTAAAGATTCTAAGGAGATTTTAGAAATCAGAGATGAGGAAACTATAGTAGATAAATTATGTGGTGGCATAACAGATTATGTAATACGTATAAGTACCCTCTCAATTAACGAAAAAGAGCATCAGTATGTGGCCAGTCTGCTTCAGATAGTTTCTGATATAGAACGTATCAGCGATTATTGCGAAAATATTTCTGAGTTTGCGGAGACACTTCACAATCAGAAAGCTGAATTTTCTGAAGTTGCAAAAGCTGAGCTAAAAGAAATGTTGGCAGTCTGCACAGACAGTTATATATATGCGATAGAAGCCTTTGCAGATGGAAATATGGAAAAAGCTCAGCATGTGTTGGAAAAAGAAAATGAAGCTGATAAACTGGAGATTAGAATGCGGCTGGAACATATGAAACGTCTGGCTGATAATAAATGTAATATGGATGCTGGAATTGTGTTTCTGGATACATTGGTCTGTTTGGAACGTATATCTGATCATTCGAGAAATATTGCTGAGGAAATTTTGGCGGAAAACTAAAGGGATAATTGGATAAAGTATGATAAAGCAGTATATGTTGAAGAAACTTATTCAACATATACTGCTTATTTTATATGGAAAAAATAGGTAATGACAGAATGAAAAGATTGTTTTACAAAGATTTTACATCTATAAGATTTTATATTTTACAAAACTCCTATATCATCACTAGTGTGAAGAGAATGAATGAAAAATTAGTGAGTATTCACTCACAAAGAAGCCAAAACAGGAAAAGGAGAAAAAGAATGAAAATGAAAAAGTTTATCGCAGCAATATCTGTTATTGGTATGCTGGCAGTAAGTATTACCGGATGTGGAGGTTCAGACACAGCAGAAGACACCCAGTCAGAGAAAAGCGCATCAGGTTGGGATAGTTCTAATGATATTACTATAGTTTCTCGTGAAGAAGGCTCAGGAACAAGAGGAGCATTCATCGAATTATTTGGAATTGAAGAAGAACAGGGAAATGAGAAAGTGGATATGACCACTGAAGAGGCACAGATTACAAACAGTACGTCTGTTATGATGACTACAGTAGCAGGAGATGAATATGCTATTGGTTACATCTCGCTTGGATCATTAAATGACACCGTTAAAAGTGTTAAGATCGACGGGGCAGAAGCTACAGCTGAAAATGTAAAATCAGGCTCTTACAAAGTGTCAAGACCATTTAATATAGCAACAAAAGAGGGTCTGGATAATGAAGTCGCAAAGGATTTCGTGAACTTCATCTTGAGTGAAGAAGGTCAGGCGGTAGTTGCAGACAATCACTACATTCCTATGGATGAGGTGAAGCCTTTTGAAGGAACTTCACCATCTGGAAAGGCTGTTGTAGGAGGTTCTTCCTCTGTATCACCTGTGATGGAAAAAATGATTGAGGCATATAAAGAAATAAATCCTAATGCGGAGATCGAACTTCAGACTACAGATTCTACAACTGGTATGACGTCTACTATTGATGGTAGTTATGATATTGGTATGGCTTCCAGAGAACTGAAAGATACCGAGTTATCAAAGGGCCTTCAAGCAACTGTAATCGCAACAGATGGTATTGCAATTATTGTCAACAATGACAGCACAGTAGATGAATTGAGCAGCGAACAGGTAAAGACAATTTACACCGGTGAAGCGTTCACTTGGGATGAGGTAGTAGAATAAATGAAATCAAAGACATGGAATGAAAAATTCATGCAGGGAGTCTTCTTCACTGCCGCCTGTGCTTCGGTACTGGCGGTAGCTCTCATCTGTATTTTTTTGTTTGTTAATGGTATTCCTGCAATGAAAGAAATCGGTTTTTTAAAATTTATAACGGGTGAGAGATGGAAGCCCAGTAATGATATTTATGGTATTTTTCCTATGATTGTAGGAAGTATATATGTAACAGCCGGAGCTATCATAGTTGGTGTGCCTATTGGGATTTTAACGTCAGTGTTTATGGCAATGTACTGCCCGAAAAAGATATACAAACCCCTGAAGGCGTCTACCGAACTGCTTGCAGGGATTCCTTCAGTTGTCTACGGCTTTTTTGGTCTGGTAGTTCTGGTGCCCTGGATAAGAGAGGCAGGAAGAACGTTGAAGTCAATTGGGCTCACGAGAAATAGTGGAAACGGAAATAGTATTCTTACAGCTTCATTGCTCCTTGGAATGATGATTCTGCCTACGATAATAGGGGTTACTGAATCTGCTATACGAGCAGTCCCAAAGCAGTATTATGAAGGCGCTTTAGCGCTTGGGGCAACCCACGAAAGAAGCATATTTAAGGTAATGATTCCCGCTGCTAAATCTGGTGTAATAGCTGGTGTTGTTCTTGGAATAGGGCGTGCTATTGGTGAGACTATGGCGGTAATTATGGTAGCAGGAAATCAGGCACGTATGCCGGCAGGTATAATGAAAGGTGTTCGGACTCTTACAGCAAATATTGTTATTGAGATGGGATATGCTACTGATCTTCACCGGGAAGCATTGATTGCAACCGGAGTAGTGTTATTTGTATTTATTCTAATTATTAATTTCAGTGTTGCCTTGTTGAACAGGAGGAAAGAACGTGAATAATGAATCAACATTTGGACAAAAAATGAAAACATATATGAACCATCCCGGTTCGTTTTTCATGATGCTGCTGGTTTTGCTGGGAGCTATACTTACTTTTACAATATTAATTTTTTTGATTATTTATATATTAGTGCATGGATTACCTTATCTTAAGCCATCTTTATTTGCATTGAAATATACTTCAGATAATGCATCTTTGATTCCAGCATTGATCAATACGCTTAGTATGACATTACTTTCATTAATTATTGCCGTTCCTCTTGGCATTTTTGCTGCAATATTTTTGGTGGAATATGCAAAGCGGGGAAATAAATTTATGGGAATTATTCGACTCACAACAGAAACTTTATCTGGAATACCATCGATTGTATATGGGTTATTTGGAATGCTTTTCTTTGTAAATACTCTTGGATGGGGATTTTCCCTTCTTGCAGGTGCGTTTACACTGTCAATTATGATATTACCTCTGATCATGCGTACAACAGAAGAGGCTTTAAAATCTGTCCCAGATTCTTTCCGAGAGGGAAGTTATGGTTTGGGAGCCGGAAAGCTCAGAACGGTGTTTCGTATTGTATTACCCTCGGCAGTTCCTGGTATACTTGCAGGTGTGATTTTGGCAATCGGAAGAATTGTAGGTGAAACGGCAGCGCTGATGTACACGGCAGGAACGGTTGCAAATGTTCCTTCCAGCGTTATGGGATCAGGCAGGACCTTGGCAGTTCATATGTATAATCTGGCAAGTGAAGGACTCCATATGGATCAGGCGTATGCTACAGCAGTTATACTGCTTATACTGGTAGTTGGAATCAATACTTTGTCCGGCATTATAGCAAAAAAATTAACGAAAGCGTAGAGAGGGAAAAGAAATGGGAAAAATTAGCATCAAAAATCTGGATTTATTTTATGATGATTTCCAAGCCCTGAAAAGTGTTAATCTGGAAATAGAAAAAAATAAAATCACCGCGTTTATCGGACCAAGCGGATGTGGGAAATCCACACTCCTGAAATCCATTAATCGTATGAATGACTTAGTAGAAGGATGCCGTATTGATGGAGATATTCTACTGGATAATGAAAATATATTTAAAGGAATGGATGTGAATCTACTTCGTAAGCGTGTAGGAATGGTTTTTCAGAAACCAAATCCGTTTCCAATGAGCATCTATGATAATATAGCCTTCGGGCCAAGAACACATGGTGTAAGGTCTAAGGGGAAATTAGATGATATAGTAGAAAGATCCTTGCGCAATGCAGCCATATGGGATGAGTGTAAAGACAGGCTGAAAAAAAGTGCACTGGGAATGTCGGGAGGGCAGCAGCAGCGTTTGTGTATTGCAAGAGCTCTTGCTGTTGAACCAGAGGTGCTTCTTATGGATGAACCTACGTCGGCTTTAGACCCTATATCAACATCAAAGATAGAAGACCTTGCACTGGAATTGAAAAAAGATTATACTATTGTCATGGTAACACACAACATGCAGCAGGCGGTACGTATATCGGATAATACGGCATTTTTCCTACTGGGTGAAGTAGTAGAGTATAACAATACAGAGAAATTGTTCTCCATTCCTGCTGATAAAAGAACAGAGGATTATATAACAGGGAGGTTCGGTTAAGATGAGAAATCGATTTGACGGGCAGTTACAGTTATTGGAAGAGTTGCTTACACACATGGGTGAGTTATGTGAGGTAGCTATAGCAAATGCAACTCGTGCATTAGAAGAAGGCAGCATTGAACAAGCCAAAGCAATTATGGATGCTGATGAAGAAATTGACCAGATGGAAAAGGATGTAGAGAGACTATGTCTGAAACTCTTACTGCAGCAGCAGCCTGTGGCAAAAGATCTTCGCAGAATATCGGCAGCACTTAAGATGATTACAGATATGGAACGTATTGGCGACCAGACTGCTGATATAGCGGAAATTATTATTTCTTCCAAACATACTACAGCAACAGACATTAAACAGATAGGAACAATGGCCAGTGCTGTCAGCAAAATGGTACGTGACAGTGTGCGCGCATATGTAACAAAGGATTTGGAACTGGCAAAACATGTTATGGAGGCTGATGACGTTGTGGATCAGCTGTTTGATACAATACGTGATGAACTGTCTGCATATATACGTGCTGAAAAAGGAGAACATGGAAAACGAATATTTGATTTGATCATGGTTACTAAATATCTTGAGCGTATCGGTGATCATGCAACTAATATTGCAGAGTGGGTAGAGTTCTCTATCACAGGTGTACACAGGGATGGTGTTAAACTTTAGGCAAAATAATATATATACGTTATATCAGTCAATAGCTGAGTGAGTAGAGATAAGGAAGTGACAAGATGATTTATTGCGTGGAAGATGATGATAATATCCGAGAACTTGTGATATATACATTAGAAACAACCGGGCTTAAAGCGCAGGGATTTGCTGAAGGCAAATCATTTATTGAGGCTCTTGAAGTGGAGATGCCAAAACTCGTATTACTGGATATTATGCTTCCAGGTGAGGATGGACTTACGTTACTCAAAAGATTAAAGCACTCGTCAAAAACAAAAGACATACCAGTAATAATGGTAACAGCAAAAAGCGCCGAATATGATAAAGTGATTGGTCTGGATACAGGAGCGGATGATTATTTGACGAAGCCATTTGGAATGATGGAACTGGTTTCCCGCATAAAAGCAGTATTACGACGTTCGGGTAAGACTTCAGACAAATCAGATATGAGTGTTGCAGGGGTACATGTGGATGTGAAGAGACATGAAGTAACTGTAGACGGTAAAATTGTATCACTAACTTTGAAGGAGTTTGAATTGCTTGAGAGACTTATTAGAAATCAGAATATTGTACTCACGAGAGATCAACTTTTAGAAGATATATGGGGGTATGATTTTGGCGGAGAAACGAGAACTGTTGATGTTCATGTAAGGACTCTTCGACAGAAACTAGGAGAAAAGGGTGAAATTATCGAAACGGTACGCGGTGTAGGCTACCGGGTCGGAGGAAACCATGAGAGCTAGGGTTCAAAAAAGCATGGTATTAGTACTTTTCCTTACCTTGTTGATTTCATATTTGATTCTTACTTTGGTCGTATACAGGCAGACTTTATCCATTTTGGAAAGAGAAGTACGACAGAATGCAAAGTATATTGGGACAGCTATTAATATATCTGGCACAGATTATCTTGAAAAAATGGCGGATGTGGATGAGGGCACCCGTGTGACTTGGATTGCCAAAGATGGTACTGTACTGTATGATTCTCAGAATGATGTCAAAGCCCTGGAGAATCATAAATCAAGACCAGAAATACAGAAGGCGCTGTCTGCTGGTTCGGGAACAGATATTCGTGTATCCGGCACAGAGGGGTTTAAAATGTACTATTATGCTCTGCGTCTGGATGACGGTACTGTTCTGCGTGTGGCAAAGTTAATGGACGGTCTGGCAAGAACTGCGATGAGTATGTTCCCGGTAATGTGCCTGCTTTTTGTTTCTATGCTCCTTTTTGTCTGGCTGATGTCAAAATGGCAGACGGCAAAACTGATAAGGCCTTTAAATGCATTGGATATTGAACATCCCTTGGATAATGAAATATATGAGGAATTATCTCCCTTATTATTAGCGATAAACAGACAGAACATGGAGAAAGATGCTATTGCAGATATGAGAAAGGAATTTTCCGCAAATGTATCTCATGAACTGAAAACCCCTCTGACCTCCATCACAGGTTATGCAGAAATCATGAAGAATGGAATGGTAAAACCGGAGGATATTTCTAATTTTTCTGAGCGTATTTATAAAGAAGCAAGGCGTTTAATAACCTTAATAGAAGATATTATTAAATTGTCAAAACTGGATGAAGAATCTGTTGACTTCGAGATGGAAGATGTAGAATTATATGCACTGTGCAGGGAGATTGTAAGTCGTTTAGCGCCACAGGCAAATGCAAAGAATGTTCACGTTATTATGGCGGGTGAACCTGTAATATACAATGGAGTCAGACAAGTATTGGATGAGATGATTTACAATATTTGTGAAAATGCAATTAAATATAATGTGACAGGCGGAAGAGTATCTGTGTGGGTCGGAAACACACTCCTAGGGCCGAAAGTCAGCGTGGCTGATAATGGAATAGGAATACCAAATGATCAGCATGAAAGAATATTTGAACGCTTTTACAGAGTGGATAAAAGTCATTCAAAGGAAAGTGGAGGTACCGGTCTGGGACTTTCTATTGTAAAGCATGGAGCGCTTCTTCATGGAGCAAAGGTTACGGTAGACAGTGAAGAAGATAGAGGAACAAGAATGGATATTCAGTTCTGATTAACAAACTGAAAAATAAAATGACATTTTTAGAAAAGCGTGCTAAAATTAATTATTTAGATGATATTAATTAATTTTAGTGCGCTTTGAGGGCTTTTATATGGAAGAAAAGGAAGTTATTGTTAAAGAAAATGGATCAGAGAACATGAGAAATGTTTTGGATCTGGCTATGAATATGGGAAGAGTTCTTTTACAGAGCGGTGCCGAGATTTTTCGTGTGGAAGAAACCATAGAGCATGTATGCAGACATTACCAAATCGAAACCGTAGATACTTTTGTGATGAGCAATGGTATATTTATCACAGCAAGAGATGAAAAAAAGGAAGTTTATGCCAAGGTGAAACATATACCCCTATCTAGTTTTCATTTAGGTATTGTTACAGAAGTAAATGATTTGTCACGAGAAATATCGGCAGGCAATGTAGATCTTTTGGAAGCAAAAGAACGCTTGGCCCTTATTGAAAAGATGCCGCAGAAAAGAGGGCGATTCAGGGTCTTTGCCGCAGGAGTAGGAAGCGGGTGTTTTTGTTATCTTCTTCAGGCGAATACACTAGAGAGTATGATTGCTGTACTGATTGGCTGTCTGCTTTACGTATTTGTACTGTTTTCAGAAAAACATAGGTTATCAAAGATCATCACAAATATTGTGGGCGGAGGTTTCATCACGGTTATGACGCTGCTGGCGATACAGGTTCCATGGCCCTTTTCTGTCAGTATAGATAAAATTATTATAGGATCCATTCTTCCGCTTGTACCAGGAGTGGCATTCATAAATTCAATACGAGATATCGCAAACAGTGATTTTATATCAGGCATCGTTCGTATACTTGATGCCTTATTGGTATTTGTATATATTGCCATAGGTGTGGGGTTTGTTCTCCGTTGCTATCAGAATCTGGCAGGAGGTGTACAACTATGGTAGGATTCATAATTGTGAATATGATTTGCTCATTTATGGGCACTATTGCCTTTTCAGTTCTGTTTAACGTACCTAGAAGATTTTATGTCTGGTGCGGGTTGACTGGGATGTGTGGATGGCTCTTATATTGTGTGGTTTTAAATGGAACATCAGTTACTATGGCTTCTTTTTTAGGGACATTTTTGGTTGTTCTGATGTCCAGGGCTTTGGCCGTGTGGCAGAAATGTCCTATAACTGTTTTTTTGGTTGCGGGTATATTCCCTTTGATTCCAGGAGCTGGTATTTATTATACTGTATATAATGTAGTTCAAGGAAATCTTGCCGAAGCGGCTGTTAGCGGAATTGGTGCGGTAAAGGTAGCTTTTGCCATCGTGCTAGGAATTGTATTTGTTGTATCTATACCCAAAAGATGGTTTAAGACTAACTACTGGCGCAATAAATTGCGTGGTGATTCAAAAAACTCTGCTTTATAGGCTCTTGAAAATGTTGAGTAATCACTGAAGCCGCTGGAAAAGCAAGCTTGTGTAATCGGCAATCCATTTAAAATAAGTTCTCTGGCGAGAAGAAGCCTGCGGTAAGTAATATAATTTCCGATTGTATATCCTGTTTCCGATTTGAACTGACGCATCATATAATATTTACTGATGTAAAAATGACTGGCCAATGTAGTGATGTCTAGCTTTTCGGTGAGATGACCGTTGATATAGTGCATTATATCTACTACTTTAGCATTGTAAAGACCTGAATCCAGAAATTCCAGTCGATTTTTTATCGCAGTTCGGTTTAGCTGTATCATGAATTCTAAAAATAGAATCTGCCGATAGAGACTACTGGCATAATCCTCATCTTCAAAAGAGCGTTCCAACCTGTTCGTAATCTTGAAAAGAGAACTCTTCTCAAGAGAATGAATGCGCAGTACATTGGAATGCTCTTTTTTTGCTTTTGCAAAACAATAACTTAAATCATATTCTAAAGTGCGATAAGCTTCCATAAATCCTGGCGAAATATAAACGATAATCCTTTCATATGGGAGAGAATCATCTACGTTAACACGATGTATATCATTCCGGTCTACCAAAACTATATCATAAGGCTGCAGGTCATAGGTTTTGCCTTCTACAAAATACTGGACCTTCCCTTTTATAAATATAGTTATTTTCAGAAAATCATGATAATGGTATTCAAATTCTTTAGAAAGGCTGTCTTTTAGGTGGAAGATACGAAACTCACTATTAAGATAGCCTCTTTTGCTATATTGTGGCATGTGTAATCCTCCTAACAGTAAAAAATGTTAAACTACTTATATAAGTATAAAGCATTATTTGCAATATGAAAAGCATTTAATCAGTATTATACAATAAAAATGCTTGATATAATAAATAGAACAAACGGAGGTGCGATATAATGAAAATTAATTTAGAACGTTATCATGGTCTTGGAAATGATTATTTGGTTTACGATCCTAATAATAATGAACTAAAGCTGAATAAAGAGAATGTAGAGATGCTCTGTAACAGAAATATGGGACTGGGATCTGATGGTATTCTGGAAGGTCCGTTTATAGGCGAAACCCATATGTCTTTGCGCATATGGAATCCTGATGGGAGTACAGCTGAAAAAAGTGGAAATGGAGTGCGGATTTTTGCAAAATATTTAAAAGATGCAGGATATGTACAAAAGAAAAAATACACGCTTATTACAGATGGAGGTCCCGTTGATATAGCATATTTAAACGAGGATGGCAGCAGGTTGCGCATATCTATGGGTAAAATATCATTTTGGAGTGATGAGGTTCCTGTTACAGGAGAACGTAGAGAAGTAATAAATGAAGATATGGTATTTGGAAGAACACTTTATCCGGTTACCTGTGTATCGGTTGGCAATCCCCATTGTGTTATTCCTATGCGGGAAATTTCACAGCCTTTGGTCTGTAAAATCGGAAATTACTCTGAAGTAGCCAGATATTTCCCGGAGAGAATCAATACGGAAATTATGAAAGTAATTGATCATCATAATGTTGAAATAGAGACTTTTGAAAGAGGTGCGGGTTACACAATGGCTACAGGAACCGGTGCTTGTGCCGCAGCAGGGGTGGCATATAAGCTTGGATTGACAGGTAACAAGGTTATTGTGCATATGCCGGGAGGAGAGCTGCAGGTAGAAATTGATGATGATTGGAATGTCTATATGACAGGCGATGTATTCTACGTCGCAAAAATCAGATTAAGTAATGAGTTTACGGAAAAAATAAGAGCATTATAACATAAGTAGGAAAACAGGGGCTGTAAAAAAACTCCCCTAAAATAAAAATCGCTGAGGTCATGAGACTTCAGCGATTTTTTGGTATAATTAATTATGCGACTAAATAAAAACACTAATGATAATTATACAGTACGACAGTTGAAATTACCATTGGAAATTGAAAAACTAATTAATATATCTGATCCTATTTTTTTACAGACAGCTAATAGGAAAACATGAAAGCTTAGGATAAAAGGGGGGTTGCGGGGACAGGGGTATTTGTGCTAACATGGGTATAACAAAAAAGGCAGGTGATGACATGCTGATTGAAATAGATTTTAACAGCAGTGAAGCGATTTATATCCAATTGCGTAATCAAATCATTATGGGAATAGCTACTTCAACTATACAGGAAGGAGATTCGCTGCCTTCTGTACGTCAGTTGGCGGACACTGTAGGTGTAAATATGCATACAGTAAATAAGGCTTATAGTGTTCTTCGTCAGGAAGGGTTTATACAGCTTGACAGGAGACGTGGAGCAGTAATTGCGCTGGATATTAATAAAATAAAGGTACTGGAAGAAATGAAACAGGAGCTTTTGATTCTGCTTGCAAAAGGCAGGTGTAAGAATATTTCAAGAGAAGAAGTGCATAATCTGGTAGATGAAATATTTGAAGAATATGAGTAAATATCATCATGGAAAAGACATATTGACAGGAGGAAACTATGCAGAATAATTATACAAAACAAGCCCAGCAGGCAATTAAGTATGCAGGAGTTATGGCAAAGAAATTAAAACACCCATACATTGGAACCGAACATCTTCTACTGGGACTAAGGAAGGAATACACAGGTGTAGCTGGTCAGATACTAGCTAAGAATGATGCAGATGAAAAAAAGATTCTTCATTTAATGGATGAATTGATTTCTCCTGCAGGGGATGTGCTTAGTGTTGAACATCCTAAAGAAAGTCCAAGATTACAGTTTATTCTGGAGAGCAGTATCCGGGAAGCCAGACATCTTCACACCAAAAGTGTAGGTACAGAGCATCTATTGATGGCGATTATTCATGATGTGGACTGTGTAGCTGCAAGAATTCTCATCACCCTGAATGTAAGCCTTCAAAAAATTCTGCAGGATATTCTCAACGCAGTAGGGATTGACTTGAAGGAGTATCAGGAGGAAACACAGGAAGAAAGCAAGAACAAAAGTTCTGCAGTGGAACAGTTTTGCACCGACTTGACGGAGGCTGCACTAGAGGGGCGTCTGGATCCTGTAGTGGGACGAGAAAATGAAATATATAGACTTATGCAGGTATTAAGTCGCAGAACAAAAAACAATCCCTGTCTGGTAGGCGAACCGGGAGTGGGTAAAACAGCCATTATTGAAGGGTTGGCACAGAGGATAGCTATGGGAGTAGTTCCAGAGGGGATGAAAGGAAAAAAAATATACACACTGGATCTTCCTGGGCTTATTGCCGGGTCCAAATACCGTGGAGAGTTTGAAGAACGGATGAAAAGTCTGATTGCAGAAGTAAAGGCAAGTGAAAATATCATTTTGTTTCTTGATGAACTGCACACGATGATTGGTGCCGGAGGGGCGGAGGGTGCAATTGACGCCTCAAGCATACTAAAACCATCTCTGGCCAGAGGAGAAATGCAGCTTATCGGGGCAACAACAATATCTGAATATAGAAAATATATAGAAAAAGATGCTGCTCTTGAGAGAAGGTTTCAACCGATCACTGTGGAAGAACCTACAAAAGAACAGTGTCTGGAAATTTTGAAGGGACTGAAGAGTAAATATGAAGTACATCATAAAGTAATTATTGAAGAAGAAGCACTTACTGCAGCTGTAAATCTGTCTATCCGGTATATAACAGACCGAAATCTGCCGGATAAGGCAATTGATGTGCTTGATGAAACCTGCTCAAAGGTCAGTATGAGGGGGTATAAGGTCCCGGATAACATGAAGAATTACGAGGATTCTCTTAAAACGCTGATTAAGGTCAAAGAGGATAAGATAAAAGAAGGGGATTTCAAAGGGGCATCCGAGGTACACAAAGAGCAGAAGGAACTTGAAAATAAACTTGAAAGTTTAAAAAAACGATTTCAAAAGAAAACAGCAGCTAATCATCCGCCTGTAGTAGAGAGCGATATCGCAGAAGTAGTATCTGCTTGGTCTAAGGTTCCGGTTCAAAAGCTTGCAGAAAGTGATACTGACAGATTGAAAAAACTGGAACAGGTGCTTCATAAAAGAGTGATAGGACAGGAAGAAGCGGTAAGTGCGGTGGCAAGAGCTGTGAAAAGGGGAAGAGTTGGTCTAAAAGATCCTAAACGCCCCATAGGATCATTTCTCTTTTTGGGGCCTACTGGAGTTGGAAAAACGGAGCTTTCCAAAGCTCTTGCAGAGGCTTTGTTTGGGAATGAAGAATCTATGATACGCATTGATATGTCCGAATATATGGAAAAGCATTCTGTTTCTAAGATGATCGGGTCTCCTCCGGGATATGTAGGGCATGAAGAGGGGGGACAGTTAAGTGACAGGGTCAGAACCCATCCGTATTCAGTGATACTTTTTGATGAAGTGGAAAAGGCACATCCAGATGTATTCAACATACTTCTTCAGGTGTTGGATGATGGGCATATAACAGATTCTCAGGGTCGTAAAGTGGATTTTTGTAATACAGTCATAATCATGACCTCTAATGCAGGTGCTAAAGCGATTATTGAACCTAAAAAACTGGGATTTGCGACAAAAGAAAGTCCGGCAGATGACTATAAACGGATGAAACAGAATGTTATGGATGAAGTAAAATTAATATTCAGACCAGAGTTCTTAAATAGGATAGATGAGATTATTGTATTCCATGCATTGGATAAAATCCATATGAAGCAGATTGTTACATTGCTATGCAAAGAGTTTATACAACGTATATACAATCAGATGAATATAACAATGACAATCAGGGATTCTGCTAAAAAACACATCGTTGAAAAGGGTACAGATGCCAAATATGGTGCACGCCCTCTGCGTAGAGCCATGCAAACAGAATTAGAGGATAAGCTTGCCGAGGCCATTTTAAACGGTGAAATTAAAACGGGAGATAAGGTGGAAGCAGGCCTTTCTAAAAAAGAAATTAAATTTTATCCAAAAGCGATAAATCAGTAGAAAAAGAAAAAGAATTATTATATAATACAATCAAGATAAAAAGAATCTGCAATACCTAGGAGGACAACTAAAATGGAAACAGCAAAAGAATTATTACACGCGGAAAAAGACGGAACACTCAGCTTTGGTGACTACACTCTGGTATCAAAAACAAAACAAGATAATTTTGAATTTGAAGGTGATATCTATAAAGTCAAGACATTCAAGGAAATAACAAAGCTGGAGCGTAATGGTATGTTTGTGTATGAATCTGTTCCGGGAAGCACGGTTAGAAATTTTAAAGCAACAGATTTAGAAGTAACCTTTTGCGTGACGTCTTCCAAAGACATACAGTTTACTTTGGAATTGGAACCGGACAGCGAATATGAGGTGTTTATCAACAATGTATCAGCTGGAAAAATGATGACTAATTTAAGCGGTAAATTAAGTGTCAGTACAGAAGAGAATGAAAATGGTTGTGTATCTGTACGAGTTGCAAAGTGTTAAACACAGATTAACAATGATTTTTACCGGTTTTGAGGGCCGGCGGAAGAATTATCGAATTGACGAGACAAGACAAAGTAACACACAAAGAGACAGGGATGAGTTACCTGTCTCTTTTTACTTGAAAAGACTTTGTTGAGGGAAAGGAGAAACATGGCAAAAGGGAAAAAAATTGTGTATTATTGCCAAAACTGTGGACATGAAGAGACAAAATGGCTTGGGCAGTGTCCTGAATGTAAAGAATGGAATTCGTTTGTAGAGGAAAAAATAAGTACTGGAAAAACAGCGGTTGCAAAGGCTGCCAGAGCAGTTGATGTTGTTTCTTTGTCAGAAGTGAGTGCGGGTGATCATAGCAGGATATTGACTGGAATTGGTGAGTTGGACAGAGTTCTGGGAGGAGGGATTGTACCAGGTTCTCTGGTTTTAGTAGGAGGTGATCCTGGTATAGGCAAGTCTACACTGTTGCTTCAGGTATGCAGAAATCTTGCTAACAGCAAAAATGTATTGTACATATCAGGAGAGGAATCTCTGGCACAGATAAAACTTAGGGCAAACAGGATGGGAAAATTTACCGAAAATCTGAAGCTTTTGTGTGAAACAAATCTGGAAACAATTCAAACAGTAATACAAAACCATAAACCAGAGGTCGTTATAATTGATTCTATACAAACAATGTATAGTGAAGAAGTAACATCTGCTCCTGGAAGTGTATCCCAGGTGAGGGAGTCAACTAATATACTTATGCAGCTTGCTAAAGGAATGGAAATCTCTATATTTATTGTAGGCCATGTTACAAAAGAAGGGACAGTGGCCGGACCCAGAGTACTTGAGCATATGGTAGATACAGTGCTTTATTTTGAAGGTGACAGACATGCATCTTATCGTATTTTGAGAGGGGTGAAAAACAGATTCGGATCTACAAATGAAATTGGTGTTTTCGAAATGAGACAGACGGGATTGTCTGAAGTTGAGAATCCTTCTGAATTTATGTTGAGCGGAAAACCAGAAAATGCTTCTGGATCTGTAGTGGCCTGTTCTATGGAAGGCACAAGACCTATATTAATTGAAATTCAAGCGTTGGTGTGTGAGAGTAATTTTGGCATGCCAAGACGAACAGCAGCAGGCACTGACTATAATAGAGTTAATCTTTTGATGGCTGTTCTTGAGAAAAGAGTGGGCCTGCATTTGTCAAACTATGATGCGTATGTAAATATAGCCGGAGGGATTAAGATGAACGAACCGGCAATTGATTTAGGAATTGTAATGGCATTAATTTCCAGTTACAAGAATAGGGCAATAGATGAAAAGATGATTGTGTTTGGGGAAGTCGGTTTAAGTGGCGAAGTAAGAGCTGTAAGTATGCCGGAACAACGTGTAGCAGAAGCAAAGAAACTGGGATTCAAAACCTGCATTCTGCCTATGGTGTCTAAAGAAATAGTTAAGGAGCAAAAAGGCATTCAGATTACTGGCGTAAAAACAATTAATGATGTCATGAACCTGATATAAAAAGATTATTGAATATCTTGGTGAGTATAGATCTTCTGACTGGTAAAGCCTCGACCCTTTACTTCATTAACATGGCTGATGATAATAAATGCTTTGGGATCTATATCCATAACCAGCTTGTTCAGCTTAATCAGTTCACGATTAGAAATAACGGTAAGAATGATGGGCTGCTCAACATTGAGATATCCAGTTTTCCCATCTACAAATGTGGTGCCCCGGTCTAACTGTTTTTGTATAAGATGATTAATCTCATTGTATTTTGCACTGATGATTTTAACCTGAGTTTGGGATATTCCAATCATTAAAAATTTATCCAGTATAACAGAATAGGTCAATACAAGAACAATACCGTAAATACTTTGCTCCGCATCGGAAAAAGTCATTTGCAAAAGTAGTATAGTACAATCTAAGGCGTAAAGTACAATTGATATGGAAATACCAAATTTTTTGTTTAGTACTAGGGGTGGTATATCCATTCCACCGGTAGATGCTCCGGCATGAATGACCAGTCCGATTGCAAAACCAATCATAATACCACCACAGATAGTGGATAACATTCTGTCACTTGTTATGTTGCTAAGTGCGGGTACTTTCTGAAGCAAACTGAGGATAAGAGGATAGAAGAATGTACTAATTAATGTAGTGAGTGCAAAATGTTTACCCAGTATGAGCGCGCCCAGAATAAACATCACAAAGTTAAAGATAAATACAAAAGCAGGAACAGGAATATCGAGGTAGTGCTGAAATGTCAGTGCCAGCCCAGTCGATCCGCCGGTGATTATTCCGCCTGGTAAGATAAACATTGTAATACCCATAGCATAAATTGTATTACCCAGCAAAACGAAAATGATATTTTTTATAGTAGTTTTAGACATGATAATGCCCCCTTCATTTTTATACTAATTTTTCTGTAGCAGGTAAAAAAGAGATTTTTATAATAAGCGTTCTTTCTTCAACAATATAGGCTTCAATATTACCGCCTGTACGTGAAACTAATTCTTTAACAATTGCAAGCCCCAGACCGGAAGAACCTTTTTGACGGGCAGCATCTGCCTTATAGAAACGGTCAAACATTTTACTGGTATCTATTGAACCGGGATCATTAACTCGATTGGAAAAGATGAGAGTGGTTCCTGTTTGCACGATACCAACTTCACCGTTGCCATGAATAAGAGCATTATGTATAAGGTTGCGAAATATCCTTCCTAAGGATTCAGGAGTAGCTAATACAAAAATATGTTCATTCTCAAATTGAATATCAGGTTCGACTTTTTTTTCAGTGAACAGATGGAAAAGGCTGAGAATACAATCACTGAGAACGGGAAAAACAGCAGTAGACCGGCAATTCAAAGAAAAATCATCACTGGTCAGTTTGGTATATAAGAACAATTCTTCAAGCATATCTTTTAATTCATTAATTCTTCCTTCTATGATATGTTCATAGCGAAGTTGTTTTTCAGAGTCAGTACAATCTTCAAGCATCTGCAGATATCCGGCGGCACTGGTAAGTGGAGTTCTGATATCATGTGCAATATTAGAAATAGTCTGCTTTAACTGTTCTTGTGAGCCCATGTATTTTTGTTCTTTTTTCTGTGCAGTAATAAAAAGATGATTTAGTTTAGTATACAACAGTAGAAATTCTTTACTTCGTATTGCTGTGGTCAACTCTATTTGGCTTCCGGTTTCAATTTGTGCTAACTGTCTTAGCATGTGTTTGATTTCTTTTTTATAAAGCAAAATAAGAGCTGACAAGCTGCAGCAAATGCCGATGAGCACTATGATAATAACATACATATACACTTACCTCCACTATAGAATGTAAATAGAAGTGATTCAGAGATGTCTTGTTAAAGACATCTCTGAATCTGGTCTTGATGAATAAAAGCTGAATCTACGTATTACTGCTAAATATCTTTTTTGGCCAATATGATTTTACTGAGTATGGTGTAGAAAATCAAGAATCCAAGACCGATTATAAAAGGTCTCCAACTGCTTATGCCCCTATAGTTCATAGGAAGTGATACGAGATTCATATATAATGTAAAATTTGTCAGATGCTGCAGATTAAACAAACCAAGAAGTGTTCTGATTATCATTACGATCAGGCCTCCGTTTAAAAATACAACGCTCAGTATACAAGCTGCTTTATTGCGGGTCAGTACAACGATAAGAAGTGTCAATGCTGAAAATCCGTTACAAACCATCCATGCTGACAGTAAATAAAACAGGATATCTTTTAAGGAACCATAGGTGAAAAAATTTCCTGCAAGGAGATTGCACAATGAGACAACAATAATAGACCCCACCATATAAATAAGGTTAATCAAACAAAGAGAGGAGATTTTACTGAGGATATAATCCCACTTATTTACATGAATACTTAATATATTTTTAATAAAGCCACTTTCAAAATCTACATGTGTGATAATTGAAGCGAGTATACCAACAATAAAAGCAAAGCTTCCTCCTGTCATTGAACCTTGATCAAATAATTCCAGTATAGATGCGGAAGATAAAGTGTTCTCCAGCTCCTGGAAATCACCGCTTACGCTTCCGCCGGCCTGAATAATAAAGCTGCGAAAACCTGGATCAGCAAGTGCATATAGAATTCCAAATGCAAGTAGATTTACTGAGACGACTATTGCAAAACAAATATAAAATGTTTTGCTTCGAAATAATTGATATAGATTCATTCGTAAAAGATTAAGCATACTGTGAACCTCCTTCCATTAATTCAAAGAAGTACTGTTCCAGATCCATCTGGTGAAGATGACATGAGGATATGCCGACTCCATTTTTTATGAGTAGTTCAGTAAGAGCAGAAGACTCTGTAAAACTGTATATGTGTATGTTATTCTGGTCATGCACCATGTAGTGTAGATCCGGAAAATGTTCTGATAGAATAGCAGCAGCTCTGGCTGTGTTGTCTGTAGTGAGAGACAGATAATCTCTGCATTGTTCTTCTAAATCATGCTTTGAAATCTGCTGAACTAAGGTCCCATCTTTAATGATCCCATAACGTGAGGCTATTTTACTGAGTTCTCCAAGAATATGTGAACTGATAAGGATTGTTTTATTTGATTCTTTATTTAAGGTGAGCAGACATTCCCGAACTTCTTTGATTCCTTCCGGGTCAAGACCGTTGATAGGTTCATCTAATATAAGCAGATCAGGATTACCGAGTAAGGCCATTGCAATACCCAGTCTTTGTTTCATTCCCATTGAGTAATGTTTCACCTTCTTTTTTTCATCAGCGGTCAGACTTACCAAATCTAATATTTGGTCAATGCTGTGTAAATTTGTTAATCCCAGACTCTTAGCGTTTAAAATCATATTGTCCTTTGCTGTTAAATTGGGATAAAGACCGGCATCCTCAATCAGTATGCCTACCCTCTGACGAACAGTTGGGTCAGTTACAGATGAACCATATAATGAGATTTCTCCCTGAGTGGGATGAACCAGACCGCAGCACATTTTGAGTGTGGTGGATTTACCAGATCCATTTCTTCCAATAAACCCATAAATATCCCCAGATTTAACTTCCATATTAAGATGACTCACCACAGCTTTATTTCCATATACCTTGGTTAGGCTTTTTGTTTTTACTGCATATTGTGTATTCATAGCAATTCCTTTCTTTGTGCTCTTTAGTGACATTTTTAATATAACAGTATTGGTTTTATAAAGCGCAAAGAAAAGTTTAAGAAAGTTTAAAGCCGATTCCCCAGACGGTTTGTATGTAACTATCTGTTTCTGATGATTTTAGTTTAGAGCGTATATTACTAATATGAACATTAATAGTCTTATCTTCTATATAATAGTTATCGTCCCATGCGTATTCATAAATCATTTGTTTTGTAAAAACTTTTTTGGGGTGTTTACACAATAGCTCAAGTATTTTAAACTCGTGCTTTGTTAGTTCTATTGCTTTTCCTGACACGGTCATTTCTTGTGTATCTGGATTTACTTTCCAGTTCTTGTATTGTAAAACTGTTTTACTATTTTGTATATTGGTTTCACGCAGCTGAACTTGAATACGCACAAGAAGTTCTCTTAGATCGAAGGGTTTACATATATAATCACTTGCACCTGCAGACAGCAGCTCCACTTTACTCTCCAATTCGTTCTTAGCGGAGAGAACAATAACAGGCAGCTTTCCTGCAAATATATGAATCAAGTCTTCGCCTGTTTTACCGGGAAGCATTAAGTCTAATATAATTAAATCATAATGATTCAGGGAAAAACACAGTTCTCCTTCGCTTCCTGAAAAAGCCTGGGTACAGTTATAGTTATTATCCAGAAGATATTCTGTAATCATATTATTAATATGCGGATCATCTTCTATAATTAAAATAGAATTCATAGTATACTCCCTTTTAAATATTCAATCCTGCTTATATGTTTGTTTTTAACATAATATCATAATTAACACTCAAGCTGCAATCAGAACAGTTTAGCAGTGTCAAAAGGAAAGTGATTTATGAATGATTATATATGGTGAAATCTTAGTAGGAACAGGTGATTTTTAGCTAAGAATTGTGTGAATTTTACAAATTAAATAAAAAATAAGAAAATTATTGACAATTAAGGGGGGCGGTGGTATTATTAAATTCCGTCACAGACATGCCTTTTACAGTGAAAGACAAGCAGAGAAACTGAAGTTTCAGCCTGGTGTTGAAGTAACAGCGATAGGTAAGAACTGACGTAGAAATAGCAAAAAACAATTTACAAACAATTTGAAAAAGTTCTTGACAAACAGAAGGCGACATGGTAAGATATAAAAGTTGCTGCTGACGACAAAGAACAACAGCAAATGACAAAAGAACCTTGATAATTAAACAATAGACAACAAACCCTTGAAAATTTCTTATAGAGAAAATTTTTAAGAACAGCATCAATAAAATGATGCACCCATCACTGAAGGAAACTTCGGTGGTAAGAACAG
>POVV01000051.1_pt1 | contig 115080 bp, 102 predicted proteins | sample 1560271 | NCBI WGS metagenome assembly POVV01 (sample SAMN08337232, study PRJNA429181) | Bioreactor metagenome, whole genome shotgun sequencing project. | biome: cows' rumen and soil; feature: anaerobic; isolation source: anaerobic chemostat enrichment culture, galacturonate as sole carbon... | reverse complement strand
GCATTGCAGCCCTGACCATCATTCCCTTTACCAAACTTGGAGCATCCATCGGCCTGGCCGCCCTGCCGCCTGTATATTTCGCATGGCTGGCGCTGACCATTTTCCTGTATATGGTGCTCGCTACGGTGTTTAAGAAGATTTTTATTAGAAGGTATGGTGAGTTATTATAAGAACTTTTTACCACGATCTATGCAAAAGCCTGCAGGTATTATCTCACAAATGTGATAAATACCTGCAGGCTTTTATAATTGATTTCTAGCACAGTGATACCTTCCCATCACTCCCTGACCTTAACTTTTTGTGTCTCCTCCTCCGCCGTGCCATGCTGGCTTACGTATTCCAGAAAACCATCATAATTCAAGGACCTGCTGTAATAAAAGCCCTGATAACACTCACAGCCAAGTTCATGAAGCATTTCTACCTGTTCCCTGGTTTCCACTCCTTCCGCCACAGCCTTGACATGCAGCTGTTCGCAAAGAGAAAGAATCGATTTTACAATCTGCCGGCGCTGTTCATCGCTGGTTATCAATCCTACCAGGGAAGCATCTAATTTTATGATATTAGCGTAAAAGTCACATATGTAAAGAAGTGAACTGTGACCCATGCCGAAGTCGTCAATAGAAAGATTAAGTCCCATGGCCGTAATCTGCCCTAATTTATTGCATATAGCGTCAGTCGCATCAATGGTAGCGTTTTCGGTAAGCTCCAGCTCCATATACTGAGGCTCGATGCCCAACTGACTGATGCAATCCTGTACAGATCGAACCAAGGATCCATCCTCTTTCAGCTGCCGAGGACTAAGATTTACGGAAAGGGGTACTTTAAATCCCTGTTCATGCCAGCGTTTCATATCGCTGAATGACCGGTTCATAATCCATTGCCCCAACTCATTCGTCAAATTGGCCTCATCGCAAATATTTAAAATAACGATAGGGGATACATAACCATATACGGGATGATTCCATCGCAGAAGGGCTTCTGCTCCCACGATCTGGCCTTTATAGTTTACTTTCGGCTGATATTCCATATGAAGAGTTTGTGCCTGGCTCTTAAAGCCTTCCCGGATCTCTGCCGCCAAAGCACGGGCAAGAGAACCGGTTTCATCGTGACGGTTAAGGATGGTTTTAACCTGCCGTTCCTGTATATATTGAATTTCATTTGCCAGTCCCTTAAACACTTCGATGCGAGCGGACTGCTGGTGCTTTTCCTGCATCCTGACGAAAGGAATATAAATCAGCGCAGCCAACGCCAGATTAACGGCCTGCATCACGGCCCCGACAATGGATCCCGTACTGAGATAACCGGACAGGAAAATGGGAGTGGTCCATTTTACCGCCTGCGTAACCGGAGGAACCCAGCCCACGCTCACGGATATCCAGGCGGTAAGGCATAAAAAAACAGGCGCTAACACAAATGGAGCCAAAAAATACGGATTGAATATAATGGGTAAACCAAATATCATAATTTCATTGATATTAAATATACCGGGCAGTACCGAAATCTTTGCCAAACGGGTTTCGCTGCTGTTTTTCCCAACCAGCAAGAGGGCAATCAGCAGTCCAAAGGTTGCTCCTGCACCTCCTAAATAAACATAGGTATCAAAAAATTCTTTGTTAAAAATGACCTCACCCATTGCTGACGATACTGACGAAGCAGCAACAGGCACGGCATCCATAATGACATTTCCTCCGTGTATGCCAAAAAACCATAAGATGTGAGTGATAAGAATAACAATTACTGCGGAAAAGAAATTTTCTCCCGACAGCCACATGTCATTGATCATATGTAAAACCTGGCTATTGCCTAATCCTATTAAATCAAGCATCACTTTTCCCATACTAAAGGTGAATACAGTGAGCAAAGCAGGCATTACCGTCCGAAAGGCTTCCCGGGTCAGGGTACTGCCATGATAACTGATAAGATTTTTAGGCCGGATGCAGTCGTGTAGTTTATAGAAGAAACAATACAAACCACATGCAAGAAATGATATGATAATGGCTCCGAACATCCCTGAAGAGCCGGCATTTGCTGTGCTTATAACAGTACCATCTGAATTCTTCATCCATATAATGAAAACGATCAGTGTTACCGCCTGTAAGACAGTTGTACTGACCTCCCCGGACTTAATGAACTCTTTTTCGCTCGCAATCGCGTGGCTGACAGTAATCACCGTAATAATCGCCATAATTTGAAGTGTACCTTCATATATGAGCAAACCAATTTCCCACCAGCCCTCTCCAAAAATATAAGACATAAATGACTGGTACGCCGGAATGGGCAGATTTAGCAGCGCAAGCACAATGGAACCGATTAAAACAAACGGCATTAAATATAGCAATCCTCTGCGGAGTACGCGGACCATCTGCTGATTTGCCAGCTTTGATATAAGTATATCAAATTCTTGCATTACTTTTATGAATACCTCCTTTCGTTATGCGGGAGCTAACGGCTGCGCCATCTTAAATATAATTTCCCACACCTTAATGACAAAATTTTACACTTTATTATAAAAGTTTTAATTAACTAGTTGTTGCCGCTTGTAATCAATCTATGAAATTTTGTTCCCAATTAAATTTACTCAACCATCTAACGATGTCAAATTGCGGACATAAAAGGAGGAAATCCTGATCTCCACCTCTGTTTCCTTTTCCGGCAGGATGTTATAGGTCAGGCAGTATCCGGGACCGTAAAGAATCTCCAGGTGTCGGTGGGGATTGAATACGGCAGAAGTGGCTGTTGATGCAACAGCCACTTCTTTTTAAATTTATATGTTATGCCGAACAAAACTCTGGCTCTAAAAGCAGACTTTTTAACTTTAAACAATAATAAAAAAAATAGGGACCATATGCTTCACTGCATGGGATCCCTGTTTTACGCGTCGTCCTTATGATGATATCTTCACCTTAACAATAAAGCATGTTCCTTCGTTTAGTTTGCTTTTTACTGATATACTACCTCCGAAAATATCTACTACCTTTTTTGCAAGCGCCAATCCCAATCCATTTCCTTCGGTGGAGTGCGAGCTGTCACCCTGATAAAATTTATCAAAAACATGAGCCGCCGTCTCCTCGCCCATGCCGCAACCAGTATCACTGATCTCCACCACTGCAAATCCATCTTCGTCCTTAAGTGAAATGGCGATTTGCCCGCCTTCGTTTGTGAATTTAATGGCATTAGAGATCAGATTATTCCAAACAAGCTCAAGCAGGGATTTATCGTAACGTACGGTAACCTCGTTAATATCATCACCTATCAGCGTAATATTCTTCTTACTCCAAAGCTCTTCATATGATAAAGCGCATTCTCGAAGCTGTTCGTCAAGCGAATATGGCTCAGATGCGGGAAATATCTCCTGGTTTTCTAATTTATTCAGGTTCAGGATATTGGTGATTAAATCTGACAACCGCTTTGACGCCTCGACAATGGTCTTACTGTAATCGTGCCTTTCCTCCGGTGATAGGGAATCATCTTGCATAGCTGTGGCATAGCTTTGAATCACGGACAGAGGTGATTTGATTTCGTGGGACACATTGGCAATAAAATCCGTTTTTAGGGTTTCAATCGTGGCAAGTTCCTCTGTCATTGTATTGAAATCTTCCACAAGAACTTCAATCTCGTCCTTTTTCCCATCTTTCCTAAACGGCTGCAGCCTGATAGTGAAATCGCCGCCGGCTACCTGCCTGGCTGCTTCGGCTATCTTCCGCATCGGTCTGCCATACATCGATCTTCTTGCAAAACTGAGCAATGCAGCAACAATAACGGTTGAAAACAGCACGTTTCCCAGCAGCATATAACCAATAGCGGCATCTTCAATATTACTTTTATGCGTTGAATAGACGGCATTATAGCTTGTATTTATACTCATTACAATAAAAAGAAGAATAAAAAACTGTTTTGCCGAGAAGAATCCGACATTGATACGTTTGTCTTTCTTCTTCATTTGATCACCACCTTGTATCCAAAACCACGGAGGGTCACGATTTCAAAATCCGTACAACCAGAAAATTTTTCACGGAGTTTTGTAATGTAAACATCTACCGTCCGTAACCCGGATTCACTTTCCATTCCCCAAAACTCATCAATGAGCTGACTGCGGGTAAAGGTCTTTTTCGGATATGACAGCATCTTGTAGAGAATATTAAACTCCCTGACGGACAGAGGTATTTCTTCCCCACTCAATGTTGCAGACATCTCATCTTCATTCATAACAAGACTTCCTACTGTTACCTTTCTCTCATTGGCGATATTCGCCCGGCGTAGAATCGCTCCAACACGCAGGACGATCTCATCCATATCAATTGGCTTAACCATATAATCATCTATTCCCATGCGAAACCCTTTTTGCTTTGAAGAAATATCAGCCAGAGAAGTCATAAACAGTATAGGAATGATCCTATTTTGATCGCGTATTGTTTCGACAAACTCAAACCCATCAATTCCAGGCATCATAATGTCGGAGATAATCATATCAAATCTTGAAGTATAAAGCAGATCGTAGGCTTCGGTAGGATTTTTACAGCCAACGGCATGGTAATTGTTTTTGTTCAAGTACGAACAGACTATCTGATTCAATTTCAAATCATCTTCAACAACCAGTATATTTATCATAGTACCCACTCCCAATTCGGCCATTAAGGCATATTGTTTTTTATTATAAGTCACTATTGTTAAAGTAATGTTAAAGTCCACAACAATATTCGCACACGACGATATTATACCTCGTTGGGCCTGCTTTATCAAGAATCCGAGTATTAGTGATTTATTTACTCATAGCGTAATGCATCAATAGGATCAAGAGAAGATGCTTTGTTAGCAGGATAATATCCAAAAAAAACACCAATCAGCATCGAAAACATAAAAGCTACAATGATGATAAATGGAGAAGGGAATGTCGGAAATCCAAGTATAACCGAGCCTAAGTAACCCAGGCCCGTTCCGATTGCTATCCCGAGAAATCCCCCTAAACAGCAGATAATGATGGCCTCCACAATAAACTGTATCCGTATGGCGGAGCTTCTGGCTCCCAGTGCTTTCCTGGTTCCGATCTCCCTGGTTCTTTCCGTTACAGATACCAGCATGATATTCATTACGCCAACACCGCCGACAATCAAGGAAATGGCGGCTATGACCGCTACCGCCAAAGAAAGGACGCTCATAATGGAGGTGGCAGATGACATTACACTTTCCATGCTTCTGGCGCTGACTTCATAAATGGGGTTCTTCACATAGTAAACATTGAAGAAATCCCCCGTTTGTTTTGACATTTTCTCTGTATCTACGCCTGTTTTAGCCATAACGGTAAGGCTTTGATAGCCTTGGCCGGATGATGTTAGCACAGAACAGGTGGATAGAGGGATATACAAATTGGTTCTGACGTCTTCCTCTGATCCTCCGCCTCCCAAAGCCATGAGACCGGATTCTTCATACTTGTATACGCCTATAATTGTAAAAACCTGAAAACTATCGCCAAAAGATACTCTTATTTCTTTGCCAATCGGATTTGAACCTTTATCAAACATATTTTCTACGAGTTTATCCGAAACCACAGCCGTATATCGGTTGGACTTAACATCCGCTTCCCTGATAAAACGCCCGGATACCATTTCCAGATTGTTAGCCTGGCTGTATCCGTCGTTGACTCCCTGCAAAGAAACATTAGCATATTTCCGGCCTTTCTGTGCTTTTCCAGAACCTCCAGACTTGGATAAGCTGATGGCCTGAACTTGATTTGCATACATCTTTGTGTATTTTTCCAACATTTCATCAGTGATTAAATCAGATTCAGAAAGAGCTGTATTCGTTGAGTCAGAGTCTTTGCTCTGGAGCCGCACGGTTATGTTGTTCGCACCCATGCCCTGCATGGAGTCTGAAACAAACGCTGTCAGGGAATCGCCCACCGTCATAATTGCGATAACCGAGCTTATGCCGATGATTATGCCTAGCATGGTAAGGAGCGCTCGCATTTTATTTGCTTTAAGCCCTTCAAGAGCCAGTTGTATATTTTCCTTTAAGTACACGAAATCACGCTCCCTTTAACTGACTTGGAATCTTTTCGGATACAATCTGCCCGTCAATGATAGTCAGCACCCTGTCTGTTTCTTCTGCGAGCTCATCGTTGTGGGTAATCAAGATAATCGTTTTGCCTTCCTGCTTGTGGAGCTTATGAAACAAGTCCATTACGGTACGGCCTGTTTGGGAATCCAGTGCGCCGGTTGGCTCATCCGCCAAAATAATGGCTGGATCGTTTGCCATAGCTCTGGCAATCGCCACTCTTTGCTTCTGACCGCCAGAGAGTTCGCTGGGCTGATGATCTAATCGTTCGCCCATTCCTACGAGTTCTAAAAGTTCCTTGGCCCGCCTGGTTCTTTCTAAGGCAGGAAAGCCAGCGTACAACATGGGTAATTCGACGTTCCGAAGTGCCGAGCTTCTTGGAATGAGATTAAATGTCTGAAACACAAACCCTATTTTTGCATTTCGAATATCGGAAAGGATATTATCAGTCATAGCACTCGTATCATCATTATCCAGGTAATAGGTTCCAACTGTAGGCCGGTCAAGCGCTCCTATTATATTCATCAAAGTGGATTTTCCGGAACCGGATTGCCCCACGATGGAGACAAATTCTCCTTTGCTTACGGTGATATTAATGCCGTTTAATATCCGAAGTTCGTTTGGCGTACCGATGTAAAAGCTTTTCTCAATGCCTTTCATTTCAATAACGTTTTGACTGATGTTCATATCTGTTCCTCCTGCCCCAATTTGATTGTCATGCTATTTTGTAAGGCGGACGCTTCTTTCAGTATCTTCATACCATCCACTAACTCATCGCCTGTGATTTCCACATAAAAATCCGTTTCCAACCCTGTACTTACGGTTATGGCTTGAGCCAGATATTTACCACCTTTCTCTTGTGCCGCATAAATTACAGTCTCCCCATTTTCTGCAGTTGCGAGAGCATCGTACGACACGCAATACACATTTTCTTTTTTATCCGTAATTACGCTCAAATTTGCGTTTGCACCAATTCTCAGATTTGAGGTTTCACTGGTGACGGCCACTTTAGCGGAGAATTCCACATCAGTAGAGGCGAGAGTATCGCCATTTGTGTTTTTCACAGCGGTAGGGTCGACTTCTGCGATGGTACCACTATACTCACTATCTCCTGTATAATCTGTTTTGATGACAACGCTAATCCCAGGAGACACTCTCCCAATATCGTATTCTCTGAATTTAGTAGTGATTTCCAGTCGATCCGTATCTTCTATGATAAACAACAATCCAGAACCTGCTGCCCCTTCCCTGGCGTAGACAGCTGTTATTGTGCCAGAGATGGGGGCTATGATGGAGGCCTCCTGAATCTGCTTCTCCAGCTTTTGAATATCAATGTTTTTCCGTTCCAGCTCTTTGCCAGCTGCTTCTTTCGCTTCCACCAGTGCTCTCAGTGCATCTTGATATTTATTTTGAGCTTGTGTATAAGCCGTTTTCGCCTGATCCAGTTCACTTTTGGACATATCCCCAGCTTCATACAGGACCTTTGTATTGTTATAGTCCGTAGTCTTTGTGTCCAAATCCAGTTTAGTGCTGTTAATATTGCTTTGGTTGTCCTGCTGCCCTTTGAGGCCGCTTTGCTGTGCGGCGGTAAATTCTACGTTTTGCTGTGCTAGGTTCAGCCTTAAATCCTCTGTGTCAAGCTGACACAGAAGATCACCAGCAGATACTTTGTCACCAACCTTTATATTTACAGTTTTTATCGTTGCAGTTACAGTGGAATATACATTCCTTTTTTCTTGGCTTTCCACAATGCCTTTAGCGCTGATACTATTGATTAAATCGGTTCTATAAAGCTCCGTGTAATCCATGACAACAGACTTATCCCTCCTTATCAAAAAAAATATGGCAACAATGGCCACTATCAAAACAATGCTAGTAATTCCGACAATGATATGTACCTTTTTCTTATTCATTCTTCCCACTCCGTTTTTTAGATTTTCTACTGTCTTATTGAGCCTATTATTACGTGCAAATATATTTTGAATATTAAAGGACTGTTAAAGTAATGTTAAAGCGATAACTGGTTATGCAAGTGGTGTGTATATGGCTGCTTCATCAACTTTGCCTGCTGTTGTTATGGCTGCGAAATAGGGAGTTTATCTACCGGACGTTTACAGCCAGCACTGCAGCTACAACTATACGGCTTCCGATTTTGCCTATGGTGACGCTCATTCCTGTCCTTATATGTACTTATGGAATCCTATTGACGCAGTGGAAATGGGCGAGCGGAAATCAGTTTATTAATAAAATAGAAGGAAGAAGTGGCTGCCGTACCAATTGGTGCGGCAGCCACTTCTTCCTAAAACTAATATGTAATAAAGAACAGAATTCTGGTTCTCTCCTGCCCTGACCGAAGTTATAAAAGCAAAATTCTGCTATATTTCCTCAATAAAGCGAATGCCTCTGCTTTCGCTGAACCGTTGAATGATTTCCCAATGGTTTTCTTTCGTTACCTGAATGATCAGATTTGCCTCTACCGGTTTTCTTCCATCTTCATTGGGTTCCATCAGTGTATCGATTATTTCAAAGGTATAGACCGTATATTGGCTTCCCGTTATCACTTCCAAAAAACAATTGAGCGATTCGTTAGAATCAAACACCACATGAATCTCCATAAAGCTTGACTTTCTCAGAAACCATTTCTCTACATCAACGAATTTTGTAACGATGAGCATTACCAGTAAGCAGGTGATCAATGCACCCGAATAATAGCCTGCACCAATTGCGATTCCAAGGCACGCACTTGCCCAAAGCCCTGCTGCCGTCGTCAAGCCGCCCACATGATTCCGCCGGTCGATTAAAATGGTTCCCGCACCAAGAAAACCGATACCGCTGATCACCTGTGCAGCGAGCCGTGTAGGATCGCCGGATGCGGTACCTGCCGTGATCTGCTCATTGGTCAGCATAACAAGCGCCGATGCAATACAAACCAGCATGTGGGTCCGTAATCCTGCCGGACGGTGGCGCTTTCTCCGTTCCATGCCGATCACTCCGCCGCACCATGCGGCAAGAAGCAGCCGGAACAAGGTTGTCAACAGCTGGCTTGGTTCAAACGAATCCATAAACAGCGTTACAACGTTCATAGGGAATTCCTTCTCAGCGCATTGATCTGCGCAATCATATAACTGCCGGTCTCCACACTAAGACTCATAGCCGAAGGCACCAGGGGCCCAGGAACGCCGGGCAGATAATGCTGTATCTCAAAGGTAAAGGGATTTTTGTACCCTATATCCGCAAGCGCCTGCAAAATTTCCGGCCAAAAGATCCTGCCCATATAAGGCAGAATGTGCACAGCATCTGGTCCCGATTCATCGGATATATGAAGGCATTTCAAACGGCTGCCCAGCATTCGGATGGCCCTGGCCTGATCCAGGTGTTCAATGCTGCCGTGCTCCGTATCCCAGCACGCACCGACATTTGGCCGGTCCACCGCGTCCACCAGTCCGATAAGCTCCTGTACCTCAATGGCATAGCGCTTCACTCCCTCAATTGTCTTCCCCCACATATTTTCGATAGCGATCCCCACAGCAAACTGCTTCGCATAGTCAGCCAATTCCTGAAAGAACCGCACATTCATCTCATGGGTATCAAGGGCTGCTTTTCCTTGCTTTATGCAGGTGGAAGGATGGACCACGATCCAGGGCGCGCCCAGTATGGCCGCACCCTCTACGCTGCGACGCATCATTTGGTCCAGGTATAAGGTGCCATCCGATGGATTGCAAAAATCATACAGCGTAGCATGAGCCTGGACAAAACGCACCTGCAAATTGTCCGCCATTTCCCTGTAGTGCATAATTTCCTGTTTCCAATCGTCGCACAACAGACGGTCCGGCTGCTTTGCCATTTCTACAAAACCGAAATCAAGCGCTTGGTAGCCGGCGGAGGCACATGTACGGATGCTGCATTCCATAGGAATATCCGGCATACCATTTCGTTCGCAATATATATTCGTTGAAGTCGCCAGAACCATATCAATCATCCTTTCTACTCATGTAATCTCCATCGTGCAGTGCAATCATATGAATCGCTTCAACAGCACCCTCTGTAAAAGGAAGGGTACAGAGATAATCGGCATAACTTTTAGTGGACGACACTGCGTTGCCAACTGCCGCTCCAACGCCGGCCACCGCCAGCATTTTGTTATCGTTTTCGTTGTCACCGATTGCCAGCACTTCGCTTTCGCTTATCCCCAGCAGCTTACATAAATCCTGCAATGCAACGGCTTTGTTTACACCTTTTGCTACTATCTCACACCCTTTATCACCATACACAGTGACGGAGTAGAGGTCCTTTACTTCAGCCACCAGATCCAACAGCGTGTCAAATGCGGCGCTTCCTGCTTCGGTCATAATATTCAGCTTGTCGGCAGTCTCAACCGGCCAATCAACCGTTGGAATCTCCCGGATTGGCACGGCACGTCCTGCTTCCTTTCGCCTTCGTGTCCACCCGGTCTCTGAAAAGCTATATTCCGTATCCTGCTGAAACATCAGCACCGTAAACCCCTTTGGAACTGCAGCACGCACCAGCTTTTCCAGGTTTGACAAAGGGAAAGAACGGCGGTATAAAACTCTTTCCCAGTCACATAGCACCGCACCGTTGCAGGTCACTATGGGCGCCGTTATCACAAGCTGCCGCGCAAAGCGCTCAACCGCGTAATACGGGCGGCCAGTGATAAACGTAAATAGGATCCCTTTTTTTGAAAGCGCTGCGATGGTTTGCACCGCTTCCTCTGAAATAGAAGTATCCGGTCCGAGGAGTGTCCCGTCCAAATCTGTGACGACAAGCCGGATGTTGTGCATATGATTCCCTCCTTATGCAAATACCGATGAGGCGGCATCGGGGAATACACCGTCTCATCGGAATGATTTTATTCGTTGATTTGTTAGTTTGCTGCGTGGTATTCATCCAGAAGTGCATTGCAGTCGGCGGTAATCTTTTCTACCGTGGCGTCAACCGATCGTTTGCCTTCACAGAACTCCAGCATGGTATCTGTGATCACCTTCTGTACGTCATTGTACACCAAATCCAACGGTTCCTGGGCATTGGGACTGGCTGCAAGCATTTCATCCAGCGCCACTTTATATTGTGGATGTTCTTCGTAGTATTTTACCATCTCCGGCAGTTCATAAGCTGCAGTATTAACAGGAATATAGCCGGAAGCCTGGGAAAAGGTCATCTGGTTCTCCGGCAGCAAGCAGTACTGTATCACATCCCATGCGGCGTCAACACGGGATTTGTCTCCCCGTCTGAACAAGTTCAGGCAGCTTCCTCCAATGGCCGCGCCGCCGTTGTCATCTGCATTCACCTTGGGCAGATATGCAGTCTGGAAATCAAAGGAATCTCCCACCAGATCCTTGATTGTCCCCAGACGGGAAGAAGACATGATCAGCATAGCGGACAATCCCTGGGCAAATTCTTCGTTCATGTTATCCTCTACATATTTATAACCGCCGGTCTCAATCATCTTCTGCCATTTTTCAAGGAATTTTTTCATAGTACCGTCTTCACCGGCCACGATCTTTGTCATAGGTGCTGTCCGGCCTCCTTCATTATCTCCAAAGAAGCTGTCCGGGCTCTGACTGACCAGAAACTGTACCATCTGGTAACGGCGGATCTGAACGTTCAGGCCATAACGGGTCACATTGCCGGCGTCATCCTTAAGAGTCAGCGCTTTCGTGTATTCAGCCAACTCATCCAGGGTTTCGGGTGGGCCGTCAAAGCCGGCTTCCTTCAATGCATCCGCGTTATAGTATAAAAGCGGAATGGAGTTTGCAAACGGGACGGCGGCCATTTTCCCCTCGTAGCTGCACATACGCTGCATCGCTTCAGGGAAGGTGTCGGCAGATACCTCGGATGCAGGATCATTTAAGTACTCGCTCATGTCCACATTCCAATCCAGTTCCATCATGGACGGAATGGTGGACGTCAAGCCGACGTTGATGTCCGGCGCATTGGCAGTGTCCTTTGTCTGATAGGCAAGCAGCACCTTGTCAGTGCCCTCGTATCCCTGATATACCAGTGATACCTTTATTCCTTTCTCTGAACCACGCGTCTTATTATAGTTGTCAATAATAGACTGCAGCGCTTCTCCCGTTGCTCCGCCGAAGGAATGCCAGAACACAATTTCAATCGGATCTTCTGTGGAGTTTGGCTTGGATTCGGAAGCAGAGTCGGCCCTGGGTGAGCTGGGGTCTGATGCGTTTTTCGGAGTACTGCCGCAAGCAGCCAGACCAGAACTGAGTGCAAGCGCCATGAGTACCGCAAAGGCTCTTTTCATCGTATATCCTCCTTTAATATTATGATGTATGATAAAACCCGGAACAGGTGTTATCCCTTGACAGCGCCGGTCATCATACCGCCGACAATTCTCTTTTGAAACACAAGAAAAACCAGAATGGATGGAATCAGAATCATGACTGCCGCCGCCATGATCGTCCCGTATCCATAGGAGCTGCCTTCATTGATGTTCAGCATGGTTATGGCTACCTGGGCGGTGCGCATGTCATTGACATTGGTCACAAGGAGAGGCCACAGGTAGGTATTCCAGGTTCCCACGAAGGAAGAGATTAATACAGTGGCGATAACCGGTGTGCTGGAAGGAAGCAGAATTCTGGCATAGAATGCAAAGTTGCCGCATCCATCCACCAGCGCCGCATCCCTCAACGTTTTAGAATAAGTCATGAAATGCTGACGCATGACGAAGATATTCATTGCGGAAACGAAAAACACAACCATCATGCCGACATATGTATTGATCAGCCTCAATTCTGCAGTAGTAAAGTAATTTTGCACCACCAATACATCGGCTGGAATAATCATGCTGCCAACTACAAGGTAAAATAAGGCTTTTTTACCTCTGTAATCAAAGAAAGCAAAGGAAAATGCTGCCATACTGGCGGTTACGATACGGACAACACTGGAAATGAAAGCTACAATGAATGAGTTGAACATAAACCGGAAGATATTTGTCTGGGCTAATGCGATGATATAGTTTCCCAGATAGAAATATTTTGGGAAAAAGTGAATTTCTTTTGTCAAAACCTCATCCGGCCGCATGAAGGAAATACAGACCGCATAGATTAACGGCGTCATCAGCAAAAGTCCCAATGCAAGGCAAAACAATTGGTACAAAACACTTTCTACTGCCTTTTTCCGCTTTACGATTGTTTTTCTATCTCCGCCTCTATCAATCATAGTTCACCTTCTTCTTATCTAAAATCAAACTGAAAACCATCATAATTGCAGCTAATATAAAACCGACCATCGTCGCAGCAAATGCTGCATTGTAATTTGTTCCTATAATCGCTTTCCCATAAATATAGGACATGATCGTTTCCGTTGCACCATTAGGCTGTCCTGTCGCACCGTTGTTGGTGGTCAAAATCAAGGTAAGACTCGCGGTGGTCATTGCATAGGCAACGTCCTTTACCAACAGAAACAGCAACGTGGGGGAAACCAAGGGAATCAGAATCTTACCCAGCAGCTTGATGCCCACTGCACCATCGACCTGCGCACTTTCCAGTACTTCGTCCGAGAGCCCCCGCAAAGCAGAAAAAAGAAAGATAAAATTGTATCCGATATTGGACCAGATCTGGACAATGATCAAGGATAATAATGCGGTTTTAGGATCTGTCAGCCACGATACCGAAATACCGGACAGCTTATTAATAATCCCCATGGAAGGATTATATGCGAGCTGAAAAATCATGGCGATTACAGAGGCCGACACCGCCATGGACAAAGCAAACAAGGCTTCATAAGCAATGGAGATCCGATGATGCCTGCGTGCAAGCAGTGCCAGTGCAAATCCGAAAACAATGCTGATAGGTACCGTTGTAAAGACATAGATAAATGTGTTCCCCATAGCCCGTAAAAATTTTTCATCCGTCAGCACACGCACATAATTGGCTAAACCAGCAAATTCTTTAATCTCCCGGAATTTATTCACGGTAAATAAACTGAGAATGGCATTTTGAACAAAGGGATAATAGGTGAACAAAAGCAGCATGCTGAAAGCTGGCAAAAGGTACAGATAAGGTTCTATAAAATGAAATACTCTTTTTTTCATTGCGATTCTCCTTTCGCCGTTGTGGATTTATTCATAACATGCAAGTCTTTCAAATAAATCACTCATCAGCTTATCCCGGTTTATGCTGTATACATATCGAATAAACAGACGGCGTTTATCGTTGCTGTAAAAGTTGTCATATTGCATGATTGGACTATGCTCCAGGCGATCCAGCATAAAGTTCTGCCCCAAAAGCCAACCAATGGCGGCAACATCGGAAATAGGACGGCTCCAGCATCGCTCGCCATTGCATATGCTGGCTTCCTTAGCGGTCTTGTCCAGTATGTAATCACAAAATGCATTTTTCCCCCGCAGCCAGTATTCCATCTCCGGTCCGGTCGTTGTAAAGCGGTCCAGCACGCCGCGTCCGGGAAGCAAAACCAGCGGAACGCCGCTTCCCAGCAGCACCCGTGCGGCGGCAACATCCTGTCCCGCGTTAAAGGAAGCGTTGTCGTGCCACTCGAAGCTCATGCCGCCCAGCCATACAACAAAAATACGATCCTTGATTTCCGGATGAAGCAAAAGCGCAGAGGCAATATTGGTGCAGGCAGCAATTCCAATCACATAGAGCGGCTGCTCCGGCGTATGCTGCATGGCCTGCCGGTACAAGGCGTCCGTTGCTGGAGATTCAATCGGCGTTTTCTCGTCACGCAAAAAGCCTGGCGCACCCTTGTAAACCATCGGTGCAAATTCCTCTCTGTTCAGCATGGTAAGCACATGAAAAACTTCCTCGTAGCTCTTTTCCATACCATCGGCCGGACTTCCTGAATGATGGTTAAAAAACGGTGCGGCGTATATCCCCTTTAATTTCAATCGGTCCTGGTATTGCAGTAAATAGGCGATGGCAAACTGGTCATCCACCTCGTTATAGGGATCGGTATCCAGTACAACGTCTACGGGATGCTCCGGTCGTTTCAATCGCAGTATGGACTGTGCATAATCCTCCATGGTATTGGAATTGTTGTCTGTGTAAATATAAGGCTTAGGTGATTTCATCTGGTCTTCCTTCCTAGCTATACAAAATGTTGCAAATATGCAATTATTATATGGATAAATATGTTTATTTACAATGTTTATATTGTTACATTAATACTTTTTTGTTATTATGTCAATATTTAAATTGGTTTTTTACAATATTTTGTAAAGATATATAGTAAAACTTTACATTCGTATTACACAATAAAAGCATCTGTGAATTTTGAGCATTTGATTTGACATTGGAATAAACCATGATATTATTGTTATATACCAAGTTTTGAAAGGACTTTATTATGGCAAATAAATTGCAGATACGCAGAAAAAAAATACTGGATTTACTTTCACAAGTTCCCATTAGTTCCACACAGCAGTTGGCCGAATCAACTGATGTTTCCACCGAAACCATGCGTAAAGATCTGGATGCTTTGGCTGAAGAAGGGCAGATCATCAAAGTTCATGGCGGAGTGGCTTTAGCCAACATAGCAAGCGAGATACCGTTTGACCTGCGTGCAAAAGAGAATGTGGACTTAAAAATAAAAATTGCCACGGCTGCTGCAAGGCTGGTGGAAAAAGGCGATGCCATCTTAATGGAGAACTGCACCACCAACCTGGAGCTTGCAACGGTATTGGCGCAGGATCCGGAACTGCTGCAAACCCTTGTTGTCGTTACCAATTCCTTTGCCATTGCTTCCCTGTTTAATTCGGGAGGTATGTGCCAGAGACTTTTCTTTCTGGGGGGCTGGGTAAGTCCCCAAGAGCATGCCACGCACGGTTACCAAACGACGAAAATGATGCAGGAAGTACATGTGAACAAAGCATTCATCAGTGGTGCAGCTATCAGTGATCAGCTCATGATCACTGGCTACTACGATGATGACGTTGCTTTTCAAAAGACTGCTATGCAATGTGCAGATGAAATCATTTTGATGCTGGACAGCAGCAAGTTTGGGAAAAATGCGCTATTGACGGTTGCACATCTGTCTGACACGGATTATCTGGTTACCGATAAATCTTTTCCGAAAGAGCAAATCAAGGAAATTACTGCGCTGAACGTCTCGTATATTCTTGCACAATAAATAAAACGGCCGTCAGAGAGAAATCTGACGGTCGTTTTAACAATGGGAGATAACATCAACAGGCATGGAAAGGGCCGCAGTTTATGACTGCGGCCTTTGCTCAATTCCATTGCTCAGACAACAAAAATTCGCGTATATTCATGTGTTTCATACCGTCTCTGCTCATATCAAATTCATCATAAGACACAACATACTTAGGATAATTATCCCTGATCGCATCATATGCTCCGAATTCACGTTGGATCGTTTCCTCAGATGCAAGCAGATAGGCCACCTGAACATAGAGCCTTTGATTTTGCTTTTCAGCAATAAAATCAATCTCTTTCTCTCCTGCTTTTCCAACTGTGACCTTGTACCCGCGCCGCAGGAGTTCCACATACACAATGTTCTCAAAAATGAGATTAATATCCCTCATATTCCCGCCAAAAACAGCTTCCCTGATACCGTGGTCAGCAATGTAGTATTTCTCATTGACAGTGAGAATCTTCTTCCCCTGCAGATCCTGCCTGCGGACACGGTAAAACAGAAAGGCATCCTCGCAAGCCTTAATGTAGTTCAAGATCGTTTCCGGCGCAACAGTCCGTCCCTCGCTTTTGAGATATTTTGAAATTGCTGTAGCAGAGAAAGTCGTCCCCACATTAGCCGTAATATATGCGATGATACGTTCCAGCAGATCAACATCCCGAATGCTGTTTCGCTTTACAACATCTTTAAGGACAACGGAGTTGTAGAGGTCTTGGAGGTATTGACGGCTCGGCTGCTCGGCATAACGCAGATTACTCAAATACGGCATCCCGCCGTCAGTCAAATACCGGGTAAACATCGCTCTTGAATCGGAGTCAGGAAAAACAGTTTGGTACAGCTCTGAAAACTCTCCAAAAGAAAAGGGATAAATCACAAATTCTACATACCTCCCCGCAAGGTATGTGGCCAGTTCTCCAGAAAGCAGCTTTGCATTTGAGCCGGTGATATAAATATCGCAGTCAAATTCAATCCGAAAGGAATTGATGCATTTTTCCCATCCAACTACTTCCTGAATCTCATCAAAAAACAGATATACCTTACGGTCAATGTCATTTACCCGCCGAGTGACTTCCTCATGCAGTGCTTCGGCATAGCAAAGTTGTGCGTTGCTCATATTCTCAAAGTTGATAGAAATAAATTGATTTTCATTTACACCAGAGGCAGCCAGCTCTCGCTGAATCAAATCCAGCATGACGGATTTACCACTGCGGCGGATGCCGGTTAAGACCTTTATAAGCTCATTTCCTATAAAAGGACGGATTCGGCTCATATATAACTCTCGATTAATCATAAATCAAAGACCTCCTTTGCTATATCTGGCACTTATATTATCACAGACATGTCTTTAGTTCAAGTCTACTTATTAAATTTCAAAAGATATAACTGATAAAAATTATATTTCTACAAAATTCAGCACCATAGACCAAAATCCGCAGAAAGTGAAGTCCGGTCTGCAAATCTCATATAAGACTTTAAAATAAATAAGACAAGAGAGGGCACCCCTCCGTCATTTCACGACTTTTGGGATACCCTCTCCATTTATCTATTCTCAAAAAATTATATGATCAAAAGCAAAAAACCTTTGCGATAATTATATGGACGGACTAAAAAGCGGCCCTATTATCTTCACTTGCATTTCAGGTTCAGATACCCCATATTATAATGACATTGCCGAATACTCATCTACTGGTGTATTATACAAATTCACGTCAAGCTCTGATGTCAGCCTTGCTGTTACGAGGCCAGCCAGCATAGCATCATTCACATTCAAAGCGGTCCGTCCCATGTCAATTAAAGGTTCCACTGATATTAACAATCCGGCCAGGCCAACAGGCAGATTCATGGCGGATAAAACCATCAATGCGGCAAATGTCGCACCGCCGCCGACCCCGGCAATGCCAAAGGAGCTGATTGCAACGATAATAGACAGTTTTGCAATAAAGCCAATACTCATAGGGTCGATACCAACCGCAGGGGCGATCATGACAGCAAGCATAGCGGGATAAACGCCTGCGCAGCCATTCTGGCCAATTGTTGTTCCGAAAGATGCGGCAAAGTTGGCAATACTATCAGGAATACCAAGTTTCTTAGTCTGTGTTTCAATCGTTAAGGGCAGTGTACCCGCACTGGATCTTGACGTAAACGCAATGGTAAGCGTTGGGAAGGCCTTCTTGATGTACGTTGCCGGATTCAATTTCATCAACAGGATAATCAAAAAATGTATGGCAAACATGACAATCAATGCGACATAGTTTGCAATGACAAACTTAGACAGGGCAATAATTCCTGCTATGTTCGTTGTCGCAATTGTCTTAGTCATAAGTCCCAGAATGCCATACGGCGTCAATCTCAGTATAAGAGTTACCATCCGCATAACTACAGCATAGAGGGAATTAATGATTTTTAAGAAAGTTTCAGCTTCTTCCGGTTTTTTCTTTTGTATTCCCAATGCGGAAATACCAAGAAATGCGGAAAAGATGACCACTGCTATGGTAGAGGTTGCCCTGTCACCGGTCATATCCAGGAAGGGATTTTGGGGGATAAAGCTCAATATCTGCTGCGGTATCGTCTGATCCTGGACGGATGAAACTTTTCCTTCAAGATACTCGGCCCGGTCTGTCTCCGCCTGGCCCACGGTTATTTCTTCCGCCGTCAGATGAAAGGTATTTGCGGTTGCAATACCCACCAAAGCGGAAATGAACACAGTCAGCAGTAATGTTGCCAGCACATATGTACTGATTTTCCCCAAGCTTGTATGGGACTTCAGATTAACGATGGCCGATATAATGGAGACCATAATGAGGGGAATAACAATCATTTTCAAAAGATTTACATAACCAGTACCGATAATGGATATCCAATCCAACGAAGTCTTAAGCACTGGGCTGTCAGATGCAAAAGCAAGCTGCATGATACTGCCTACTACAATTCCCATAAACAGAGCGGAAAATACTCTTTTAGCAAACGATATATGCTTCTTCTGCATATAGTAAAGAATTCCGACAAGCACAAGAATCACGGCGATTATAACCAAAGTCCATAACAAATCCATACATTTTCCTCCTTAAAAATCACACATATTGAACACTGCAGTATCAGAAATTTGTTTGCATAGTGACGGGGAGTGATTGTGAAACTACTGAAATCTTTCATGGTACGATGATTCCACGGCGGCTTTGGAACTGTTACAGCCTTAAATATTCTTATACCCAAACGCCCCCGGATTGATAAAGTATATTCACAAGGAACAACCTTAATGATACGGTTTTTTGATGACTTCACCCAATCTTACTCTACATAACATATATGTTTAGTATGTTAACATTATGCACTGAATTTGTCAATTTATTTTTACTTGATTCTAGGCCATTGCGGAAGCACAAAAAACGGAGCGCATCTTGCATATGCACTCCGTTCTCCTGTCAGAAACCGGTACAACTTCTGCCGGACTATCTGACATATGCTTCTAAAACCTTAACCTCTTCATGTTCACTTTTTCCAGATGGAACCATTGTTACGGAGGATACACCTGCCGGAATAATGAATGTTTCGGCATAATGAACAATATAGGGCTGAAATTCATTACTGGGGGAATAAATGGTAATCTCATCGCCTTCCACCAAATTCAGCATTCTGACATTATTATCTATCTCCAATGTGACTGGCTTGGTAAATGTATGACGGAGGGTCTCTATAAACTCCAATGGATGAAGTCCTGTTTTTTCATTAAGATATCCCTCTTCCCTGTGAACCGGTTTAAACCGGTTTACCAGCTCATTCATTACAAACTCTGTATTATAGCGGGAATTGAGGACCCGTTTTCCCTCGTCTATATAAATAGGCCTTGGAAGACCATCTAACCCCAGCCTGTCCCAATCCCAAAGCTTAAATGTGAAAATATAGGCAGAAGAGCTTATTTCCAATACCATACAGCCGGAACCTGAACAGTGAACCGTGCCCGGAGGGATCAATATATGGTCATGGGGCTTCACATCAATGATATTGACATATTTTTCAGCAGCAAAGGATTTCTCACCCCTTTGTGCTTCTTTTAATTCCGAAAACATATGGTTGATATCCGCATCATTCTGCACACCTAGATATATCTTAGCATTTTCTCCGGCATCAAGAATATAATAGCTCTCCTCCTGAGTAAAAGGCATCCCGTAATTTTCTTTTATAAAATCAGCAGTAGGATGGACCTGAAGGCTTAAGTTTTCCCCTTCCACCGTATCCAGAAAATCAAACCGAATGGGAAACTCAGCGCCAAAGCGGGCATATACCCGGTCTCCGAGAAGCTCCAGGGGATGGGAAAGTGTGATGTTCATTGCCGGACATTCAAAGATATTTTCTCCGATTCCAAAAAGAACAGAATTTTCCTCGGGAACACCGTCGAAGCTCCAGGCAAAATTCTTTTCACCGCGGTCCAGATCGCATACCTCTTTCATCCACTGGCCTCCCCACACTCCTGGATCAAAATACGGTACTGTGCGGAACGGACGCCTGACAGCCTGGTTCATGGCTTCTTGAAATGCCCCCTTTGTAATCATGGCCGGTGCATTGCTTTTATTGGTATCAAGCCAGTAATCCGCCTTTGAAAACAGACCGCGTTTATGCTTATCGGCAATTCTCCATTCAATAAAATAGCCTCTTTTGTATTTTCCCAAATTATCCTCGTCATAATTTGCCTGCTTAAAGTTCGGCATTCCCTTTCTGTAACGAAGCTGAATTTCCCAGCGGCTCAAATCCGCATAAATGAGAATATCCCCCCGTGATATAAGGCTTGCACCGAATCCGTAGATAAGAACTCTTTTATCCTTTGCTCCTTCCAGCCTCCTTTGCATCTCTTTGAGCGCCTTTTCATCTACAAAGTCTAAAATTTTTCCATAATACATAACCCCCATTACCCTGTCATCCGTCAAATGAGGCATCATCATCTTTGTAAGTGTCTGCCCGTCATAGAAAATATCATCACTATGTAAAACAAGCTCCGGGGCCAACTCATTCTCCAGGTTTTTAAGAACCTCTTCCTCATCTACACCGGGATAACAATCTACCACGTATACTTTTCCCTTGCGGGAAAGCAGTTCTTTTCCTATTTCCTCATAGGAGGTGAAAATTTCCTTATCAAACCCCTTTAAAGGAATCACAGGATATTTATCATAATTTGAAATTCTGCTTTCATGCTTCAATTCATTACCCCTTTGTCATTAATTTTAAAATTCAGTGAATGTCATCATTTAAAAAGCTTAAAAAGTTCAATACTTCCTCTTTGCCTTCCAGGGCGAAAAGCTTCCTTCTGAATTCCTCATCCATCAGCTTTCTGGCAAGCGCCGCTAAAATTTTCAAATGGTGATCACTATGATTCGCTGCAGGGTTGGCGATTCCGAATATTACCTCAATATTGTCATCCCTTCCCCATGAAATCTTATTGGAAAGCTTGATAAATACAAGAGACGGCTCACACACGTGTTGTGAATGGGCATGGGGCACTGCCACGCCAAGGCCTAAGGAGGTGGAAAGTTCCTCCTCCCTCTTTAAAATATCGTGAATCAGGCCTTCCCTATCGTCCGTCCGCTTGTCTTTATACAGCATTTCTGCTATCTTATGTATCACCGCATCTTTATTTTCAAGCTCAGCCTGAACCTGAATCAAGTTTTCATTAATTAGACTCATCTCTTTCTCCTCCCGCTCAATGGTATATCTATTCCACGTCCGGATTCTTTCTTGTCAAAACATATATAATTCCCACGGCAACGGCGGTACCGATGAAAAAGCTGAGAAGATACAAGGGGATATTGCTCACAAGCGGAAGAGTCTCCAGTCCTCCTATGGGGGCCGCAAGTGTTATTCCAAGTGCGGCAGTTAGCGCTCCTGTTACACCGGCACCGATGCACAAAGCCGGCAGAATCTGCTTGGGCTTATCCATAACATAAGGAATCGCACCTTCTACAAAAAAGCTGAGTCCCATAATATAAGCACTTATTTTCGCATCCCGCAGATGGGGTTCAAACTTCTTTGGGAAAAGTGTGGCTGCCACCGCGCAGCTGGTACTTACAACCATTGCACTGCACCCGCATGCCGCCATAATCACACTGGGAACAGCCGATCCGTCTGCGGCTGTTAAGGTCGCTACAGAGAAGAAATACGCTGTCTTGTTAATCGGACCTCCAAGGTCTAATGCAAGCATAACGCCTATGACTGCCCCAAGGATTGCTACATTTACTCCGCTTATACTGTTAAGGAAATTCGTAAGCCCTGTATTAATGGGCGCAACAATAAGATTTACCCCTGTTGCCGCTAACGCGGCGATCGCAAGCCCAGCCAATGGATAGATCAGCAGGGTTTTTATGCCTTCTAAGGATCGGGGAAGTTTTACAAAACATCTTTTCAGCAGAAGAATTACATATCCGCTTATAAAACCGGCTGCAATGGCACCAAGAAAGCCTGTCCCGCTGTCCCTCGCAAGAGTTCCCGTAACCATACCGATTAAAATAGCCGGACGGTCTGCAATGGAATATGCGATATATGCAGCCATGACGGGGAACATATAATTCATTCCAATGCCTCCTATTTTAAGGAGCCATGCGGATACTACGGTAGAAGAACCAAAGGTATCCGCAGCGGAATTGCCTACATCGAGCAGGAATGCAAAAGCGGTCATAATTCCGCCTGCAATAACAAAAGGTAAGAAATAAGATACTCCTGACATTAAATGCTTATAGAATTTTTTCATATTTGTCTACCCCTTATAAATTTCTACATGATTGTTTTCAATTTTCTCAAATATCTTTCCTGCATTTCTCACTGCTTCTGTAACCGAGGTTTCAATCAAAGGCTTTCCGATGAAACGGTCTGTTTCTACCAATGTGTCAGCCGCAATAATCACACAGTCGGCATTTTTGATGTCGGTTTCATCAAGTCGGTTTTCTACCCCTCCAGCACCGTTAGTTTCGATTTTCATCTCATAACCCAGTTTTTTCCCGTACCTCTCCAAGCTTTCTGCTGCCATATAAGTATGGGCAATTCCAGCCGGACAGGCGCAAACACCAATAATTTTTTTCATAAAATACCTTTCCTTTCCTTCACTTTTTTATTTTTATAATTCTTAACTCCCCATTTGCCATATCCGGAAGTTCCCTGGATACTTCATGAAGTTCCGGTTCCTCCAGCATATCCGTAAGATAGACTTTTTTATTTTCCCCGTATCCTTTGATCTCGCCTCCTTTTGAAGATTGGATCTTATTATTATAAATTCTTAAAATATAGCTTTCAGAGAAGTCCGACTTTACAATGGTTCCAAAGCTTCCATCCAAGTGATCCAGCTCTACGAATTCATAGCTTCTCGGCAGCGTTCTGCTCAGAGGATTCGTAGGAAAGTAAGAAATGGGGTAGATGGATTTATCAAAATCCTGCTTCTGGTAATAAGAAGCTTCACAGGCATATTCAATATAGGCATTCGTAATCTTATTCGCATCAAATTCTTTTTCAAAGGAAAGAGCAAGCTCGAATTTATTTTTCTTTTTCATCTGGGATTCAGGAGTAGAGAATACCATATAGTCAAGCCCGCTTGGCCTTCCGGGACGCCTGTTTAAATCAGGATATCCCAATGCGCCGTATGAACGGAAAAGAGGCACTGCAATATCAGAAAAATCATCGCCTATAAACTCATATTCTTTACTGCTTCTCGTGAATACGCTGGCGGTATAATTTTCATTTACCATGGATACATGGTTAAGCAAAGGGAACGTGGGACTGGGTTCCTCAAACCAGTTTTCTTCCTTCCATATTTTAAGCTCCTTGGGGTTTGTCTCTCTTTTGATATATCCGTATTGTGTTCCCCCATAGGAAAACTCATTCCCGCTTGTCCCTTTAAATACCAGCCTTACACGATGCTGTTCTGATTCATTATCTACTTCTCCGCTTATTTCAATCAGATTGCTTCCTTTCTTTAAAGCGATTTGTATTGAGTAAGGCATATCCTTATCGTTTATTTTGTTCCTGCGTTTGGATAAATCAGACGGTACTCTCATGCTCCCTCTGATGCTCATTATGCTTACTTCTTTTGCAATACGATATTCCACCTGGGAATCAACCATATAATCATGTAGGACTAAGTCATGGTCAGGATATGAATAATCAAAGCTATCCCCTTCGTCTCCTGATTCTTCCAAATAAATTGCCTTCTCAAGCTTTATGTTAAGCTTTTTGTCATAAATAACGATTCCATCCTGATTCCGGTAAATCTTATATCTGCCGTTTTCTATAAAACGGTCGTATTGGCAGAACCGATTCAGACAGGCTTCCTCTGTTTCAACAACATCAAAGGTTTTATAGGAAATACCATGGAACTCATTGGTCTCCAAAACAATATCCGTTTCGTAATAAAATTTGCCTGGATCAATCAGTTCCGCATCCTTACGAAGCACGCCGCAGTTTTTTCTCCTGCTGTCTATCACTGTAAAGGAAAGATTTTTACCATTTTCATCAAGGATCTTAAAATTTGGAGTCTTAGTCAGTACTTTAATCTCGTTTATGATGCTTCTTTTCTTTGGCAATGTATGAAATATAACAAGTGGATACGACTTTCTTTCCCCATCCTCCAAGGAAATGGAGACCAGCTTCATCAAATAATACTTCATAGAAACTGCAAGATTGAAAGCATTTTTCGTTTCTCTTTCAATATAAGCATTGGTTTCATCCGTAAGGTTCGCAGAGGAATGCGTCTGGCATTTAACAAGGGTTTCCCACGCCCTGTCAATCAGTCCGTGATCGTACTCAATACCAAGGGAATCAAGCATTGACATCATTGGCTGAAGTTCATAGGTAAGGATTCTTTCACATCTGTCCTGTAGTCCTTTAATATCTGCCCTTGCAGAAAATATGGATTTGTGGACTCTGTGATATTGGGTAGAAAAAAGTTCATGTTCGTGAATTTTTAAATTTTCACCCTTTTTTCTGACCTGCTTGATAAAGTCCTTCCATGTAGTAAGCTTAAACTCAATATCAGACTGTTTATCGTTATATTCTTTTATCTTTTCCGGAATATTTAGAATTGCAGGGTTCTGGTCAAAGCCCAACGGAAATACAAATTCATGTTCAACAGTGGAAAATTTCAAAAGACGGTCGATTAAGCTTCCGACACTGATTTTATTGTAGTCTCTGGCACCTTCTTCAAATAAAATCCCTTCTTTGAACGCATAACAGCCATATCCATAACCGGAAAGCATGGTGCAGACTAAAAGTTTGCTTCCATCATTTGATTTCATATAAAATTCGCTACCAAGTCCGTAGGATTCCCCCACCCCTCTGGTGATTACAAAATCCCTGATTCCAAACTTATTAAATATTTTAGGGAAGTCAAAGGAATGGCCAAAGGAATCCGGAAGATAAGCTATGTTTGATATTTTCCCCAGCTTTCTTGCCGTCTTCATTCCTATTCTTAAATTATTTACTACGGATTCCCCGCTTGAAATAAAACAGTCAAGCTGAGAATTGAAAGGCCCAATGATAAGCTTTCCGCTTTTTACAAGCTCCCTGATACAAGCCTCATCCTCCGGGTGCATACTTAGATACTCATCAATGGGCGCCGTTTGTCCATCCATAAAGAAATTTTCAACGCTGCCTTCCTTAAAGCCCCTGAGTAATTCCCTCATATTGTAGCTGAACTGGACGGCTGCATCCTGAGCGGTAAAATACCAGATTAAATCCCAATGAGTGTGATGAATACAATGAGCAATTTTTTTTGACACCTTGCATACCCCTTTCTTAAATTCATTCGTCTGTTTTTGAACCATGTAATGACATCATAATGTTATAACATTTAATTACAAAAAGGACTGTGTCCTTTATGACTCCATGCAATTCACATAATATCGATACTCGCTGCCAATATAAAAACATTCCGAATATTCCTGAAATGATTTTCCCACATCAATATCTTTTGTATATCTGACACGTTTTAAAATAGGTGTGCATTGATCGACGCTTAAAATTTTCATAAGCTCGTTATCCGGAAGCACAGCTTCTACATATTCATTGATAGAGTTTACAACAATTCCAAAACTATTCAGATATTCATAAAAAGAACCATAATAATCCTTGCTGTCAAGGGAGTATTTTTCATTGCATAAGAAGTACGTATCAAAAAAAGCAAACGCACCTTCATGGGTTCCAAATACACGCCGCAAATTCATCACGGGTTCATTGATTTTCGTATTCAAAAAATTAGCAATCTTCCGGCTGGCAGGTATTTTCTGTATGGAAGCGTTTAATGTATAAGCTTCTTTCCCCAGGCCAGTCATCTCTTGTGTAAAGCTCTTAACCGGAGTTAAGTTTCCCTGTTCATCTATTTTACGGACAAAGGTACCGACTGCACGCTGACGGTACAAAAGCCCCTCCTGGACCAGAAGATCAATCGCCTTTCTGACCGTAATGCGGCTCACATTATAGATTTCACACAGCTCCATCTCCGTTGGTATCTGCTCATCTACTTTCCACTCATCTGTGAAGATTTTAAAACGTAAATCATTAGAAACTTCTGCATAAAGGGGTAATTTATTAATATTCATAGACACTTGTCCTCTCCATTGGCACGAATATTCTATTTATTAAATGCTAATGTATTATTTGTTATAATGATATCACATTGCCGATTCATAGTCAAGATATGAATATAGATGTTTTTAAGAATTTAATCGGTAAAAATGTTGTAAGCGGTTAGCAGATGGATACTACAGAATCATCTGCTAGAGCGCAGCTTCGTTTTCATTTAGCCATTAAGTTTGGAACGGGATGCAACCGTTTTATTTCAAACATAAAAAAGACGGACTACCGTCCGCCGATTCTTCAAAGCCTTCCTTCTAATCCTTATAGTTCTCTTGCAACAACTCCATAGTTACGACGCCCGATCCGAATGATTCTTCCGGCTTCTGATTCCTCTCTAAAAAGCACCAGTACTAGAATAAAGTATGTAAATAAAGCTGTCACTCCAATCATTGATAAAAAGTAAACCATTCCTTTATAAATGCGCATTCTTTCTCCTTTTTGAAAAGCGAAGACTATCATATTCTCACAATTTCATATTTTAGTTTATTATAACAATCTCCTCCAACATGCGCATCAGTTCTAAAGCGCTCCGAAAATTCACATATTTTTTCTTCGTCAGCTTTCCAATCACTCTTCCCTGTATACTGGCGTTCTGGCGAAACTCTATTTTGACTATTAATGTTTCCTTAGCCAGATGAGCCCGGGAACCCAGTGTCTTACTATCCTGCAGCTGAATTTTTGCCTTTACCGGCAGTATGTTTTTCTCTTTGGTCCTTTTTGCATATTTTTCTGACATTTTTTTATTAAGAAACCTGGGATTAGTGGATGGCTGGGGAGTCCCGACCCAGTCGCATATTTCATCTAATTTTAAGATCAAATCGCCTACGCCGAAAAACCGGACAGGTCCATCTATGTAGCAGTTAAGAATTTCACCACATAAATTACCATCTTTTTCTTCATGAAAACAAATAAGCATTGTACTAATGCGGTCTGTTTCAGTTATGCTTTGACAGACGTTCTGTATTTCTTCGATTTCTATCATACTCTTTTGTCCTTTTTTTATCATAGCTTATCAGGTTTCCTACCAAGAAAAGAGTGTGTCAGTGATAACACGCTCTCTTACCATACCGTTTATCGATTCGCTTATAGAGATTCCGGTACTATAACCACTATGGTTGTATATTAAAATAATAAAGAAATTTTTTGCTTTAATCTGTCCTTAAACTGCTTTTTTTTGTTCCTAATTTGAAAATAGAATCTGTATCAGCAGGCATATCAAAAGCCGCAGCTTGAGACTGCGGCCTTTCCTTCGCTGCTTTATTTCATTATCACAAATCGGATAACTTTAAAAATTCATCTGTCTTTATAACATGTGCAAAAAGACCATCCAATGAGGCCATAAAAACATTATGAACAGTTTCAGCGGGAATCGTGTGCTGATTATATATCAGGTCTTTCGCAGCACATGCATCTTCCAGCAATGTGACCTTTAATCCAAAGTCCATACAAGCTCTTGTAGTCGTATCGATGCACATATGACTCATCATTCCGCATATGATCAGCTCTGATATCCCCTTTTCTTGTAAGACAGATGAAAGATTTGTATTCAGAAAGCTGTTTGGAGCATGTTTTACGATTAGCGTTTCATTATCCAATGGGGTCAGATTCTTATGAATCGAAACACCGACCGTGTCTGGTAGAAAGAAGGCTGCGCCGGCACGAGTATTTATGTGCTGGACATGAATAATGGGCAGTCCTTTTTCCCGGAATAGCTTTAACACTTTTTCTATATTCATTAGAGCTTTGTGTGAATTGTATAACTCTGATTTGCCACCTTCAAAATAATCATTCTGAACATCAATAATAAGTAATGCTTTCATCAATTAATCAACTCCTGCCAATATTATTTTAGTCTTCCATGGTATATCTGAACTACTTAGATACCTGCCTTCCTACTTCCAAAACAAAATCGAAGGGTCATTCTTTTGCACATAGCCGCTTTTCCTGGCGGGATAACCAAATATTATCGGTGCAATGATTGTATAGTTCTGGGGTACTCCCAGCCGTTCTTTTATAATTGGATCATTAAGAAACGTTTGGGCAAATCCGATCCAGCATGTTCCTAACCCCATGGAATGCGCCATCAGCATAACATTTTGTGCAGCAAGGGTACAATCGCCTGCAGGGTTCGGGCCTTCCGGTTTTGCGTAAATGGTCAGTAAGGCAGGCGCATTATAAAAAATATTAAACTCAGGATCATTAAACGTGGCTCGATAGCTTTCCAAATAAGGCCGTGATTCCAATGTATCTAGCAAATACTCCTTTGCCTCATCGGATAACTGCTGCAGCAAAGTCCTATCCTGAATTACGGAAAATGCCCAAGGCTGTATATTCATGGCACTTGGTGTGTTTGTACCGGCGTAAATTAATTCGTTAATGATCTCATCATTAACAAATTTAGAATTATAATCACGGGTAGATCGACGTGTATAGATTGCTTCTTTTAATTCCATTGGTATGCTCCTCTCCTGACTTTTATGGTATCAATATATATATTACCGTATCCAGCCATAATCAGGCCGTTATTGTAACGAACATAATGTTCATTGTCCCTAATTTACCCCAGCTCATGCCGAAATTATCCATTTTCCGCTTAATTCCCCAAAATTAGAAAAAGAGAAACCGTCAGTGCCGTGTGCTTCACGTGCATTTAACCTTGACGGTTTCTCCCCATGAAAAATATGATCATCTACATCTCATGACTGATAGAAATAGCGGTACCCTCTGAAAAGTCAAGCATAAACCCCTCACCTGATGCTAACAAAATAAAGGTGACATAAGCAGGAATTATCTTTATCAGCCTCATGATAGAATCATCCTCATAGCGTGCAAATTGCTTTGGAAGTTTTTCTTCTATACAATGAACAATTTCCCTATTGGTATCATCACAGGGGTGCTCCAGAATGGTGGCATGCCCCGTAATCTGAATCGCATCCACGCTCAAGGCAACATTATCATTTTGGGTGATTTGTTTGTATTTATTTGAGTCAGCTTCTGTAACGAAATAAAAGCACCCGTTATGCGTGTAAACATTTACCGTGCGGGCAGCTACCCCATCTCCGTTTCTGGTAGCCAGTGCCATAATTTTGTCTTGTCCTATTTCCTTGAACAGTATATCAGCCGCTTTTGTCAACATTTCATTCATATTGAACTCACTCCTTTTTTCTTTACAGTATAGCACTCTATTATTGACAACTATATGTCAAGGATTTATTATTTAATAAAATAATGTTGGAAGTGATTTTATGAAAATTGACAGGTTAATAGCAATCATCATGATACTGCTGGAACGTGAAAAAATCAGTGCTAAAGATTTAGCTGAAATGTTCGAGGTTTCGCCGCGAACAATCTATCGGGATTTGGATACAATTAATCAGGCAGGTATTCCTATTCTGGCGACCTCCGGCCCTGGCGGCGGTATAGAAATTTTAAAAACATATAAAATTGAAAAACGATTATTTTCTACATCTGATATAACTACTTTGCTTATGGGGTTAGGAAGCATCCAGTGCAATATTCCGAGCAATGACATCGTGGGCACTCTCGCTAAAGTAAAGGGTATGATACCTCCAGATAAGCGGAAAGAGTTTGACTTTCGGGCAAATCAAATCAAAATCGATGTGGCACCGTGGCTCCATGCAGGCGGTTTATCTGATAAAATTGAGCTGATAAAAATCGCCTTAGAACAACATCAGCTTTTACGCTTTGATTACAGCGATATCAGAAATCAAAAAAGTAACCGCGAGATAGAACCTTATCGTCTTTTGCTGAAAGGCGAGGACTGGTATATTCAGGGATATTGTCTGAGGCGCGATGATTACAGAACATTTAAATTATTAAGAATGCAAAACATATGTATCTTAGAACAAACCTTTGAAATCCGGGATTTCCCTCTTGAAAAACTGGATTCGGCACAATTTAATGATAAGACACTGGTCCCTGCCAAATTACGCATACATGAAACGGTAAAAGACGCAATCGTTACTCGTTATGGGGAAGAATGCTTAACACCGGAAGGTGAAGAATATTATATCGCTGATATTCATTTGCCAATTGATGATTTGGCTTGCAGTTATTTATTAAGTTTTGGAGACAAATGTCTATGTCTTGGGCCTGAAAGACTGAAGGAAAAAATGTGTAAGCTGACGGAACAAATCTATAGATTGTATCATTCAAGTTAATGTGCGTTTTCGGTCCATCATGTTTCATCACCTATATTTATACTAGCTCATGCCGGGTTTCCTTCTGGTTTTCAGTGATCGTAACATCTCCGCTGACATGGCAGCTTACCAGACCACTTTCGGCAATGATAGATCCCTTAACATCGCTCTCGCCGTCTGTTACAATTTTTCTGCATGTAATGTCTCCAGTGACACGGGAGCGATATAGCTGCACCTGATTGGCCCGGATATTTCCGGTAACATTACCATTACAGTAAACGGTCCCTCTGCAAAAAACATCACCGTTCACATCTCCTCGAATAAGCAGATCATCACTGCTTTCAAGGTATCCCCATATTTCATTATTTTGCATCCCATTAAATTTTTCGGATTGAAAGAATCTATTTTCCATTCCACCAATTACCTCCTTTTCACGCAGATCCGCAATCAGGCACCAGCTGCCCCTGACTTTCTCTAAAATCATGTCGAAAACTATTGTAATTTATTTTAAATTATATAGTTTTATATCTTAACTAAACAAATATTGTTCCCAACGGGCTATATGTCGTATCAAATGATGATCAGTTTCGTGACTCAATTTGCTGCCATTTATTGCATTAATTTAAAATAAATAATAACTATTTCCAATCAACTTATGATCCATTTTTGGCAATATATGGCTAATTTGGAACATAATTCGGGCAATTTAGAACGAACCTGCCTATAAGCATTCTTAAATAGTACTATATTTAGAACATATTAATTATTCAACTGTCAATCGACGTTCCCGCCCCTCATACTACCCCAACTTACCAACACGCAAAATGGAGGTGTTCTGTATTCCTAAAATATATACATCAGAAGACGTTTTAACTGCAGCAATGGAACGAATTAACATTGCATTTTCACATTTCTCCCATCTATACCTTTGCGTATCCGGCGGAAAGGATTCCTCGGTTATGCTCCAACTCTGCGCTAATGCTGCCCGGCAGCGAGGCATGAAATTCAGCGTCCAATACATTGACCTGGAGGCACAATATCAGGCTACAATTCAGCATATTGAAGAACTGCGCCGGATGACGGCAGACGTGGTAGACAGGTTTTACTGGTGCTGTCTGCCTTTGTCGCTTCGTAATGCAGTATCCGTGATCCAGCCTAAATGGATTTGCTGGGACCGTAACGATCGGAGTAAGTGGGTACGTGATATGCCTGATCACGGCTGCGTTATCAACATGAACAATCTGCCGAAGGATTGGACATGGTTTTACAAGGGCATGGAGTTTGAAGAATTTACATATCAGTTCAGTCATTGGTTCCAAAAAACCCACGGAAATTCTGTAGGCGTAGGCATTGCCATTAGAAGCAATGAAAGCCTTAACCGTTTAAATACCATCATCAGTAAAAGGAAGGAAATGTTTCGGGATTATGGCTGGACTACAAAGCTTCGTGTTCCTGAACCTGATTGCGAGATCTATCACTTCTATCCCCTATACGATTGGCGAACAGAAGACATCTGGGGAGCCGTAAGCCAGCTGGACCTTGCCTTTAATGAAATTTATGAACTGATGTACAAGAACGGTCTGAGCATCCATCAGCAGCGGCTATGCCAGCCTTATGGAGATGACCAGCGCAACGGACTGAACCAGTTCCGTGCACTGGAACCGGAAACCTGGGAGCGGGTGGTCAATCGGGTACATGGCGTAAACTTTGGAAATATATATGCCAGAACGTCACTGTTAGGAAACATAAAATCTGAAAAGCCCGCAGAAATGACCTGGCAGCAATATACCGTATTATTGCTTGAAAGTCTCGGACTATATTCGCCTGAGCTGCGGGATCACTACTATCGTAAAATCAATACTTATTTGCAGTGGTGGTCCTCTCACGGATTCCCGTTAGAGAAAATACCAGACGAAGCAGACCGGAAGCTGGAGACCCAGAAAAAGGTACCGTCCTGGCGGCGGATAGCCAGAGCGATTGAAAAAAATGATTTCTGGCTGCGCCGGCTCAGCTTTGCGCCATCTAAGTCAGACGTAAAGCTTTTGATGCAGCTTAGGGAGCAATATCAGAATTTTATACACTTGGAGAATGCCCAGGACAAACAGATGCGTAAGATCATCATGGAGGAGGAAGACAGTGAATAAGATACAATGCTTTGAAGGGAAGTATGATAAGGCCCTTTTTTATTCAAAGATGGGACGCTTTTTTGCAGAGGAACGATACATTCGTCAAATGCCCTACCTTCGCAACGAACCTGACCGTATCTGGTTCCTGATTGAAAAAGAAGGGCAGGTCGCCGCTTTTTCATCTCTGATGATTAAGAATGAGTATATTTTATTTTCTACGGAATATGTGGAGATCAGATACCGCAGACAAGGCCTGTTCAAAGCTTTAACAGATGCCCGGTTCGTATATTGTCAAGAATTGAAAATGCCTGTGCATACCTCGACCAGTATCGAATTTATCAAGGATTACTATATGCGGTATGGCTTTGTGATATATAGAAAAACAAAAAATTATTGGTTTTTATCCGGAAAGATTCAGGAGGTTGCTTATGGAGTCCACAAAAGAGAAAAAAGCAGAAACCTGCTATTCGGAGCTTGATGCTTGTATTGAAAAAATCATTCGGCTCCTTAAAACAATGAAATTGCATGAAAAAGTGCAGGCACTAAACAAAATTCGCAGGGCCTTAAGCGAATGTTCTCCGTTTCACGATCCCGTAGATCTTGTGGAGTGGGTTCCCGCCAAAAAGGTGAGAGCAAACGATTATAATCCAAATAAGGTCGCACCAGATGAAATGGAACTGCTTTACACCTCCATCCGTTTGGACGATTTTACACAGCCGATCGTATCCTACCGTATCGACAATGATCATTATGAAATTACTGACGGGTTTCACCGAAACAAAATTGGCAGGTATCCTGAAATTGCGAAAAAACGTCACGGCTACCTGCCTTTGACCATTATAGATAAACCTCTGGACGAACGCATCGGCTCTACGATCCGACACAACCGGGCAAGAGGGACCCATCAGATCCGTTCCATGAGTGAGATTGTGGTCAATTTGACAACAATGGGATGGTCAGATGATAAAATAGGAAAAAATCTGGGGATGGAATTGGATGAAATCATTCGGCTGAAGCAAATCAGCGGATTGAAAGAAGCCTTCCAAAACCACGAGTTTTCCAAATCGTGGAACGAATTTGAATATAAATATTATAAATAAAAAGGCAGCTTCCATCTCAATGAAACCGCCACCTCATTCTATACTGTTTCGATTGCTTTCGAGCAGGGATTTATAGGTATGCAGCTCTTTATTTTAAATATCCCCTTTTCACTGTTCGGTTCAATAAATACCAGTCCACCCATCCCCTCAATCGTTTCTCTTATGATTTGCAACCCAAAACCATGATAATCCTTGTCTTTCTTTGTAGTCTTCGGTTCACCGCCCGCAATTAACAGCTCTCCATTAAAGGAATTGGTTACCTCAATGATTGTCCAATCCTGAGTGCTGTTGCTTGTTACCTCAATAAAACGTTCCGAGCCGGATACCTTACTGCAGGCTTCTATGGCATTGTTAATGATATTGGAAAAAACACGGACAATATCCAGCTCTGTCATTGACACGGATTCAGGAAGATGTGCATGTGCCTGGAAACGGATATTCTTTTCTTCACAGACACCGGCGGCATCCTGCAATATGGCATCCAGGACAATATTGTCGGAATAGTCTTTGTGAATGTGCACGCTACGCTGCATCGTATCGTGAATGTCATCCAGCAATTTGATTGCCTTTTTATATTCCTGGCGGCGCATTAAGGTTTTTAAAGAAGCCATCAACTTTTCATAATCATGACGAAAGGCCCGATAGCTTTCTGTATATTTACGATAGGATTGATAGTGACGCATTTGACGGGAAAGCTGTTCTTGTAATTGATGCGTAAATAATTCGTATTCAAACAATTCTGATATCCTTGATGCATGATTCAGGATAACCAACAGCCACAGATTACTTATGATGCAGGAGCCCATATAGAGAGTAGAATACCAATATTGCCTGACATCATCATAGTAACGTCCATCATTAATAAGCGTGAGAAACAACCATTGAAAAAACAGATAAATGACTACAAATTTCAGCTGGCCTTGATTGTTCATTAAATACCTGGCCTTTTGTCTGGGAACGATGACATCGCGGATCATCAAAAAGTATAAAATTGCAAGAAATACTGCCAATACAGAAATTATATCATAATACTGTTGAAGAACACTTTTAATGCTTATATGCAAAACTATAGAATAGATTGAATAGACAATTCCCCGGCTGGAATACAAGGAAAACGTATAAATACTGCCCGCATATAGAGTTTGAGTTGTGGTTCCACTGAATAATAATCGGAAAGATATCATAAATGATACAAACACAAAATATATAGCGAACCTTGGATCCAACAATGTATAGGCAGCTGCCGTTGTGATAGCATTTATAGCAATTGCAATAATATAATAAATCCAATGATCCCTTTTCACCTGAAACAGCTTTTTAAAACGCAGAAGAGTAAATGTACCATATGTAATCAGCGAAACGAGACTTATCATAATATTCTCCTATCCACATTCGTGAATGCTTGTACGGCTGATATAATCGGCAAAAACCTGTTTCAACTGCTTGGTATAAGTTGCACCGATCGAAACCTTTTCCCCTGTTTTCAAAAATACGATATTCTGTTGAAATTGCAAAATATAGGACATGTTCACAATATAGGAACGATGAATGCGAACGAATCCTTTATTGATCAACTGACTCTCCAACTGCTCCATTGTTGAATAAAATTCAAAGCTTTCCCCTCCATTGTAGTGGACCGATACAATTCGTTTCCAGATCTCGAAAAAGGAGATGTCCTTGAACGGAATTACTTTTCGAATGTTATTCTTACCCGACTCACAAAGGAACACATCATTTTCTTTTTTTGAGACCAGATTCGTAGCTCTTATGAATACTTCCTCAAATTTAGCGGCGGTAGTTTTAGATTTTATCAGATATTGGACAGGTGTAATATCATATGCATCAAAAACATAATCTTCACTTGTTGTCAGAAAGATGATTTCTGAATTGCACCCCAGCACCCGGAGCCTCTTAGCAATATCCAACCCATTCAGTTTATTTATCAGGATATCCAGGTAGATGATGTCTGCCTGGCTCGGTGAATCGGCCAGATAAAACAATAGTTCCTCTCCGCTGTTGAAATAAGTAATGGTGATTTCCTCCTTGTTTTTCTTTGCGACTTCTTTAATCAGCCTGGCATAATGAGCAAGGGCTTTTTGATCATCATCACACAAAAATATCTTCAACATGATTGTCCACCAACCTTTCTCCAAGGCAATATATCTCATCAAAACCATAATCCTATGTATTGGCCCTGCACCGTGCTCTCCCCCTGGTTTCACGAAAGTGCAATAATAGTATACCACGCTGTAATTATTTTTTCAATTATATAATATATTCCATTGTTGGTATTATATAAGGAACTTCATTGTTGGTATTATATAAATATATTCCTTAAAATTACGTAAAAGAAGCGAATAAATGATTAACTTTAGAGTATCTGTTTTTCTTGCAAACACATTACAATATACTTGTATGTTGACAAAATTTTAAGCGTACGTCATAATAATATAAATTAATCAGAGGATAACCTGTAGAAAAATGAATACCGAAATAATAGGAGGAAATAGATGAGAGCAAATATAAAAATACTTCTGTTAATTTTCACTTTAAGTACTTTAACCGGATGTGGAAATAAGACAATATTAGATACTACATATACATATGACAGAGCTATTATTCAGCTTGCTGATGGATCCGTTATAGATACGAAAATCAAATCATGGACAGATTTTGAAGGCGAACAGATACAAGTAATAGCAGAAGATGGAACAGTATATCTTACCAGTTCTTTTAGATGTGATCTAATAAAGAGCAATAAATAAAAAAGCGGCCTCAGAAATATTTTTCTGGGGCCTTATTCATCCATGAAGCACATACCAGCCAGAGCTTTAGATTCTTATCCTTCGTTAATTGTTTCAATTGGGAGGAGCATCAGCCCCCGTATATCTCTACTCAGCACGCTTACAATGAAATCTCTCCGTCCTACTACATGAAACCCTTGAACGCCTGCTAGAGAAAATACCTTTTTATCTCCGATTTTGGAAACATCTATGACTGCCTTTTTAATCACACTGCGATCCGGATTGAATTTGCTTTGTTCGGTCAGGCAATCCACTTCATGTAACTCCGGACAGAAGTACAATTCTGCAAGTTCATTGAACGTATCCATTAAAACAATTTCCGTGAAAACGGTGTCAGGTTCATATAATGCAATAACACTTTGAATTTTCTCCGATACCAGCAAAAAAGGCTGGAATAGAATATCATTAAAAGTCGTAAAGGGGTTTCCATGGAAAAACAGTAATTCACGCCCCGGAAGATTGTGCTCCCGGTCCTGATTTATATCCCAGATATCAAATGGGCTTTCTGCAATTGGTATATCGGTGTCAGCCATAATTAAATAATATTCCATCCTCTTCCACCTCCTACTATTATGTATTTATGGTTCAGGTACATAATCTTTTCTGTTATATAAGCTGTTTTCAAATATTTACGCCAGAGCTTTTGTTGAAAGTTCATTACCATCATTAGACGTTATCTGATAATGATATAATACAAGTTACCGATTAAATATTGAGGTCAGCATTTCCTTCATAGGCAGCTCTTTAATACCATTTGAATGCATCCTGTTGATGTGGGTGCTCCTCCAAAGACATTTCATATAAATCGGTGATTTCCTTGCAAACCTCTTTTGGTATATCTCCATGCGTATCCTTCATCGCTCCAAAAGCTGTGCATTGACTTTGTCTCTGTTTTCATTTGAAATAAGTGTTTTAAATACCTTTCTCTCAGAACCGGACATGGAATGTACGGCCTCACCTGACAGCCGTGTTATGCGGATAATTGATTCTACTTCGTTTTTGGCTCCGCTTATCCTGTTCAGGCTCCAATAGATGGATTGAAGCTCATCAAAATCAGCCTCGCCTGTTATTTCCACATTATACGGATAATTCCTGGTCTGATTATGTTTTATAGCATAGACGGCAAGCGCTTCGTTAAAATTATCTTCCCCCTCTATGAGCGTATAATCATCAGAGATATCAAGCAAACCGGCAATATAATCGATGTGATCAGAAAGGGCCGTGTGTGCGGCTTCCATGGCTGCTGCAACATCAGGATTGCCTTCGTTTTCACCTGGAACCTTTGTTTCAGCCTGGACCTGGCTTTCACCCGGAATCTTACTCTCCCCGCCTTTGCCTGCATCTGTCTGCGGCTTTTCCTCTTCCGTCCCATCGCTTTGCTCAGGCTTGGAAGATTCTCCATTGCTTTCCTCCAGCTCCGACACAGACGATTCCTGTTCATCGCTGCCCATGGTTTCTGCAGGATCATTTGAAGCTTCTGTATCTTTCTCGTGCCCTGCGTTATCCTCCTGCTCTGTGTTATCCTCCTGCTCTTCGTTATCCTCCTGCTCTGCGTTATCCTCCTGCTCTGCGTTGTCTGCCTGCTCCATATTATCTTCCCGCTCTGCTTTGTCTGCCCGCTCCGTATTATCTTCCTGTTCTATGTTATTTTCCTGTTCAACGTTATCTTCCTGTTTTACATTATCTTCCTGTTTTACTTTATCTTCCTGTTCCGATTCTTCTGCCCGCACTTCCTCTTGTTGTGCATATACATGAACAATTTTCCCGGTAATCAAGCTTGCGCAAAGTACCGCAGAAACAAGAAATACAGCATACCTCTTCATTTGATATTCCTCCTTATTTTGATATAGCCGCATCTCTCTCCGGCGCCTCGTCTGATTTTGAATCTCCCAGCAGTTTTTCTAAGTCTCTTCTGATCTTCTCAATTTCCAGGATCTTATACCTTTTAAGGCTGGATATCTCCTGCTGCAGCACGATTTTCTGCTGCTGCAGCGCCGCCAGTTCCTCGTCGCATTTGCTCCGGGTCTGCTCGAGCATTTCCTTCGCTGCCTGCCGGGCAGCCAAAAGAGCTTCTGAAATCTGATTCTTCATCTGGTAATATTCCGCGCGGACGCTGCGAAGCTGTTCCAGCTCCTGGCACTGCTTTTCAGCCGCCTCCCCAATCTCATCAAGAAGGCTATCCACTTCCTGGGCATCATAGCATTTCCCGAACTTTTTTGTCAGCTTTACCATATCGATCGTTTCTTTCGTTAATATCATGTTTCACTCCTCTCCTCTGCCTCACTGGCTTCCTGTTTCCGGCCGCAGAACACCGATTACGATATACCGGGCGTCGTCAAATTCATAGCTGCATGTGGAAAGCACAAGGAATCTGTCGTCATCTCCATATTCTGCGGCACTTTCAAATGTCGTTTTCGTTGAAGCGTAAGCTAACAACGATTCCAAATTTACCTCATACATAAATGCCCGGTCACGCCATTCTCCTGCACTGATGACGCAGCCATATTTCAGATCAATCCGATAATTTCCCTTCTCAGTGTATAGATACATATAAGGGTGTTCATCAAAATAATCCTGCTTCTTGTACCCTGTCAAGGAACCAAACATCCTGCCGGATTTCATATGATGTCCATAAATGATACTTAACCCCCCGATAAAATCCGCTGGGCAGTTTGAATCAAGAAATAATGTCCCGTTGGCATTATAAGAGCCATCCGGGAGATGACGGAGATACCAGTCGTAATCATATGCGCGCATAACCGGATAGTCAATGACTGTGTCTGGGCAGTAAAGCCATGCGGCCGCATCAGAATTGATCTCTCTTAACCCTTCAAAATCGATGAAGACCGACGGTACACTGCCCGACGGCAGTTCCCCTCCGGACTCACCGCTGCTTTCCTGGCGGCGGACCTGCTCCTTTAGATTTTCATAACTTTGATTCCCTGCTTCATAAATCTGCAGACCTTTCTTAAGCTTATACCCAGAAAATATGATAACGCAGATTGAACCAATTAGAAGGAACCATACGGCTATTGTAATGATCTTCTGCCTCTTATTCATGCTTCACCTGTCATTTTGCCTGAGTTTTCCGCTTCTTTTTTTCTCCGTCTGGCAGCAAGAATGAGGTAAATCGTGGAGCCAGCCGCTACAACAGAAGCACCCCAAAGCATTCCCTCATATAGTTGATAGTTGATTTCATCACCGGTTTTGGGTACGTTTATTACACCGGCAGCATTGCCACCACCTCCAGCCTCACTTCTGTGGCTGCCATCGAAGCCGTTTCCGAAGCCAGGTCTGTCAGGTCCGCCATTTGGTCCAAGCCCGCCAACAGGGCCGGGATCGCCATCAGGGCCGGGATCGCCATCAGTACCGGGGCCGCTATCAGTACCGGGGCCGCCATCAGTACCGGGGCCGCCACCGCCTCCTGATACTCCAGGTCCATTACTGCTTCCTGACACGCCAGGCCTGCCGGGGCCGCCGCTGCTTCCTGATCCGCCGCCTCCACTGCTCCCGCCTCCACCGGTGTACTTATTGATAAAAATGCAGGACTCCACCTGTTTGTTTGCGTCATTTATCACTGTCCGTGTGACCACAAGCTGTCCGTCTATGTCTTTTACCACATCGGTGATTGTGTATAAGGAATGGTCGTATGTATATCTTGTATCCGAAAGAATCACTTCCGAGATGGTATAGTAATAAGTACCTTCCCGAGTATATATCCATGTACCGAAATCCTCTTCTCCAGATCCATAAATAGTCATGTACTTGGCACCGTCTGCACTTCCCTCTGGCATGGGATTAGCCTTATCCTGGGCAGTTAATGAAAATGTAAAACCGGAGGCAGCAGGCGGGTTACCGGATACCGTTTTTTTCACCGGCGGTTCCACCATGATCTCAGGATCGCTTGCAAGGGGAGTATAAACATTTTCAAATCGAATACTGCCCGCTTTACTGCCGTCACTTTTTTTTACCACGATCTCAGCTGAAAGGTCCGTACCCGTTTGTTTCACATAAATTGTGACGGTATAGATCTGTGTATCATAAGAATACCCCCTGTCCGGGACTGATTGGTTCCCTTTGATTTCGTAGCGGTAGATACCGGTGTCGGAAAAGGTGATGGGGCCAATGGCTTTCAATCCTGTTCCGGCAGCTGTAAAGGAATAGACACTGCTTAAACTCCCCTGGGGCATGGGATTTCCTGAATCTAAAGAAATGAGAACATAAGAAAACTCATGATTCACATCTGTGGCTGAACTGTTTTTTATAAAAACCTGATCTACGTATAATGGAACGGAAACAGAATCCGCATCTGCGTAAACATTTAAGGGGAACCCTATGACCAAAAGGCAAAAGAGAAGCAGACGCCGCACAGTGATCCATTGATTCTGCACGTTACTTTTTGAGTTCATATTTTCATTACTCCTTTTCGTGTTTCCCTCTTTTTCTTCTAAATTTATAATAAACTGCAATCATAAGCAGGATCAGCAAAATAACCGGCAGCACAATTTGCAGCCACTGGGGAAGCCTTGCCCATAGGCTGGCTTGCCGATCCACTGATACCGTGTTTACAGTGCTTGATTTTTCCTCATCAAATGAATTGATATAGCCGTCTTTCGTAATTCTTGCAACCAGGATATCTCTCCCATTGGTGGCATCCGAAGAACAGGTAGTCATAAGCAAAATATGATCCTCTTCCGTCACCCCGATCCCGCGGGTATATAACGCCTTATCCAACAGGGCTTTTAAATACGCCTGCTGCGCCTCTTTGCCCTGGACATGGGGCGTAAATACGCCTCCGTCATAGGCATCCGTTTTAATAAAAGCAAAAAATTCCAGACCGTGATCTTTTCTGTCATAATACAAATTGCCGTATTTGTGACTGTCAAAATAGCTTTTGTCACTGAATGAGCCAAGTTCCCCAAACATTGTTTGTTTTTCCATGTGATGGCCATACAAAATACTGTTAAAATCCTGAAAGTCCTTGCGGTTGGTATAGTCTAAAAAAATAGCTCCTGAAAGGGAATACTCACCTAATGCATTGGTATTTACATATTTCCAATTATCTTCTCCCTGAGTTACCGGATAGTCAATATTGGTACCATAAACCGTGAGCCAGCCAAACACCTCCGGATTAAGTTCCTTAAGCTGTTCAAATGACAGACCGCCGTCTGCTGTGTCCGGTTTATAGATGGAGTATTGGGCAGACGCTGCTGCCCGATATACCTGATCGGAGTCCCATATGGAATAGACAGCCACAGCAACAAGCAGGAGAATAACAGTCAGCACCAAAAGGTCCACCATACTGTTTACGATTCTAACTGCCTTTCTGCCTGCTTTTTTCAGTGCTGCTGCGTTCATATGAGCCCTCTTTCCTGCTTTGTTAAATGTTTGTCAAAAGATCTTTCCTGTTGTTTAACCGTCCCGTGCTTAAAGATTATACACGGCTGTGTTTTTTGCGGGATTTTACAACTACAAATGCCATGAATGAACCTGCTGCAAGAATTAAAATCATAACATAGGGGAGGTTGTTAACGATTACGCCTGTAGGAGTGATAGTTCGGTAAGTATTGGTAAATTCTACACTGTTTGTGCCTTCTCCAATAAGTGCACTATCAGTTTTGCACGCCGAATCCTCGGCAGTATTACTATTACCGGCGGTGGGATTTCCATTATTTACCTTCTGCATATATGTTGCTACATAATATGGTACTGCAGCTTCTTCCACAGTAAATTCTGCACCAACAGTCAGATCAGTGAATACCAGACTCTGATCGTGTTTGAGATTTACCTCTATAGGGGTTCCTGCAGTAATTTTAATAAACTTTTTGCCAGCACTGTCTGTTTCCGGATTTGTGTAATTGTCTGTTCCTGTTACAATAGTACCAGATGATGATTCTACGACATATGCCCTATATGTAACAGAGCTGCCGGCCGGGTTTAAAATACTGTCCAGCTCTTCCACGTCCACATTAAAAGCAAAATATTTGCTCTTATCGGCATATTCACTGGCAACGACCTTGCTTATGGTGAGGGCCGGAGTCGTCGTATCCTCAGAGTCAGTACCGCCTGCCGTCTTGGAATAGATGTTGGTAAAGATCATTTTGCTGTATTCCCCTGTGGTGTTCGGATCACCAGTCTTGGGAGTCGCATCCACCTTATCACCTGTGGCGGAGGTTCCGTTACTGCTGTCCTCCTCTGTAATAACCGTTCCAACACCAGCCACGTACAGAGCACCGCTGGGCCCTTCTTTTACATAGATTCTCAACTCATACTCTGCAAGGGAATATACATACTGCTCATTCGCCCCGGGCGTATAACCTGTCACAGATTGAAGTTCTGTAACGTCGTATACATAAACACCTGCATGGGGGAAGGATTTATTACCAGTGGTAAGCAGGTCACCCGTTTGCTTTAATATGGTTTTCGTGTGGGAAGTGTTATCAATGTTACCGGTATCGCTTGAATCAAAGCTTAGGGTCGCATTAGGAAAATCCGGCATTTTATCTAATACCGTCGAATCATCACTGTCATCGACACTTACTTTCTCAAAGTGGAAGGTAAATGTTGCACCAGGTGTTGTAGTACCTTCGGGCATGATCAGTTTTTTTGTAATAGCCGCCTGTGCAGGGTCATCTGGTGTACCCAAAACCGCATCACCAGCTGCAAATGCAGATATGGCTGTTCCCGCGGACATAATCACAGCAAGTGCAATAGCGGGCAACCTCTTTCGTAACTTTTTTAAAATATTTTTCATAGTTCCACTCCTTTATTATTTTAATTATTTATTTTGAATATAGGTTGCAGGATTTTCCAGATGTTTTACCGTCCTCTACCTAAAGATCAAACTTAGTTGTATTTTAATATCCTATATATTTCTCCACCTGAGAACCATCATCACTTTCCCCAGTGTGTCTTTCACCTTCACCACCCCGTAAAAGCGGCTGTCCGTGGCGTTTATCCGGCTGTCGGCAAGAACGAATACTTCTCCTTCCCCGACTGTCATGGGAAATTCCGGGCCGCTTTCATATCTCTGAGTAGGTGAGTAGATCTCCTGCTCCTGCTGATATGCACCGTTGATCAGCAGCCCATCTTCTGTAATATCCACAGTGTCACCTGCTGTGGCGACCACCCGGCGCACCTGCTTGTGCCCTTCAAATTCCAGCACAAGAGCGTCCCGGGCTATATAGTTTTTGTCCAGACGGTAAAACATCACCATGTCTCCATCTTTAACGGACGGCCCCATGGATGCATCCGAATTGCGGCAAAGCCCAAACAAAAACAGAAACACCAGTAGGAAGGCAAAGATGATTGCGGCAATTTTGACCAGAAGAAACAGGATTTCATCTCCCAGGGATAATTCTTTCGGATATCCGTGATTGTTTTTTACCGTTTTGTCTTCTTCCAGCCTTTGTATTCCGGCCATATCACAAACCTCGCTTTCTGCGGGATTGAATCATACCGGCACTTATAATCCCCATTAGCAGAAGTATGGACAGGGCCAGAAGGGCAGGACTATGAATGTTTCCTATTAAAACACCGGCTGGTACGACATTATTTCTTGTATTGATGAAATCAAACGTTCTGTCTCCTTCTGACAGGTCCACCCTCCCGGTATCCGAACCATTTGTGGGGCCTGTAATGGAATCCGTAAAAGAAACGCTGTAATTATTCAGATCGACAGATTCCACAATTTGGACAGAATACTGCGGTACCGCCAAAATGGAGATCTGCTGACCGTGCCCAAGTGTGAAAGTGGCTTTTCCCCCCTCTTCCAGAGTCAGCATTCCTTCGTCCGGAGCCTCAGCTTCTGCTTCTAAACCGGATACGGTTCCTCCTGTATACGGAAGCCGGGTTCCTTCCGCAAGGGGACCATTGCTGTCCCAGAAGTATATTGTGAACCGGAAGTCCTTTGTTTTGTCGGCATAATCACCGCTGACCTTCTGGGATACTGTGACGATGCTCCTTTCGTATACCAGATAAATATCCGTATTAGCCGTCACATTGGCTAGGCAGACATTGGTATTGTCTTGCCACTCACCGTTTAGGCTCCCTTCCCTCCAACCCGTGAACACATAATCTGTGATGGAAGGAATTTCTTCAGGCGGAAGGGCGAAAGAGGTGTCCGAAACAGCAGAGTATCCAACCGAAGGTAATCCGGCTATGGCGGTTCCGTTCCCGTATATATAATGAACTGTCACGATTAGCACGTTGATATCATAGTTGTTGAGTGGATGACTATGGATGATGCTGCTGCTGGTAGTCTCTATGAGTGGATATAGGTCTGTCATATTCTGGAGAGGTTTGGCAGCATTCGACGCTGTATTTTCACTGAACGTAACCTCCTCTGAGACAGATAGCTTATTAAGGTGGGTGGTGTAGATGCCGCCGCCATTGTTTGTTGCCGTATTGTCAGTTATGCTGCTGTCGTCTATGGCAACGGTGCTGCTGTTGGCATAAATACCGCCACCATCTGCCGCCGAATTGTTTTCGAGGTTACTACCGCCCGTAACGACAGTCCTGCTGGTGGAGGAGATGCCCCAAGAATAAATACCACCGCCGTTTTGCGTTGCTTTGTTACCGACAATTTCGTTGTTATCGATGGTAGCTACCGCATTGTTAAATGTAGCAATACAAATACCGCCGCCATTTTGCCCTTCATTCCCGTATATCTTATTGCCGGTGATGTCACTATTTTCGGCAGCGGCAACCAAAACACCTCCCCCCATGTAAGCCGATGTGTTGCCGTATATCTCGCTGTTTAACATGCGAAAACTGATGCCTGTAGTATTTGGGTTTTGACTGAAATTCACACCACCACCACCACTGGCGGCGCCCATTGCTGAATTGCCGTGAATAGCGCAATCTTCAATCGTAAGCTGAGTGTTTGTTGTACTAACACCGCCGCCCATATTTTCCGCAGTATTATTGTAGATTTCACAGTTAAAAAGGGTAATTGAGCGGGCGCCATAAGTACTAGAGACTCCACCACCATCATACCCATGGCAGTTTGTAATCTTGGCACCCTTCAACACAAGATCACCCGCCACTACGATCCCACCGCCTGTTCCATTGCCATCCAATATAACATTTTCAAATGTAAGCCCAACGTCGCTGTTATCGGAAATGATGAAGTGACGCTGATTTGCGGAGATTAGAGTGACAGAATCAATGCCATCAGCCGCTTTAATCGTTATATTTAAACTCTTTGTAATGGTCAGCGGCGCTGGAAATTCGATGGTATTGTTAATGACAATAATGTCTCCTGACTGTACCTGGTCACCATAAAGGAAGTTTTTAAGTTCATCAAAACTAGAAACTTCCTTTATAGCAAGCGGCATAATCCCCACCGGCAGACGCATACCCGCATCAATGCCAGAAACTACTGCATCTTCGCCAATCTCCAGCGGCGCAGACCAGGAAGCCGCTGCTTCCTCATCCATCGCAAATTTGTTATCATTTGCAATAGCAAGAGGCAGTAGGTATTCCGTTCCGCCAATGATTTCAGATGTGACTTTTACCACATAGCTGCCAGGCTCCATGCCCTCAAACCGGTATGCGCCATCCGCTTTGGTCAAGGTGGTCAGAACCGGTGTAATCAAATCTTCCTCTGCAAAGAGTGTAACAGGGTATCCGGCTATTCCGGTTTCGCCTGCATCCTTTATTCCGTCTTCATTTACATCCAGCCACAGCTTACCGCTGATATGTATGCCTGAGGGAACTACTGTTACGACTGCTACAGGACGGGCCTGTGCGTAAGTCCAGGTTCCGATATCGGCAGTAAACAGATATGTTCCTGCCGCTTCCTTATTATATAACCCACTGTCTTCCCAGATTACAGGTATGTCTGCGGCAGTATCTCCCTCTCCCTCCAGCATTGCTGTCAGGGTTCCAGGCAATGGAATGTCTTCGATTTCCGTACCTAATGGAACAGTGATTTCCGTTACAGGCATATCAAAAGACTCGATCACTTCATTATCACTGTCGTTTAGCGCGATCCCTGTAATAGGCAGCAATTCCGTCAGCAGCAATCCTATCAGCAAGAGAAAAAGGGCGATGCGCCAACTACTTTTTATTCTCATAGTGCACCTCATTAAAATAATTTTACAAATTTATAAACCACTGCGAAATACGAAGATCCCTTTTCCATGAATGTGATTTTTACTTACTGCGCCATAGTTACGGGAGTCCTCAGAATCGTTTCTGTGGTCTCCCATAACGAAGTACTGATCTGTGTAAAGCGTGAGCGGATAATCGACTTTCGCCTTTCCATAAGTCTTTTCATAGATATATGGTTCTTTTTGTGCTTCTCCGTTTATGAGAAAAAGTCCATTATTTTCATCAAACCCCAGTACATCACCAGGAATGCCGCAGATACGCTTGACGTAATCTTCTCTGCCATTTCCTTTAATTAAAATAATATCTCCTCTTTCATATGTACCTGAATGTTTCCAGAATACGATTACATCGCCGTCAAAAAGAGTCGGTTCCATTGAGGTCCCGGATACAACTGCAATGCCAAACATTGTATTAAAAATAACCGCAGCCGCAATCGCAATTACCACACTTTTTATAAGTGAGAACCAGAATGACCGGTTGATGTAATTCATTGATGCGGCATGTTTTGGCTGATATTTTATTCCTGACCTTTCCATACTCTTGCTTGAACCCGCTTCCTCTTATTCTTTGTCATATGGCCTCATCTCTTCTGCAACGACATATGATACTCCATTCTACAAGTATCATGTTACAAAGAACAGGGCTTTTACTTTCCATAATCGGACCGGCTGTCTTCAAATGGAAATTAAACTTATCCGCTTTATATTAATATTACATTTTTTCAAAAAGGCATATGAAAATGTTCCAAAACACATTTAAAATGTTCCAAAATATACGAGTATTCTCATGAGGTTGAATGGTTGAATGGAAAGGTAAAACGATTTGTAAACGAACTGCAATCTTTGTTTCGTAAAGCAAGTTTTATAAACGATCTGCACGAAACCTCCTGAAAAAGGACTGGTGAAACAGTAAAAAGGGCATAACAAAATAGAGGTTTTAGCGAAAGCAAGAAATTTGTAATCCAATTGCAATCTCGTTTTCATCACAATATGCCCTTTTTTGTACCCATTTTTCCTGTATGATTAAAAATATATTATAGGTGAATCGAACTGAAATTTAAAGCGTATTGCACTTTCTGTAAGCCAACTACACAATAGCCTAACTGGATCACGGCTAAAAATAAAACAGCCTCCCCGCCGGTTTCCATGAATCCGGCGGGGAGACTGTTTTATTTCATCATTTTATGTTCAGCCTTTGTTTTGGCTGCATTTGACCGCATCAATGGCAAGGACCACCATAAGAGCCAAAAGGCTGTCCTGTCCATCGGTCACATCGATCAAGTAGGTATCGGTAAAATGAAAAAGCTGCTTTTCAATCCGGGCCACAACGCTGCCGGTCTGGGAAAGAATGCTGTAATCCCATTCCAGGAAACTGCCTTCCACATGCCAGCCATTGCAGTCAACGGAAAAAGAGGGTTTAAAAAAAGTAAACTCCTTGGTGATGGTTCCCACCGTTTGTCCGCCGATCTGGATGGCAAACCGGGGAAGGAAGGTCAGCACCTGTTCCCTTAAGGTAGCCAGATGATTACCGTTGTTGTCATAGATTTCCAGCTTGTGTCCCCAGGCGGGCCTGCCGCAGACTGTATATACGGCAGCTCCATTTTCATCATAAATGTCATAACTGTCAAGCCAGGAAAAAAAACGCTGTTTAAACATTAGCTTCATGATATCTTTCTATCTCCTTTTTCGTCTTTATCCATTATCTGTCCGCACCATTCCTTTAGCATGCATTCCCCGCACTTTGCCTTTCTTGCTGTGCAGATTGCCCTGCCATGATAAATCAGTTGAAAATTGATCCGGTTCCAGTGGTCCTTTGGGAGGACTCTTTGCAGCTCCGCTTCCACCTCCGCCGGATTTTTCCCGAAAGCCCAGCCCAGCCGCCTGGCAATGCGGAATACGTGAGTATCCACTGTGACTCCCGGTATACCATAAGCATCTGCCAGAAACAAGGTGGCGGTCTTTCTGCCAACTCCGGCCAAAGTCAGGACCCCGTCCATATCCTTTGGCACCTCGCCTCCATATTCCTCTGCGATCTGATTGCAGCACTTTTTCAAATTCCTTGCCTTATTCTTATAAAGCCCGATGGAGCGGATAGAATCCTCGATTTCCTCCAATGGGGCTTCTGCCATCTGCTCAACGGTCTGAAAACGCTGAAACAGCTGGGGAAGCACTTCCTCCACCTGTTTATCCGTGCTTTGGGCGCTGAGCATAATTGCCGCCAGAAGCTGCCAGGGCTGATGATGAAAAAAACCTTCTTTTGTTACACCGTAAACCTGGTCCAATTTATCAAGGATATTACTTATATTTTTCTTTCTCATTCGTTATTTCCCAACCTTCCGCCATTGTATTAATTCACTGCCATCTCCTCCGGCTCAAACAGCCTTATAATACCGTATTCCCCGTCATATCCGGGAGTGCAATGAACCTTTCCCTCTCTTAACCGCCTGATCCCCTCTGAAATCATATTGCCGGAAGCATGCCTGATATCCTCCAAAGGCAGCTCCCGAAGGATATGAAATTCAGGTCCTAAATCCCTTAACATGGATTCATACTGGTTCTGGACCTTCTTGCTTGCGGTAGTATATCCGATAGAAGCCGCGATCACTTCAGAAAGAGGGACCAGATTCTCAAATGGCTTTCCTCCGGGAAGAACATAGCCTTCACTGCGGTCAGCCAGCTGTTCGATCCGGTGGGACACACCTGTGGTCAGCTTTCGGCCGCATACCGGGCACTTGCCGGAATACTGTTTCGCTTCTGACGGAGAGAGGCAGAGATTGCATTTCCGATGGCCGTCATAGTGATATTTTCCCTCTTCCGGAAAAAACTCTACGGTCCCCTCTAATCCCTCTCCCTTTTGTATGGCATTCCAAAGTCCGGTATAGGACAAGTCAATATTCAGAAGATTGGCTTCCCTGCCAAGCTTTGAGGGGGAATGGGCATCAGAATTGGAAACAAGCTGAAAACGGTCAAGAGCCGATAAACGCCATATCATAGGAGGATCAGAAGAAAGCCCTGTCTCTAGCGCATGCACATAGGGAGTTAAATCCTCAAAACACTCCTCAATCGTATCAAAACCAGAAAATGCCCCAAACAGAGAAAAATGCGGCGTCCAGATATGTGCCGGAATATAGATGGCCCTGGGGCATAATTCCATCGCGATTTCCAGAAGGTCATGACAATCCAGTCCCAATATGGGCCTGCCGTCTGAATGAAGGTTCCCAATGGTCTCCAGCTTTTTTGACAGCAGCTCTGCCTCCTCAATGCCCGGAAGCAGAATGACGCTGTGAACCTTTCTTACTTTCCCATTTTTCTTATAGATGGTGCTGATCTCTCCGGAGATTACAAACCGGGGAATACTGGCTTCCAGCCCGCCCCCCTTGTCCATACGGTATTCTTCTTTTAATATGTAAAGCCCTTCCTCTGCGGGAATCAGCTTTTCCTTTAATTCCTCACGCCATGCCGGGTGGGTAAAATCACCGGTCCCCAGGATGCCGATTCCTTTGCGCCTCGCCCATAAGTCCAAATATTCCAGCGAACAATCCTTACTGGTCGCTCTGGAATAATGGGAATGGATGTGTAAATCTGCTATATACATAAATTTCACCTGCTTTTGTCAATTTATGTTTTATTATAGCTTTGTTTTCTATGGGTTGCAAGAAGCGGGTCCTTCCTTTTACCGGCATATTTTTCATAAATTCCCATGGCAAGCTCTGCCATGTCCCTTCTGAATTCCGCCGGTTCCGTAAGTTCAATCTGATCACCCATGCTCAACAGCCAGCTATACAGATTCTCCTTGTTGGAAAAATCAAACTCAAACAATAGCTTTCCATCCTCCCGTTCCTTAAAACTGTTCATTCCATACTCCTCGATCAGATGCCATTTTATCTCCGGCTCACAAACCGCAGTGATATGAAATTGACTGGGATACGGATTTTCCGGAAAATACTCAATAGGAGGTAAAGGAAGCTTTTCATAAAGATCTCCAGTGTCTGAAAGCTCCTGGATCCGGTTTAGCTTGAACATGCGGAAATCTTTCCTGTCCCTGCAATATCCCCACACATACCAGGAGGACCACTGGAATACCAAAAGATAAGGGTCTATGGTTCTCTCTGTTTCACCACTTGGAGCATAATAGCAGAATTTTACCGAATGGCCTGCTTCAATGGCTTTCTGGATCAGATCGATCTTAGGGGACAGGGAGGATTTATACCAGGAGGACAGGTTGATCATGATGTGGCTTTCCGGAACCTGCACCGATGCCTGGTCTGATGACAGTTTTTTCATGAGCTGCTGGTACCGGTTCGTACCTGCCACGCTGTCTAAGCTTCTAAGTCCGGTCAGTATGGACTGCATTTCAAAGGAGGTCAGCACGGTCCGGTCGATCCGGTAGGCCGGCATGATAGATATTCCCCCATTCTGACCCTGTGAAGTGGTAATGGGGATACCTGCCCTTAACAGTGCCTCCACATCCCTGTTTATGGTCCGTCTTGAAACTTCAAAGATTTCTGCAAGATAAGAGGCCGTTACCTTTTCCTCTTGTAGCAGGATGGATAAAATTCCAATAAGTCTGTCAATCTTCATAGGCGTTCCTTTCTTTGATGTCCTTATTATATCACGGCAAAAGGTCTCAGAAAAGACCGTTCTTTCCATCTTCACTCATTGACTCCCTTTTCCTTTTATGCTAGGATATGCCTAATAACCAAGAAAGAAAGGACCTGTTAAATGAACTTAATGAACTTAATGCAGTTAAAGGAATCCTGGGCTGTTTTTAAAGATAACCACCCCAAATTTCCCCTGTTCCTGAAAGCAGCCTTAAAAAGCTCTCTGAAAGAAGGAAGCGTAGTGGAAATCCATATTACGCCGCCGGAAGGAAAAACCCTTACTACTAATTTAAAGCTCAAGGCTTCTGATCTGGAGCTGTTTGAACAATGGAAAGACTCCTTAAAATAAATTGGTACTTTTCAGGATATCCTGAGAAAGTAATTGACAGTACCTTGATAGCCTATGTGGTTCAATGGCATAGAATAAAGGAATTAGCGTATGCTAATTCCTTTGTTAATTCTTATGTCAACTATTTTCACATTGTATAGGTCTGCGATTTGCTTAAGTCAGCGGCAGGTTCCAATCCAGCAGATAGGGATTGTTATTCCTTGTTTTGATATCTTCATAGATTTCCCGCCGGTCATCTCCGCTTTCATAAGACCAATATTCATACCCTCTTAAGTAACTGTCCATCATCTCATCCCATGATGAAAACCTTTTTTGAATTGTCTGCGCTATTTCAAGTGACTTATCCAATGCTTCCTGTTCCGTATAAAATCCGGCAATATAATACCAGCCGCACAAGGATACTGCACGACAGTAGTCCCAGCCGTCGATGGCCCCTGCTCCGTAATTTACGTAGTTATCATACGCGTTTACGAGATAGTTAGCTTCCTCTTCGTCACCCACAATTTCACTAAGATATTTGGCCAGTTCCTCCCGTTCAAGTCCCGAAGCGTCTTCCTCTTCCAGCACCTGCATCAGCGAAGCATAGTCGGTCCGGTGCCCTGTGTCAAGCAGCCAGTTTAAGGTTTCGTCCGCACTGGCTCTGTCCGTCACATCCCACCATTCCTCCAATGACGCAAGCTCAAGCCGTTTATTGAAATCATTCGCTTTCATACCTCCTAAGAGCGTATAATCTCCACCGTTAAGCTCTGTTAAAACAGCATAAGTGCCATTGACCCAAAGAATTTCCGGTTGTACTTTTTTCTGTTGCACACAGCCGGCACTTCCACATAAGATGAGCCCTATAATACAAAGAAGAAATGTATATTTAATAGATTTTTGTTTATTCATGTCTTGTTTTATCACACGCTTTCCTTCTCTTGAGGTCCTACGTACTCAGCGCTGCCAAGTCCCAGTATTGGGAAAAATATCAATGGCAGCAGCACTAAGCCAACTGCAAAACCGCCGCTTCTTCCAAATGCTTTAGAAAGCTTAACACAATAAATGATATATATAACAAATGAAGCTAATCCTGCAAGGCTGCTTAAGATGCTGATATCTAAAAATCCTCCAAAAAAAGAAACTCCCCCAGTAATCAGAACCGCAATAAAATAGGTCAAATTTCCAAATGCGATATCAGACATTATATAAATATTATAAAATGGTATCAATGACGCCCAGCCCGGCTTACCGGCTTTCGAAAAAATCTTCCAATTCGAAACTAAAAGTAAAATACAAACAACTAAAAGAAATACAAAAATAAAAATACCAAATCCAGCTAAAACAGCATATAACTCATTATTCACGCTCAATTCCTCCATATATTTTTTAATTATTAAGTACCAATCCTACCTGTCCCCTCCTCAGCGGTTTTAATCTGACGCCGCAAAAAGAGGTATGTTCTTTAAATCACTGATAAACTCGTACATTCTGCCTTTCTCCTTTTCTCTTGTTTCTTCCATATTTTAACACATTGACAAATATTCATCAATGTCGTACGGAACAAGAAATTCATCGTTGGGAACATGTGACAGCATTTTCTTGTTGTATTTACCAAATTATGGTACAATGGACGAATAAGTGCAATAACCCGGAAGCTTTGTCCACGCCGTTCTCACCATAAAGGCGAATATAACAAGCAGGAGGAATAAAAACAGCATGAAAAAGATGATAAAATTATTAGCAGCCGCATCGCTTCTATCCTTATCCATGGCATTAACCGCCCATGCAGGAGCCTGGAAGCAGGACAGCCATGGCTGGTGGTGGCAGGATGGAGATAAGTCCTATCCCTCCTCCGCCTGGAAATGGATCGACTCTGACGGTGATGGAATGGCAGAATGCTACTATTTTGATGAAAATGGTTATATCCTGGCCGGGACCACTGCCCCCGACGGCAGTACGGTCAATGAATCCGGCGCATGGATCGATCAGGGCATTGTCCGCCAAAAGGCCTCTAATCCTGCTGCCGCGCGGAACATAAACCAGAAGGGGATGGAGCTTTACCAGGAAGCAGACCAGAAGAGTTCCGGGCTGCCCGGCCTGGATATCACTGCAGACATCCAGATGAATCTTACTTATGACTGGCTGGATATCCCGGTCTCCATGAATATGCAGCTTAAATATCATGACTTAAACACTCCAAACATGGAGTTTCTTTACCTGACTACTATGGATATGCTGGGAATAAGTAATTCAGAGATTTCCTTCTATACCAGGGGCTGCTATTATCTGGATGCAGGAATGTATGAAAAATACAAAATGAACATCGGATATGAAGATATGACAAGAAATATCACTTTGGGAGGGCTGACCGGACAGTTTGGGGCGTTCCTGGATAACGTACAAATTGCAGACGATGACGCCGGTAATAAAATCCTTATGTATTCCAGCAAAACAGAAGGCCTTGAAACATATCTCACCAATTTCTACGATGAGATTTGGCCGACTCTTTCTGATTCCGATTATAAGATCGACCGGATTGACGGGAAAGCAGTCATAAGCCCGGAAGGCTATTTTTCCAGGGAGGCCATTTCCATTTACATGACCATCACCGAAGAGGATGAGTCCTTGGGCATGCTCATGAATATGAATCTGAATTATAACAATCCTGGGAAAACCGTTTCCATTGAATTTCCTTCCACGGAAGGATATGAAGAAATCATTTACTAATATAACAATAGGAGGGAAAACCGTTAACGGCTCCCTCCTTCTCTTTTCTTAATCCTTTAAACCGATATAAATATGGACCAGTGCATCTTCCATGTCCCCGTTCTGATATTCTTCAAAATCGCATTCAAAAGCTCTTGGCAGATCCATCTTCCAAAGCTCCTGCCAGAATTTTGCAACCGCCTCTATCATGTTTCCCCTTACAACAAATTTGGCATATGTTCCTGCCGGAATGGTCCTTGCCACCGTACCTTCCTTGAGCTCATCCGCTGCTTCTACCTCACAGGCCACTATGACACTGTAATCATCTGATTCATTATCTACATAATCCGTATAGATCCCCAGGGCCTTATCATTGCTCTTATTTTTAATAGCAGAATAAACTCCCTTCCCGTAAAAGCTCTCCCAAAGTCCGCCGATCACATTTCCCATATCCGGTGACGCATTGTTTGTCCGGGCCAACAAACCCACTACCTTTTTTTCCTTAAGCTCAACCCTCTCAAAATCCATTTTTCTTACCTCTTTTCCTCTTTCTTGCCTGATTTGAAGCATAATAGGATATCTGTCAGGCATTTCTTTCTATGGTAAGTGGATGATAGCATACCGAACATGACATCTATATGTCATAATTCATTTGTTCCTGATTATTTTTCATGAGACCTTCTGTTTTTCTGTCTGCTCTGTAAAAGCGGATCAGGGTGAATACCAGAACAATGGGGAACAGGACAGCCCCCAATATTCCGATTTTTAAGTTATTTCCAAAATATCCGGAAACAACGCCTACAAAGGTAGGCCCGCCGGAACAGCCCAGGTCCCCTGCCAGAGCCAGAAATGCAAACATTGCGGTCCCTCCTCCCCGCATGGAGGCAGAAGCCATGCTAAAGGAACCGGGCCACATAATTCCCACGGACAGACCGCACAAGCCGCAGCCCAAAAGGCCCAGCGCAGGAAAGGGGGAAAGAGAGATCAGAAAATAAGAACCTATGCACAAGATTCCGCTTGCAATCATCATCTTTTTTAAATTAACCTTTTCTCCGTACTTTCCATAGAGAGCTCTGGAGATTCCCATCATCGTGGCAAAAAGCATGGGACCTGCAAGGTCCCCTATGGCCTTACTCACTCCCAGTCCCTTCTCTGCAAAAGCGGATGCCCACTGACTTACCGCCTGTTCGCTGGCTCCGGCACAAACCATAAGAAGCATGAATCCCCAGAAAATCCGTTTTCTAATGAGTCCCTTTAAGGAAAGGCCTTCTTCCTCTTCCACAAGCGGAGCAATGGGCACCTTAAAAAATAAAAACATGTTGACAAAAGGAATCAGCGCCCAGAAAAGCGCCAGCAGCCTCCAGTTTTTTAACCCGGCAATACTGAAAAATATGGTGGACACCAGGACTACTCCCACATGCCCCCAGCAATAAAAGGAATGAAGCATGCTCATGGCCTTTTCCTTATTATCCGTGGGACAGGCTTCTACAATGGGGCTGACCAGAACCTCCAAAAGGCCGCCTCCCGCTGCGTAGATGACCACTGCTGCAAAAAGACCAATCCATGCCTGGGAAAACAATCCGGGCAGAATGGTCAGGGATACCAAACCTATTGCTGACAATATATGGGCCGTTATCATGGAAGCCCGGTAACCGACCCGGTCGACGATACCCGCAGACAGCAGATCCACGATCAGCTGAATTCCAAAATTAAAAGTCACAAGCATGGTAATCCTGGATAATGAAATGCCATACTCTGACTGAAACGTAAGAAATAAAAGAGGTACAAAATTGTTAATGATCGCCTGTACGATATAACTCATGAAACAGGCATGGACAGTTTTGGTATAATCTTTATTCATTGAGAATCACCTGCTATTCATTTTTTTGTATTATACCGCATTTTTTATTCGAAATCTTGTAATTTACCGCCAGTTTATGATACAATCTAGCCAATCAGCCAGACAATGCCAGACAATGCAAAAGGAGAACGCTCTATGCAAAGCACGAAAATACTCACCGACGAATCCATGATGGAGCTTGTCTCCCACGGCTCCTCCACCTTTCCATTTCAATATTATTATGAAGATGTAGGAAAATTCGATAACAAGTGCATTGACTGGCATTGGCACAGGGAATTTGAACTGGTGTCTGTAACAGAAGGAATCCTGCAGTGTTCCATCGGCAATATCAATTACATACTGGAAGCCGGTGATGGGATTTTTATCAATTCCGGAGTCATTCACCGCTTTCTTTCAGCCGGGACCGCAGTTATCCCCAACGTTTTGTTTGCATCCGATTTTATTGCTCCTGAAAACAGTTCCATTTATGATAAATACATGCTTCCTTTTCTCACTTCGGGTATTTCCCATTTTGTCCTAAAAAGAAGCATCTCCTGGCAAAAAGACGTTCTTTCTTCTCTTTCAAGACTGTATGACCTATGCGAAAATCCCGGTCCTTCCTGGGAGCTGGAGGCCCATATCATCATCTGCATGGTTTGGACCAGCTTGTTTGAACACAGAATGGAATTTGCGACCATGGAAAATACAGGGGTAAGCAGGATTTCTCAGGCCCGGTTTAAAGGCATGACCTGTTTTATTGAAGAAAACTACTGGAAAAAGATCACGCTGAAAGAAATCGCCGCATCCGTAAGGGTAAGCAAACGGGAGGCTCTCCGCTGCTTTCAATGCTCTGTTCCTTTGTCGCCCATAGAATACTTAAATAAATACCGGCTCCAGCAGGCATGGAAGCTGCTTCTTCAAACGGACCGCTCCATAACAGATATTGCGGAGCATACCGGATTTGAGAGTACCAGTTATTTCGACCGTTTGTTTAAAAGAGAATTTCATATAACACCCAGAAAACACCGGGATAGCGGAGAAAAAAAAGCACCAGCAGAAGAATAATTTCTTTTACTGGTGCTTTTCGTTCCATTCTCTTATTCGTATATTTTTCCGTATCCAAATGCGCCGCTGATTCCGCAGATTTTTGCTGCAAAGTCTGCTGCCTTCTGCAGGCTTTCTGTAATAGCACCAGCATCTGCCTCACCTCTTTTAAGATGAGCAACATATCCAACCATGAAGGAGGTAATTAAAGAGTCTCCGGCACCCATGGTATCCACCACTGTTTCGACAGGTGCAGCCATTTGCATATAGAAGCTTTTTCCATCGTACAGGATACAGCCGTCAGCACCTCTTGACGCCACTGCCAGCTTCGGGCCGTAGGAAACCACCTTTTTTAAATGCTCTTTTGCTTCTTCATTGGTTCCGTCAAAGGAGCAGAAAGCAAAATCAACGTCAGGAGCCACCTTTTGGTAATATTCCTCCGTGGAATCATCGGAAAAATCAAAGGAAACAAGGATCCCTGCCTCGCGGATCTTATGAAGTTCCTTTTCCATAAAGCAGTAATTTCCTGAATGAACCAGGTCAAACTGCTTTATATATTCCAGATCAAAGCGGTCCAGAATAAAAGGAGTTTTTCCCCGGATACCGCCTTCATTAGAGCCAAGAAATATACGGTCCCCATCAATGATCGTTGCTTTTGCACAGCCGTTCTCACCTTCCAGCTGCTCACATTTAATCATTTCAATTCCAATTTCTTCTAAAGTGGCAATTACATGCTCAGCTTCTGCGTCATCCCCGAAGTAACCCATATAAGCGCTTCTTTTTGCTCCAAACATATCTGCATATACTGCAAAATTCACGCAGTTTCCGCCTGGATACATCGTCTTGATATGCACATATTTATCTACCACATTGTCACCAAATCCCAGTACACTTACATCATATTTGTCCATGATCCACACCTCGCCGTTTTATTTATTTTAGTACTCAACAACCCCCATGTAACGTCTCATATCTGTTGGATGGCATCTTTTATCCTGAAGGGCATTTCTGTAAGCAACGCTCATTGCATAGAATACCATTGGGTTGAAATATTCAACACAGCTGTCATCGATCATTTCTAAGCCTAATTCATCCGCATCAATTACTTCGTATTTTTTTCCGTACTTTTCAAGGAAGGCAAGACATCTTTCATCCATGATACGGTTTCTTCCTCTGCTCATTAACAGGATGTATAGATGGTCCTCATCGGTAACCTCGAACGGCCCGTGGAAATATTCAGCCGAATTTAAGTAACAGCAATCCATCCATTGCATTTCCTGAAGGGAGCAGATTGCAAAGCCGTAAGCTGCTGCATAGGAGGCGCCGGAGCCCATGATATACAGAAAATCCTCCTTATAATATTTTTCCGCAAAAAGCCATGTACGGTTTTTTACCTTTGCTATGGCTGCACGGACGATTTCGTCTGCCTTTTCCAGACCATCTTTTACTGCATCGTATTTTGCATAATCCGGCTCCTGAGCTTTCATGAGTTCATTTAATACCCGGAGAACAATTCCCTGTGGTTTTTCTTTTTCATTCACATGATCTGACCAATCGTAAATGACCGGCATCATAGAATCATCGTTACACGCAGAATCAGGATTGTGCGTCATTGTGATCACTGCGGCGCCTAAATCTCTTGCCATATTGGCAGCTTCAACGGTTTCTTTTGTATTACCTCCATGGGAGCAGATAAATACAAGACTGGTTTTTCCAAGATGGGTGGGAGGAGTTACCACGAATTCCTTGCTTGTAATCCAGTCAGCATGCATCGTTTTAGACTCACTGCGTACAAAGTAATACCCTGGATACAGATCCACTAAGGAACCGCCGCATGCCACAAAATAAACATCTTCTATTTTTTCTCTGCCAGATAAAATTGCTTTTGTCATTTCTTTTTCGTTCATGATTTTTCTCTCACCTTTTTTTATTTATTTCTAATGATTGCTGATTGGTTTTTCTGCAGGCATACAGCGTCTTATAAGATTGCTGATACCGCGCAAAACACCAAAGCTAATACGGTTACTGCCATAAAAAACTTCCAGATTGTTTTCCACCACTGTCCGAAGGAAATCCTGCACACTGCAAGTCCTGCCACGGTCATACCTGCGGTTGGGCTGATCATATTGGTCAACTGGTTCGCAAACTGCAATACGGTTACGCTTGCCTCCGGATTCACTCCCTGCAGATCACAAAGAGGCGCCATAATCGGCATGGTCAATGATGCCAGCGCAGAGGAAGAGGGTACCAGGAAGGACAGGAGTGACTGAACCACATACATCACTGTGGTAAATGCCACACTGTTAAAGCTGGCAAGGCCGCTTGACAGTGTATTTAAGATTGTATCAATGATCATACCATTTTCTGCAACGACCAGAATGCCGCGGCAAACACCGACCACAACCGCTGCAAATGCGAGGTCTTTTACACCAATTACGAATTCTTCTGCCATTTCTTTTTCCTTCATTCCTCCTACGATTCCCATAAGAATACCCATAATCAGGAAGATTGCAGAAATTTCATCCATGTACCAGCCATATTTTAAAATTCCAAAGATGATCGTTGCCATTCCGAGGCCAAATACAACAAGCACCAGTTTGTCACGGAGCGTAAAGGATGTATCGCCTTCATCCATTGCAAATTCCTGCTTTTTCAGAACATCATCTTTATAAGTAATAGAAAGCGAAGGATTTTTGTGTACCCTGGCGGCATAGCGCATTACAAAAGCAACAGATACAGCCATCATGATGATCCACCATGCAAAACGGTAAATGAGTTGTGGATTCCCCTGAATTCCCGCTACCCCCTGAGCAATTAATACATTAAAGGGGTTTGTTGTAGATGCCGCATAACCGATCTGCGGGCCTAAGAATACAACCATGAATGTGGTCATGGAATCATATCCCATAGCAAAGAAGATTGGCATCAGCATGATATAAAAGGGAATGACTTCCTCCGACATGCCGAACGTAGTCCCTCCGATCCCCAAAAGAATCATCATAATAGGTATCAGCAGCCTCTCTTTCCCCTGAAGCTTGCGGATGACCTTTCGGATCCCCCTGTTCATGGCATTTGTTTTTGTGAGAATCTGGAATGTGCCGCCAATTAAAAGGATAAATGCCACAACGTCCGCTGCTGCCTGGATCCCTCTTGTAGGCGCCATCAGTATTTCCAGAATACCCTGGCGCAGATCTCCGTCGTCTGTCACCTTGTCAACCACCTGATAGGTACCTGAAATTGCCACCTCACGTTCACCTGCCGGTGTGTCAATCAGCTGTCTTTCAAATTGCCCGCTTGGCACCACCCATGTCAAAACGGCAAATACTATAATCAGAATAAATGCAAGAGTATAAACGTGCGGCAGTTGAAGTTTAAATTTCTTTTTTTCATTCATGTTCTGTTCCCCCATTATTCTCGTATACAACTTCTCCGTTAACCATAGTCAAAGAAACCTTTACGTCTCTCATCTCCTCCATTGGTACTTCAAATACATTTCGTTCCAAAACCGTGATATCTGCCAGTTTCCCTTCTTCCAAGGTACCGAGTTTCTCCTCCATACTTAAATTCACCGCACCGCCGTAGGTCCATGCTTTTAACATTTCTGGAACTGTAATCGTATTTTGCTTATTAAAAGGCTGTCCACCTTCCGGGAAGTAACCGCCGCATCCGTGATAGATAGCTTCGGGAATATCGGTGATCATAAGCGGTAAGTCTGTGGCCCCTGAAAGTACCGCACCGCTGTCCAGCATTTTTCTCCGGTTCCAGTAGTATTTTCCGCGCTTCATACCAATGGTCTTCCCGATGTTTTCCTTAACCGCATCTCCGGGATCAAGGGACATTATCTGGAAATAAATCTCTCCTGTCACACCGATTTCTCCCATTTTTTCCAAATCTGCCGGATTGGAAAATTCCAGATCAGTGACCGCATGCCGGTTCACCAGTTTACCATTCTCTTTCTGACATTTTTCGAAAATCTCCATCACTTTATGCACCGCTCCGTCTCCCTGCGCATGGAGGGAATAACGAAATCCATTTTCATCTGCCAAATGTACTTCCTTCTCGATTAAGTCATAGTCAATGTCGATTCCGCAGCAATAATCCTGCCCTTCATATGGCTCTATCAGATCCCCTTTATGGCTTGCCACCGTGCCGTCCGTCATACGGTTGTAACCGGAAAATCTTACAAAATCTCCTGTAAATTTCTCCCGCATCCGAATGCCATGTTCGATGTTGATCTGCTCTCCTACCGGCTGGGACATGAAGAAGATCCGCATGGTCAGTTCTTTATTTTCCTCCTTTTCCTTGAGAAAATGATCAAAGCCATAATAATCATCGAAGCCCATTTCCTTAACTGTTGTTACCCCCCTGCTATTCATCAGCTTCATATAATCTAAAAATTCTCTATCGATGAAGCCTCTGTCGTTGAGATACTCTCTCATGATTTTGTGGTAAGCCTCCGGATAGCATTTTTCCGGTGCAAATCCGTAAGTATTTCTGGCATGCTCATTCATGATGCAGGTGCTTCTGTCCGCCGCGAAGATAATAACGCTTCTATCTGGATAAGCCTCGTTTAATTGCCGTTCCATAGCTTCTGCCGGAAATCCCTCCGGCTTCCAGCCGTGTCCGAAAAGCGTATCCTTTGCGTCCTTTTGTCCGGTGTGGATCTTCAGGCGCTTCATACACTCCTCCGTTGTCTCTGCACCAGCCATGTCCATACCGATATGAAAAATAGCGTATCCGGTGAAGAAGGTATGAACATCAATAAATCCAGGTGCTACCAGCTGTTCCTTCAGCTCCAATAGTTTCGTATTTTCTCCAACCAAGGTTTGATAATCATTGTCGGTACCAACTTTCAGTATCTGATTACCCACAATAGCTACATAGCCTTTTATCAGCTCATCCGTGAGTCCAGTAAAGATGTTGTCAGAGAATAAAAGAAAATCTGCTGTTGTATTGGTCATTTCTTATCCCTCCTTTGTCATTATTTGTTACTTACGTTATAACATAATATAACGTTATATTCAATGGTCATATAACGTTATATTATCATTTCTACATTTTATCCAATTTTTCGACCTGTTTTTTATTGATTTTTACCAATAAAAAAAGGAGTCCTATGATTACTTTTACCAAAGACAGGATAATAAAGTCATTTTAATAAAGGCTTTGACCCTCATAGCACAACTATAGTATAATTGAAACAACGAGTATGAATTAAAGGAGTAGGTATAATGAAATTAGATATAGATAATGAAATTCCGCTTTACCGGCAACTAAAGGAAGAATTAAAGACCGCCATCAAGGATGGCACTTTTCCATATGGACAGAAAATTCCTACTGAAACAGAGTTAAGCAAGCTTTTCAATGTAAGCCGCATCACTGTGCGGCGCGCAGTGGAGGAGCTCTGCCAGGAGGACTTTTTATCAAAAAAACAAGGGAAGGGAACCTTTGTTAAGCATGCAAAGGTAAAACGAAAAATTGAACATCTTTTAAGTTTTGGACAGGCATGTGAAGCCAACGGCATGGTGCCCTCGCGTCTGGTTACCAAGCGGGAAGTTATCTCTCTGTCTTCGGAGGATGCCACCACCATGGGCGTACCTGCGGGCAGTCCGGCAATCTCTATTCAGCGTGTCAACATGGCGGATGGGTTTCCTATCATGTGTGAAAATAACTTATATCCCTATGACCGGTTTTCTTTTTTGTTGGAGGAATCTCTTGACGGCTCTCTTTACAGGCTTCTTGAAAATAAATACCAGATTAAGGTCACCTATTCCACTGATTCTTACCTGGATATTGTACGAGCCGGAGGTGACGTAGCCAAACTTCTCCAGGTATCCAACGGAGAACCTTTGTTTTTTCTGTACTGCCAGATTTACGACCAGAACCATGAGCTGATTCACATAGGCAAACAGTATATCAATGGTGACCAGTACCGTTTCTATCTGGAAGACTATAAGGTTCTATAAAAGCAGCGAGCAGGAGATTATTAACCAGAAGCCAGGCCCAGCCCCATAAACCAGAAAATAAAGAATACCAAAAAGTACGCGAGTACTGCCAAAAGGCAGATTTCACCTGCCAATCGGTATTTTATTAACCGAAAGCCTTTCATCCATTGATAAAAATAATAAAAAATCAAAGCAATTCCCATAGCTCCAATTAAGATTGGCAGCCAGGCCATTAAAAGTAAGATAAGATTCATCGCATTACTCCCCAAAACCGTCCTGTCTTTATCTTCCCCTCTTTCTCCACTTATAAGCAAAGGTCTGGAAGGAATTACTTTTTCACTGAGATTTAAGCCGCTGTTACCGGCCAGCACCGAAAGATGCTGGCTTTTTCTTTGTTCAGGCAGCTACGCTCTTGACTCGCCGCTGCCCTTCAAACTTCCTCTGCCAAATTACACTCTTGTTTTCATATGCAGTATATGGTATATTTTAGTTAGTCGTTGCTAACTCATCAATATAGTGTCTAACGTGAAAGGTGGAGAGTATCCAATGAAACTCAGTGTTCAATTATCAGGCGTACCGGAAACCATGCTCATTCCCATGTATGCCAGGGCAATCGAGAGCAAAAAAGCAAATCCGGTTTTTTTTGATCGGTATGCGATTGAAATGACGGAAAAACTGGACTATGACTTTTCAAAATTCGACAAAGGCAAAATGAGCTTATGGGGCTGTGCCGCCAGAACAATCATTTTGGATCGGGAAGTAAAAGCCTTTATCAAAGAGCACCCCCATTGTACCTGTATCAATTTAGGCTGTGGACTGGACACCCGGTTTCATCGAGTGGATAATGGAAAAATACGGTGGTACAATATTGATTTTCAACCAATTGCGGATCTAAGAGCACAGCTATTACCCGTTACGCAACGGGAAACAATGATCTCCTGTTCCGCGCTGGAAAACGGCTGGATCAATGAAATTGCCCAGGATGGGGAAGTGCTCATCATTATGGAAGGTCTTATCATGTATTTTTCAGAGGATGAAATCAAAGCTCTGATGGGTATGATCCGCGATGCCTTTCCGGGCTGTACGCTTCTCATTGAATTGCTGTCGTCATTTACGCTTAAAAATCAGAAAAAGCACGACACTCTTAAAAAAACCAGCGCGGTGTTCCGGTGGGGCGTGAAGGAATCCAAAGAGCTTGAAATCATGTGCCCATATGCGAAACTAAGGGATGAATGGAACTACACTCCAGTGATGAAGCGGTTTTCACCTTTTTTTATTACATTGATTTCCCCCATGCTGACTAACGCAAACAATAGAATTGCGAAATTTGAGATTTCCGCAATATGATAGCTGATTGAACTTCCATAAAATTTGGCATATCCCACGTTCATTTTGCCAATAAACAGCATCTTGGGGTTTAGGACTATCCGCCCTCAGCCGTCTAAAGCTATACTGCAAAAAACCCGCCCCCATACAAGAGGGCGGGTTACAAACTGTTTCAGCTGCCTGACTGACAGCCTGATTCCAGTTATTCCGTTAAATTAATAGTGATTGCTTTTGGCCTTGTCATTGCTTCTATGGAATACCTTACTCCCTGGGTTCCCATACCGGAAGCTTTTACTCCCAAAAATGGGAAGTGATCCGGGCCTCTTTCTGTTTTGTTGTTAATCTGTACGGTTCCCACTTCTAACTTTTCAGCAATACGAAAGGCTTTATTGATATCTTTGGTAAATACAGAGGACTGTAAGCCATATTCTGAGCGGTTGGCTATCTCTACCGCTTCATCCATATCTTTTACCCGGATAACAGGAAGAATGGGTGAAAACGGTTCTTTCCATGCGATCTCCATATCCACGGTTACTTTATCCAGCAAAGTAGGATAGACTAAATTCCCTTCTCTCTTATTTCCAACAATAAGTTCTGCACCTTTGTCAATGGCATCCTGAATTAAGAATTCTGCAAAATCAGCAGATTTCTGATCGATCAGAGGAGTGACCACCACATTATTTCTGGGATCTCCCACCGATAGTTTTTCAATTCCTGTTTTCAGCATATCTACCAGCTGATCCGCTACCTTATCTGTGGTAATAATACGCTTCACTGCCGTACAGCGCTGGCCGGAATAAGAAAATGCACCTTCTACTATATTACTTGCCGCATATTTTAAATCGGCATCTTCCAGTACAAGGGCTGCATCCTTGCCGCCAAGTTCCAGTAACAGAGGGGTCATGCAGGATATCTTGGATAAATGCCTGCCTACCTCCGTACTTCCAGTAAAATTAATAAAATTAATGTTTTCATGGGTTACGATGTAGTCACCGATCTCACTGCCTTTTCCGGTAACTGTCTGCAGTACTCCCCCCGGCAGTCCGGCATCCTGCAAGGCTTTTACAAGGTGAAGGGCGCTGATGGCCCCCTGGGTCGCCGGTTTTAATATTACCGTATTGCCCCCGATCAGTGCCGGTGCAATCTTGGAGGCGGATAAATTAATGGGGTAATTAAAGGGTGATATGGCCAGTACGGTACCTAGCGGAACCCTTCTTACATACGATATCTTATTGCGGGAACCACCTGGGAAATTCTCCCCGCTTACTGCTGTTCCTTCCAGGCTTTTTCCTGCATCTGCCGTAAACCGGAGAAAATCTGCGGTCCGCTTCACTTCAGATACGGAAGATTTCCTGTCTTTTGCAATCTCCATCATCAGAATATCCGCTATCTCTTCCGCCCTTTCCTCCAAAAGCTCTGCAGCTTTGTACAGGATCTGTGCCTTTTCAAATATTGGGACATCGGCCCACAAAGAAAAACCTTCTTTGGAGTAACGGATGACCTCATTGACCTCTTCTTTGCTGACTGCCTGTATCTCACCGATAAAAGAACCGTCTACAGGGGATGTTATGGTAATGACATTCCCTGATGCGGATTTTACCCACCTGCCATTGATTAAGTTACCATAAGTATGCTCTTCACTGCATAATTCTGACATATTATCTTCTCCTTTCCATACCTTTACAATTTCTGTTTGTATGTAATATATCATGGAGACAAGAATCAAATGTCAATAACATTGGCTGCTTATCTGCTAAATAAAAACTTCATATAACGAATGAATACATAAACCACCAGACAGACTGCAATAACGGTTTCAGCGAGCACTATGACAGGTAAAAATCCTAGGGCATATCCCATTTTTGCCAGAAACGCTGTTGACATCTTCATTGCAATGGCACTGATCACCACCGGGAATGTAAAGGCTGCATAGCTTGGATAGAAAGGCAGGGCAAGGAACCTTGGCATATAAGCCAGCACAGTTATATATAATATTCCTGCCAATACCATGAGAAAGAGAACCATTGCCACGGATTTGGCTTCTACCGACTGAAGGTATCCTGCAAGGCACAGGCTCACCGGAGCCGTATAGATGCAAAACAGCGGTCTTGCAGGTTCTGCAATTTCTTTGTATTTTACATACCGGGCCGTCACAAGAGCCAGTAAAATGAAACACCAGATCAGGCCAAACCAGAAAATGCCGGTTCCCAGACTTGTGCGCCCAAAGGCCGGAGTCGTCACACTGGCTGTCACAATTCCCACATACACGATGTAATAGCTGGCAAATACGGTTTTCATATTCAGCTTGTAAAGAAAACGTGCCGTAAAATACAACATGAGAAGAACGTGCAGGACAATTCCAAAATACCAGATATAGACTGCACTGCCACCAATAAAGGGCTTTGCATAAGCAGATAAAAGAATTACTGCCATGGAAAAGGTCCCTGATACGCTTGCCATCACCGGATTTTTCATATCCTCTTTTACCATATCAAAATGAAACACGCATTTACACAAAAATAAAATCGCCAATACAGCGGAGAGGCATCCGCATACCAGGCGGATGGATTCTGAATAGCTTTGAAGGAGATTTCCCAGGGCCGCAAACCCAAGGGAAAGCCCTGCCATGGGAATGGGAACTTTTTTAATCATCACATTCCTCCGCTGACTCTGCCTCATCGGTATTTGTAAGGCCGTATTCCCGCACCACGATCTCAGCCACTTTTTTAGCTACCATTCCTGTGAAACGGATGCACTGCTCCTTGTGCTCTCCTTTTCCCATATCAAACTCTTTGGTCAGGATCCGGCAGCATAGTGCATTCTTTCCGTTGCTTTCCTTAAACCAGTCGTGAAGCTCTTTTGACACCTCTAAGTTCTTCTCCACCTTGGGATCTCCCTGTCTTGTCCGTCCAAAGAATATGCCAAGAGCCATCACTCCGCCGGAAACCGCCCCGCACAGACATTTGGAGCGTCCGATTCCAACAGGGAAACCGGATGCCATGGCTATGATTTCCTCCGGTAAATCCAGTTCAAAGTTAGACCTCATGGAACTTACAACCGCCTCTGAGCAAAAAAATCCTCCCCGAAACAGAGCTTCCGCATCATCTCCTATTTTCTTAACACTAACCGCCTGTTTCACATTCATCTCTTGTATCCTCCTGCATGTTTATTGATACTTATATTCTATTAAGATTTAAGGCTTACGTCCAATTCATAAACTCTATAAATAAGCCGTACTTATAGAAACTATCTATCAACATACTCGAAGCTTACATGGTCACTTGTTAAATCAAATATCAGTTCCTCCTCTTTATACAGCAAAAACCTTGCAAACAATAAATGCTCCTCTTTTATATAGCGCACCATCTTTCCCAGATCCGGAGCCAAAAGCCTGTGGGAAAACCCTGTTTTTTTTATCCGGTTCCGGTTTGTTAAAAATATTTTAAATGTATATTGGCCCTGCTTTAATATGACCGCAGTTTCCCTTTTGCATACAACCTTAACTCCCAGATAGGTGGCAAAGCGGTATTCCTGTCCTTTATACTGGATGACACAGATACAGCCCTGAAAGCTGTGTCCGATAAAAGGAATGTGGGCAATGGAAACCATGACCGATGCCTCTTGCGAAAACCGGTTGCATTGAAGCCATAAATAATCCCTGGGAAAGGATCTGCCCCTGTCTCCCTCTATATATCCCTTTTCCCCGTCAAAGTCCAGAACCTTTCCATTGACTGTAAGGCTTCCCCTAAGGGAGTGGGACATACTGATGATCTCATGCCTGCATTCCATAAAGGGAACCCATTGAAAGGGGCCCATGATGGTATATTCGATGGGGCTTAAGGAGCCGTAACGGATCATTCCCTGAATAGAGATATCCTTTGACCGGATATCCACCTTAACGCCGGTCAGGGAAAAGATATTATTTCCAAGAATGATCCTTTTTCTCTTTCTGTCAACCAGATAATCCTCCTCGTCAAAGTCCAGAGAATAAGAGCTTTCATTCCATATGATCTGCAAAAACGGGCGCTTCACTCCCTTTTCATCCACACTATGGCCGGGAATAAAGGCTAAGACCGTATCTTCATTCTGATGTTTAAAATACCAGCCCTCAAAAAACGCATGTCTTAACTTGACCATTCTACTCGTCCCTTTCTTTTCATCATTGCTGATTCTAAACATAGGGTTTCCAAATATCATGAAACATAGTCAGAAAAAGCATGTTATTTGGTCAGCCTGCTCCACCTTTCTTAAAAGATCGGAAATTAAATAGTCCAATTTTATCATCTTAATAATGACCATGCACAACAAAAAAAGAAGGGCAAGCGGCACCCTCCTTTTTATAGCTTTAACAGTATTTAATTTACCAAAACAGCCTATTCCTCTGCCTTTAATACTTTTACAATTTCTCCTATGATGGTATCATGGTAATCTTTTTGCGGATAATTCTGCTTATCAATGGTTTGATCAAAAAAGCCATTGGGATCGATCCTCTGCTTATAAAGCTTGCGGCAGATAAGCACCAGTCTTGCTTCTGAAAAATAAGGCGCCTCTGCGTCAAAGACAGGGGTAAGTCCGGTCTCTTTCTCCTTATCCACATCACGTCCGGAATGGGCGCCGCAGTAATTTAAAGCGGATCTGCAATTATCACCGAAAAAGCTAAGGGCGTAATACTCGCTCTGGTCAATAAATTCCAGGGTATATCTCTGGGGACGGAGCACAATGGCAGATACACTCTTATTCCACATGATTCCAAGCCCTCCCCAGCTGGCTGTCATCATATTATACGTTTCCTCACTGCCGGCGGAAATCAGCATCCACTCTTTTCCTATCATTGTAAATGGATCCATGGTTACTTGTTTTAAATCAACTGGTTTTAACATGTTAATACCTCCACACTTTTAATATTTGTTTATTATATATTCTCATATTATATAACAAATTTATCTGTCAGGATTCGGAATTTTCACGCACATCAATATCCACCAGTTCCAGGCCATCCGGTACCTCGTGAAGATACAAATCTTCAATATGTCTCCGAATGACCCGCTTTCCTCCCACATCCCCCTCTAATTTCAGAAGCTCCTTTAAATAGATTCTGGAAAAGATGGCCGGGTTTCCCAAAGCGCCCATGTTGCACAGACAGCCGATTCCCTTTCCGCTGTTTTTCCAGCCATTTACCAGATTTCTTATGGTAGCTGCCTTTAAATATGGCTGGTCACAGACCGCAAAGCAATAATCCGTTTCTTCATTTTTAAGCACTTCCAGCGCCAGGTGAATGGAATGGGAGATACCAAGGCTGCTTTCCTTGTTTACCACTACCTCATAACCATAATTGTTCAGGCAGTCCATGATTTCCTGGTACTGGGTAACAACCACTTTCCTGTCAAAGATGCCGTCCGGAAGCTTTTCAACTTCCTCTAAAATGTATTGGTACATGGGTTTCCCCTTGAATTCATGAAGCAGCTTATTGCCGTTAAATCTGCGGCTGTCACCTGCTGCCAGAAGGATAAGTGCCAGTTTCATGCCATCAAACCTCCTCTTTTCATTACTTTTCTGTTTTTTCCGCCGCCTCTTTTTTCTTCTTCATGCTAAAAATCGCCTCCAGGACGCCTCCTCCTATGGAGGACGCCTTGTCTGAGATCGTGTAGCAGTTTTGGGCGTTTCCCCTGGGATCAACATCTCCTGACTTCATTCCCTTTGTCACTGTTACACCATCCTGAAGCAGCCCTCTGACAACGCCTCCCACCTGGGCATATATGGGAGCATCACCTGAATAGCCTACCAGGTCGCCTTTTTCAACCAGATCACCGATCATGACCTGGCCTTTAAAGGCTCCGTCAGTTGTTGCACGGATAATCCGTTCTTTATCATAACCGCCGATCATGCCTGGAACTCCTGTGTTGGGAAACGCGCTTCCTTCCCAGATACAGCGGCCCAGGTTATGGCCTCTTTTTGTCTCCACCACCACATGGCAGTCAAGCCCTGCCGTAAACCCGGGGCCGACACCTACTACCACATCTGCGTCCGATATCCTGGTTCCCAGATTCTTTTTGGCAATAATGGCATCCACCACCACATCCGGCTTCCAGGCTTCCCGGATCTTGCATTCCTCATCCACCACAACCGCAACCTGATCCCCTGCTATGGCCTCATGGATTTCCTCCAGGCTGCGGCATAAAACTCCGGTGACGTCCTCCACCTTTGCCTGTCCTTCATAGACTGCCCTTGAAAAGGCCACCGTCCGCCGCACTGTGGTGGGAACGGCGATATCCGTCATGACCAGGTCAAATCCGCAGCGATGCAGCCGGCATCCAATGCCTGTTGCCAGGTCACCGGCTCCTTTTATTAGTACCTTCATTATAATCTCCTGATCTTTTGGTTTATTTTCTGGCGCATTCTCCGCCCCTGCCTGACAGGATTTCCAGACCATGGAAAAGAGTATCCAGAATATATTCCAGGCTCTCTCTCACCGCCTTAGGACTTCCCGGAAGATTGATGATAAGGGTCGATCCCCGGATGACGCTGGCGCCTCTGCTTAACATGGCCCGCTTGGTCACAGTCATGCTGTAAGCCCGTATGGCCTCGGCAATTCCCGGCGCATTGCGGTCCGCAACAGCCAGAGTGGCCTCCGGGGTCACATCCCTGGGAGAAAAACCGGTCCCGCCGGTAGTCAGAACCAGATCGCATTCCACCTCATCGCTTAAGCGCATGAGTTCCTCTTTTAAGTCCTCTCCTTCATCAGCAAGGAGGCTGTAGCTGACCACTTCAAAGCCTGCCTTCTCCAATATCTCTCTTATGACTGCGCCGCTTACATCTTCCCGTTCTCCGGCGGCTCCTTTATCACTTAAGGTTACGATTCCTGCTCGGTACATACCGTGATTTCATCCCCTTCCTTCATGAGCCCTCCGTGAAGAACCCTTGTAAAGATCCCATTGGTGGGCATAATGCATTCACCCATTTTCTTGTATATCTCACAGTGGCTGTGACATTCCTTTCCTTTCTGGGTCACCTCCAAAAGGATATTCCCGCACGTCAACCTGGTTCCGACAGGAAGATGGATCAAGTCAATTCCCTGGACAATGACATTTTCCCCAAAGGCTCCGTTTCCGATCTTTGCACCTCTGGCCTTAAAGTCCTCTATGGTATCAAAGGATAACAGGCTTACCTGCCGGTGCCATTTGCCTGCATGAGCATCCCCTTCTATCCCGAATTCTTCTATAAAATGCCCTTCCTCCACTCTGGTCTTCTGGGTCCCTTTTTTTTCGCTGATACAGACAGCCATTACCTTTCCCATCTGCTTATCCTCCTATCTGGTTCATGTTGGGGCCTGTTTCTCCCTGGTCTTCCTCAAAATGGTGGCTCTCCGGTTTGTTCCGGATGCTCTGATTCATCAGATCGAAAAGACCGTCATCAGAAAGTCCTTCCCGCAAAGGCCCTTTTAAATCCACTCCTGCGGGACTGTCCAGGCAAAGCTTTAAAAATCCGTAAGAAGTCAGCCTTACCCGGTTGCAGTTGTTGCAGAATTTGTGACTGACGGCGCTGATAAAGCCAATAAAACCAGTTCCATCTCCCCATGTATAATAAACGGCAGGACCGTTGCCTTTCGCCTCTCTGCTTTCCTTAAGCTCTCCAAAGGCTTCTGATAAGATCTCCGCCAGATCATCATTTTCCAGTGCTTTGTAGTTTTTTCCCTGACCAATGGGCATCATTTCGATAAAACGGACCGGGATCCTGCGTTCCATGGAAAAACGGGCAAAGTCCAGTACCTCTTCCTTTGTTAAGTCCTCCATGACCGCACAATTTATCTTTACCTTGAGTCCCGCTTCCAATGCGCTGTTGATTCCTTCCATAACGGATTCAAAGCAGTCTCTTCTTGTGATCCTGGCAAACCGCCGGGGATCCAGAGTATCCAGGCTTATATTGACGCTTGATAAGCCCGCAGCTTTTAGCTCTGCTGACTTTTCCTTTAACAGGCAGCCATTGGTGGTCATGGTCACATCTTCAATTCCCGGGATCTCCGCCAATTCTTTGATCAGGACCTCTATGCCCTTTCTCACCAAAGGTTCCCCGCCGGTTACCTTTACCTTACGGATTCCAAGGCGGGCACCGGCCTCACAGATCCTTACGATTTCCTGATAGGTGAGGATGTCCTCATGGCGCAGAGGGGCTATCCCCTCCTCCGGCATGCAGTAGAGACACCTTAAATTGCACCGGTCTGTAACAGATATCCGGATATAATCAATGGTTCTGTTGCAGCTGTCTTTCATAATCCGCTCCCCCTGCCGCCTGAATCCTTTTCATAAAGTCCGCTTTTCCCGCCATCCTTTTTCAAAAGGCAGATATCACGGATCATCATCCCCCGGTCCATGGCTTTACACATGTCATATATGGTGAGCAGTGCAATATTCACCCCTGTCAGAGCTTCCATCTCCACGCCCGTCTTTCCCTGGGTTTTAACCGTACAAACCGCCTCTACAGAAAGCCGTTCCTCATGAAGCACAAAATCCACCGCGCATTTTGTAAGCATCAGTCCATGACACAAAGGGATCAGTTCAGAAGTTCTTTTCGCTCCCATAATACCTGCCACTCTGGCAACTCCCAGAACATCGCCCTTTTTCGCGGTACCAAGGGAAATGGCTTCAAAAACCTCATGATTGACCGTAATAAACCCATGGGCAACGGCAATCCGGTCTGTCTCCGCCTTTTCTCCAACATCTACCATGCGGGCATTTCCCTGTTCATCAAAATGTGTCAGTCCATTCATATGTTCGTTCAACCTTTCCTTCTGTAGTGCCTTACCAGCCCTTTCCGAAACCGCAGTTTGGATAATAGCATACGTCGCAGGAGAGGCAAAGCCCTCCTTTTCCCAGCTTATCAAGGTCTTCCTTTGTTACCGGATCATCCGCCATGAGCCTTGGAAGCACCAGATCAAATACGGTCCTCTTGGAATACATGACGCATCCGGGAAGTCCGGTTATGGGAATGCTTTTACCAGCCTTCCTGTAGTAGGAAAGTAAGAACATGGCTCCCGGAAGCACCGGAGCGCCGTAGGATATCACCTCTGCACCTGTATTACGGATAGCAAGAGGAGTCTTGTCATCCGGGTCAACACTCATGCCTCCGCTGACAAGCACCATGTCAGCCCCCTGGCGGATAAGGTCAAGAATCGCATCCGTGGTATGCTCCGGCTTATCATCGGTGACTGTCTGACCAAGAATCTGGCCGCCCAGTTCTTCCACCTTTGCTTTTAATACAGGTCCAAAGGAATCCTTTATTCTGCCATGGAATACTTCGCTTCCTGTGGTTACGATTCCCACCTTTTTATCCAGGTAGGGCAGCACGGCAAAGATCTTCTTACCTGCGCAAACCTCTCTGACCTCTTCCATCTTTTCCTTTTCAATGACAAGGGGAATGATTCTTGTTCCGCACAGCTTGTCCCCAGGCTCCACAGGAGTATTGGGGTGTCTGGAAGCGATCATCATATTCCCTAAACTGTTTATTTTATCTAAAAGTCCGGTATCTATCTTTAATAAGCCCCGGACGGTTGATTTCAATTCAATTTTACCTTCCTTTACCTCGCCGCGATCCATATGGTCACCCAGGCAAAGGCTGCAAAGGATTTCAGCAGCTTCATTTTCATGGTAAAGGGAATCATCCTTTTCCCAAACATAAATATGTTCTTTTCCCATGGACAGCAGCACCGGAATATCCTCCTCTGTCACCACTTGTCCTTTTCTGAATCTGGCATCTTTTATGACTCCCGGTATGATCTGAGTCATATCATGGCAGAGAACCTGTCCTACCGCATCTACTGTCTTGATCTCCTTCATTTCCCCTCTCCTTTCGTTCTTGGCATAATTTACTTATTAACGCAGGCGCAGCGCGGCTGAGCTTAGAAAATTAATGTTATTCTCAAGTAAGAATATCCATCTTTGCAGAAATTTTTCATATCCGTTCATTATATCATCCGGGAAAATATTTGTAAAATAATTCTTCCACTGCTGCTTCTGCTGCTTCTGCAAAAGCCAGATACTGGTTTAAGAACTTTTCCCCCTCTTCGGTTAAAATGGTGGTTCCCCCATTTTCCCCACCTCTTCTTCCTTCCATCAAGGAAAGTCCCAGATCCTCTTCTGCCTTGTTAATAATCTTCCACGCTTTCGAATATGCCATGCGCAGTTCCTTACAGGCAGCCGAAAGGGACCCCCTCTCCCTTACAAGCTTCATCAAAGCTGCCACTCCAGGACCGAAGTTGCGCTCTTCATAGTAAACGCGGACTCTTAAATGATACTTAAGCGTTCTTTCCTCTTTTTTTATTTCTTCCATTTTGATCCTCTTCTACGTTGTAAAGAAGCTGGTCATCACACAGCGCCCGGCCCATTCTTCTCCCAGGTACTCCATGACACGGATCCCATCGGACAGCCTGTTTTCATTATCAGCTTTATTTAACAAAATCCGGTATTCCATAGATTTTGCTCCCTTTCTGGTTCCCTGGCCGCTTACAAGAATCCGGGCTGCCTGGTCCGGCGTAATAAGCTCTTTTTCCGTCTTCCAGCCAAATACGGTCTCAGCAAGCTCCCACCTGAAGCATGTTTCTTCCCAGGGGCTTCCAATGGCATCTAAGCCGGCGCATCCAATCACCCCATGAGTGCCTTTTAAAAGAACAGGCTCCCCTTCTCTTGGGATCTTCAGAGGCAGACGTTTTGCTCCGTCTGCCTCTACAAGAAGCACATCGGAAAGGCCTGAAAGCCGTTCCATTTCCTGGAGCGCCATGCCTTTTAATTTCCCATGAAGTGCCGTCTGCCCTGTTACCAGAACCTGGCCTGTACGGCCGGAATACCATTCTTTCCTGTCTTTCAAGTAATCTTTTACGGTTTCAGCCTGGTCCGCCAGCACTACCTCCCGGTTCTCAGGATAGAAGATATGGGTGCTGGTGGTGACAATCACCCGTTTTCCCATGGCCGCCAGTTCATCGGCCAGGGAAAACATGGTGGTAGTCTTACCGCCACCGCCGGTAAAGCAAATGACCATATGATCCTTAGGAGGAAACCCCAGGGCTTCCCACAGGGACTCTCTCCTTGCAACGGTCTGCTTTTCTCCACAGGCATTTAAGGTATAGACTTTCTTTAATCCCATTAATACAGCTCCATACGACTCTTTCTGGGAACATAAGAACCGGTTTTCTCCAATACGACCTGACCGTCTTTTGCAGCCAGACGGCCCTTTAAGAATACAAGCTCAGCTTTTCCCTTGACAGAGGTTCCTTCAAAAGGACAATAATCCACATTTGCCACCTGGTTTTCTACAGACATCGTCCACTGGACCTCCGGATCCCACACAACGATATCCCCATCGCTTCCGGGAGCAATGGCCCCTTTCTGGGGATAAACACCGTAAAGCTTTGCCGGATTCTCTGACAGCAGACGGCACATCTGCTCCAGCTTTAAGTTATGCTCCAGCACACCGAAGCTGTAGATGAGGACAGGACGGGATTCCACTCCCGGCATACCGTTTGGAATCTTTGTAAAATCTTCTTTTCCCGCCGCCTTCTGGCTGGTGGTGAAGCTGCAGTGATCCGTTGCAATGGTCTGGATATGATTCTTAAGAAGGGCATTCCACAGTCTGGTGCTGTCCTTTTCTTTCTTAATGGTAGGAGAAATCACATACTTGCTTCCCTCAAAGCCGGGAAGGTCATAAACGCTCTCATCAAGCAGCAGGTACTGAGGACAAGTCTCCAGATAAATCTCCTGGCCCCGTTCCCTTGCATATTTTACCTCCTGATAACCCTCACCGGAACTTAGATGGACGATGATCACAGGAGCATCCGCAAGGCCTGCAATTTTTAACAGCCTGCCGATGGCTTCCGCCTCAACTGCAGCCGGTCTGGTTTTTTTATGGGAGCTGACGGATAAATTGCCTTTTGCTTTCTCTTCTTCCACCAGTGCTTCTATGAGTCCCATATTTTCGCAATGGATACCGGCAATTCCGCCGACTTCCTTCAGCCGCTTCAGTACCTGATAGATTTTTTTATCATTTAAGTACATCTCATCATAAGTCATGTATAGCTTAAAGGAGGTTACGCCGCCTGCAACAATTTCTTCCAGCTCCTTGCTGACAGAAGGGTTCCAGTCGGAGATAGCTAAGTGAAAACCATAATCACAGGATGCGTTTCCATCTGATTTTTTATGCCAGTTTTCCAGCGCCTTTTCCAGGGTCTCTCCCTGATACTGGGTGGCAAAATCAATGATCATCGTAGTTCCGCCTGACAAAGCGGCCTTTGTTCCTGTTTCAAAATTATCTGCCGTAACGGTACCTGCCACATGAAGATCAAAATGCGTATGTGCATCGATGAAGCCCGGGAACAAAAGCTTTCCCGTTACATCAATAACCTCCGCTTCTTCTGCCTGGATCCCTGCTTCCACTGCCTGGATCTTTCCCTCTTCCATGAGTACATCCGCTTGGATCAGGCCGCTTCCGGATACTACAGTTCCACCCTTTAATAGCGTCTTCATAAAATATCTACATCCTTTCTTTCAGCTGTATCGGCCGTTCTTTTGGCCTGCTTTTTTCTTTGCCTATTGGCAGCCAACAGTTTCAAAGCTTGAAAGGCGCAGGGAGAAACTCATTCTCCGACTGCGCCGATCCATTACCAATAATTCTTTTTGCTTCTTTCGGGACTTTTCTTATCCTAAGATGTAGTCATAGTCACTGCAGACAGTTTCCATAACTTTTCTAAGTCCTTCCGGAATCACACTGTCCTTTTCTCCGGCTTTCCAAGTGAGAATATTTCCAAGGTAACGCACCTTACAATCGGCTGTTTCCTTATCTAATACAACAAAGCCTTCATTTTTGCTGTTTTCCATGTCAGCTTCATTGGCGAATAAGGTAAACTTATCCAGGTAAGGAGCACTGTCATATGGACAGAAGCTCTTACAGTTTCCGCACTCATTGCACATATAGTCCACATGGACGATCTGGTGCATGGACAGGCCTGGAATATTCAGAGCCAGGTTTGCACGGTTTGGACAGACCTCAGCACAGTTTTCGCAAACATTGGAGCAGCCAAGGCATCTTGCATCTTCCACCTTATAATCCCTGGTTCCTTCAAGGATACCGCGCTTATCATAAATCTTATCTAAGTTATCCACTGTATCATCAAAGTCCACAGCAGCCTTCTTGCCTAAAATTGCTTCAGCAGCCACACGGGCATCTCTCATAGCCTCTACTACCGTAGCCGGTCCATAGAGTCCGTCGCCTACCACATAAACTCCTGCAGCGCTGGTTTCTAAAGTTTCCTCGTTTACAAGGACTTTGCCGCGGTTGCTTACGTTAATGCCGTTTGCTTCATAGAATTCTGCAGGAACCTGCTCGCCTACTGCAGCGATCACTGTATCTGCAGGAATCTCTACGGTTTCTTCTGTTTCTACAATACCTCTTCTGCCGGTAGCATCGGTATCACCAAGCTTCATCACTTTGCAAAGGAGTTTTCCGTTTTTAAGCTCTACAGGAGACAGCAGTTCCTTGAATTCCACGCCGTCTTCCAGTGCCATCTCTAATTCTTCCTCATCTGCAGGCATATAGCGCTTGGTTCTGCGGTAAACCAGGTAGGAGTGTTCCACGCCTTCTGTTCTCTTTACCGCTCTGGCTGTATCCATGGCAGTATTTCCGCCGCCGATGACCACGACATTTTTACCGATGTTTAATTTTCCGTCGGTCTCCTTAAACTGAGCCAGGAAATCTAAAGCATTTATGGTTTCTCCTGCTTCAAGCTTTAACACGCCTGGTTTTGACGCGCCTGTTGCAAGGATAATATAATCAAATCCTTCCTTCTTTAAAGCTTCTAAATCTGTCACTTCAGCATTTAATCTTAACTCAGCTCCATATGCCAGAGACAGGGCAGCATCTTTGTCGATTGCCTCATCCGGAATACGGAATCCAGGGATCACATGTTTTACCACGCCACCTAAGCTGCCGCTCTTTTCAAAAATGGTCGCAGGCATACCGTTCTTTGTCAGGAAATAAGCTGCTGCAAGACCAGCCGGGCCGCCGCCTACTACTGCTGTCTTTTTGCCCTTCAGTTCGCCTGCTTTGAGCGCCTTCATGAACGCATCATAGCCGCCTTCTGCACAGACCAGCTTAACTCCGCGGATATTTACCGGATCTTCATAATAGTTCCGGTTACACTTGCTCATACAGTTATGGGCACAGATGGTTCCGGTTATGAATGGAAGCGGATTCTTCTCTGCGATTACCTTCATCGCATCCTCATATTTGCCTGCACCGGAAAGCTGTAAATAGGTGGTGATATCCTGATGAATGGGGCAGCCTTCCTTACATGGAGCCACATAACAGTCAATAAGGGGAACGCTCTTAGGCATCTTCCTGATAGGAAGTGGTTTTACTGCCTTTTTGTGATGAGGATCATGAACTGCATCTGCTGCCAGCTTCGCAGTCTTTTCCGGATCAACTCCTGCAAACTCCACCTGGCCGCCTTCCAGCTTCTCTGCGATCTGGTAAAGTCTCTGATAGCCGCCCGGCTTTAAAAGAGTGGTTGCGACGGTTACAGGCCAGATTCCTGCATCTACAATTGCCTTGATGTTGTGGTAATCTGCACCGCCTGAGAAGGAAATTCTTAATTTTCCGTCAAATTCCTTTGCCAGTCTGGCTGCCAGAGTAATGGAAAGAGGATATAAAGACTTTCCAGACATATACATCTCTTCGCTTGGAAGCTCTTCATTCTTTACATCAACCGGGAAGGTATTGGTAATCTTAACACCGAAATCCAGGTTCTTCTTCCCAGCCAAAGCAATAAGGGTCTTTAACATGGGAATTGCATCCTCGTACTGTAAGTCATCAAGGAAGTGGAAATCACCGAATGATATATAGTCATATCCCATATCATCCATGGTCTTTCTGGCAAATTCATATCCAAGAAGAGTAGGATTGCACTTAATGAAGGTATTCAGTCCCTTTTCCTCAATAAGATAAGTAGCAATTCTCTGAATCTCCTGGGGAGGGCATCCGTGAAGAGTGGAAAGGGTTACGGAATTGCAGATTTCGGAAGGAATGCTCTCGATATCTTCTCTGGTCACGTTCTTAAACTGATCGAGATGATCGAAAAGATATTTTATGCAATCCTTAAACATCTCTGTATCTTTTGCATCCTTCATGTTATCGATAAAAGAGTTCACCTTCGGGGATTTAATTCCTTCCAGATCATATCCAACGCTCATGTTGAACTGGAAGCCATCCATTGCTCCAAGGCCGTATTCTTTGGCAATAATGTGAAGCAGGATCCATGCCTTGATGTATTCGTCCTGAGCCTGCGGAACATAAAGTTCTGTAGACCACTCACAGTTATAGCACTCGTCATCTGCCTTAATACATGGTTTGCTTACAGGCAGATCTTCTCCGTCTAAGATCTGAACAGTCTTTAATTCAAAGAAACGGCTTCCGGCATAGTAGGAAGCTACAATATTCTGTGTGAGCTGGGTATGAGGGCCGGCTGCCGGTCCCATAGGTGTCTCCAAATTACGTCCGAATATTTTGCGGTTGTTTTTCTCGTCTGCCTTATAAGGTCTGTAGACACCAAAAACAGTATCATTCTTTCCTTGTTCTTTTACGATCCAGTCCACTAACTGCCCAAAGGGCATTGGGGTCATTCTATCTCCCATGTTTTACCTCCTGTAACGGGGTTGTCCGCTTTATTTCTCCCCAGACAACCCTCAGTGAATATTCTATTTGTTTTACACTTACATCCGCAGTGCGTGCTCACGAATCCTGCAGCTTCGTTCGCCCACGGGCATTCGCCCTATGAAGCAGTATACAGAAAATTTTTCTTACATGCAAGCATGGCGAAAATTTTTCTGTATACTGCTTCGCACTGCTCGTTGCTATCGGGAATTGATCCGGTTTGCAAGTTCGGTGGCTGCCTGTCTGCAGTCTGCCATCACCTTTTCTTCATCAATGGCTGTAAGGATACGATCCTTCATCAGCACTTTTCCGTTGGCTACTGTGGTTACCACGCTGCGTCCTGTCATTCCGAAAAGGATATGGCTGTTGCAGTTATCCCCATTCATTGGCGTTAACGGAATATAGTCGGTAACGATCACGTCTGCTGCCGCACCCTCTTTTAATACTCCCAAAGGCTTCTTAAAGTAACGTCCTGCAATCTTTGCATTTCCTTCAAACAGCATCTTTGGAACTTCGCCCCATGCTGCATTGGGATCGCATAAATGATGCTTGTGCAGAACATTGGCCACTTTATAGGATTCTGTCATGTCGTGAGTATAACCATCAGTTCCAAGACCTGTTAAGATTCCTCTGTGAACCAGTTCCATGGTTGGCGGGCATCCGCATGCATTGCCCATGTTGGATTCCGGATTGTGAACTACCATGGTATCCGTATCCTTGATCAGCTGCATCTCATGAGGATTGATATAGATGCAGTGTCCAAGGAGGGTCTTTTCTCCCAGGATATTGCAGTCCATGAGACGGTCTACGATCCGTTTGCCGTATTTCTTTAAGCAGTCATGAAGATCTTCGATCCCCTCTGCCACATGGATGTGATAACCAACACCTTCAGGCTTGTGGGAAGCTGCAAGCTCCATGGTCTCATCAGAAATGGTGAACTGGGCATGCATGCCCATCATTCCTGCAATCATGTCGCTGTCATCTGCCAAAGCGTGCTTAATAAATGCTTCGTTCTCAAGAACTGCTTCTTTTGCCTTCTCTTTGCCGTCTCTGTCAGAAACCTCATAGCACAGACAGGAACGGACACCGGTCTCTTTTGCAGCCTCTTCGATCTTAAACAGAGAATCTGTAATATGGCCGAAGCTTGCGTGATGGTCAAAGGTTGTTGTCACACCGTTCTTAATGGAATCGATGTAAGTCGCCATGGCACTTAACCGTGTTTCTTCTAAAGTGAGGTTGCGGTCAATGGTCCACCACATTCCGTCAAGGATCTCTAAGAATCCGTGAGGATCATATCCATTGATGCTTAAGCCTCGGGCAAAAGAGCTGTAAATATGTTCGTGGGCATTAATAAAGGCTGGCATGATAACTCCGCCCTTTGCATCAATATACTCCCCATCCGGGTATTCTCTCTTCAAGTCTTCTGTGGTTCCAACTTTGAGGATCACGTTCCCCTCCATTGCAACTGCGCCGTTCTCAAAAAACGGATTCCCGGGGTCTCTTGTAATCATTCTTCCATTACCGATAATCAGCATGTTCCCATCTCCTTTTTTTCCATTTTCTAATCATAATTTAGGTTAAACCTTAAAATATTCAACTGTACAAACCTCACATAAGAACCAATCCTATGCCTGTACTCAATTTTTGCAATCTGCTTATACTCACTCCTATAATCCGACGTTTTCTATACAGATTACACCATAAATGCCTCACTAGGTACAGTGTATCATTTCATATAAAGAAATGCAAGTCAAAATACAAAAAAATTTTAGCGAACCTAAAAATTTTTTAGAAAACTACTTGTAATTTTAATTTTTTATGCTATGATGAGTGTATAAGATGTTCCGTTGAGAGGAGGGCAAACGATGGATACAAAGCTTGAACTGTTAACGCAAATCGCACGTGGAATTGCTACTCATTTTGGTAACAACTGCGAGGTAGTTATCCACGACATTAGGAAAGAGGATATAGAGAGTTCCATTGTCTATATTGAAAACGGTCAGGTAAGCAACAGAAAGCTGGGGGATGGTCCCTCTGAAATCGTTCTTGAAACGTTAAAAAAGAACCCGGATCTTTTAAAAGACCGCTTATCCTATTTAACAAGAACCGATGACGGAAGGATCCTAAAATCCAGCACCATGTATATAAGAGGCAAAAATAATACCATTGATTACATTCTGGCTCTTAACTATGATATCACAGGACTGCTTACCATAGACAATTCCTTAAAATCTCTTCTCTCCACCGCGGAAACAGGAGACGATGACAAGCAGCCAAAAAGAATCACCCATAATGTGAATGATTTACTTGACGCACTGATCGAACAGTCTGTTGCCCTGGTTGGCAAACCGGTCGCTCTTATGAGCAAAGATGACAAAGTTGCGGCAATCCAGTATTTAAATGATGCCGGTGCTTTCCTTATTACTAGGTCAGGCGACAAGGTCTCCAATTATTTTGGCATATCCAAATTCACTTTATACAGTTACATGGATACAAATAAAGAAAAGTAATATATTAATGAAGAAAAAAGGAGAATGAAAAATCATGAAACCAATCCAATGGGTTGTAAACACCATGCCAAAGACCGATGATAAAAATTTACCGGTCATGGCTACTGATGAAATCAAGAAGGCAAGAGTATTCCACGAAAGCTTTCCTCAGTACAGCAAGACTCCTCTTGTAAAGCTGGATCACATGGCAGATTATTTAGGCCTTGGCCAGGTTTACATGAAAGACGAATCTTACCGGTTCGGCTTAAATGCATTCAAGGTATTAGGCGGCTCCTTTGCGATTGCAAAGTACATTGCAAAGCAGACTGGAAAAGATGTTTCTGATCTTCCCTACAGCGTCCTCACATCTGACGCATTAAGAGAAGAGTTTGGCCAGGCGACTTTCTTCACCGCTACCGACGGTAATCACGGACGTGGTGTTGCATGGGCAGCGAACCGGTTAGGCCAGAAATCCGTAGTCTATATGCCAAAGGGCTCCACGATCACCCGTTTCAACAATATTAAAGCAGAAGGCGCTACTGTTACCATTGAAGAAGTCAACTATGACGAATGTGTCCGCATGGCTGCAGATGCTGCTTCTAAAACAAAGAACGGCGTTGTGGTACAGGATACTGCCTGGGATGGTTACGAAGAGATTCCTGCCTGGATCATGCAGGGCTACGGAACCATGGCACTGGAAGCCAATGAGCAGCTTGAGGAAAACGGCTGTGACAGACCGACCCATGTATTTGTTCAGGCTGGTGTAGGTTCTCTTGCAGGAGCTGTTCAGGGATATTTTGCAAACCGCTATCCTAAGAATCCTCCTAAGGTAGTCGTTGTGGAAGCTGATGTGGCTGACTGCCTCTATAAGGGTGCAAAAGCCGGCGACGGAGAGATCCGCATCGTAGACGGGGATATGCAGACCATTATGGCCGGCCTTGCCTGCGGAGAGCCAAACACGATTTCCTGGGATATTTTAAAGAATCACGTAGATACCTTTGTATCTGCTCCTGACTGGGTAGCTGCCCAGGGCATGAGAATGCTTGCCGCTCCTATCAAAGGCGATGCACCGGTAACTTCCGGCGAATCAGGCGCTGCTCCTTTCGGAGTTCTTGCCTGCATCATGCTTCTTGATGAATACAAGGAGTTAAAAGAGCATTTAGGACTTAATAAGGATTCAAAAGTTCTCCTCTTCTCTACTGAGGGTGACACCGATCCAGAACGTTACAAAGCAATTGTCTGGGACGGAAAAGAACGTTAGGAATAATTTTCTTAGTAAAGGCAAACGCAGTGCGGGCTGAACTTAGAAAATCAGCCGTTCGATGAGCCAAAGGCGAATCGAACTTCTTAAATAAATTATAAAATGGAGGACAATAACATGGATTACAACAAAATCAAAGAAGCAGCAAAAAATTATGAAGCCGATATGACAAAATTCTTACGGGAAATCGTTAAATTCCCAGGCGAGAGCAGTGATGAGAAGGCTCACATCGACCGCATCGCAGAAGAAATGCGGAAGCTGGATTTCGACAAAGTAGAAATCGACGGCATGGGCAACGTATTAGGTTATATGGGAACCGGCAAGACCTTAATCGGTTTTGACGCTCACATTGATACCGTTGGTATCGGAAACAAGAGCAACTGGACATTTGATCCATACGAAGGCTACGAGAATGATACAGAAATCGGCGGCCGCGGCGTATCCGATCAGTGCGGCGGTATCGTATCTGCTGTTTACGGTGCAAAAATCATGAAGGACTTAGGTCTTTTAAATGACAAGTACACCGTTTTAGTTACCGGTACTGTTCAGGAAGAAGACTGTGACGGTCTTTGCTGGCAGTATATCATCAACGAAGGCAAGGTTCGTCCGGAATTCGTTGTTTCCACAGAGCCAACTGACGGCGGTATCTACCGCGGACAGAGAGGCCGTATGGAAATCCGTATCGATGTAAAGGGTATCTCCTGCCACGGTTCTGCACCAGAGCGCGGTGACAACGCAATCTACAAGATGGCTGATATTCTTCAGGATGTCCGCTCTCTTAATGAGAATGATGCTGCTGATGACAAGGAAATCAAAGGCCTTGTAAAGATGCTTGACGAGAAGTACAACAAAGAGTGGAAGGAAGCAAACTTCTTAGGACGCGGTACTGTAACTGCTTCCGAGATCTTCTTCACCTCCCCAAGCCGTTGTGCAGTTGCTGACTCTGCTTCCGTATCCTTAGACCGCCGTATGACTGCAGGCGAAACATGGGAAAGCTGTCTGGAAGAGATCCGCAATCTTCCAAATGTTAAGAAATACGGCAATGACGTTACTGTTTCCATGTATGAATATGCCCGTCCTTCCTATACTGGACTTACTTATCCGATCGAGTGCTACTTCCCAACCTGGGTTATTCCGGAGGATCACGATGTTACCAAGGCACTGGAAGAAGCTTACAAGAACCTTTACGGTGATGCAAGAATCGGCGCAGAAGAAACGGTTGCTATGAGAACTGCCCGTCCTCTTACCGACAAGTGGACCTTCTCTACAAACGGCGTTTCCATCATGGGCCGTAACGGAATCCCATGCATCGGCTTTGGACCTGGTGCAGAAGCTCAGGCTCATGCTCCTAACGAGAAGACCTGGAAACAGGATCTGGTTACCTGTGCAGCTGTATATGCAGCACTTCCAAGCGCTTACTGCAAATAATTTAAACAAGCCATTATCAACTATTTTACCATAATTCTGGCAGCAGGCCTTTTAGGCCTGCCGCCACTCCTAACAATCATTTTTGCGATCTGCCGATCATTCCTTCCCCAATCAATGCCTGGCAGACTGCATGAAGGATAGATAACCATAAAACAAGATAATATTCAGGAGGCTAACTACAATATGAAAACCTTACAGGATTACATTGACAAACTGAATTCCCTAAACTTTAAGGAGATGTATGAGAATGATTTCTTCTTAACATGGGAAAAGACCGACGACGAGCTGGAAGCTGTCTGGACCGTTGCTGATGCGCTTCGCTTCATGAGAGAAAACAACATTTCCACAAAAGTATTCGAGAGCGGCCTTGGAATTTCTTTATTCCGCGACAACTCTACACGTACCCGTTTCTCCTTCGCTTCCGCATGTAACTTACTTGGTCTGGAAGTTCAGGATTTAGACGAGGGCAAATCTCAGGTAGCTCACGGCGAGACCGTTCGTGAAACAGCTAACATGGTTTCCTTCATGGCAGATGTTATCGGTATCCGCGATGATATGTATATCGGCAAAGGAAATACCTATATGCATGAATTTATGGACGCTGTTACCCAGGGTAATAAGGACGGCATCTTAGAGCAGAGACCAACCTTAGTAAACTTACAGTGCGACATTGACCATCCAACTCAGAGTATGGCTGATATGCTTCACATCATCCATGAGATGGGCGGCCTCGAGAACTTAAAGGGCAAAAAGCTGGCTATGACATGGGCTTACTCTCCTTCCTACGGAAAGCCATTATCCGTTCCTCAGGGAATCATCGGCTTAATGACACGTATGGGTATGGAAGTTGTTTTAGCTCATCCGGAAGGCTACGAAGTTATGCCTGAAGTTGTAGAAGTTGCAAAGAAGAACGCTGAGAAATCCGGCGGTACCTTCCGTGTATCCAACGATATGGCTGACGCATTCAAGGATGCTGACGTTGTATATCCAAAGAGCTGGGCTCCATTCGCAGCTATGGAAAAGAGAACCAACCTTTACGGTGAAGGCGATACAGACGGCATCAAGGCTCTTGAGAAAGAATTACTGGCTCAGAACGCAAGCCACAAAGACTGGTGCTGTACAGAAGAGCTTATGAAGACCACAAAAGATGGCAAGGCTCTTTACATGCACTGCTTACCAGCTGACATCAACGATGTAAGCTGCAAAGACGGTGAAGTTGTAGCTTCCGTATTCGATCGTTACCGCGATCCATTATACAAAGAAGCAAGCTACAAGCCATATGTAATCGCAGCTATGATCTTCTTAAGCAAATTTGAGAATCCACAGGAAATCTTAAAGAAGCTGGAATCTGGCAAAACACCAAGAATTTTTGAATAATTTCACATCGGGGCAACCGCCCCATATTTAAGAATATCAGGCGCACCTGCAGCCTACCAATGGATACGGGTGCGCCTTTTATATAATTCTTAATCACTAAGAGGTTAACAAAATGGAAAAGAAGAAAAGAATTGTTATTGCGTTAGGGGGCAATGCTTTGGGCAACACTTTAACAGAGCAGATGGCTGCAGTTAAGATTACGTCAAAAGCAATCGTTGACCTGATCGAAGAAGGCTGTGAAGTAGTGGTGGTTCACGGCAATGGCCCGCAGGTGGGCATGATTAACAACGCAATGAGCGCTTTAACAAGGGAAGATCCCAAGCAGCCAAACACTCCTCTCTCCGTCTGTGTAGCCATGAGCCAGGCTTATATTGGCTATGACTTACAGAATGCCCTGAGAGAAGAGCTGGTAAACAGGAACATCACCAACATTCCCGTAACCACCATGATCACACAGGTTCGTGTAGATGAAAACGATCCTGCTTTCAACGCTCCCAGCAAGCCAATCGGTCACTTCATGACGGCTGAGGAAGCAAAACTGGCTGAGGAAAAGTACGGATACATCACAAAAGAAGATGCCGGACGGGGATACCGCCGTGTGGTAGCTTCTCCTAATCCTGCTGAGATCATTGAAATCGGCGCAATCCGATCCCTAGTGGAATCCGGACAGCTGGTTATCGCCTGCGGCGGCGGCGGAATTCCTGTTACACTTCAGGGAAACCACTTAAAGGGCGCAAGCGCAGTTATTGACAAAGATTTTGCAAGTGAACTGCTGGCAGAGGAACTGGATGCAGATTTCTTAATCATCCTTACAGCAGTTGAAAAAGTAGCTATAAACTTCGGCAAACCGGAAGAGAAATGGTTGGACGATATCACAACAGACGAAGCCCGTAAGTACATTGGAGAAGGACACTTTGCTCCTGGCTCCATGCTGCCAAAGGTTCAGGCTGCCGTGAAATTCGCAGATTCTAAGGAAGGGCGCAATGCGCTCATTACCTTGCTGGAAAAGGCAAAAGAGGGAATCCTAGGAAAAACCGGATCTCATATCCACAAGTAAAACTATTGTTAGGCAAAATACCAACATTCAAAGCCGTTGACCATCATAAAAGACAGGATTGGTTATTACAAGCCGGGGCTGTCTCCAATGGGGGCTGGAAACTGTCCAGGTTGTTTCTAGACAGTCCCCTGTATGGCTTTGAAAATAATAGTAAAGAGAAAAGAGAGAGGGATTATCTATGGGTAAGCAAAACGACAAAGAACTGATCTATCAACTGGAAGGCAGGCCAAGTTTAAAAACTGCCTTCCCACTAGGTTTGCAGCACATACTGGCCATGTTTACGGGCAACTTAGCCCCCATACTCATCATTGCCAGTATCTGTGGATTAGAGCCGGCGGATAAGACGATTATGTTATCGTCAGCCATGGTTGTATCCGGTGTAACCACCTTGTTTCAGCTATATCCGCTCAAGCTCGGGAAGAGCTTCCGTATCGGAGCTAATCTACCCATTGTCATGGGGACCTCGTTTGCATTTGTTTCCGTTGCTTCCATTGTTGCCACTCAAGTTGCGCCTTCTATGGGACTGACCGATCCGCGTGATATATACGCATTAGTTCTCGGCTGTTCACTTGTAGGTGGACTTGTTGAAGTATTTATGGGTTTCTTCTATAAGAAACTTTCCGATTTATTTTCACCTATCGTGGTGGGAACAACCCTTATTGCCATTGGATTAAACTTATTAAGCGCGGGAGCGCGATACTTTAACGGCGGGTCAAACGCGGCTGCGAATTTGGCTGCGTATAATGAGAATCCGGACAAGTTTCAATTTACAGGCGTGTTTGGTTCCATGAAAAATGTATTCATGGCATTATTTGTGTTTGTCCTTGTGTTATTGCTCCAAAAGTATGGCAAAGGTATTGTGAAGAATTCCGCCCTGCTTTTGGGACTGGCTATCGGATATGTGGTGTCTGTTGCCTTAGGTATGGTGAATTTTGCGCCGATTACAGCCGCTAAAATCGTCTCCGTACCAACGCCGTTTTATTTCGGTCTCAAATTCTCCTTAGCCGGCATCTTAAACTTCGCCCTGTTTTATATCATTTCCGGACTGGAAACCATCGGTAACACCGGCGGTATCACCATTGCGGCATTTGACAGGGAACCTACCTCCGAAGAAACATCCGGTGCCATCCTGGCAGATGCTGGTGGATCGATGTTAGCAGCTATATTTAACGCACTGCCAAACACCGCGTTTGGACAGAACGCAGGTATTATCTCCATGACGAAAATCGTGAACAAATGGTGCGTTGCCGTAGGAGCTGTATTCCTGGCTTTGTGTGGACTTATCCCGAAATTGGCGGCTCTTTTCCAAACCATCCCGGATGCGGTTTTGGGCGGCGCTATTATTTCTGTGTTTGCTATGATTACATTGAACGGTATTAAGATGATTGCAAAAGCCGGTTTCTCCGAGAGAAACGTAACCATTATCGGTATTACACTGGCATTTGGCATTGGACTTACCTCCATGAGCCTGGCTGTAGAAACCTTCCCGGCGTTCATTCAACCACTCTTACATGCCATTTCGCCATTAATGAGCGCACCGGCTGCCGTGTGTTGTATCGTATCAATCGCCGCAAGCATTTGCTTCCCAATGACTAAAGAAGATAAAGAGAAGGCAAAAGCCGCTATGCAAGATGTGTAATTAAACAAATCATTCTTATTCTACCTTGATAACCACAATTTCCGCTCAATTCCATTATGACGGATTTTAACAAAAAAGCCCTTCCGCTTTAAGCCAAAACTTTCAGCAGAAGGGCTTTTTTTATTGTTCACTAGCCAACTTTTTTACAGCTTCCAGATATCCCGGTTATATTCCAGAATGGTACGGTCCGAAGAGAAATATCCTGCCTTGCTAATATTGATCAGCATCTTCTTCGCCCATGCAAAAGAATCCTCATAATCCCTGTAAATCCTTTCCCTGGCCTCCTCATAAGCCTTGTAATCCAACAGGGTCATGAACCAGTCTTTTTTCAGGATTTCATCATAAAGCCGTTTTAAATTTTCCTTATGGCCGATGGCAGTCATCTCCGCTCCCACCATAAAATCCAGAACTTCCCGGATTACTGCATCCTCTTTATAATACTCCTTAGCCACATAATCAGCTTTTGCGTAATGTTGGATCACTTTCTCACTGGATTCTCCGAAGATATAAATATTATCTTTTCCCACCAGCTCTGCAATCTCAACATTGGCTCCATCCATGGTTCCAAGGGTCACTGCTCCGTTTAACATAAATTTCATATTGCCGGTTCCGCTGGCCTCCTTGGATGCAAGGGAAATCTGCTGGGAAATATCACAGGCAGGAATCAGCTTTTCCGCCTTGGATACGTTATAGTTTTCCACCATTACCACCTTAAGATAGGGGCTTACTTTGGGATCATTGTTCACCAGCTCCTGAAGACACAGGATGAGGTGAATAATATCCTTTGCAATCACATAGGCAGGAGCCGCCTTTGCACCGAAAATCACTGTGACCGGCCTGGCTGGTAAGTTTCCTCTTTTTATTTCCAGATACTTGTGTATTACATAGAGGGCATTCATCTGCTGTCTCTTATACTCATGGAGACGCTTGATCTGGATATCGTAAATGGAATTTTCATCTATATCCGTTCCCTGGGTTGACATAAGATATTCCTTTAATACGGTCTTATTCTGCTTTTTGATATCCAGAATGGCTTTTAAGGTCACCTCGTCATCAAAGGAAGCCAGCTTTTCCAGCTCCATTGCATCTTTCTTATAACCCTCTCCGATTCTGGAAGCAATGAGTTCCGATAGCCGGGGATTGCAATGGAGAAGCCACCGCCGGAAGGTGATCCCGTTGGTCTTATTAGAAAACTTTTCCGGATAAATATCGTAAAATTTCTTTAATTCGCTTTTTTTCAGTATCTCCGTATGAAGATATGCCACCCCATTGACGCTGAAGCCGTAGTGGATATCCATATGGGCCATGTGCACCAGATCCTTTTCATCAATAATCGCCACGGCCGGGTCCTTATATGCCTTGCGGACCTGTTTATCCAGCTTCTCTATAACAGGTAGCAGTTGAGGCACAGCCTCCTCCAAATACTCCATGGGCCACTTTTCAAGGGCTTCCGCAAGGATGGTGTGATTGGTGTAGGCACAGGTTCTGCTGACAATTTCAGCCGCCTTTTCAAAAGGAATCCCCCGAAGAGTTAAAAGCCGGATCAGTTCCGGGATCACCATGGAGGGGTGGGTATCATTAATCTGGATCACCGCATAATCCGGTAAATCATAAAGCTTGCATCCCTTTTTAACACACTCAGCAAGGATATACTGGGCAGCGCTGCTTACCATGAAATACTGCTGGTAAATACGAAGCTTCCTGCCGGCCTCATCGCTGTCATCGGGATAGAGGAACAGGGTCAGATTCTTTTTAACGTCTTCTTTATCAAAGGATATCCCATCTTCTATAAGCTCCTCATCAATGGTTTCTAAGTCAAACAGATGAAGCTTATTGGTGCGCCCCTGATAACCGGTCACCCCTATGTCATACATTCTGGAACGGACGGTCAGCTTGCCAAAGGTAACCGGATAAGTGACTTCTGTCCTGTTAAGCCATGTATCCGGCTCTATCCATGGATTAGGGTCTTCTGCCTGAAGATGGTCCTTAAAGGTCTGTTTAAACAAGCCAAAATGATAATTAAGGCCAATGCCGTCCCCGTTTAACCCAAGGGTTGCCATGGAATCCAGAAAACAGGCAGCAAGGCGTCCCAGACCGCCGTTTCCAAGGGATGGCTCCGGCTCCATTTCCTCAATCTCACAAATATCTCTGCCGTTTTCAGCAAGGACCCGGGATACTTCATCATAGATTCCAAGGTTGATCAGGTTATTGGAAAGCAGTTTTCCTATGAGGAATTCCGCAGATAAGTAATATACTTTTTTCTTTCCTTCCAACTCCTGCCGTTTTGTTCCTTCCTCTTCCACAATTTTCAGCAGCGCAGAATAAATTTCCTGATTGGAACACTGGTTCACAGCTTTTTTGTATATTTCAAAAATTTGATGTTCAAGATTCATTGAAACCACTCCTTTTTTCTGTTTTCTTTTACCTTACCCAAGTATTATAATGTTCCTGCTGCTGTTTATCTTGCAGCATTCTGGCCTATTATGGTACAATACTATCATTAACTGCTGAAATATCACGGAAAACAGGAGTTCTATGAATATCATACAGTACGAAAACTATCAGGAAAAGCGGGAACATGACTCTTCCGATTTTCCTTACCTGACTTATCCCTGCACCATACCACTGGATTTTAACAAGGTTCCCCTTCACTGGCACGATGAAATGGAATTCATCTACATCAAAAAAGGAACCGGGCAGGTGTCGGTGGACTTTCTCCCTTATGAGGTCCACGGTGGGGATATTGTCCTGGTATGCCCCGGAAAGCTCCATACCATTGAACAATGGAAGCAGGAATCCATGGAGTATGAAAACATTATTTTCAACTTAAGCCTGTTAGGTTCCAGGCAGCCGGATATCTGCTGGGAAACTTACTTCTCTCCCATCATCCGGGGACAAAAAAACCTTCCGGTGCTTTTGACTGAAAGCCTTCCCCGTTACAGCGGGATCGCTTCCTGCCTGGACCAGATCGACCAGATCCGGGAAACGTTTCCTGAAGGCTATGAACTGTTAATCAAGGGGAAGTTGTTTCAACTGTTCTTTCTCCTCTGGGGCATTGAGGAAGCTTCTCTTCCCCCTCCTTCCCGCCCTCCAAAGGAGCTGGAGCGGACCCGGCAGATTCTTAAATATATGGAACAGCATTACAGCGAACCCCTTTCCATAGAAGAAGTATCCCGAGCCTGCGGCATGAGCCAGTCTCATTTTATGAAATTTTTCAAAAAAACCATGGGGCTGCCCTTTACCGCTTATTTAAACGATTACCGCCTGACAATGGCCTCCAGACTGCTGCTCTCCTCCGAGGATTCGGTCCTTACCATTGCAGGGGATACCGGTTTTAATAATCTGTCTTATTTTAACCGGATCTTCAAGGAAAAATTCGGTATGACTCCCAGAGAATTCAGAAGGCGTATGGATATTCCCCCTTCCCTGTGAATAAGATAGTATCAAATGCAAGACAGGAGAGTCCATATGGACAGAAACAGAAAGGTACGTACTGCTTATATCGCTTTTCCCTTAGTGGTCGGGGCTTTGGCCGGATTTTTGGCGAGGAACGGCTTGTCCATATACAAAAGCCTGAATCATCCTGCCTTTTCTCCTCCTGGCTGGCTGCTTCCCATCATATGGACGGTTCTATATATCCTCATGGGAATCGGCTCTTATTTGGCCGCTTCCTCCCCCTCCCACAGGAAAAATAAGTCCCTCAGGTTATATGGAATCCAGCTGCTGCTGAATTTTCTCTGGAATCTGGTGTTCTTTAACTTAAATAATTATCTCCTGGCCTTTTTGGTTCTCCTTTTTCTTTGGTACTTTATCCTGAAAATGATAGCGGCCTTCTGGTCTGTCAGTCCCGATGCTGCTGTCCTGCAGGTCCCTTACCTGCTGTGGGTCACCTTTGCCGCATACTTAAACCTGGGAATCGTATTTCTCAATTAATGTATAAGATTATAAAAATCAAAAAAACGCAAGGTCAAGGCAACTGTTTCGTTGCTCTGGCCTTGCGTTTTTGGTTGTTTTAAGCTGCAATCAGGAAGGCAGCTTTCCCAATCTGCGGAGCATGGTTTTCTCCACCGCATTTAAGATATTCTCATAGCCTGTGCACCGGCATAAATGGCCGGACATCAGCTTTCTAAGTTCATCTCTTGTATACTCTTTTCCGCTTTCCAGAATTTCCACCGCTGACATAATAAATCCCGGCGTGCAGAATCCGCACTGGACTGCTGCCTCGTCTATAAATGCCTGCTGAATGTCGGAAAGCTCTCCATCCGGACCCATCAGGCTTTCCAGAGTCTTAATTTCTTTTCCTTCTGCCCATATAGCCAGGTAAATACAGGAATTGTAACACTCATGGTCTATGATCACGTTACAGGCTCCGCATTCTCCTACCTCACAGCCTTTTTTCACGGAAGTCAGCCGGTAATCATCCCTTAGCATATCGGTCAGGGATGCCCGTACATCCACCATTGTTTCTGTGTATTTTCCGTTGATGGTACATTTTACCAACTTATATTGTGCCGGCATTAGATCTCACCTCCTGAAAGTTTCACTGACTCTATGAAGCAGCGGGTTGCCATTTCCACAGCAATGTGCTTACGGAAATCCTTTGAGGCGCGCCAGCTGTCTCTGGGATTGATGTCTTCAAGGATTTCTTTTCCAAAGGCCTCTGCCAGTTCTTTTGACACCGGCTGGCCCTTTGCTAAGTTTTCCGCACTTTTCGTGCGCATTGGAATAGGGCCTGCCACTCCATAAGCGATTCTCACGTCTTCCACAGTCTTTTTGTCCTCTGACAGCTTTATATTTACGGAGCAGCCTGTGGTGGCGATATCCATGGCATTTCTGTTGGCATATTTGATGTAATGGCCTTTGTAGCCTTCATAGCTTTTCTTTGGAATGATCACTGCGGTCTGAAGCTCTCCCTCTCTGATATCCACGGTTCCTGCCTTTATATAGAAATCGCTGATGGGAATCCGGCGGACACCTTCAGGGCCTGTCAGCTCAATAATGGCATCCCATGCAAAAAGCGTTGAGGCTGAGTCTGCTGAGGTAACGCCATTGCAGGTATTTCCTCCGATTGTGGCAATGTTTCTGATCTGGGGACCGCCCACCATATCCACCGCTTCACCAAGAACATTGATGTATTTCTGAATAATGGGATCCTTGGTAATATGGGAGAAACTTGTGAGAGAGCCTATGCGTATGGCCTCTTCTTCGTCCAGCTTCACGCCCCTCATTTCATTGATCATATAAATGCTGATCAATTCCTTTCCGGCGCGTTTTCCCTCACGCATCTGTATCAAAACATCACTTCCCCCTGCAATAATCTGGGCCTCAGGATGTTCCAAACGAAGCTTTACCGCTTCTTCCACGGTATTTGCTTCATATAATGCTTTCATATCATACATAAAGCTTTCCTCCTTGCTGTTAATGGCTGCATTCAGATAAGTCCTTCTTCCTTGAACCGTTTAAATAAAGCCTGAGATGTCATGGGTATCTGGTACATGGACACACCTGTTGCATTTAAAATGGCATTACGGATGGCCGGAGCCACTGGACAGGCCGGGGGCTCTCCCAGGGATTTTGTTCCAAATGCGCTGGTAGGCTCGTAGTTTTCCACAAACTGCGCCTCCAGATGAGGATGATCCATAGTAGTGGACAATTTATAATCCAGCAGATTGTCATTTAAGGTTCTGCCTGTTTTCTCATCAATGAGAAGCTGTTCCGAAAGGGCATATCCGATTCCCATGCTCATTCCTCCATGGACCTGGGCCTCTGCAAGAGCCGGATTGATCAGCTGACCGCAGTCATGGACATTGATAATATCCACCAGCTTTGCCTTGCACATGGGAATATCCACCTCTACCTCGGCAAAACAGCAGCCAAAGGAATAAGCGTTGGACTTTATCTGATAAGTGCTTTCAGCGGTCAGATGCTGGCAGTTGGTAAGGCTGTAAAGGGCCTCTGTTGCCAATTCGCCTAATGTCATAAGCTCTCTTCCATCTGTGGTCCGTACGATCTTTCCCTCCCTGATATCCAGGTTAAAGACAGGCATACGGGTCAGCTCATGGGCATATTTTAAAATTCTTTCTTTTAATAAAAGCGCCGTCTGCTTGATGGAAAAGCCTCCTACATAGGTCTGTCTGGAAGCATAGGACCCTGTTCCAAAAGGAGTGATATCCGTATCCTGACAGGAAACTACATGAACCTTTTCAAAAGGAATTCCCAGAGTATCCGCCGCCATCTGGCCAAAAGCCGTATCAGCTCCCTGGCCGATCTCGGTCTCACCCAGCTGAATCTGTATGGAGCCATCCTGGTTCATGACCATCCGGCAGGAAGAGGTTTCCAGGCTGATTGGCCACACTGCCGTGTTATACCAGAAAACCGCACAGCCCACTCCTTTGCGGACAGGTCCGGTCTGGTTGGCATATTCCTTTCTTTTCCGGTCAAAATCTATATAGGCTTTTCCCTTATCCAGGCACTGATTAAAGGTATCAAAGTAATTTTCATTTTTAGAGAAACCCTCCACATAGCCTACGGGCATCAGGTTTTTACGGCGGAATTCCACCGGATCCATGCCGATTTTCATGGCAATATCATCGGACTGGCTTTCCACCGGGAACATGGCCTGAGGAATCCCGTAGCCGCGCATGGCGCCTGCCACAGGCATATTGGTGAATACTGTATAGGCATCACATTCTACATTTTCGCAGGGATATAACTGTGGAAAAGCATTCATGCCCTTTGCCGCGATTCCGTGTCCGTGAGAAGCATAAGCTCCCTGATTGGAAAAGCACTCCAGTTTGCGGGCGGCAAAGGTTCCGTCAGGACGCACCCAGCTGATAATATGGCTGCGGATGGCATGTCTTGTACGGTTGCTTACAAAGGTTTCTTCACGGGTCACATCAAGCTTGACCAGACGTCCTCCCACTACCGTTGAAAGGTATGCACAAAGAGGCTCATACAAAGCATCCTGCTTATTTCCAAAACCGCCTCCTATATATGGCTTGATGATGCGGACACTTCCCCAGGGGATACCAAGAGCCTGCCCCACCACTCTCCTGACGATATGAGGGATCTGGGTAGAAGACACCACGGTTATTTTTCCGTTTTCCATGCTGGCAAAACAAATATGGTTTTCAATATGGCAGTGCTGAACAATGGGAGTATCGTACCACTGGTCAATTTTTACAAGTCCCGGCTCTTTAATCGCTTCTTCCAGCTTCCCCTTTCTGATACTGGAATGGCCCAGAATATTATTGGCATACTTCTGGTGAAGCTGAGGTGCCCCATCCTTCATAGCCTCCTGAACATCAAGAACAAAGGGATATTCCTCGTATTCCACCTTTAAGGCCCTGATCGCCTGTTTTGCAGCTATTTCATTTTCCGCGATCACCGCAGCTACCTCATCACCGTAAAAACGCACCCTGTCTGTTAAAAGAAGCCGGTCCGCCACATCCTGATGTGAGGTGTCCGTTGACCAGGGATGGCCGGCCGTTGGGAAATAGTTTTTGGGCACGTCAAAACAGGTGACTACCTTGACCACTCCCGGTATTTTCTCGGCAACTGAAGTATCAATCGATTTTACGATTCCATTGGCTATGGAAGAGTGGTAGATTTTAGCTACCAGGGCATTTCTCTCACAGAGATCATCGGTGTATTTGGATCTTCCCGTGGCCTTATCAAATGCATCCACTCGGGTAACACTTTTTCCGATTATCATATTTACGCCTCCTATTTCTGATTCTGTTGTGTAAACAGCTTCCGGTCCTTCCCCTTATGAAAAAGACCGACGGAGACGAGACTTTTTCAAAGCGTAAAACGCTTATCAAAGTGATGTCGCCGCCAGTCCCTATGTCTGTTGACCGGTTATTCTGATTTTAATCAGACTGCTTTATTGGGTTAATTTATTATTATATTAATATATATTTTAGCACAAACAATACTGCTAGAACATACATAAGGGTACTGATTTTCTTTTCTTTTGCTTTGCCTGTTAATACATTGATAACGACATAAGAGATGATCCCCATAGAAATCCCCTCAGAAATGCTGTACATAAATGGCATAGCAATTATTGCGATATAGCATGGAATTGCCTCTGTGAAATCTGCAAAATCAACCTTGGTGACGGAAGTCAGCATTAAGAATCCTACCACTACCAGAGCCGGAGCCGTAGCAAAGGACGGAATTGCTAAGAAAATCGGGGATAAGAACAGGGATAAGCCAAACAAAATGGCTGCAACCACTGCTGTTAAACCGGTTCTGCCGCCTTCTGCAACACCAGCAGCACTTTCTACGAAGGTGGTAGTTGTGGAAGTACCGAATAATGCACCTGCAGCTGTACCAACGGCATCGGCCATTAAAGCGCCCTTAATCTGAGGAAGCTTTCCGTCTTTATCCAGCATATCTGCCTTGGAAGCCACACCGATCAGGGTTCCCAGAGTATCAAACATGTCAACAAACAGGAATGCAAACATGACTACCAGGAAATCCAGGGAAAGAACTCTGGAAAAATCCAGCTTTAAAAAGGTAGGACTCATGTCCGGAATACCAAAACCAGCAGAAAGATTAGGGAATACACTGAACATTCCAAGCTCTGCATTTGGCTGATATAAACCGATAGCCTCACAGATCATACCTAAAACCCAGGTAAAGATAATTCCCCACAAAATATTGCCCTTTACATTTTTAACTACCAGCACGGCTGTTACCAGAATGCCGATAATCGCTAATAAAACGGTAATGCCAACGGTATGGAAGGAACCATCCGCCAGAGATCCTTTAAAGGAGAACATTGTTACAAGAGTTGCCCCATCCACAACGATCTTTGCATTCTGTAGTCCGATAAATGCGATAAATAAACCGATACCAACAGATACTGCATGCTTTAAGTTTACAGGAATTGCATTGAAAATCGCTTCTCGTACACTGGTCAGTGATAGTGCGATAAAAATAAGACCTTCAATGAATACGGCTGCCAAAGCCATCTCCCATGTATAACCCATGTTAAGGACTACAGTATATGCAAAATACGCATTAAGTCCCATACCTGGCGCCAGTACGAAGGGATAATTTGCAAGCCCTGCCATTAAAAGGGTGGCAAACAGAGATGCAAGTGCAGTAGCCGTAAATACAGCCCCGCTGTCCATTCCCGCGGCACTTAAGATGCTTGGATTGACTGCCAGAATATAAGCCATAGTCATAAATGTGGTAATACCTGCTACGATTTCGGTCCTTGCATCCGTATGATTCTCAGATAAGTGAAATACCCGCTCTAAGAATCCCCCGCTTTTTTGTGTTTCCATACCTTACCTCCTTGATAGTTAGAATATTTTCTTTGCTGTATTAAGATCTGCCCCATGCAGTTCTTTTTTTAATAAATAAAGCTAAAAAATTCTATTTCCCCCCGTATATTTCCCTTTTAAATGCCTGTCATCGGACAGATAGATGAACCGTTCCAGTCTCTCCCTTAAGTTAAGTTCCTGAGGATGCGGCAAACCGCTGTCATCCAAAATCAAAGCATCAAACTCATAGCCTTCCAGGAAGCTTCCCACCTTTCCAAAGAAAGAGCCTCCGCCTAAGGTTCCTAAATAAAATGCCTCTTCCACAGTAAGCGGCTTTAAGCTGTCATCCGATAGCCTCCATCTAAGCTTTGACACCTGAATGGCATCTGCCATAGCGCGGAAAATGGATTCTCCGCTTCCTCCTGCCACGTCAGTTCCAAGCCCCACATTCATCTTACGGTCCAGATAAGTTCTGACCGGAGCGATCCCGGAAGATAAGTTGGTATTAGACTGAGGGCAATGAGCGATATAAACCCCACGCTTTTTTATTAATTCAATTTCCTCTTCGGAAGAAGAAACACAATGAGCCATAACGGTTTTCCCGTTTTCTCCGAACAGGCCGAACTGATCATAAGCATCTCCGTAAAATTCGGAAGCCGGGCAAAGCTCTTTTACCCATGCGACCTCCCCCTGGTTTTCCGACAAATGGGACTGAACCGGGAGTCCTTGCTCCTTCTGCAGCCTTCCCAGCCGTTCCATCAGATCATCAGTACAGGATGGAATAAACCGCGGTGTAAGGATAGGCTTTACGTTCTCATATTTAGATCCGGTTTCTTTCAGCCAGAGGAGAGTTTCCTGCTCCGACTCTTCTGCTCCCTGTTCCCGCAAGTAATCCGGCGAATTCCGATCCATATTGACCTTTCCGATCATGGTCTTTAAACCGGTTTCTTCCATTAAGTCCATTAAAAGCTCTGTGGCCGGCCTGTGGATGGTTCCAAAGATACAAGCCCTTGCAGTAGCACTTTTTTTCATGGATTCTGCAAAAATTCCGTATGCCTTTTTTGCATATTCCAGATCGGCATACTTGGCTTCCTCCGGAAATGTATTGGTGTTCAGCCAATCTAAAAGCTCCAGATCCATTCCCAAACCGCGAAAGGCAAACTGAGGCGCATGGATATGAAGATCCACAAGTCCGGGTACAATGAGCATATCTCCAAAGTCCTCGAAAGGATAATCCGCAAACTGCACCGGAAGCTCTTTGTAAACTCCTGCCGACTTCCCATCCTGACAGACCAGGTACCCCTGCTCCACCGTCTTTAACGAGTGGACATCTTCACTGTAACAAACGTTCCCTTTTAAAACAAAATTTTTACAACCAGTCATAGAACCTCCTATTCCGTACCAGAAAAATCAAAAATACGGCAGCCATAATTGCGGCGTTCTATACATTCTGAAATTTTACGCAATAAAAAACTACCGCTATTTCTATCTGTTCACACGCACATCATAAGTATACGGCAAAAAAGCCGAACTTATTATGGCGTGGAAACTTATAGGCAACTATTACGGTAGTTGGTAGAGACGCTCAACCAATTATGAGCATATATAAGTTCCTTAAATACTGATACTAAAAAATCCTGTAATTTGTGACAGGTTGACTATATCATATTGTACAACTATTTGTCAATACCCATTTATTTTTTGTACATTTGTTATAATTAGTAGTATTCTTCCCAACTTAGGCAACAATTGTCGGTGAATTATTCATAGATTTTTTCTATAAATAACTTTTTTTCCCTTACATACATAAAAAAAAGAATCATAAAGAAGCAACCGCAGCCCTTCTCCTCTGACTCTTTTTGCATAAACCTGTTAAAATTTTCACGTACTCCATTGAAACGATCAGATCAAATATTCCCCGCACTTCTCATATCGGAGTCCCCTCGTCTCCAGCCATTTTTCTATCTCTCCCTCCCAGTTAACTGGCATAGCCCAGGAAAGTCCGCAGCCGGAAGAAATCTGTCTGGGAACCGGAATGAGCCGTCCCGGTATCCCCTCCTTCTGGCATTGGGACTCCATGGCAATGGCCTCAGCCGTTGTACGGAAGGTAATCACAATTTTTTGTTCTTTTTTTCTCATAATCTCTTACCCGCGCTGCATTAATAAAAACTGTTTCATCGGTCATTCCAATCTTATAGGAAGGCTCTATAAATATGCATACAGTTCCCGGACAAAACGTATGAATAATCTGGCTGCCTTACCGGGCTTGTGATTTTTGCTCCACACCATATATAATTTCCGGTAAACCTCCTCGGCTCCCAGTGGAAACCGAAGCAGGGAGCCCTGCTCAACATAATCGTCCACAGCTGCCCCGGATATGATGGAAATCCCCATTGCCGCTTCCACTGATTTTTTAATGGTTCCCTGATTGCTGATGGTCGCTACAATCTCCAGTCGTTTTAAATCAACTCCCATATCCTGTAAATAACGTTCCGCTTCTTTTCTCGTGCCTGAGCCTTCTTCACGGACGATCCACCGTTCCTCATAAAACTGTTCTAAGGGAAACCCAATTTTCTCATATTGGCAGTATTTGTCATTATTGGGAGTAATAATCACCAGACGGTCATGATAAAAAGGTTCAAATACACAGGTAGGGTCAGAAGCTGTCGTTCCTGTAAAGCCAATTTCCACTTGCCCATCCTGAACCATCCGGACCACTTCCATGCTGTCCGCTTCCTTTAACTCCAGCTGATTTCCCGGATAGGTTCTGGAAAACAGAGAAAGAATCTGAGGCAGAATATACTGACCGGGCACTGTGGAAGCGCCCACTATGATTTTATTGGCCGCTTTTGAATCCTTTTGAGTGAAATCCCTCAGAATATTTTTTTCCAGCTGCAGCATCCGCCTTGCATTGTCATAAAGCAGCTCTCCCTCACTGGACAGCTCCACCTCCTTGGTCGTGCGGACAAACAGCCGGACTCCCAATTCCTTTTCCAAAGAGCTGATATGGGCGCTTACCGTAGGCTGGGTCAAATAAAGTTTCTTGGCAGCCGCAGAAAAGCTTTTTCCTTCCGCTACGCATACAAACGCTTCCAATTGTTTTAAATTCATAGGCTCAATTCCCTCACAGCAAGAATGGCTTCGTCAATCTCTTCTTCCTTATTATAGTGGGACATGGAAAAACGCACGGCTCCCTGCTCCACCGTTCCAAGAGCCTGGTGCATCAGAGGGGCGCAGTGGGCCCCCGCCCTGGTATAGATCCCATAGGAGCTGGCCAGCTCGTCAGCCACTTCTCCGGAATCGTAATCCCCTATGTTGAGAGCCACCACCGGGGCGCGGCAAAGAAGGGCTTTTTCTGAAAAGTCCCCATATACTTTAACTCCCGTGATATCCTTTACCCCTTCAAAGAACCGTCTCATAAGATGAAGCTCCCTCTCCCGGATGGATTCCATTCCTGTCTTTTCAAGATACAAAAGGGCAGCATGAAGTCCTGCAATCCCGTGTCCATTTAATGTTCCCGCTTCCAAAACCTCCGGCATCTCCTCCGGCTGAGTCTTTAAGTAGCTTTTAATTCCGCTTCCTCCCACCATAAAAGGGCGTATGGCAACTCCCTGGCGGACACAGATCCCTCCAGTCCCCTGAGGTCCCAAAAGTCCCTTATGTCCGGTAAAGCACAGAACGTGGATCCCCATTTTTTCCATATCAATGTCAAACACTCCCGCTGTCTGGGAAGCATCCACCACCAGGAGGAGTCCGTTCTTTTTACAGATGCTCCCAATGATCTCTAAGTCGTTTATATTTCCAGTTAAGTTGGACGCATGGGTACAGACTACTGCCTTTGTATTTTGCTTTATTTCCTTCTCAATATCCTCATACCGGATCCTTCCCTTTTTATCTGTGGGCAGGATGGAAAGCTCTGCCCCCTGCTCTTCCATACGGTACAGAGGGCGCAGCACGGAATTATGTTCCATCATGGTGGTGATCACATGATCTCCCGGTTTAAACAGTCCCTGGATGGCCATGTTTAAGCTGACTGTGGAATTGGCTGTAAAGGCCACCCGGGAAGGATCTCCTGCATGAAAAAGTTCTGCAATGAGCCTTCGGGTATCGAAAATCAAACGGGACGCATCAAGAGACGCCCCATGGGCTCCCCTGCCGGAATTCCCAAGGGATCTCATGGCGTCAGCCACCGCCTTTATCACTTCCTCCGGCTTCTGGCAGGAGGTTGCCGCATTATCCAGATAAATCATGGCCTTACCTCAACTTTACTGATTTTCCTTCTTGTTCCACAACCCGCCCGATAATGCTATAGGCTGTCTCCATTTGTGCCTCTTTTAAATCCTTCATAATGTTTTTTGCATCCTTAGGAGAAACACTGATCAATAGTCCTCCTGAAGTCTGGGGATCACAGAAAATATCACGGATATATTCCTCTGTTTCTCCATAATCCAGCTTGTCCTCTGTATAGGAACGGTTCCTGTAAGCCCCTTCCGGAATAAGTCCCATCTGGGCAAGGCTTATCGCCTCCTTCTGGATGGGTAAATCTTTCACGGAAATCTCAATCGTGACCCCGCTGCCCTCCGCCATCTCGACCGCATGACCTGCCAGGCCAAAACCTGTGACATCAGTGCAGCTATGAACCTCATAATGCTCGATCACCTGCTTTGCCTTCCTGTTTAGAGAGGTCATGACACGGATCACTTCCTGTTTCGCCTCTTCTGATGCCATATCCGCCTTGACTGCCGTGTTAACGATCCCGGTTCCCAAAGGCTTTGTCAGAATGAGAACATCTCCCGGTCTGGCTTCACAGTTTTTAAAAACCTTATCCGGATGAACAAACCCGGTAACACTTAATCCGTATTTGGGTTCGTCATCCTGAATGGAATGTCCGCCTGCCAGTACGGCTCCTGCCTCAAGAACCTTTGATGCTCCGCCTTCTAAAATCTTCCCCAAAAGGGCGGGATTTACGCAGTTTGGCCATGCCACAATATTAAGAGCCACTTTTGGTTCTCCGCCCATGGCGTAAATATCGCTCAGTGCATTGGCGGCAGCAATCTGGCCAAAGGTATAAGGATCATCCACCACAGGGGTGAAAAAATCAAGGGTCTGTATCAATGCGGTCTCCTCGTTCACCTTGTAAATGGCACCGTCATCAGAGGTTTCAATCCCCACCAGCAGATTTGGATCTTCAAATTTTGGCAGGTTCTCTAAAATCCCGGCAAGGGTTCCAGGACCGATTTTAGCGGCACAGCCAGCAGTTTTCGTCATTTGGGTAAGTCTCACTTCTTGATCTGGTATCATACCTGTTCTTCTCCTTATATTTATAGATAATTTCTATCATTATTTTAACATATTGTCGTTTTTTAGCAACCCTTCGTAGCATTTAAGCCAAAAGGATTTCCTTTTTCAGAGTCATGGAATAAATAATTTTTTCCTTTACCCTTTTCCCTGTCATCTGTTCCAGCGCCCGCTCATAATAATCCATCTGCATCTGATACCGCCCGACCAGCACATTCTCTTCTCCCTGGCCGATATGATCCGTCTTATAATCCACCAGAACCAGGCCTCCCTCTTCTTCCATATAGGCATCTATGATTCCCTGGATGAGGATCCGTTCATCGGAATCCCCCGCATCCATATCCCGGGCAGGAATTCCCACTACAAACTGCTGTTCCTTTTTTAAGCGCCCTGACAACTGGGCCGTGGCCAGCCGGTTTCCAAGAGAAGAATTTAAAAAGGCCAGAAGCTCATCCTCTGATAAAAGGGAAAGGCTTTCTTCATCCATCCGCTGCTCTCTGCGGAATCCGTCCAGGGCATGATGAAGGTCTTCCCTGGTCCTTACCTTGCCAAAATTCAAAAGTTCCAAAGCCCTGTGATAGGCAGTTCCCCGGAATGCACCTTTCGGGTGTTCCTCCTTCCCCTCTTCTTCTTTAAGGAATGAAGGAATCGTAGGAAGAAACCCGCTTTCCTCTTCATCCGTAAACTGTCCTTGTTTTTTTAACTCGGATACAGTCAGCTTGGTATGAAGCCTGGTATCCGCCTCATGGGGATAACGGTAATCAAAAGCTGCCCTTAAATCATTAGCAAACTCCTGATCATAAACCCTGACCGTATCAAGGGAAAGAAGAGCATCCTTTGTCAGCTTTTTTTCAGCCTGCCGTTCTATCTCTTCTCCTACCAGACCGGAAACCGACAATTCCTTTAAAATCAGATACCCAGTGTCTGCCCCTTCCTCCCCCTGGATCTGGGAAGGAGAATATTTTCCCGACAGGCTCATGAGCATCCAGTCTAAGTAGGAATCCGCGGAACCGAGAATGGTAAAGGGGATTTGCCCTTCGACTCTTATAATATCCGCAAAACGTTCCAGTTTTTTGTCCAGATACCGGTCAAGTCCGGTCATTATAAGCTTTTCTTTTGCCCTTGTCATAGCCACGTAGAGCACGCGAAGCTCCTCCCCCATGGCTCCAAGGTCCATTTTTCGCCGCAGGACATGTTTTTTTAAGGTGGGCGCTTTGACACGCCGTTCTAGGTCTAAATGGTCCGTTCCTATTCCTAAGTCAGGATCAATGAGGATCTTTCCATAGGAATCCTTCTTATTAAACTTTTTCCCCATACCTGCCAGAAATACCACCGGAAATTCCAGTCCCTTGCTCTTATGGATGCTCATGACCCGGACCGTGTTCTCCTCCCCGGCCAGGGAAGCCTCCCCAAAATCCGTATCGTATTTTTTCAGGTTTTCAATATAGCGGATAAAGTGGAACAATCCGGTATAGCTGGTCCTCTCATAGGCAGACGCCTTTTCCACCAGCATGGCAAGGTTGGCCCTCCGGACTTCTCCTGCCGGCATGGCGGAAATATAATCATAGTATCCGGTTCCTTCATACAGATCGTAAAGCAGCTCATGGATGGAAAGGTAGGTCGATTTTTCCCTGTAAAGGGAAAGGAGTTCAAAAAAAGTCTCCAGCTTATGAAACAGTCCCGGATATTCCGGATCATCCATCTCCTCATATTCTTTTCTGTAATGCTGCCATGCTCCATATAATCCCCTGTCCTGGCCTTTTTTAGCCGTCTTTTTCCAGACAGCCATCAAATGAGCCATTTCTTCATCCGTTACCCTGCCAATGGGGGACTTTAATACTGCAGCCAGAGGGATGTCCTGCATTGGGTTGTCAATAATATTCAGCATGGAAAGAATGGTTTCCACCTCAGGAGCGGTAAAATATCCGGTTTTTCGTTCCGCATAGGCCGGAATCCCTTCATTCATCAGGACGTTCACAAAGTCTTCCGCCCAGCCGCTTAAAGATCTTAGCAGGATTACCACATCTCCATATCCTGCGATGCGGTAGCCTCCCTTTCCTCCCTGCCTTTTATCCCAGATCAAGAGACCGCTTACCGGATTCGTAAGCTCTTTGATCTTCCCTGCAATGACCTTTGCCTCCATCTCCCGGCTGGTATAATCGACGGCATCGTCATCAAGCTGCCTTAATAGGTTCCCTGACCCATGGATCATAAGGAATTCTGTTTTCTCTCCCGCGCGGCCCTCTTCCTCAGGAAATTCTGCTCCTGGATGGAGTGCTGCGTCTTTTGTATACTGTATATTCCCCAAATTCTTTGTCATGATCTGGTAGAATACCTCATTGATACTCTTAAGGACTTCATCCCTGCTTCGGAAATTCTGGTGCAGCTCGATTTTCTGGTATTTTCCTTCCTCTTTCGAGTAGGAGTCATACTTCTCTAAAAACAGCTGAGGCCTTGCCAGACGGAACTGGTAGATGCTCTGCTTCACATCGCCAACCATAAAGACGTTTGGAGTTCCAAACCGCTCTCTGGAAATACTGCCGATCAGGGCTTCCTGGACATCATTGCTGTCCTGGTATTCGTCCACCAGGATTTCCTCGAACTGCCTGCTGAGCTCATCTGCCACCTCGGTGGCCGCCGTCTTCCCCTCTTCCCTGGTCAGCAGTATCTCCAAAGCATAATGCTCCAAGTCATTAAAATCCACCAGGTTCTTTTCCCGTTTCTTTTCCTGATACCTGCGGGCATATTCTCCTGCCAGATGAAGCAGGGTCGTCACCGCGTCCCTGGTTCCCCTGATATCGGAAAGAACCTCCTCCGGCGATTCAAAGCAGTATAAATCAAGAAGCTTTCCAACCGCCTTTTTCACCCGGTCACGGATTCCCGTTACAAACGACTTTTTATCTGCATCAATATCCTTGCTCCGAATGGATGCCAGACGGTCAAAAGATGCCTTTTTTAACTGCTCATTAAACGCCTCATAATCCTCTGCAAGACTTAATCGTTCCAGCAGCCGGAGGTCGTTAGCCAGCATGGGCAGATAAGCCTCCGGCCCGTTCTCCTCCTCACAGACCTCCATGGCCTTTTTCACCTGAAATTTTAATTCCGAAAGCTGAAGCCCGGCATCCTTCATTAAAAATTTCATCCAGCCGGTATCCATGATCTGATCCATATCAGAAGTTTCAAGCTCTTTCCTGCACCGGTCAAGCCACTCAAGGGGCCAGGGATTGCTCTGGGAAAAGGTAAATACCTGCATGATATAATCTTCAATTCCCTTATCAGACTTTCCCGTGGCATAGGTTTCCACAAACTTCTCAAATAAGGGATCCGCCTTCTCGTAATACTCTTCCAGCATCTCCTTCATTACATCAGCCCGTAAAAGGATAAGCTCTCCCTCATCCCCCACCCGGAAGGCAGGGTCAATATCCAGCTTATTATAATGATCTTTAATAAGTCCCAGGCAGAAACTGTCAATGGTGGTGATCTGGGCATAGGGGATCATGGCTGCCTGCATCTGCAAATGGGAGCTGTCCGGATTCTCCATAAGCTTTTCATCTACGGCCTTTAACACCCGTTCCCGCATTTCATCGGCAGCCGCCTTTGTAAAGGTCATGACCAGGAGCTGATCGATCCTTAAAGGAGCTTCTCCTTCCGTGATCATGCGGATGATCCGTTCCACCAATACGGCTGTCTTACCGCTTCCTGCTGCCGCCGATACCAAGAGATTTCTGTTTCTGCTCTCAATGACGGCCTTTTGTTCCTCTGTCCAGCTAATCGCCATTTGATTCTCCTTCCTCCTCGTCTCCCTCAATGGCCGGCCATATTTCTTCGGATTTTAAGGCTTTAAATTTCCGGAAACCATATCCGGTCGTCTTTAAGTCGAATCCGCAGACCGCATGGTAAGGGCAGTAATCGCAGGCGCTGCGGTTCCCCTGCTTATAGGGATTTACATCGATGACACCGTCAAGGATCTCTCTTCCTTCTGACGTTAATTTTTCCCGCACAAACTGCCTGAGTGCAGAAAAACGATTGCCGCCTGCAACCGATGACCTGGCTTCCTGAATGATCCCATTTTTCATGGCGACAGGAATCACGTCGGATTCCGTCTCGATCTCATGATCCAGGTGAGTGATGGCGTCTAAATCACTGTTGACCAGGCCGTTCATGCGAAGCTGTTTCAATATCTTCCCGTCTATCTCCTCATCCGTCATTTCGCCTTCCCTTTCAATGACAGGGTCGTTGATGTTATAATAAAAGATACCGGCAGGAACCACAGGCTTGTCCGGTTTTTTCCGTTCCTCCATCTCCAAAGCTGCATCCATATAGACCACCAATTGAAGCTGAAGGCCGTAATACAGGGCCGTTAAGTCAAATGCCGTGCTTCCTGACTTGTAATCAATGATCTTCACATAGACTGCTTCTTCATCCTCACATAGATCCATGCGGTCGATCCTGCCTCTTAAATGAATGGCTTCTTCCTTTGAGAGAGGAATCCTCATGGCATTTAACTGATCGGCAGCAGAAAAAGAAACCTCAAATCCCACCGGAACAAAATCCCCTTTTTTTAACTGCTCGGAAAGAGCCCACACCGTCCGGTCCGTAATCCGTTCCACCTTGCCTGCCAGATAGGCATTTCTGGCAGAGCTTTTTAAGATGGTATTGCCGTATTCTTCCGTCACCTTAGTCACACATTCATGGACCAGGCTTTTCCTCTCTTCCTCAGTCAGTGCCTTAAAATCCCTTCCTTCTTCTTTCATGCGCTGAAACCATAGGTCAATGGAATCGTGGAACAGATTCCCGATATCCATGGCAGCCAGTTCATATTCCTGCCTCTCCATTAACTCCAGCCCGTAATTTAAGAAGTGGGCATAGGCGCAGGAGGCGTACTGCTCCATTCTCGTAACACTTCCGCTTATGACGGAACCGTAGAGAGCCTTTGCCGCCGCTTTTCCGATTCCCCTCTGTTCATAGGCATAGAAGGCAGCCTCTGCCAGCCTCTTTCCTTCCTCCCTATGGTCCTCCGATAAAAGAAATGCCTTGAAAAGCTCCAAAAGCTTCCTGTCTTCCCCGGTTTTTCCGAACTCTCGGAGTCCGGTCGCCAGCCGGTCCTTTGCCTCTCTCATAGACAGAGGAACTGCCGTCCGTAAAGGGGAAACTTCCGAAAGGCCGGGAAACAGTCTTTTCAGTTCGCCCACCAAAGTGGAAGGGCGCAGGCTTTTCCCACTGCCATCCATGGCTGCATAGGATAAAACCAGCCGTTTCTCCGGTTTTGTAAGGGCCAGGTAAAGATAAAATCTTTGCCGGAATCCCTCTTCCCTGGCAGTAGGCGCCAGCTCCATATCATGAGTTCCCAGAAATTCTCTTTCCCGGTCCGTAAACAGGCTGCTTTTTTCTTTTTTCACCGGCACGATCCCGTCATTGACCCCTACAAAAAACAATACCTTAATATGATCCAGCCTGGTTCTGGTGATATCCCCCACCACGACCCGGTCCACGGTGGCCGGAATCAGGCCCACCTGGATCTCCGAAAATCCGGCGTCCAGAATTTCCCCATACTCTCTGCGGCTTACATGCTCTTCTCCTAAAAGCCCTGCCAGGCGGTCAAATAAGTCCATGACCAGCCCATAAACCTGGCTGTATTCCATGGCAAGGGTGAAATCTCCCATTTCCCGGAACTTTTCCGCGGAGACCAGCATCTTTTCTTCGATCCCTGTCTCCATAAGAAGGGCTGCAACCGCCCCGGTCATGGAAGCCACCGTGGAATCCGGATTTCTAAAGGCCTCTCGTAAGCGCCCTAAGGGCGCCATAAGTTCCTCACGGAATCCATTTAATTCCTCCAGATTAAGCTCCTTGCCTCCACGGTACCAGCCTTCCCACTGGGCATTCCATCGTTTAAATCCCCGGATTCCCATGGCAATGACATAATTCTCCAGGCGGTCTGTTTTCTCCTCATCCTCTTTGGCCGCAATGAGTCCGGTTCTCAAATATCGAAATACAGATTCATAGGAAAAATCCTTTTGAATGATCTCCATGGCAGCACGGATTAGCTCCACCATTGGATTTTTTAAAATACTTTTTTTATTGTCCAGGAAATAAGGGATCCCATTTAACTGAAACTGATGAATAATTTCATTGGAATAGCCCGGGATATCTCCGGTGATGACCGCCATATCCCGGTAACGGAGTCCCTGATCCCGGATCTCCTCTTCCATGGAGCGGATCACAAAAGCGATTTCCTCCATTGGATTTAAAGCCTTAACCAGACGTATGGAATTGGAACCCTCCTGGCAGGACTTTCCTTTATAGCGGTATAGATTTTGTTCCAGAAAATCCAGGGCATTTTCCCCGCAGCCCTGTCCTTCCCGGTTCTCTCCGCCGGCCTCTCCCAGGTAACGGACAGCCGGATGGTTTTTAAGAAGGATATCCTTCTCTTTTCCTGCCCCAGTCTCTTTTGCCAGCCCATTTAATTTCCAGATCATCTGGCGGCTCATGTGAAATAACTCCTGGACGCCGGATTTTCTGCTCATGTTTTCGGCAGGGTCTATGGTCACTGTGACGATGACCCGTTTGCTGTAGCGGAGAAACAGCTCCAGGATCCGGTACTGGACCGGGGTAAAACCGGTATAGCCATCAAGGGTGATCACGCTGTTTTTAATCAGCTCTGACCGTGGAAGGATCCTGCACAGCACATCTAAGATCTCCTCCGTGGTAATATATTTATCCTTTATGTAGTCCTTAAAACCCTGATAAATGACAGAAATATCGGAAAGCTTCTGTCGAAGCATGGGACTTATGGTATCAGGTATCTCCTCGTTTAACATCTCCGGTGTTATGCCGTACTGGTAAAGCTCCGACAGCATGGACTTTAGCTGGGAGATAAATCCTGACTTTGATAAATGTTCTTTATAAAGGACCAGGTCCTTTTTCTTATTGGCAGCTACCTTTCGCAGCACCATGGATTTTCCCATATCGTCAAGAACCTGGGGACTTGAAATGGCCAGCTCCTCAAATACCCGGTAGGCAAGACGTTTAAAGCTTACGATATCAATATTCATGACCCCGTGGTTTGGATGAAGGGAAACGATCTCCTTCTGGGTCTGCATGGTAAACTGTTCCGGCACAATGGCGAAATACCGGGTATCCGGCTGCTCTATGGACTGGCGGATCAATTCCGTATAAAGGCGGAAGGTCTTACCGGAACCAGATCCGCCCAATATCAATTGAAGGGACATAACTTTTTTCGTCTCCTTTCCTAATGTAAAACCAAAACTCGTGTTCGTTTATCATCTTAACACAGATTTCCTCCTCCAACAATGAAATCTTAGGAATGAAACCCCCGGGCCCATTCATACATTATAACAAAACTGTACGGAGGGCCTTTTTTATGAGCTCTAAAACAAAAATAGTTGTTTTACGAATGAAAGAAATCATCTATACTGCAATCTTCGTTGGCCTTGGAATCCTACTCATCACTTTGTTTTTAGTCATGTTCCGCCCGAAGAAGGATGCTGTTCCGACTTCCGGCGATCCTGTGCACTATGTTCCGGGAGTGTATTCCTCTGTCATTACGTTGAACAGTCAGGATATCAATGTGGAGGTTACGGTTGACTCCAAAAAAATCACTTCCGTTACCCTGGTTCCTTTGAGCGAAGCCGTCACCACCATGTATCCCCTGATGCAGCCGGCCATGGATAACTTATCACAGCAGATTATTAATAACCAGTCCACAAAGAACGTATCCTATGCAACCGAATCCCGCTATACTTCGGGTGTGCTTCTAAAAGCCGTGGATCAGGCCATTGCAAAAGCGCAGATAACGGAGTAAGGCAGGGATTGTATTTTTCCATTTTTGACAGTATAATGGAAAAAAAGAATACATAATTACTTGAATGAGGAAACACCCTTGGGGTATCCCTCTATGCCCGGAAATCGCGGACAGGAAAGAGGAAACGAGAGATGAACCAGAATGCGGACATAACAGATGCACATAAGCAAAATCAGATTACAGAGGGAGTGATTTGGAAACAGCTTCTTCTGTTTTTCTTTCCCATTTTATTTGGAACTTTTTTTCAGCAGCTATATAATACCGCTGATGCAGTCATTGTCGGGCGGTTTGTAGGAAAGGAAGCACTGGCAGCCGTTGGAGGCCCTACAGGACCCCTTATCAATCTTTTGATCGGGTTCTTCATAGGGCTTTCTTCCGGTGCCGGAGTTATTATTTCCCAGTTTTATGGAGCCAGGCAGGAGGAACAGGTGAACAAGGCTGTCCACACCGCAATTGCCTTCTCCATCATATGCGGCGGGTTCGTGATGGTGGTCGGCATCCTGGCAGCGCCTTATGCCTTAATGGCTATGGGAACGCCTGACGAGATCTTATATTATGCAGTCCTGTACATACGGATCTATTTTTTTGGAGTAATCCCAAATCTTGTTTATAATATGGGGGCAGGGATCCTGCGGGCCATCGGGGATTCCAAACGTCCCCTTTATTTTTTGATTGCAAGCTGCTTCACAAATATTATCCTGGATATCATTTTTGTGGTTTACTGGCACATGGGCGTTATGGGAGCGGCTCTTGCCACCATCATTTCCCAGTTGGTCAGTGCCGTTCTTGTGATGCTGGTTTTAATAAGATCAAAAGAGGCTTACCGGCTGATGCCAAAGGCCATTGGAATCGACCGGGATATGCTGCGGCGCATCATAAGGATCGGATTTCCTGCGGGACTTCAATCCGTTATGTACTCCTCTTCCAACATCATCATCCAGTCCAGCGTTAATACTCTGGGAACCGACACCATTGCCGCATGGACAGCCTATGGAAAGATAGACAGTGTGTTCTGGATGATCATCAGCGCCTTCGGTATCTCCATCACTACCTTTGTGGGGCAGAACTACGGAGCCGGAAAAAAAGAACGGGTCTACAAAGGAATCCGGGTCTGTATGATTATGAGCTTTACCGCAGCCATCGCTCTCAGCGTTCTTCTATATACCTTTGGAAATTACGTTTATCTGCTGTTTACCACCGATGCGGCCGTAATTGAAAAAGGAACGGAAATACTCCGTTACCTTGCTCCCACATTTTTTACATACGTCTGCATCGAAATTTACTCCGGATCCCTTCGGGGAGCCGGTGACTGCTGGATTCCCATGATCCTCACCAGCCTTGGAGTCTGTGCGCTCCGTGTGATCTGGATCTGCGTGGCAGTTCCCCTGCGTCCTACCATTGAAACTGTGATTTTCAGTTACCCATTGACCTGGGCCATTACCTCGTTATTATTCATCATATACTTTAACTGGTTCGGCAAATTGAGGAGAAAACGGCTCCCCGCTTTTATAAAAAAATAACTGTTATAAACCCCTGCACAGCGAGACATTTACTGCATTTTTAAGCAGTAAATGTCTCGCTTCCGGTTTAAGGGATTGCCGGGATCATTCTAAGGGCGCCCTGTAAAAAGTCCCGTAAAACTGCTGGGTTTTAAACATGTTTACGATCACATGCTCATCCACCTCATGAAACAGCTCTACAATGTCAGCCACCTCATAGGAAGACACCACGGTATGGAGAAGGTACATCTTCTTCTTGCTGTAGCCTCCCACTGCATCCACGCAGGAAATTCCATGATGGAATGCCTCTACGTATTTACCAGCAAGCTTTGGGCCCTGGGCTGTGGTGATCTGAAGGGTAACTCTTTCGTATCTGTGATGAAAGGTGGAGATAACTTTCGTTCCTACAAACTGGAACAAAATGGAATACCCAGCATAATCCCACCCGAAGATTCCTCCGAAAATACAAAGCAGAATCACATTTCCTATAAAAACCTCGGTCCAGATGGAATTGCCCGTCTTATTTGAAACATACAGGGCGATGAAATCCGTTCCCCCGCTGGAAGCATTGCCGCGAAGAGCAAGAACAATGCCAAACCCATAGAGGACACCGCCGTAAATAACATTTAAAATTCTGTCATCAAATATAGGTGAAAAATTAAATATCCTTAAAAATGCACTGGCTAAAAAAACCTGCATCAAGGAAAAAAAAGTGAACCGTTTGCTGATATTTCTGCTGCAGGCCCATGCAACCGGAATGTTCAAAACGATCATGCCCAGGGAAGTAGAAAAATTAAACCCATACAGGGACGTCACCCGGTCAACTAAAATTGCAATGCCCGTAAATCCTCCTGACAGAAGACCTGCAGGCTGGATAAACGCCTGGATAACATAGGTCTGTAAAAGTGCGGAGAATACAACTGCCATGGTCGTCATCGCATTGCGGACGCGCTTATCTCTCCTAAGATTCTTCCACATAAAATTCCTCCTCATCATTACATGATATTATATGTAAATCCTTCTCTTGTATCAAATTTTTTTAAATTAATAGAGGATTGCCCTTCCCCCACAGAAGGCAATCCCCCGTCACGATCTGAAACCGTCACATTATTCAGTTCTGCTACCTGGCATCCCCATGCCAAAATCACGCACACAAGGAATTCCTTTGTGCTTCTCACATGGACGATAATACCATCTATTGCTTAAAAAGTCAATGTTTTTAGTACATTTTACTAAAGGACTTTTTATAAAAAAGGGCCATTTTAATATCTTTTCATACAAGATCAAGTCGAAAGTCCTCGGAATACGTACAGAATTTATAAAACATAATTTCATGGAAAAT